>Ga0308171_1000847_pt1 | contig 51567 bp, 42 predicted proteins | sample PhyGR1_FD_202135 | JGI IMG/M metagenome (GOLD analysis project Ga0308171, IMG submission 202135) | Phyllosphere microbial communities from UC Gill Tract Community Farm, Albany, California, United States - DLSLSG.R1 | ecosystem: Host-associated > Plants > Phyllosphere > Unclassified | place: USA... | reverse complement strand
AGCAGCCGATGCTGGTCAGCGTGCCGCGCGGTCGCTACAACGACCTGAAGCCGAGCATCGACGTGCCCAAGACCCTGGAAGCGCCGTTCACCGCCGGCCAGCAGATCGGCACCGTGAAGGTCACTCTGGATGGCAAGCTGGTGGCCGAGGCGCCGCTGGTGGCCGTGGCGGCCGTTGAGCAGGCCGGCTTCTTCAAGCGCCTGTGGGACAGCTTCTGGATGTGGTGGGAATCGGAATGATCCGCAGCCTGCTGCGGTGAATGGAAAAGGCCGGCGAATGCCGGCCTTTTTCGTGGGATCCCGCCGGGCGTGGCCCGGCGCTACCGAAGCTCGGGTAGCGCCGGGCCACGCCCGGCGGAACGCAGTCCTGCATTACAGCGAGCCATTCAATCCGGTATGCCGACCAATGGTCGGCACCTACCCGTTTCACCATCAGCAGGTCGCTTACAGCGAGCGGCTGATGGTGAAGCTGCCGAACACCGGCGCTTCGCGTTGGCCGTTGAACTCGCGGGTGCTGTGGTAACGGGCGACCGCGAACTTCCAGCGCCCGCGCATCACCGCCACGCCGTAACCGCCGTAGGCCACGATGTGACGCTTGTCCACGCTGTGGCTGTTGCGGAACGTGTTGCCGTCCAGGGTGATATCGCGGATCACCCACGCCGCATCGGTGGTGGCGAACATGTGCCACGACCAACCGCTGGGCCGGCCGCCGCGGGTGGGCGCGGTGTTCTCGCCGGCCGGGCGCAGCGGGGTGCTGCCGAAATCGTCGGGCAGCTTCCAGCCGAAGCGTACTTCGCCACCGATGTTGGCCTTGGTTTCCAGGTTGCCGATCGAGCCGCCGTAGTGGCTGATCGCATCCCAGCCCCAGCCGTCGGCATTGATGCTGGCATCGCCCGGCCAGCGCCGCATGCGCTCGTGGGTGAGCATGAACACCGGTTCGTTGTGCAGCTGATTGTCCCAGCCCTGGAACTTCTCGTCGCCCAGCACCTCGTGCACCGCGTTCTGCACCTGTTTGCCCTGCGCCCACGGGCCTACCACGCCCATCGTCAGCTGGGTGGTCTGCAGGCGGTCGCCACTGCGCGCGTTGTAGCCGAAGCTGGCCACCAGCACGCCGGCATACGGCCGGTCGTCCTCGATCAGGTCCTTCCGGGTGAAATCGGTAGGGGTGAAGATGCCCTGGGCCAGGCTGAAGATCATGTTCTGCTGCTCGAACCTGCCCGGGTGCAGGCCCTCCAGGTGGCTGTTCACCCAGCGGGCCAGGCGCGGCAGGCACGGGTCATCGGTGTAGTCGACCAGGTTGGGCGATACCAGGGTGAGCTGGGCGCCATTGGTATAGCCCTGATCCTGGTGGCGGCCGCCGAACATATCGTTGTCGACCCGGAAGTTGACCTGCGGCGGATGCTCGCGCATCGCGTCCGGGCCGCATTGCGCGGCTGCGTAGGCGGAAAGGGGGAGGGCGGCGGCCAGCAGGCCGGACAATCCAAAGGATGCGAAGTAGCGCATGGATGGGATGATCATCGGGAAGGGGGCGTTTGTCTGTCGTTTTATGCAACGACACGGTACTCCCGGCGCTGTGATGGAACGAGCGCGCTGGGATCACTTGTCTGTTCCGAAAACAACATTGTCTGATCGACACAATCGGTCGTCGCAGGTGAAGCCGCAGCCATGGGCAAGGGCCCTGCGAGGTCGGTCCAGCCTGAATGGATGTTCAGCTGCAACGCAGCGGCTCGCCCGCAGTGCCGCCGGCTTACATGAATACTCTTGGGTTTGTTGCCCTGCGGCCCGATAATGGGCGCATGGAAATCAAGTCCGACAACCCCGAACACGGCTTCCAGTTCCCCGGTCAGTTCGAGCTCAGCGCGATGGGCCCGGCCAACCGCGGCCTGGAGCATGAACTCCCCCGCCTGCTGCTGGCTGCTGGCGTTGACGTGGTGAACGAGCGCATCAGCTGGAAGCATTCGTCCAACGGCAAGTACGTCTCGGTGCGCCTGGTCTTCCGGGCCGAGAACCGCGATCAGTACGATGTGGCCCACCAGGCCCTGCGCGACCACCCGGAAGTGAAGTGGACGGTGTAGCCGTCAGCTGTCCTGCCGAAGCGGCCGCCCCCGAGGCGCGCCCGCCGCGCCCGGCGGTGGTGCGCGACCTGGGGCGCCAGGCCTACGAGCCGGTCTGGCACGCCATGCAGCGTTTCACCGACCAGCGCGACGACGACACGCTGGACGAGCTGTGGGTGGTCGAGCACGATCCGGTGTTCACCCTGGGCCAGGCCGGCAAGGTCGAACACGTGCTGGCGCCGGGTGAGATCCCGGTGGTCCACGTCGATCGCGGTGGCCAGGTGACCTACCACGGCCCCGGCCAGATCGTGATCTATCCGTTGCTGCGGCTGCCACGGCTGGGCATCGGCGTGCGCGACTACGTATGCCGCATCGAGCAGGCCATCATCGACACCCTGGCGGAATGGAACATTGGTGCCGAACGGCGCGATGGCGCCCCGGGCGTCTACGTCGGCGGCGCCAAGATCGCCGCACTCGGCATCCGCGTGCGGCGCGGCTGCACCTTCCACGGCCTGGCCTTCAACGTGGCCATGGACCTCGACCCTTTCCACCGCATCAATCCCTGTGGTTACGAGGGGTTGCAGGTGACCACGGTGCTAGACTTGGGCGGTCCGTCCGGGATGGACGCCGTCAAGCCGGTGCTGCTGGACCACCTGGCCCGCCAGTTCGGCCTGCTGCTGCAGCCCGTGCCTGAACTGCCTGATCTCTCTGCGGCCGCCTGACCGCCCCCGGAAACGCCATGACTGAAACCACTGCCCGCACCATTCCCCTGCAGATCGTGCAGGCCGAGCTTCCGTCCACCGCGCCGTTGCAGGCCGGGGTCAAGCAGATGGGTGGGGACAAGATCAACCGCTCTCCGGTGCAGTTCGCCGACGTGCCGGTGCTGCGCAAGCCCTCCTGGATCCGCGTGCGTATTCCTTCGGGCAATGCCGTGCAGAACCTGAAGGCCAAGCTGCGCGAGAACCGCCTGGTGACTGTGTGCGAGGAAGCCAGCTGCCCGAACATCCACGAATGCTTCGGCCATGGCACCGCTACCTTCATGATCCTGGGCGAGGTCTGCACCCGCCGCTGCTCGTTCTGCGACGTGGCACACGGCCGGCCGAAGCCGCCCGATGCCAACGAGCCGGCCAGCCTGGGCCAGACCGTGGCCGACATGGGCCTGAAGTACGTGGTGGTGACCAGCGTTGACCGCGACGACCTGCGCGACGGCGGCGCCCAGCACTTCGTCGACTGCATCACCGCCATCCGCGAGAAGTCGCCGGGCACCCGCATCGAAGTGCTGACCCCGGACTTCCGCGGCAAGGGCCGCATGGAGCGCGCGCTGGAGATCCTCGCGCAGAACCCGCCGGACGTGTTCAACCACAACATCGAAACCGTGCCGGACCTGTATCGCAACGTGCGCCCGGGTGCCGATTACCAGTGGTCGTTGAACCTGCTGAAGAACTTCAAGGCGCAGCACCCTGACGTACCGACCAAGTCGGGCATCATGCTGGGCCTGGGCGAGGACTTCGAACAGATCAAGGCCACCATGCGCGACCTGCGTGCGCACAATGTGGACATGATCACCATCGGCCAGTACCTGCAGCCGACCGCGCACCACCACCCGGTGCTGAAGTACTGGACCCCGGACGACTACAAGGCGCTGGAAGTCTACGGTTACGAGCTTGGCTTCAGCCACGTGGCCTCCGGCCCGATGGTGCGCTCGTCGTACCACGCCGACGTACAGGCCAAGGGCGCTGGGGTTTCCTGACCGGTAGCGCCGGGCCATGCCCGGCGAGCGCAGCGGGAAAGAGCCGCCGGGCATGGCCCGGCGCTACCGATGGGTGTCACCACCACCATGGTGGGTGCCGATCGGTGGTCCGCACGCCTTTGCCTGCATTCACAATTTGCTACACCGGCCCCGCTAGGCTGGTTTTCCACCGGAAGTGGGCGGGTGACAAAGCCGGCAACTTTCGGCACTGTCGTGGTGTCTGAACACCCTGCAGTCTCCCCCTTGGCAAGGCGCCTTCGAGCACGTCAATGAAATTCAAAGCCCCCGCATTCCTGATGGCCCTGGCGTTGGTTGCGCCGTTGGCGCTGGCGGCCAAGGCCGACTCGCCGGCGTTGCCGGCGGCGGCTACCGCCGATCAGGTGACCACCTCCAAGCTGGTCTACGGCCTGTTGTCCGACAGCCGCTACGCCTATCGCCCGCGTGCGCTCGATGAAGCCACCTCCAAGGATGTGTTCAAGCGCTACCTGGAGACCCTGGACGGCGGCAAGCAGTACTTCACCCAGGCCGACATCACCCGCTTCGCACCGTTCCAGGCCGGCATTGCCAATGCCATCCGCGGCGGCGAGCTGGAGCCGGCCTTCCAGGTGTTCGCGGTCTACAAGCAGCGCGTCGGCGAGCGCGTGGCCTATGCGCGCAAGCTGCTGAAGCAGGAACCGGATTTCACCACCGACGAGCGCTTCGAGTACGACCGCAAGGACGTGCCGTGGGCAGCGTCCAACGCCGAGCTCGACGAGCTGTGGCGCAAGTCGGTGAAGAATGACTGGCTGCGCCTGAAGCTGGCCGGCAAGAAGTCCGATGACATCCGCAAGACGCTGGACAAGCGTTACGCCACCCTGGAAAAGTCGGTCAATGAACTGAAGGGCGAAGACACCTTCCAGTTCTTCATGAACGCCTACACCAGCGCGGTTGATCCGCACACCGATTACTTCACTCCGCGCACCGCCGAGAACTTCAACCAGGCCATGTCGCTGTCGCTGGAAGGCATCGGCGCGCAGCTGCAGCGCCAGGACGACGTGGTGGTGATCCGCGAGATCATCGCCGGTGGTCCGGCGGCCGTGGACGGCACGCTGAAGCCGGGTGACCGCATCGTCGGCGTCGGCCAGGGCAAGTCCGGGCTGGTGGAAGATGTGATCGGCTGGCGCATCGATGATGTCGTGGCCAAGATCCGTGGTGCCAAGGACACCCAGGTGAAGCTGGAGTTCATTCCGGCCGAAGCGGGTGTCGACGGCAAGCACCACACCCTGGTGTTGACCCGGCAGAAGGTGCGCCTGGCCGAACAGGCCGCCAAGGGCGAGACCATGACCATCCCGGCCGTCAATGGCGAGCCGGCACGCAAGGTCGGCGTGATCAAGCTGCCGACCTTCTACCAGGACTTCGAAGGCCGTCGTCGCAACGCCACCGATTACGCGTCGGCCACCCGCGACGTGGCCAAGCTGCTGGCCGGTTTCAAGACCGACAAGCTGGACGGCGTGGTGCTGGACCTGCGCAACAACGGTGGCGGTTCGCTGGATGAAGCCATCGAGCTGACCGGTCTGTTCATCGAGCAGGGTCCGGTGGTGCAGGTGCGCGAATCCGGTGGCCGAGTCACCGTCAACAGCGACCGCAACCAAGGCGTGGCATGGGACGGCCCGCTGGCCGTGCTGATCAACCGTGGTTCGGCCTCGGCGTCGGAGATCTTTGCTGGTGCCATCCAGGACTACGGACGCGGCCTGGTCATCGGTGAAACCAGCTTCGGCAAGGGCACGGTGCAGAACATCGTCGACCTGGACCGTTGGCCGAGCGGTGAAGCACAGCGCTTTGGCCAGGTGAAGCTGACCATCGCCCAGTTCTTCCGCATCAGCGGCAGCAGCACCCAGCACAAGGGCGTGGTGCCGGACCTGGCGTTCCCGGCCAGCGTGGATGCCACCGAGTTCGGCGAAAGCACCTACGACAACGCACTGCCGTGGACCCGCATCGCCGCGGTGCCGCACACACAGTACGGCAACTTCGCGCCGCTGCTGCCGAAGCTGGAAACGCGTCATGACGCGCGCATCGCCACCGACAAGGAATTCCAGTGGTGGAACGAGGACGTGGAGCAGTTCCGTACTGAGGCGGCGAAGAAGTACGTCTCGCTGAATGAAGCGACCCGACGTGCCGAGCGCGAGCGCCAGGACACCCAGCGCAAGCAGCGCCAGATCGTGCGCAAGGAGCTGGGGCTGGCCCTGGACCCGCTGGCCGATGACAGCAGCGATGACGGCCTGACCGGCAATGAGCGCGACATCGTCAAGGATGCCGCCCGCGAGAAGGCCGCCGAGAAGCGTCCGGATCCGTTGCTGCGTGAATCGGCCTCGATCCTGGCTGACGCGGTGAACCTGCTGGAGGCCGACCGCCCGCTGTCGGCGCAGGTGCTGCCGCAGTCCACCGCCGCAGGCCGCTGGGCTGACTGATTGACTGAAAAAAGGGGACGGAGGGGATTAAGTCGTTTGTGCCACTAACGACTTAATCCCCTCCGTCCCCTTCTGCATGAACCGGGCACAACGGTGGGGGAAGGGTCCGGTGTTTTCGACCCGGCGCACACGGGCAGGGGGCTACCCTCGCCACTACCGTCTTCGCAGGAGTACCCATGCGGGCCTCCCTTCTTTCTGCTTCCCTGCTGGCTGCCACCAGTGCCCTGGCATTGACCGCCTGTGGCGGTCGTGCCGCCGACAGCAGTCTGTTGCGGGAGTCCTTTGACTCCGGCGACACCTTCTCGCGCACCGTCGATGGCCGTCCGGCCGAAGCCTGCGAAGCAGCCCGGCGCACGCTGCTCAGCCAGGGCTATGCCATCGCACGCTCCGACGATGCGCAGGTGGAAGGCAACAAGAACTTCCAGCCGCGCGAGGATGACCATGAACAACTGGTGCTGCGTATCTCGTGCGCGCCGCGTGGCAGCCAGGCGTTGGTGTTCGTCAGCGCCGTGCAGGACCGGTATGCACTGAAGAAGAGCCCGACCTCGGCCAGTGTGGGCGTGGGCGCGCTGGGGTCGGTGTCGCTGCCGTTCGGCAGCAATGACGACTCACTGGTGAAAGTGGCCAGCAGCACGATCACCGATGCAGACTTCTATCGGCGCTTCTTCCAGCGCCTGCAGCAGTACCTGCCAGCGGCAGCGAAGCCAGAGCCGCAACCGCAACCGGCCGCGTCGCCGCAGCCTCCTGCCGGGCCCGAGCCCGAACCAGCGCCGGCAGCAACGGACCAGGGCTGAGCGTGCGCGGCAGGGTGATGGCGTGGGCCCTGCTGCTGGGCTGGCCCTTGAGCACGCTGGCCGCTACGGCCGAGTGCAGCCAAGGCCTGCTGCAGCGGCTGGGATGGCGCTTTGAAACCGCAGCGATCACCACGCCACAGGTGCAGGGTGGGCCGGTATGTGCGCGTGCCTCGCTGGCCGAAGCGCAGGCGGCCGGTGATCTGCGCGTGCGTTGGCCGGGAACGCTGGCCGAGGCCGACCGGCAGGCCCTGCTGCAGCAGCTGCTGGATGACCCGGCCACGGTCTGCGCCTACGCCTTTGAACTGGGTGCTGCCGTGAAACGCGCTACGCAGGCACTGCAGGACAATGAATCCTTCCGCTTCACCGGCGTGCAGCTGGGCTGGATCGGCTTTGGCGCACGCGGCGCCCCGGCACAGGGGTGGCAGCGGGTGCGCAGCTTCGGCCGCGGCTATGTACCGGCCACCAGCAACAGCCGCGCACTGGATGCGTTCTATACGGGCCACGTGCGCGCCGAGTGCGGTGTCGGCCGCCAGGTCGCGCAGCTGGCAACGCAGCGCGAGCTGTACGGCGATGCGGCCTTCGATGCGGAATTCGAGCCCGCCGAACTGTCCATCGGCACCTTCCTTGGCCTGCACGACACCGACAGCATCCTGCTGGGGACGCAGGCAGGCCAGTTCATGGCCGACGGCAAGGCCGTGCGCACGTCGGCGATGGGGTGTCAGGCCTTTGTCGGGCTGCCGGGCTTCATCGAACACGTCTTCGACAAAGGTAGCTTGGACGATCTGAGCAACCAGGCGGAGAATTTTGTCGTGGTGGAGGTGGGCGAGGGCGCTGCGCAGGCACTGGCGAAGCACGGTGGCCTGGCCTGGTATGACCAGCGCAACCGCGCTCTGTGGCAGCTGGCGCAGGGCATTCCGCGTGTCGGCCAACGCTATTTCGAACGGCTCTTGTACGAACGCGATCCAGCGCTGCGTGCGCAACTGGCCCCGCGCTATCGTGACGTCGTGCAGCAGATGGACCAGTTGCTGGACGATGCGTTCTACCAGCAGTTCGTGATCTACGCGCACCCACGCGGTATACGTCCTGTCGGTTACCACATCATCCGCCTGCTCGATCGCAATCCGCGCACGCCGTTTTCCATCGACCTGGCGTTGCACAATCTGCATACCACGCTCTACCGGCGTTGGCGCGAGGCGCAGTTGCGCCACTGCGCAGCCACCGGCAGGCCAGGCAGCCTGACCCTAGACCCCAACTGAAGGTGAAACAATGGATATTGCAATGATCGGCCTCGGCCGGATGGGCGCCAACATGGCCCAGCGCCTGCACCGCGGTGGCCACCGCGTGGTTGGCTACGACCCGGGCGAGGGCGCCCGCCAGCGTGCCGCCGAGGCCGGCCTGGAGGTGGTTGATTCGCTGGCTGCTGCCGTGGCCGCGTTGCCTGTGCCGCGCGTGGTGTGGCTGATGGTGCCCGCCGGCGAGACCGTGGACCAGACGCTGGGCCAGTTGACCCCGCACTTGGCCGAAGGCGACATCGTCATCGACGGTGGCAACTCCAACTACCAGGACTCGATCCGCCGCGCCAAGGCACTGGCCGAAGATGACCTGGGCTACGTGGATTGCGGTACCAGCGGTGGCGTGTGGGGCCTGCAGGAAGGCTACAGCCTGATGGTGGGGGGCGATGCAGCGGTGGTCGAACAGATCGCCCCGCTGCTGCGCACGCTGGCACCGGCCGAGGACCGCGGCTGGGCGCGCGTGGGCCCAGCCGGCGCAGGCCACTTCACCAAGATGGTCCACAACGGTATCGAGTACGGAATGATGCAGGCCTACGCCGAAGGCTTCGCGTTGATGGAGCGCAAGCAGGAGATGGAACTGGACCTGGCCCAGGTGGCCGAGGTCTGGCGCCACGGCAGCGTGGTGCGTTCGTGGCTGCTGGACCTCAGTACCGAAGCACTCAAGCGCAACCCATCGCTGGATGGCATCGCACCGTTCGTGGAGGATTCCGGCGAAGGCCGCTGGACAGTCGCCGAAGCGATCGCGCTGGACGTGCCGGCCCCGGTGATCACCCTGTCGCTGCTCGAACGCCTGCGTTCGCGCCAATCCAATTCGTTCACCGACCGCCTGCTGTCGGCGATGCGCAACGAGTTCGGCGGCCACGCCATCAAGAAGTCGTAAGCACTGAAGCCGGTAGCGCCGGGCCACGCCCGGTGGATGTTTCAGCGCCGCTGCGCTCGCCGGGCATGGCCCGGCGCTACCGGTTGTTTCAGCAGCCCAGGTTGATCCGCCGTCCTTCGCGGGCGCTGTCCATGCCGGCCTGCAGCAGCTGCATCACCTGCAGCGCCTGCTGCGCGGTGACGGTGGGTTCGCACTCGCCCTGCATCGCCGCGGCGAAGTCGGCATACAGGCGCCGGTAGTCGCCCGGCAGGTTGTCCACGGTACTGCGCTGGATGTTGTCTTCCGCGTCGCAGTGCAGCAGCTCGCCGTGGCGCGGATCGATACCCCATCCCGGCGCACCTGGCGCGATGCCGCGACGCAGCTGCGCTTCCTGCACGTCCAGGCCCTGCTTGATCCAACTGGCGCGCGTTCCATGCACGGCAAAACGGGGTGCAGGCGCAGCGACCAGCGAACCGGCATGCACGATCGCGCGATGGCGTGGGTAATGCAGTACCGCGTGGAAATAGTCGACGCCGCTGCCGCCTTCGCGCTGCACCGCAAGGTCCGCATCGATCGCCTGCGGACAGCCGAACAGCACCAGCATCTGGTCCAGCAGGTGCGACCCCAGGTCGTACCACAGGCCGCTGCCCGGCCCGTCCTGCTCGCGCCAGCGTTCGCGTACCTGCGGACGATAGCGGTCGAAATGTGCGTGGCATTCGGCGATGTCACCGAGCGTGCCGTCGGCAAGCAGCGCCTGCAGGGTCAGGAAGTCCGCATCGAAACGCCGGTTCTGGAATACGGTGGCAATGCGTCCAGCGTCGCGCGCTGCGGCCAGCACCTGTTCGGCTTCGCGCACGCTCACGGCGAATGGTTTGTCCACCAGCACATGCTTGCCGGCGGCCAGCGCGGCGATGGCCAGCGGCGCGTGTTGGTCGTTCGGCGTGGCGATGACCACCGCATCCACCGCGGGGTCATCGAAGACCTCCTGCGCGGTAGCGCGCACGTGGACGTCGCTGAAGGTGCGCAGCAGCGTATCGCGCTGCGAACTGACGACGCTGTGCAGGGCCAGCCCCGGCGTGTGCTGGATCAGCGGGGCGTGGAAGACGCGGCCGGCAAGGCCGTAGCCGATCAGGGCCAGTTGCAGCTCAGGGCGCATGGGAGGACTCCGCGCAGATCGTGAAGTGCAGGACAGGAACCTCAGGGTAAACGAGATGACTGCGCGCCCGGAAGCTGAACCATTCCCGCTGCGGATGCGCCCATTCACGTGAGCATGACCGCAGCGCCACGCCTGCACTACAAGCACTTGGCGACACTGGGCGCACCAACCAGTAGGAGAACCAAACGATGAGCACCACGACCCGCACGCTGTTGGCTTCCGCCCTCACCCTGGGCCTGGCGCTGTCCTCCTCGGCCGCATTCGCCCAGGACGCCGCAGCGAAGAGCCCGCCGAAAACCGATCATTCGGCGATGACCCATGCAGACCGCCATGATTCCAACGAGCCGGTCACCGACAGCTGGATCACCACCAAGGTCAAGGCCGATCTGCTCGCCAGCAGCAATGTGCCGGGTACCGAAGTAAAGGTGGAGACGGTCAATGGCGTGGTCAGCCTGAGTGGCACCGTTGCCACCAAGGCCGAGCATGACAAGGCCATCGCCACCGCAAAGGGCATCAAGGGTGTGACCCGCGTGGATGCCGCCGCACTTAAGGTCAGTGCAGCCAAGCGTTGATCGACGCCGCAGGTTACCGGCAGGGGCGCTCCCAAGGGAGCGCCCCTGTTTTGTGCCGTGGGGCCTGCTCGATGCGTGCGGGGGCACCCCGCCGGATGAGCCGGTACCCCAGAGATGTGACCGGCTGCGCTATATTGCCGGTTCCGCCGGGGCTGATCCTGTCCGGATCGCACTCCCGGGCTGAGCTGACGAGGAACTATGGCGCTGGTTTTCAGTGATGACATCTGGGATCGCTGGCGACTGCCTGCTCTGGCGCTGGCTGCGGCAGCCATCATCGTGGTCCCGTGGTTGACCCTGCGCAAACTGCAGCAGGACAACGAGCTGGCCATGGGCTGGGTGACCCATACCCAACAGGTGACCGTAGCCCTGCAGCAGCTGCAGACCGACGTGCGCGACATCGAGTCGGCGGCGTTGACACTGTCCAAGGGCGTGGACGCACCGGGCCTGCGCGAGCGCATGGCCAAGGCCAACGACATCCCCGAGCGTCTGGCCGAACTGGGCCGGATGACCCGCGACAATCCCGACCAGCTGATCCGCATCGGCCGCATCCAGTCGATGCTGGAAGGCCGGCTGGGGGTTGCGCGTGAACTGGCGAAGTCCGAGCCGAACAGTGACCAGCGCGAGCTGGTGCAGGACCTGAGCACGCGCTACCCGATCCGCGGCCTGGTGGAAGAGTTGCAGGCCAGTGAGGAAGCGCTGCTGGCCCAGCGCACCGCCCAGGCGGAGCGACAGAAGCGGCAGACCAACTTCGTGTCGTGGAGCTCGCTGCTGGTGCAGCTGGCTCTGCTCGGCCTGGTGCTGTGGCTGCTGCAACGGCAGATCGGCCGCCGCCTGCAGGCAGAGCGACAGTCGCAGCGCGCGGCCGCACGCGCGGCGTCGGTGCTCCAAACCGTGCGCGAACCGATCGTGCTGCTGGATCGCGAGCTGCGCGTGCAGCTGCACAATCCCGCGTTCTCCGAGTTGTACGGGCTGCAGGATGAGCGCGCCGATGGCCTGCTGCTGGAAGACGTAGGCGAGGGTGCGTGGCGTGACCCGGTGGTGCGCCAGCGTCTGGCCGACGTGTTGCTGCGCGGCCGCGAACTGTGGGATTTCGAACACGAACAACGCACCGGCGACGGCATGTCCCGCTACATGCTGCTCAACGCGCGGCGCATGCCGTTGCCTGACACCGACGATGAAGTGGTGCTGCTGACCGTCAGCGATGTGACCGTGCAGCGTGCGGTGCAGACACGTGTTGAAGAACTGAACCGGCAGCTGGAGGGCAAGGTCGCCCAGGTCTCGGAGGTCAACCGCGAACTGGAAGCGTTCAGCTACTCGGTGTCGCACGACCTGCGCGCGCCGCTGCGCCATGTCGCCGGGTTCTCGGACAAGCTGTCGCGTCATCTGGGCGATGCTGCCGACGAGAAGAGCCAGCACTACCTGGGGGTGATCTCCGGTTCAGCGCGGCGCATGGCCACGTTGATCGACGACCTTCTGGTCTATTCGCGCCTGGGCCGCGTGGCAATGCGCCAGCAGACCGTGGACATGCAGTCGCTGGTGGCCGATACGCGCGCGATGCTCGACGCAAACGTGCAGAGCGAAGCTGAAAGCAGCGGCCATGCCCATCAGGTGGAGTGGAGCATTGCGCCACTGCCGATCGTGGTGGGCGACGAAAACATGCTGCGGCAGGTCTGGCTGAACCTGCTGGGCAACGCGGTGAAGTATTCAGCCAACCGCGAGCCGGCGAAGGTTCGCGTGGACTACCAGCAGCAGCCCGATGGCGGTCATCAGTTCACGGTCAGCGACAATGGTGCAGGCTTTGACATGGCCTACGCCGGCAAGCTGTTCGGTGTATTCCAGCGCCTGCACAAGGCCAGCGACTATCCCGGCACCGGGATCGGCCTGGCCAGCGTTCGCAGGGTGCTGACCCGCCATGGCGGCCGCATCTGGGCCGAAGCCGCACCGGATGCCGGCGCCACCTTCCACTTCTATCTTCCCCCCGTGCTCGACGCGGACAAACAGGGCCCCATCGCATGACGACGCTGCGCACCATCCTCCTGGCCGAAGACAGCCCGGCCGACGCCGAAATGGCGATCGATGCGCTGCAGGAAGCGCGCCTGGCCAATCCCATCGTGCACGTCGAAGACGGCGTGGAAGTGATGGATTACCTGCTGCGCCGTGGCGCCTTCGCCAGCCGCGAAGAGGGCCTGCCGGCGGTGCTGCTGCTGGACATCAAGATGCCACGCATGGATGGCCTGGAAGTGCTGCGGCAGATCCGCGAACACGATGAGCTGAAGCGGTTGCCGGTGGTGATCCTGTCCTCCTCGCGCGAGGAAAGCGACCTGGCCCGCAGCTGGGACATGGGGGTGAACGCGTACGTGGTCAAGCCGGTGGACGTGGACCAGTTCTTCGGCGCAGTGCAGACCCTGGGCAAGTTCTGGGCACTGATCAACCAGGCTCCGGAGATCGAGTAGGCCCATGCCCCTGACCGGTCCCGCGCTCGGCGCATTGCGCATCCTGCTGGTGGAAGATTCCCCGGAGGATGCCGAGCTGATGTCCGAACAGATGCTCGATGCAGGCCTTGAGGCCACGTTCGAGCGTGTGGAGAGCGCGGAGGACCTGCGCCGTGCGCTGGCGCGCTTCCAGCCGGATATCGTGCTGTCCGACCTGAGCATGCCGGGCTTCTCCGGCGACGACGCGCTGCGCATCGTGCGCGATGCGTTGCCGGAAGTGCCCTTCATCTTCGTCTCCGGCACCATGGGCGAGGAGAACGCGGTGGCGGCCCTGCAGAAGGGGGCCAACGATTACATCATCAAGCACCAGCCGGCGCGCCTGCCGTCGGCCGTGGCGCGCGCGGTGCGCGAGGCACGCAGCGCCATCGAGCGCTCGCGGGTGGAAACCGAGCTGATGCGCGCGCAACGGCTGGAAAGCCTGTCGTTGCTGGCCGCTGGGCTCAGCCACGATCTGCGCAACATCCTGCAGCCGCTGCTGATCATGCCGGACCTGCTGAAGGCGCGAACCGAAGATCCGCAGCTGCACCACCTGGCCGACGTGATCGCCGAGTGTGGCCGCCGTGGCCATGAGATGGCCGAGTCGATGCTGTCGTTCGTGCGCGGCTCGCGCAAGGCCAGCGAACGCATTCACATCGATGACCTGTTCCAGGCCGTGGCGCTGCTGTTGCGCAGCAACGTGCCCGATGGCGTCCGCCTGGACCTCGTGGTCGAGGATGAGGGGCTGGTGGTCGACGCCAACTACACCGAGCTGCAGCAGGTGTTGTTGAACCTGGCGCTCAACGCGATCCAGGCGATGCCCCATGGGGGCAGCCTGAGCCTGACTGCCAGCCATGGTGGCCAGCGCGATGGCGAGGACTGGCTGCGCATCGCGGTGGTCGATGAAGGCACCGGGATGGATGCGGACACGTTGTCGCACCTGTTCAATCCGTTCTTCACCACCAAGGCCGATGGCACCGGCCTGGGCCTGATGTCCTGCAAGCGCATCGTTGAAGGTGCCGGCGGCAGCATCCACGTCGACAGCCAGCTGGGGCGGGGCACCTGCTTCGAGCTGCGCTTGCCGATGCATGCCAGCGCCGAGGGCGGGGAACCGATCGAACAGCTGGTGGCACTGGGCAGCGGCCAGTCGATCCTGGTGGTCGATGGTGAAGCCACCCGCCTGTCGCTGTTGGGCAACGCGCTGTCCAGCCAGGGCTATCAGCTGCAGTTGGCCTCCGATGGCCCGGCCGCGCTGCGCTGGATGCAGCAGGAGGCGATGCCGGCGCTGGTGATTGCCGATGCCGGCTCCAAGCTGTTGTCGGCCAGCCAGCTGCTGGGCGAGATGGCCACGCTCGGCTACCGGGGCCCGGCGCTGGTGCTGGAAGACGCTGCCGGGGAGATGCCGGAAGATGTGTTCCCCGCTGGCATCGAGGTGCACCTGCTGCGCAAGCCGCTGCAGATGCAGCAGGTCTTCCGCGCGGTGGCTGAAGCGCTCGGCTGACTGCACCTCGCCGGGCATGGCCCGGCGCAACCGAAGGCTGTGGGTAGCGCCGGGCCATGCCCGGCGGCCTTTCAGGATTCGCGTTCCGTGGTTTCCCACGGAAACCGCGGCAGGCTTTCCACCGCCTGTTCCAGCCGTCGCGACCAGTTCTGGTGGATGTCGGCGTACAGCGTTGAATCGGCGCCCAGCCGCAGCTGCTGGCTGATCCGCAGTTCGCCGGCGCGCAGCAGCGCCAGGTCGACCGGCAGGCCCACCGACAGGTTGGAGCGGATGGTCGAATCCAGCGAGACGATCGCCGTGCGTGCGGCATCTTCCAAGCGCGTGGACGGGGTCAGGATGCGGTCCAGGATCGGCTTGCCGTACTTGGATTCACCGATCTGCAGATAGGGTGTCTCCGGCGAGGCGGCAATGGCGTTGCCCAGCGGATAGACCATGTACAGGCCGGGCTGTTCACCGGCAATCTGTCCACCGAAGATCAGCGTCGCCTGGGTGTTCACTCCGTCGTGGCCATGCTCGGTGTGCTGGCTCTGCACCTGGCTGTCCACCAGCAGAGAGCCGACGTAGGCCGCAGCCTCGAACAGATGGGCCATGTCGCGCAGGTTCGGCGTGCGCCGCTCGTCGGCATCGCGCTTCAGCCGCGACACCAGCAACTGGGTCGTGGCCAGGTTGCCAGCGGCCATCACCACATAGGCGGCCTGGCCGGGGTATTCGAACACGTGCAGTTTGCGGTGCACGCGGACATCGTCCAGCGCCGCATTGGTGCGGGTGTCGGCGGCGAAGACCAGGCCCTCGTCCACCTCGATTCCTACGCAATAGGTCATGTCGGTGCCCTATCATATGCGTCCCGGATTGTAGGCAGGCCGTTGTGACGATGGCATGCCCGCGCTCCACCTGATTGCCGTCACCGGAACCGCATGACCACCGTGCTCCTGAGCCTGGGCAGCAACGTCCATCCCCGCCGCTACCTCCACGCTGCGGTGGCGGCCCTGCGCGAGCGCTTTGGCGCGCTGCGGGTATCTGCCGCCTACCGCACCGCTGCCGTCGGTTTCGACGGCCCGGCCTTCCTCAACAACGGCGTTGCCCTCGAGACCGACCTGCCGCTGCAGGAGCTGGATGACTGGCTGCATGCGCTGGAAGATGCGCACGGTCGTGACCGCAGCGGCCCGCGCTTTTCCGACCGGACCCTGGACGTTGATGTGGTGTTCTATGGCGACCTGGTGGTGGAGGGCCCCGGCCATCTGCGCATTCCGCGCCCGGAACTGAAGCATGCCTTCGTGCTGAAGCCGCTGGCGGATATCGCCCCGGACTTCGTCGATCCGGTCAGCGGCCTGGACCTGGCCACGCTGTGGCGCGCGCACAAACAGTTTGGCGAAGCGTTCGAGGTGGTGGACCTGGAATGATGGGTTGTTGTTGCCGCTGCGCTCGCCGGGCATGGCCCGGCGCTACCGTGGTGCCGGCCGCTGGCCGGCAACATTTCAGCTGACCGTACGCCCACCATCCACGCGCAACGTGTGGCCGGTGACGAAGCTGGCTTCGGCCGCCAGCCAGTACACCGCTTCGGCGATTTCCTCGACCGTGCCGATCCGCGCCAGCGGCGTGCGCGCCAGCAGCGCCTCGCGGGCGAAATCGTCCTTGCCCTGTTCCGGCCACAGGATCGCACCGGGGGCCACCGCATTCACCCGCACCTTCGGCGCCAGTTCAAGCGCCAGCGAGCGGGTCGCCATCTCCAGCGCCGCCTTGGCCATCGTGTAGGCGATGTGGTCGCGCATCGGGTCAGTGCCGTGCAGGTCGGTCAGGTTGACGATGCAGCCATGCTGGCGGCGCAGGTAAGGCGCGGCGGCCTGGGCCAGCAGCAGCGGCGCGCGCGCGTTGACCGCGTACAGCTCGTCCATCGCCTCGGCGGTGACCTGGCCGAGCGGGGTGGGGAAGAAGTTGGAGGCGTTGTTGACCAGCGCATCCAGGCGGCCGAAATGGGTGACCGCCTGCTCGACCAGATCGGCCAGGGCATCGGCGTCGCGCAGGTCGGCCTGCAACGCCAGCACGCTGCCGGGCCGCTCGTTGTCCAGGTTGAAGGCGGCCTGCTGCAGTTCGGCGCTGGAGGTATGGGCGTGCAGCACCACCGACCAGCCACAGGCGTGGAACTGGCGGGCGATGGCCGCGCCGATCCGGCGTGCGCTGCCGGTGATCAGGGCCACGGGGGCGGTGTCACTCATCGAGGGTCCTCCAAGGCTCGGCTATCCTGTGCACCATTGTCACCGCATTCGAAGACGCCATGCAGCCTACCTTTCCCCTGCCCGAAGCCGATGCCCTGGCCCACAGCGACCAGCTGGCCGCCGCCCTGCGCGCCGAGATCCTCGCGCAGGGTGGGGCGATGCCGTTCTCCCGCTTCATGGAACTGTGCCTGTACGCGCCGGGTTGGGGCTATTACAGCGCCGGCGCCAGCAAATTCGGCGGCAGCGGCGATTTCACCACCGCCCCCGAGCTCGGCAGCCTGTTCGCCGGCAGCGTGGCCAATGCACTGGCGCCGGTGTTCGGCCAGCTGGATGCGCATGCACGGATGCTGGAACTGGGCGGCGGCACCGGCGCCTTCGCCGAGGCGGTGCTGCTGCGCCTGGCCGAGCTGGACGCACTGCCGGCCCGTTACGCGATCCTCGAACCCAGTGCGGACCTGCGCCAGCGCCAGCACGAGCGCCTGCAGCAGAACCTGCCGCCTGAGCTGGCCAGCCGGGTGGAGTGGCTTGATCGCCCGTTCGAGGACGAATGGGACGGCGTGGTGTTCGCCAACGAGGTGATCGATGCGCTGCCGACACCGCGCTTCCTGATCAAGGACGGCGAGGTGTACGAGGAAACCGTCGAACTGGACGGGCAGGGCAACTTCATCCGTGGCGCGCAGCCGGCCGACCTGCTGCTCAACGGCGCAGTGCGCCACCTCGAACGCTACCTGGAAAAGCCCTTTGCCGATGGCTACCGATCCGAGGTGCTGCCGCAGCTGCCGTACTGGCTGCAGGCGGTGGCCGGCGGCCTGCGGCGCGGCGCGATGCTGTTCGTGGATTACGGCTACAACCGGGGCGAGTTCTACCAGGAAGAACGCGATGACGGCACCGTGCGTGCGTTCTACCGCCACCACGTGCACAACGACGTACATCGCTGGCCGGGCCTGCAGGACATCACCGCATCGGTCGATTTCACTGCCATGGCCGAGGCCGGCCTGCACGGCGGATTTGAATTGGCCGGGTACTGCAGCCAGGCCAGTTTCCTGCTCGGCAACGGCCTGGACCAGGTACTGACCCTGGCCGAGGAGCGCACCGATGAAGTGGGCCGCATCCAGCTGCGCGACCAGGTGAAGAAGCTGACCCTGCCAACGGAGATGGGCGAACGTTTCCAGGCCATTGGCCTGCAGCGCGACGTTGATTTCGAACCGGCCTTCGAACTGGGCGACCTGAGCTGGCGCCTGTGAGTGCAGCGTTGCCGGTGATCAAGCCGCTGCGACGGCCACGCCTGTGGAGCGCGCTGTGGGTGTTGGCGGTACTGACGGTGATCGTGGTCTGCCTGATCCCGCCGCCGCCGATCCCGCTGCCGGAAAACAGCGACAAGGGCGAACATTTCCTGGCGTATTTCATCCTGGCCGGAAGCGCGGTGCAGTTGTTCCGGCGTGGCCGCCCACTGCTGTGGGTGGGTGCTGGCCTGGTGCTGATGGGTATCGGCATTGAATTCGCGCAGGGCGCCTTGACCAGCAACCGCATGGCCGATCCGATGGATGCGGTGGCCAACACCGTTGGCGTGTTGGCAGGGATGGCCACCGCATTGACCCCGCTGCGCGACATGCTGCTGCGCTGGCGGGGGTAAGGCAGCCAGGCATGGCCTGGCTCCTACTCTGGATCCACACCGCGTGTGGCTGAAACTTTCAGATGCGCGTAGATGCCCAGTAGATCCACGCCATGCGTGGATGGATCTCGCCGGCGCCAACCAAGGTTGGCGTCTACCAAAGGCAGCCAGGCATGGCTTGGCTCTACGTTAGATCCACGCCATGCGTGTCCGCCGTTATTTTCCCAGCGTCACTTCATCCAGCACCCACATCGCCGGGCGCGTGTCGCCGGTGAAGTTGATGCACAGATCACCCGTGCCCGAGATGCCCTTCGGCAGATCCGCACGCAGGGTCACGAAGCCATCGGCATCGGTCTGCGCCGGCAGCGGCACCTGCGCCAGCACCTTGCCGGTGCAGTCACCGCGACGGATCAGCATTTCGCCGTGCGCGCTGCGGGCCTTTTCGAAGCGACGCTTCGGCTCGTCGTGGGCGAGCTGGAAGTAGTACGGAATGCGCCCGGCGCGCACTTCCACGCTGCCGATGCCATCCAGCTGCGCCTGCGGCCAACGCCAGCAGGGCTGGAAGATGTCGACGGTGAACACCGCACGTGCACCTTCGCGCGGACCATCATCTTCCAGGCGCAGGACAAGGCCCTTCTCGCCGACGCAGCTGCGCAGTGCTTCGCTGTGCCGCGACAGCAGCGATTGCGCGGTGTACGCCGCCACCGTTGGCTTCGCGGCCAGCGGCTGGCCTTGGTAGAAGGCTGCAGCCTGCACCGTCGCCGGCAGCGTGGACGTCAGTGGCTGCCGGTACAGCGGCGATTGCGCGGTCACCGGCTTGCCGTCGCTGCTGTAGCGCACTTCATAGCCCAGTGGATTGGCCAGCGACACGGTCACCGTGTTCGCCGCGCGGTCATCGGTGTAGGCCACGCCCACTTCGAACGGCGTCTGCGCGTAGGCCAGGCCCCAGGCCCGATAGCGCTGCAGCTGCGAGGGCAGGCGGGCCAGGAAGTCGCGGAAATCGCGATGCTCCGGCGTGCTCCAGCCGGTCTCGGCCACGGCGGCCAGACGCGGGAACAGGTTGTGCTGCAGACGCGCGTAAGTGCGCGTGTGCTCGGTGAACATGTTCGCCTGCAGGCCGAGGATGTGCCCGCGCTTGTCGGCGGCCAGTCCGGTCGGCACCGGTTCGTAGTTGTAGAGCTTGGCCAGGTTCACCTGCGTCGGCCGGCCCGGCGGTTCGTTCGGCGAGGCCGTCTGCAGGTAATCCAGGTACAGGTGGCTGACCGGCGACATCACCACATCGTGGCCGGCGCTGGCCGCAGCAAGGCCGCCTTCGGTGCCGCGCCAGGACATTACCGTGGCCTGCGGCGGCAGGCCGCCCTCAAGGATTTCGTCCCAGCCGATCAGGCGGCGGTCGTGTTGTTCCAGGAACGTCTCCAGGCGCTTGATGATGTGGCTCTGCATGGCCATCTCATCCTTGATGCCCAGCGCGCGCATGCGCTGCTGCACCTGTTTTGATGCCTCCCACTGGTCCTTCACCGCCTCGTCGCCACCCACGTGCACATACCTGGCCGGGAACAGCTGGATCACTTCTTCCAGCACGTTTTCCAGGAAGGTGACGGTGCCGTCCTCGACGTTGAACAGGTTCGGGAACACGCCCCATTCGCTCAACGGTTTCAACGGCGTATCGATCGTCCCCAGTTCCGGATAGGCAGCGATGGCAGCGGTGGCGTGGCCGGGTACATCGATCTCCGGAATCACCTGGATATGCAGCCTGGCGGCGTAGGCGATCACCTCGCGGATCTGGTCCTGCGTGTAGAAGCCGCAGTACGGATGCTCCTTGCCACTGACTGGATCGATGCCGCCATCACCAGCCGGCAGGCGGCAGCTGCCGACGTCGGTCAGCTTCGGGTAGCGCTTGATCTCCATGCGCCAGCCCTGGTCGTCGGTCAGGTGCCAATGGAAGGTGTTGAGCTTGTGCGCGGCCATCGCATCGAGCACGCGCTTGATCTCGTCCAGGCTCTGGAAGTGCCGCGCCGAGTCGAGCATGAAGCCACGCCAGCTGAAACGCGGCGCATCCTGGATCTGCACGGCCGGCAGCACGCCGTTGCTGCCGCCGGTGGCGAGCTGAGCCAGGGTGGTGGCGCCGTAGAACAGGCCGGTCTCGTTGCCGGCCTGCACCAGCACGCCCTGCGCGGTGCTTTCCAGCGTGTAGCCCTCGCCGCTGTCGCGGAAGGTCGGCACGATCTGGAAGCGGATGCTGTTGCCCTTGGCGGCGGCCTTGCCGTTGGCCACGGCCAGTCGCGGCCCACCACTGCGCGCCAGCAGGTCGGCGAACTGTGCGGCCACCCGCTGTGCGGCTTCACCATCGGCGTGCAGCACGGTGGCCGCGCCCACGGTGATGCCCGCGCCGTCGCCGTGCTGCACGTTGGCCGGTGCGGGAATCAACATCAGGCTGCCGGCGCGCAGCTGCGGGCCAGGCCCGGTATCGAGTGCCGGAGCATCGGCGGCCAGTGCCGGCAGTGCAGGCAGGGCGGCCAGCAGGCTGCCCAGCAACAGAAGGCTGCGCATCCTGGCGCGGGTGGGCTTCGTCATCGGAAGGACTCCTTGGATCGGGTGCGAGGTTCGCTATACATGAAAAACGCCGGGCCCGGAATGACCCAGGCCCGGCGTGCGTGCACGACTCGGCGATGAGACTGCCGCTGGATCAGTACTTGAAGCGGAAGTTCAGGTAGTACTGGCGACCGTTGCTGTAGAACGAGGTCGGAATGGCCGCGGTCTGGTAGTACTTGTAGGTCGGGTTGTTGAGGTTCAGGCCATCCAGGCTGATGCTCAGCCAGTCGGTGGCCTTGAAGCTCAGCGACGCCGACAGCGTGCCGAAGTCATCCTGGTAGTACGGGTTGGTGCCCGACAGGCTGATCAGGAACGAGGAACGGTGGGTGTAGCTGACCCGTGCACCGAAGCGCTCGTTCTCGAAGTAGGCGCCTACGTTGTAGGTGTTCTTCGAGGTGCCCAGCAGGTTGTGCGAACCGTCGGACCAGGTGTGCGCGGTCGTGCCGTTGGCGTAGGTGTAGTTGGCGTTGACGCCGAAGTATTCACCGATCGGCTGCTCGTAGGCCACTTCCACGCCGGTGACCTTGCCGTCGGCATTGATCGGGGTGGAAATCTGGTAGGTCTCAAGCTGGTTGGTCAGTTCGCTGTACAGCTGGCGCGAGACGACGTCGAAGGCGATGTAGTCCTTCAGGTCCATGTGGTAGGCGCCGACCGACAGCAGGCCGCGCGGCATGAAGTACCACTCCAGGTTGGCATCCAGGTTGGTGGACAGGGTCGGCTTGAGGTTCGGGTTGCCGCCGCCGCCGGTCCGGTTCAGGTCGGAGCCGTACGAGGACGCGCCCAGTGCCGAGTAGTCCGGCAGGGTCTGGGTCTGCGATGCAGCCACGCGCAGCACGAGGTTGTCGTCCAGGTCGAACTTGATGTTGGCGCTGGGCAGCACGCGGTTGCGCTTGTTCTGGAAGGCCATGCGTTCCCACATGCCGAACAGGCTGCTCACATCCGCATCGGCAGCATTGCTGACGGCGTTGTAGGTGTCGATGTCCTGCTTGATGTTGACGTAGCGCAGGCCCAGGTTGCCGCTCCACCAGTCACCGCGGAAGTTGGCCTGCACGTAGCCGGCGAAGTTCTTTTCCTTCACCTGCCACTCGGCACCGTAGTTGTGGCGACCGGTCGGGCCGTCGTTGCCCGCCAGCCAGGTGGAGTTGTTGGTCACCGCCTCCTTCAGCGCACCGGGGGTGAAGTACCAGATGTTGCGCGGGAAGGTGCCGCCGATATCGCCGGCGAAACCGTTCGGGTAGTTGGAGGTGGCACCGTTCTTCAGCGCACTCCAGATGTCACCCGGGGTGGCGCCTTCCGGCGACAACGCTTCGCGCTTGTGGTCGGCGAAGCGCAGGCCGAAGTCGATGGAGCTCAGCACGCCGCCGTCGTTGAAGTACTGGTTGAAGTCGAGCGTGGCCCACTTCTCCTTGTCTTCGGCGGTGACCTGCTGGTTGCCCCAGGTGCCGAAGCTGGTGACGCCGTTGGGCGAGAGGTCGCCGCCGACGTTCCAGTCGATCGGCGAACCGGCGCCGTGGGTGGCCCAGCTGGCGCCACCGCCGCCGGCCAGGGTGACCTCGGCGATGTACTGGCGCGGGGTCTCACCGGTGCCCTTGGTGCTGCCGGCCTGGAACTTGGCGGTCAGGCTGTCGCTGATCTGCCAGTCGGCATCGAAGGTGACGTAGCTCGACTTGGCCTTCGACTCGCGGTAGATCATGTCGTACACCGCGTAGTTGGTTCCCGGCACGCCTGCATAGGTGGCGTTGGTCAGCACGCCATCCTTGACCACATAGCCCGGGTTCGGCGCCTGCACCTTGGCGAAGCTGTTGCCGAACATCATGAAGTTGCGGTTGTAGTTGTTCGCCTTCAGCTCGGAGCTGAAACCATTCAGGCCCAGGGTGAGGGTGTCGGTCGGCTTGAACTGCAGCGAGACCAGGCCGCCCTTGCGCTCGCGGGTCTGTTCGAACAGGGTCGAACCCAGCAGGCCGGGAACGTTGACGCCGATCAGGTCCGGATTGGTCAGGGCCACCGGGTCGTCGGCGCCGATCTTGAAGAAGCCACCCGGAATTTCCTGCGCTTCACGGCGCAGTTCGCGCTTCTGGCTGAAGCCCTGCACCATCACGCCGAAGGTGTTTTCTTCGTTCTTGTAGTTGAACAATGCCGAGTACTGCGGATCGTTCGACTTGGCCTGGTCCGAACGCACCATGCCGATCGAGCCTTCCGCGGTGAACTGCTTGGAGAACTCCAGCGGCTTGCGGGTGATGATGTTGACGGTACCGGTGGTGCCACCGTCCTGCAGCTTGGCCTGCGAGGACTTGTTCACTTCCACCGAGCTGACCAGTTCGGACGGCAGCAGCGAGTAGCTGACGCTGCGACCGACGTTGTTGCCCTGGCTGAGCACGAACCAGTCGGCCGAACCGACGGTGTGGCCGTTGATCAGGGTCTGGGTGAGGCTGGGGCTGGTGCCGCGCAGGCTGACACGGTCGGCTTCGTCGAAGCCGCCTTCATCGGCGCTGGACGAGCTGATGTTGACGCCCGGCAGGCGCTGCAGGGTATCGGCGACGTTGTGCGCCGGCAGCTTGCCCACGTCTTCGGCGGTGACCACTTCCACGCGCGCATTGGCTTCGCGCTTGGTGTCCAGCGACTTCTCCATCGAACCGCGGATACCGGTTACGGTGACGGTGTCCAGATCGGTGGCGGTCGGGGCGGCCTGCTGCGCGTGCGCACTGAAGGCGATGCAGCTGACGATGGCGGCCGAAAGCAAGGTCTTGCGGGTATTCATGATGTCTCTCCTCATCACTCGATTGGATGCCGGCGGCGATATGGGATTGCGGTTGCGATGACGTGCGCGGGGCGGCGGCGATGTCCCGGCATTGGCGTGCCACGTACTGCGTGCTGCGATTGCGTTGAAGCCGATTGCAGGTTCAGGCGTCGGCGTGGAGCAGGTACCAGCTGGCAGCGCCGATCACGCCCAGCTGTCCGTGCTCGACCACCTTCACCGGGATGCGTGCCAGCGCCTCGCCCATCGGCCCCTTCTGCAGGTAGCGTTCGACGAAGGTGCTGGTGCGCAGGTACTCGCGGATCTGCGGCAGGATCCCGCCGGCCAGGTACACCCCGCCGTGGGCGCCGTAGAACAGGGCCATGTCGCCGATGGTGCTGCCGAGCAGGCCGCAGAACACATCCAGCGCCTGCCGTGCCAGCGGATCGGTGCCAGTCATCGCCGCAGCGGTGACCGCATCGGGGCTGGCCAGCGCCGGGGCCTGGTCCTGCAGCGCGCAGATCGCGCGGTACAGGTTCATCAGGCCGGGGCCGGAAATCGCATGTTCGATCGACACGTGCGCGCGGTCGCGCTGCATGTAGCGGACGATCGCCATTTCCAGTTCCGTGCTGGCGGCCAGGGTTGGCTGCCCGGCCTCGGTGGCCAGTACCACCGGGCCGTTGGCGGTGGGGATCCACAGCGCTGCGCCCAGGCCCGTGCCCGGGCCGACCACCAGGGTCGGGCCGCGCGGCGCCGTTTCCGGGCCGCACAGGTGCAGCACGCCGCTGGCATCGACCTGCGCGGCCGCGTAGGCCACCGCTTCGAAGTCATTGACGATGTGCACCCGCTGCAGGCCGACGTCGGCCTCGATCTGCCGCGCCGACAAGGGCCACGGCACGTTGGCGGTGATCACCGTGCCGTCTTCGCGGGCGTAGCCGGCGGTGGCGACCACGCAATGCGACGGGCGCGGGCCTTCGGCCAGGAAGTCGGCGAGGATCGCGCTGAGCCCGGCGTGGTCGGCGTTGCGGTACTTGCGGTAGTCGAGCACCTGCACCGGATGGGCATCGTCGCCGCTGGCCTGGACCCGGGCGACACGCACATGGGTGCCGCCAACGTCGGCAGCCAGGAACGAGGGCGCGACGCGGGACAGGACATGGGCCGGGGCGGGATGGCTGGCGGTCACGCGGGCTCCTGCTGCAGGTGGGGCCGGCCCCGGGAGGGGCAACGATGGAGCCGGCGATTGGGCGGAGTCTGTAACCGCGTTGACAACGATGTCAACGAGTTCGTGACACTTTCGTTGCTGCGCCGCAACGAATGCAGATCGCCGTAAACGTTTACATGGCGTGAGTACTGCATCCCGGGCGGAACCGTTGCAGCAAGGGGCTTCAAGGGCCAAGCGCATTCAGCGGATGGCCGTGCAACGCGCTTGCGCAGTGCAACATGAGGTGTGGTGACCCGCGCATGGAAGTTGACAAACGGTCGCTGTCCATCGAAAGAATGTGACAACGTTGTTCCCAGCCACTCTCCGACGCCGTGTTCTGCGGCCGTCGCCGCAGGAGCCTTCCTGATGTCAGCCGTCCCCGCTGCAAGCGCACGCCCGAACGTGGCCTCGTCCATCGCCATCGTCGGCGTGCTGTTCTTCCTGATCGGCTTCTTCACCTGGCTCAACGGCCCGTTGATCACCTTCGTCAAACTCGCCTTCGAGCTGAGCGAGGTCGGCGCCTTCCTGGTGCTGATGGTGTTCTACCTGTCCTACTTCTTCCTGGCCCTGCCGGCGTCGTGGATCCTGCGCCGCACCGGCATGAAAAAAGGCCTGAGCCTGAGCCTGCTGGTGATGGCCGGTGGTGCGGCGTTGTTCGGTGAATTCGCCACCCAGCGCTGGTATCCCGGTGCGCTTGGCGGCCTGTTCGTGATCGGTAGCGGCCTTGCGCTGCTGCAGACCGCGATCAACCCGTACATCTCCATCCTCGGCCCGATCGAAACCGCCGCACGGCGCATCGCGATGATGGGCATCTGCAACAAGATTGCCGGCATCCTTGCACCGATATTGATCGGCACCCTGGTGCTGCACGGCATCGGTGACCTCGACGCGCAGGTGCAGGCCGCCGATGCGGCCACCAAGGCCACGCTGCTCAACCAGTTCGCGGCCAAGATCCACGCGCCGTACCTGGCCATGGCCGGTTTGCTGGTGCTGCTGGCGGTGGCGGTATTGTTCTCGCCGTTGCCTGAAATCAAGGCTTCCGAGGCCAATGCCACACCGGCCGGCGTGCCAGGCAAGGCCGAGCGCAGCAGCATCTTCCAGTTCCCGCATCTGTGGCTGGGCGTGCTGTGCCTGTTCGTCTACGTGGGCGTGGAGGTGATGGCCGGAGATGCCATCGGTACCTACGGTCATGGCTTCGACCTGCCGCTGGACCAGACGAAGATGTTCACCGCGTTCACCCTGTTTGCGATGCTCATCGGCTACGTGGTCGGCCTGGTGTTGATCCCGCGAGTGGTCTCGCAGTCGCGCTACCTGACCGTCTCGGCGGTACTGGGCGTGCTGTTCTGCCTGGGCGCCTTCTTCACCCACGGCTATGTGTCGGTCGCCTTCGTGGCACTGCTGGGCTTTGCCAACGCGATGATGTGGCCGGCGATCTTCCCGCTGGCGATCCGGGGCCTGGGCCGCTTCACCGAAACCGGTTCGGCGCTGCTGGTCATGGGCATCGCCGGCGGCGCGATCATTCCGCAGCTGTTTGCCGTGCTCAAGCAGCACATCGACTTCCAGCTGGTGTTCCTGCTGCTGATGGTGCCCTGCTACCTGTACATCCTGTTTTACTCGGTGGTCGGCCATCGCGTCGGCCTTCCGCAGGACAAGGTCTGATCGGCGATGATGGACGGCAGCCAACCCCAGGAAAAGCCGATGCGCAGAGCGACCATCAAGGACGTTGCCGAAAAGGCCAAGGTCTCGCTGAAGACGGTGTCGCGGGTGATCAACAACGAGCCCTCGGTGATGCAGGCCACCCGTGCGCGGGTGCTGCGTGCCATTGCCGAGCTCGACTACGAACCCGATCCGTCGGCGCGCAACCTGCGCAGCGGCACCACCTTCGTGATCGGGCTGGTGTACGACAACCCCAACCCGTACCACATCATCGGCGTGCAGAACGGCGTGCTCGCGGCCTGCCGCGAAACCGGCTTCGGCCTGCAGATCCATCCGTGCGATTCCAGTTCGCCGCTGCTGGCCGATGAACTGGCCGACTGGGTGCAGCGCTCGCGCCTGGCCGGGCTGGTGCTGACCGCACCGATGTCCGAACGTCGCGACCTGGTGCAGGCGCTCACCGCGCGCGGCATCAAGCTGGTGCGGATCATCGCCGCCACCGAAGATCCGGCCGATGGCGCCTGCGTGTTCGTCGATGACCGCGAAGCCGCCTATGAAATCACCGAGCACCTGATCCAGCTGGGCCACCAGCGCATCGGCTTCCTCTGGGGTGGCACCTCGCACCGTTCTTCGGGCGAACGCTACGCCGGTTACGAGGCCGCGCTGAAGGACTACGGCATGACCGTGGACAAGCATCTGGTGGTGCAGGGCGACTACACCTTCGACGATGGTTTCCGCGGTGCGCGGCGCCTGCTGGCACTGCGCGAACCGCCCACCGCCATCTTCGGTTCCAACGATGAAATCGCCGCCGGCGTGCTGGCCGCCGCGAAGTCGGCAGGCATGAACGTGCCCTACGACCTGTCCATTGCCGGCTTCGAGGACAGTCCGTTCTCGCGGCAGTCGTGGCCGCCGCTGACCACTGCCAAGCAGGCCACCGAAGACATCGCCCGCCATGCCGCGCGCCTGCTGATCGCACAGCTGCGCAGCGATGCCTACGACGATGCGCCGGCACCGCTGCACAACCAGGGCTTCGTGCCGCAACTGGTGGTGCGCGGCTCGACCGCACCGATGCGTCCTGCCGCCGCGCGCCCCCTTCCTTCCGATCCTTCCTGAGCCTGCCATGTCGCTGTCCGATCCCACCGCCACCCTGATGTTCGCCGAGGCTGCCGAAGCGGCCGAGGTCGTTGCCCGCCAGTTCGCCCGCAACCACGCCGTGATGGAGACGCTGGCAGCCAGCCTGCGCGCTGCGCCGCCGCCGTTCGTGGTGACCTGCGCACGTGGCAGCTCCGACCATGCCGCGACCTACGGCAAGTACCTGCTGGAAACCCAGCTGGGCCTGGTCGTTGCCTCGGCCTCGCCATCAGTGGGTTCGGTCTACGCGGCACCGCTGCAGCTGCGCGGTGCGTTATTCATCGTCATTTCGCAGTCCGGGAAGAGCCCGGACCTGCTGCGCAATGCCGAAGCGGCCAAGGCCGCTGGCGCGCGCGTGGTGGCGCTGGTCAACGTCGAGGATTCTCCGCTGGCACAACTGGCCGACACGGTCATTCCGCTGCATGCCGGCGTAGAGAAAAGCGTGGCGGCGACCAAGAGCTACCTTGCTTCATTGTCCGCGCTGCTGCAGCTGGCCGCGTACTGGAAGCAGGACAGCGCGCTGCGCAACGCTCTGGACCTGCTGCCCGATGCCATGCGCGAGGCCTGGCAGTGCGACTGGAGCGCGGTGACCGATGGCCTGGTGGAGGCCAACAACCTGTTCGTGCTCGGCCGTGGCCTCGGCCTGGGCGCGGCGCAGGAAGCGGCGCTGAAGTTCAAGGAAACCTGCAGCCTGCATGCCGAGGCCTACAGCTCGGCCGAGGTCAAGCATGGTCCGATGGCGCTGGTCGATCGCGGCTTCCCGGTGCTGGCCTTTGCCCAGCCCGATGAAACCGGCGCCGGTACCCGTGCCGTGGCTGAAGAGTTCACCGCACGTGGCGCCAAGGTGTGGCTGGCCGGTGCCGGCGGCAACCTGCCGGTCGCTGCCGCGCCGCATCCGCTGTGCGCGCCGCTGCTGACGGTGCAGAGTTTCTACCGCGCGATCAATGCACTGGCACTGCGCCGCGGCTTCAACCCGGATCTGCCGCCGCATCTGAACAAGGTGACGGAGACGGTGTGATGGCAACGGTCCTGCGCAATGCCCGCATTCTTGCCGGCGATGAGTTCCGCGATGATCTTGCGGTGGTGATCGAAGACGGCCACATCAGCGCGCTGCTGCCCGACGCGGCGCCGCAGCTGGGCATGGCCGACGAGCAGGTGGATCTGGGCGGTGGCTGGTTGCTGCCCGGCTTCATCGATGTACAGGTCAATGGCGGTGGCGGCGCGCTGTTCAACAACACGCCCGACGTCGAGTCGCTGCGTACGATTGCCCGTGCGCATCGCCGCTTCGGCACCACGGCGATGCTGCCGACCCTGATCAGTGACGACGTGGTCGTGATGCGCGAGGCAATCAGCGCGATGCGCCAGGCGATCGCACAGGGCGTGCCCGGCGTGATCGGCATCCACCTGGAAGGCCCGTACATCGCACCGGCGCGCAAGGGCACGCACGATGCCAGCAAGTTCCGCGTGCCGGACGAGCTGGAAATCGAACTGGCGTCGTCGCTGGACAACGGCGTGACCCTGCTGACCCTGGCGCCCGAGCGCGTGCCGCTGGAGACCATCCGCGCGCTGGTCGAGCGCGGTGTGATCGTCGCTGCTGGCCACACGGCCGGCACCTATGAAGAGATCCGTGCCGGCCTCGATGCCGGCGTGCGTGGCTTCACCCATCTGTACAACGCGATGTCGCCGCTGCAGGGCCGCGAACCCGGCGCAGTCGGCGCGGCGCTGGAAGATCGCGATAGCTGGATCGGCATCATCGTCGATGGCGTGCACGTGCATCCGGCCAGCCTGCGGGTGGCGCTGGCGGCCAAGCTGCGTGGCCGCCTGCTGCTGGTGACCGATGCGATGCCGCCGGTCGGTGCCGACGATCCGAGCTACGTGCTGTATGGCGAAACCATCACTGCCATCGACGGCGTGGTGCGCAACGCGGCCGGGTCGCTGGCCGGTTCGGCGCTGGACATGGCCACTGCCGTGCGCAACACCGTGCAGTTGCTGCGCCAGCCGCTGGCCGAAGCCGCGCGCATGGCATCGACCTATCCGGCGCAGTTCCTCAATGTCGATGATCGCCTGGGTTCCATCGCCGAGGGCTACCAGGCCGACCTGGTGCTGCTGGACGACGCGCTGCAGGTGCGTGGTACGTGGATCGCCGGCCAGTACGAGGTGGCCTGACGATGAGCAGCGCGCCGCCACGCCGGTTGGGCTCGATCGACGCCCTGCGCGGCATGACCGTGGCGGCGATGCTGCTGGTCAACAACCCAGGCGACTGGAGTGCGGTGTTCGCACCGCTGCGCCATTCCGACTGGCACGGCTGTACGCCGACCGACCTGGTGTTCCCGTTCTTCCTGTTCCTTGTTGGCGTGTCGATGGCCTTCAGCGTCGCACCGCGCGCGCTGGATCCGGCCGCACGGCCTGCGCTTGCACGTGGCGTGCTGGAGCGCGCGCTGCGCATCGCCGTTGCCGGTGTGCTGCTGCACCTGCTGGTGTGGTGGGCACTGCACACGCACCATTTCCGTATCTGGGGCGTGCTGCAGCGCATTGCGCTGTGCGCGGCCGTGGTGGGCGTGCTGGCGGTGCATGCGCGCCCGCGCGTGCAGGCGGCCACGCTGGTGGCGCTGCTGGTGGGCTACACCGCGCTGCTGCTGGGCGTGGGTGACCTGGCGCCGTGGACCAACCCGGCCAGTCGCCTGGATACCGCTTTGTTCGCGCCATGGATCTACCAATGGCAGGCCGATACCGGTCTGGGCCATGACCCGGAGGGATTGCTGAGCAGTGTGGGTGCATTGGCCAGCACCGTGCTGGGCCTGCTGGCCGGTGGCCTGCTGCGCAGTGGCCGCGCCGGTGCATTGGCGGCGCTGGGTGCGGCCACCGCCGTGCTTGGCCTGCTGCTGGCGACCGTACTGCCGCTCAACAAGCAGCTGTGGACGCCCAGCTACGTGCTGTGGACCGGTGGCCTGGCCGCGCTCGCGTTGTGGTTGGGGCATGTGCTGATTGATCGCAGGGGCTGGCCCGCGCTGGGCCGGCGCTTCGGCGTCAATGCCATCACCGCCTATCTGGGGGCCTCGGTGATGTCGGTGATCCTGCTGGCTACCGGCGCCTGGGGTTGGGTCTGGCAGCAGCTTGCCACGGCGATGCCGCACACGCTGGAGTTGGCCTCGATGCTGCAGGCGCTGGCCTTCGTGGCGCTGTGGTGGGGCGTAGCCTGGTGGCTGGACCGGCGTCGCATTTATCTGAAGATCTGAGCGCGGCAAAGATCGTGGAGAACGGGCCATCCACGCATGGCTTGGATTTACGGGGCATGGCCCATCCGGGTGTGGATCCATGGCCCATCCATGCGTGGCATGGCTGCTGTAGATCCACGACATGCGTGGATGTTCCATCCCGGGCGATGGGAAATGAATCGGTTCATCGACATGCGGGCTGCGTGACTATTTCCCGGTTTCACAACGAAAGCGTGATCGATTGCCGATAAGTTCACCTATCGAAACCATTCATGGCAGGGCAGACTGCATCAGCAGTGTCGTACAGAGCATCCGCAGTTCCTGATCCCCCGACCCAGGAGTGCTGTATGTCCCATGTCGTCCCGCGCGGGTTCCGCCAGCGCCGCTTGACCGTTTCCCTGCTGAAGATTCTGGCGATGCCCTCGCTGCTCGCCCTGTCCGCCCCTGCCGCCTGGGCCGGGTGCGATGCAACGGCTCCCGTGGCCGGGCAGACCGTCACCTGCAGCAGCACCGCCCCCAACCCCGAGACAGCAGCCATCAGCGCCAGTGGCGCGGCGGGCATCACCGTGAATGTTGGCAATGGCGCGCAGCTGCAGCAGGCCGGCGCGGGCAGCGCCATCTCACTGCTCGGCGCGGGCGGGCACGTGCTCACCAATCTCGGCGCCATCAGCTCGGCGAGCGGTACCGCGGTACAGCTTGGCGGCGGCAGCCGCGTCGACAACACCGGCAGCATCAGTTCCGGCAGCGGTATCGCACTGCAGTTCAGCGGTGCCGGCGACAGCGAGTTGGTCAATCGCGGCACCATCAGTGGCAGCAGCGGCGTGCAGTTCGGTGCCGGAAACGATCGTCTGCAGATGCTGGCCGGCAGCATCAGCGGCGGCGTGCAGCAGGGCGATGGCAACGACGTGCTGCTGCTCAGCGGCGGCACCATCGACAGCCTCGACCAGGGCAATGGCGATGACCAGCTGACCGTCAACGCCGGCACCATCACCGGGCTGGTGACGCAGGGCAGTGGCCGCGATGATTTCGTCATGACCGGCGGCACCATCGGCGCCCTGCAGCAGGGCGACAACATCGATACCTTCCGCATGAGCGGTGGCCGCATCGTCGGCGCGTTCGAAGATGGCGACCAGGCGTGGATGACCGGCGGCCGTATCGGCCGCGTCAACATGAAACTGGACAAGAACCTGTGGGACATGTCCGGCGGCACGGTCGATGGCAACGTGGTCACCGGCTTTGACACCGACACCATCATCATTTCCGGCACGGCTTATATCGGCGGCAACATCAGCGTCAGCGGCGGTGCCGACAGCGTGACCATCACCGATGGCACCGTGCGCGGCCAGGTGCTGTTGAGCACGGGCAACGACACGTTCAACTGGAGCGGCGGTGGCATCGTCTACGGCGCCATCGACATGGGCCCCGACGACGACGTGGCCACACTGAGCAATCTCAACCAGGCCAACCTGGGCGCGGTGCCGCTGTTCGACGGCGGCAGCGGCAACGATCGCCTCAGCTTCAACAACGTCAAGACCGGTGGTGTCGCGCGGTTCCAGAACTGGGAGGCGATCAGCCTGGCCAGCAGCACCGAGCTCACCTTCGACGGTGATCTTGTGCTGGGCGACAGCGCTACCGGCACCGGCTCGCTCAGCGTGGACGACACCAGTACCGTCTACGCTGGCAGCGGCACCCATGCGATCCGCCCGCTCAACGGCGGCGCACTGGTGGAGATGGTCAATGCCGGGCGCATCGATCTGACCGGCGTCGGTGCCGGTGATGTATTTACCGTGCGCGGCAACTATCGCGGCGAAGGCGGTGGCCTGTACCTGCGAACGGTGCTGGGCGCGGACAATTCCACCAGCGATCGCCTGGTGATTGATGGCGGCACGGCCAGCGGTATCACCGGCATCGGCATCCTCAATGCTGGTGGCGGCGGAGCGGCAACGCTGGCTGACGGCATCCTGGTGGTGCAGGCCTTGAACGGCGGCAGCACCGCGGCAGGCGCATTCTCACTGTTCGCGCCGGTGTCGGCAGGCGCCTACGAATACTTCCTGTTCAAAGGCGGCGTCAGCGCCGGCACCAGTGAGAACTGGTACCTGCGCTCGACGCTGGCAACCGGGCCGACGCCGGCCCCCAACGGCAATGGCAGTGCAACGCCACCGCCACTGACACCGCCGGTAGCGCCACCGCCGCCGATTCCCCCGGCACCGCCACCGCCACCCGAAGGCGCCATCGACCCGGACCTGACCGCTGGCGAGACCGCACCGCCGCCGCCGCCGCCGGAACCTGCGCCCGTAGCGCCGCCCAGCGATCCACCCGTGCCGGACGTGCCGGTAGCGGGTGGCAGCCTGCCCGGTACCGGTTCGCCACCGCCCAGCGCGGGGGCAAGGCCCGCCGCGCCGGACGAGAACGGCCTGGTGCCGCTGTACCGCCTGGAGACCGCAGCCTACGCCGTGGTGCCACCACTGCTGCGCGAGACCTCGCTGGCCAGCCTGGGGACCTTCCATGAGCGCCAGGGCGAACAGCGCCTGCTGTACAACCAGGGCGCGTTCCGCACGGCATGGGGACGGCTGGTGGGGCAGAGCAGCGAGATCCACTGGAAAGGCGATGCACGGCCCGGCTTCGATGGTGACGTGATGGGCGTGCAGGCAGGCCTGGATGTGTGGGCTGCCAGCGGTGACAGCCACCGCAACCAGATCGGCGTGTTCGTCGGCCGCACTCGCGCCGATGGCAGGATCACCGGCCTGGCGGTGGGCTGGGACAACGTTCTGGTGGGCCAGAGCCGGTTGGACGACAAGCACGTGGGCCTGTACTGGACGTTGACCGACAGCAGCGGCGGCTACATCGACGCGGTGGCGATGCAGAGCCGCTACGACGGCCGCACGCGCTCCTCGCGCGGGCTGGGCATCGACCTCAAGGGCGATGGCACCACGCTGTCGCTGGAAGCGGGCAAGCCCCTGCTGCAGTTCGGGCAGTCATCGTGGTGGCTGGAGCCGCAGCTGCAGGTGATCTGGCAGCACAGCTCGCTGGATGACCAGCGTGATCTGGTGTCCACCGTTTCCTTCGACAACGACAACGCCTGGACCGGCCGCGTCGGTCTGCGCCTGGCGGGCGATTACCAGTTGGCTGACAACGGCTGGCAGCCGTACTTCAAGTTGAATTACTGGCATGGGCGTTCGGGCGAGGATCGCATCCTGTTCGACAGCGACGCGATCATCAATTCACAGCGCTCGCGCGCACTGGAGGCCGGTGTCGGCGTGGTCGGGCGTTTCAACCGCACGATCAGCGCGTATGCCGTGGCCGACTACACCCGCGAGGTTGGTGGCAGCGACAACGGCAAGCGCCGCATCATCGAAGGCAACATCGGCCTGCGCGCGGACTGGTGACGACCTTCGCTTGGGTGGGTGTCGACCTTGGTCGACACGAATCCAACCGACGCCATGACCCGCTCTGGTGGGTGTCGACCTCGGTCGACACGCTTTGCCACCAGTCAAGCAATCCCAATGCCGCCACTTCACAACGGCGAACGCCCCAGCAACGCGCCCGCGTGATCGGCCAGCAGCTGTACCGCATGCAGCAGCCCTTCCTCGGTCTGTGGCGGGCACTGCGCTTCCGCGTCGTCCAGTTCACGCGCCGCCTGCGTCGCCAGCAGCACACCTCCCAGCGCCGACAACGCCAGCAGGCAGCGCGTGGTGCAGGCCAGATCGCGCGCGCGCGCCGGCGTGATGCGCAGTTCCGTCCACGGCTCGCCGTCAGCGGCGTGGCAGCGCGTGACGTCGCGCAGCCGCTTGAAGAAGGCGGGCGTGGGAGCAGCGTCATCGGCTTCGGTCAGCGCGTCTTCCAGCGCTTCGGCGGTGGCGTTGGGCAGCTGCAGGTCGGGCAGGGCATCACCCAGCAATGTATGCAGGCGCGGATAGGTGGGGTAGAGCGTGGTCATGGCAACAACCTCACAGGGCTGGGCCACCTGCGGGATGCAAGGTGGCGGGCGGTGCGGGTTGGCGTGCCGGTGAAGCTTTCCAGAGGAAATGAAGCCGGCGGATCCGGAAGATCCCCTCGCACCGCCCGCCGCAGAACGACGGACGGTGCATTGTTCGGTCCTGCAACGTCGTTGCAAGCCCGCCTCTGAAAAGCTTCATTCGGGACGCCAATCCCGGCCAACACAGAACGCGCTGGCATAAGGAATTTCACACGCTGGCCGGCCTGTTGGAATGAGTGAAGTTGCAGATTTCCGGAGGGTGCATGTCGTGCCAGAAACGACGCGTTGCGTGATAGCGCCAGGCCATTGGACACAGTTATCCTTCCCGTTCACTACATGACACGGAGTCGTCAATGCTGAAGTACAGGGATGCGCGCGTGGCCATGCTCGGCATGCTTCTGATTCCATCTGCTGCCGGAGCGGCGGAAGCTGCGGTCGAACTGCCTACGCCTGAAGCACGTGACCAGATGTTGGAACTGCTGGAAACGCAGTCGCTGCATCGCGACCGCGTGGATTGGAGCGAGGTGCGCATGCGGCTGGCCGCCGCTGGCAGTGACCGCGTTCTGCAACGCCGTTTGTTGGATGAGGCGGCTGCACGCAGCAGCGGAGGGCATGGGCGATGGATCTCGCCCGGCGAGCAGCACCAACGTTCCCAGCGCGCCCAGCGTTTGAACGGGGGCCAGAGCGCTGCCTTGTCCGCGCCTCGGCAGGACAACCCACGCATCGGCATATTGCAGGTGAGCCCCTTTGTTGAGGATCTGCGAAAGAGCGAGCAGGAGCGCTATACGGCGCGCAAGGCGTACGCGCTGGCGCTGCAGCAGCGCATCGCCACCTTGGATGATGGTGCACGGTGCGGTTGGGTGGTGGATGTAAGCAGCAATGGCGGCGGCAATATGTGGCCCATGCTGTTGGGACTGTTGCCGTTGCTGCATGGAACCACGGATCCCGAGGGAGGTGTGATTGGTGGGTTCCGCAGTGCTGGCGGCCTGCAGCCCTGGCGGCAGGGGGAGGGAGCGGTGACGGCCGGCGGCAATGGCTCGCTGCGCTCGCGTCAGGCCACCTACACGTTGCGGGTGTCGCCCGCACCTGTCGCGCTCGTGATGGGTGCAGGCACGGCCAGTTCCGGCGAGGCCGTGGCGCTGGCGTTCCGCGGGCAGCCGGGCAGCCGCAGTTTCGGCCAGCCCAGCGCGGGCCTTTCCACCGGCAACCGCCCGGTTCCTCTGGTAGATGGCTCGATGCTTGTGCTGACAGGGAATGTGATGACCGACCGCAGTGGACAGGGCGATGGCGGCAAGCTGCAGCCCGACCAGATCACGCCCAGTGGCCCTTCCACCCTGCTGGCCGCAGAAACATGGTTGCTCGCCCAGCCGGCCTGCAAGGACAGCTGAGCCATGCTGCTAATCGGGCAACACGAGCGGGTGCTGATTGTCGGCCCCACCGAATCCCACCACTGCCTGCGCTGCCAGACCGAAACCGAGTTCGCCCCGCAGCTGCGCTACAGGATGGCGCGCATCGACCTGCTGTTCGGCTTCGTCTACCAGCGCCGCTACGAGCTGGCCTGCACCGGCTGCGAACATGGCTGGGTGCTGGACACCGAAAGCATGGACCAGCAGCTGGGCGGGGTGCCGATCCCGTTCCGGCACCGCTTCGGCCTGCCGCTGATGCTGGTGATAGTGGCCGGGCTGGCGGTGGCGGGGTGGATGTGGCGGCATGGACACGGTGGGGGCTGACCGTGTAGCTGAAGTGCTGCGTGCGGCTTATGATCTGGTTGGCGCTTGTACTGCGGAGTTTCCATGAACATTCGTCCTGTTCGCACAGAAGTCGACTACCAGAACGCGGTGCGCGAGCTGGAGGCCTATTTCGAGAACGAACCTGCGCTGGATAGCGAAGAGGGAGATCGTTTCGAGATTCTCGCCACCTTGGTGGAGGCCTATGAAGCGAAGCACTACCCGATCGAGCTGCCGGACCCGATTGAAGCGATCCGCTTCCGCATGGAGCAGGGCGGTCTGACCGTCAAGGATCTGGTGCCCTCGATTGGTCAGCTCAACCGCGTATACGAGGTATTGAATCGCAAGCGCGGATTGACCCTGGAGATGATCCGCAATCTGCACCGCAACCTGGGCATTCCGGCGGAGAGCCTGATCGGCCGCTGAGGTCGATTCCGCTGCGGAACGGGGTGTACGTAGCCGGATGCCGGGCCTGTTAAAGTTGCAGCCAGCAACCACGTACCGGAACCGACCATGGACCACGAAACGCCGTTCGAACCCGCCAACGACCTGGAAGTGCGCCTGTTGCAGGCCCAGGACGGAACCCTCACGGCCTCGCAGTTCCTCGACGGCCTGCTGACCGCACCGGTGTTCGTGCTGCTGGACAAGGCGATCGGTGAAGACGGCGCCTGGGACGAGAGCATTTCGCCGCTGGTGCTGACCAGCGAAAGCGGCGAGCCGATGTTTGCGGTGTTCACCGCGCCCGAGCGCGCGGAGATCTGGCACGAGCAGCTGCCGCAGTTTGCCCACGCCATGCCCATCGCGGTGCATGCACTGCTGTCGGGCATCGGCGAGGGCGTCGGCCTGGTGCTGAACCCGGGCCTGGACGTGGGCATGGAGATGATTCCCGATGCGGTGGAGCAGCTGAAGCAACGCGCGGCGGCGATCACCCGTGGGATGGCGCACTGATAGCGCTGTGGTTGCCGGCCAGCGGCCGGCACTACCGGTGAAAGCGCCGGATAAGCATCAGCGGGCGGCGGCGATCGCCCGTACACGCGCCTTGGCCAGCGCTTCGCCAATGGCCGGGCCTTTGAGGTGTGTGGTGTCCAGGTCACGCGCCTGCACTGACAGCGCCGCCCGGTGCAGGCGCTTCAGCGTCTCGCCCTGCGGGTAGTCGCTGTCCTCGAAACCCAGGCGGCCGCGCTTGTCGGCCTCGCAGCACAGCGCGATGCGGGCCACCCGTTCCGGCCGTCGCAGTGCATCGCAGCGGCCCAGCAGTTCCAGCACGGTGGCATCGCGCAGTTCGTCGATGCGATGCACATTCAGATGCTCGCGACAGACGGCCTCGGCCAACTGCTGGTGCTCGGCCGGAATCTTCAGGCGCGCGCACAGTGCTTTCAGCGGTTTGATGCCGCGCTGCTCGTGCATGATGTGGCGCGGCCATTCCTCGGCCGGGGTCAGGCCCTTGCCGAGGTCGTGGGTCAGTGCGGCGAAGCCGACCAGGTCATCACCGGGTGCGAGTCTCGCGGCCATGTCGCTGACCATTTCCTGGTGGATGCCGGTATCAACTTCCGGATGGAATTCCGCGCGCTGCGGTACGCCGTACAGCGCTTCCAGCTCTGGCAGTATCGGGCCAAGCGCGTGCGCGTCGTGCAGGGTCCGCAGGAACGCCGATGGGCGTTCGCACACCAATGCCTTGCGCAGTTCCTGCCACACACGTTCCGGTACCAGCGCGTCGAGCTCGCCACTGGCGGCCACCTCGCGCATCAGGGCCATGGTTTCCGGCGCGACGGTGAAACCGAGCGAGGCGAAGCGGGCCATGAAGCGCGCCGCACGCAGCACGCGTAGCGGGTCTTCAACGAATGCGGGACCGACATGGCGCAGCACGCGCTGCTCGATGTCGCGCGCGCCGCCATAGGGATCGACCAGCGTGCCGCTGTCTTCATCGCAGGCGATGGCGTTGATGGTGAAGTCGCGGCGCTGCAGGTCTTCTTCCAGCGTCACCGCCGGATCGGCATCGACCACGAAGCCGCGGTAGCCACGGCCGGATTTGCGTTCGGTGCGGGCCAGCGCGTATTCCTCGCCGGTCTTCGGGTGCAGGAAGACGGGGAAATCACGGCCCACGGCCGTGTAGCCCTGCGCTTCCATCTGCGCGGGCGTGGCGCCGACGACAACCCAGTCACGGTCGCCGGCAGGGCGCTGCAACAGGCGGTCGCGCACGGCGCCGCCGACAAGATAGATCTTCATGGGGGGATGATGGCACGGTAGCGCCGGGCATGGCCCGGCGCTACCGATACAACGTGATCAATCGCCGCCCTGGTCGGCGTTGGCGGCGCAGGTGAAGGCCTTGCGCTTGTCCACCAGGCGGCCCATCAGGCGGTCGCTCAGCGGCAATGCGTCGCCATTGAGTCGCCAGTCGTAGATCACGCTGAAGGCCAGCACGCGGGCGACATACTCGCGCGTTTCCTTGTAGCTGATGGTCTCGATCCACAGGTCCGGATCGAAGCCCGGGCGCTGGGTCTGCCAGCGTGCGGTCGGCGTCGGCCCCGCGTTGTAGGCGGCGATGGTCACGTAGGGCAGACCGTCGTATTTGTTCATCAACTGCCGCAGGTACGCGGTGCCGATGGCGATGTTGGTGTCCGGGTCGTACAGGCTGTCAGCGCCGCCGTAGCCGGTCAGGCCGATGGCCCTGGCCACGCCGGCGCCGGTCGCCGGCAGTACCTGCATCAGGCCCATCGCATTGGCAGGCGAACGCGCGCGCGGGGTGAAGGTGCTTTCGGCACGGATCTCGGCGGCCACCCAGGCCGGGTCGATGGCATTGCGTGCCGATTCACGGCGGATCGTGGCGTCGTGGTGCAGCGGGAAGCGCAGGTCGTACAGGCGTTGCTCCTGCGGCTGCTTGCCGAGCGCGAACACCGCGCGGTCGAACCAACCGTTGTCCTGTGCCACGCGCACGGCGAGACGACGCTGGGTGTCATCGAAGCGCGACAGTGCATTGTTCCATTCGGCCACCGCCCAGCCGGCGCGGTCGATCTGGTACAGCGCCATCGCCCGCTGGATGGCCGGATCGCGGGCCACTGCGGCCTGCGCCTGCGCGCTGTCGTTGGGCTTCCACGGGCACAGCGTGTAGGGCTGCTGCAGTTTGTCCGCAGCGAGGAAGCCATGGAAGGTCGGTGCGCGCGCGGCTTCGCGGAACAGCGGCTGCGCCTGCTGTGCCTGGCCGGTCTTTTCCAGCATGCGGCCTTCGAAATAGCGCCAACGCGAATCGTTGCGCTGGGTCGGGCCCATCTTGCGGATCGCCGCCAGCGTCGCCGGCCAATCGCCGCGCGACATCGCTTCGCGCGCGCGCCATTCGTGCAGGCGCTCGTCATAGGCCGCATCGGGCACGGCATTCAAACGGCGGGCCGAGTCGGGCAGGTACGACGCCACCGTCCACAGGGCGATCTGGTAACGCACCTGGCCCTGCTGTTCGGCGCTCAGGCCCAACGCCTGCGCGTACTGCGGCAGCTGCTGTTCGGTAGCATCCGGGTCGGCCTTGGCCAGCTTGGCCAGGCCGTCGGTGGCGATGCGCCGGCTGCGCTCGTTGCGCGGCCAGTTCAGGGCACTGGCATTGGGCTTGTCGACGAAGGCCGCGTAGGTGTTGGCCAAGGCCAGATCACTGGCCGGCAGGCCGCGCGCGGCCGAACGCATCACCGCCGGCTGCTGTGCATCGGCAGCAGCATCGATGCGTTCCCAGCGCAGCGCATCGCTCATGCCACCCTGCGCCTGCAGCACGGCGAACACGGCGTCGCAGGCATCGGGCAAGGACTTGCCGTTCTTGCGCCACAGATCCTGGGCTTCACCGATCCACTGCGGGTCCAGCTTGCCGGTGGCCTGGCGCGCTGTCAGCTGCGCACAGCGCAGGCCGAGGTTGTCGGTGGGAGCCCAGTTGGCCAGCAGCGTCGGCCAGTCCTGGCGGCGCGCTACAGAGGGCAGCCAGGCACTGCGGAAGCTGTTGGCCACGGCCTGGCCCTGGTAGCGCTTGAGGAAGGCTTGTGCCTGCGCCGTATCGACGGTGTCGATGTTGCGCCGCAGGTTGGCGAACTCCAGCCAGCCATACGCGGGATGGCGGCTGAGCGCGGCGGCCTGGCCGGGATCGAACTGGCCTCGTTCGGCGGCGGCGATGGCCGCCTTCAGCTGGGCGTTCTGGGCATCGAGGGACTGGGCACCCGCGCAGCCGATCAGCAGCGTGGTGGCCAGCGGGAGCAGGGACAGGGCGGTCGAAGATCGTCGGGTCATGGAGACCAGCATAGCGGGCAGTGGCTGAATTCAGTTTCGCATTGTGTACACGGTCGAAGACGGCAACGACAGCTGAATGATGGTGGGATCCACACTGCCGCGACGGCGGTTGTCCGGCGTAGGTTTGGGCTGGGGCGACCGGCCCTGCTGCAGGGAGCGGCACATGGCATTCAGTAGCGCAGGAAGAAGCGGCCCGCTGGCGGAAATCAACGTCACGCCACTGGTGGATGTAATGCTGGTGTTGTTGATCATCTTCATCGTGACCGCGCCGATGCTGTCGCGGCCGATCAACGTGCAGTTGCCTCAGGCCACCGATCGCGTGGTGGATCGCCCCGAACCGCCCCCGCCGATCGAGCTGCGCCTGGATGCGTCCAGCCAGTTGAGCTGGGACGGGCAACCGATGGCCATCGGCGATCTGCAGTCGCGCCTGCAGGCGCAGGCTAGCGAGCATGCCGGCAACCTGCCGGAGCTGCGCATCAGCACAGATCCGTCGGCCGAGTACGACGGCATGGCCAAGATCCTGGCCGCCGCCGAGGCGACGGGCATGCAACACATCGCGTTCGTGCGCTGACTCGGCCTGGGCGTCGTTGAGGGGGCTGTGCTCCCTCAACGGCGGTCAGGCGTCAGTTTTGCTTACAGGTGATCGTTCGACCATCCCAACCGCAGGAAATTCGGTTGCTTGATCCGCGTTGCACGGGTACTCCATACATCTGGGCAGAGCGGACCCAGTTATTCAAGTCCGCACCTTGGCCAAAGTAGTACTGACCGGCATATGAGGGCGCTGAGACTGGATCTGCAATGGATTCATCGGGGACCTTGTTCCCGGTGCTGTCCCGGCTCTCGCCCTTTTGATACTTGGCCTCCGCCACGTTGTCCGGAGTGATTCGATAGAGACTCTTTGAGCCGTCTCGCCAAGTGATGATGATGATTATCGATCCACCCCCTTTGATGCTGGACCAGTTCAAGGCCGCTTGCTGGATCGAGAGCGCAATGCCGTTCCAGGTGGGGTTGCCGGTATTCGCTCCTGCAAGTTCTGTGGCCAGGTATTGGCCCAGTCGCGTTCTCATTGTGGCTGAATTGACGATGTCGAACGTGTTGGATGATTTGTATGAGTCGGGAAAATTGATGCCGTTGGAATTTCCGGGGTTGTCGGGATGGAGGGGTACGACGGTACCTCCTCCGGAAGTTGGAGAGGTCTGGTTCCTTTGATGCTTGATGCTGGACGCGCCCTCCAGGATGCGAAGGAATGCGATCTGGATTTGAGTTGGTACAGGGGTTGAGATGGCCCGCCATTTTCTGAGCTCACGATCATATTCAACGTTGAATGCGGTCAGTCGTGCTTTTTCGAAGTCCATAACAACCGTCAGGCCAGATCCCGAAAGCAGAGCTGCGTCCTTGGGAGAAGCACAGTTGTTGCACTCTACGAGTCCACCTGCTTTGGCTACACCTATGAATGATAGGGCCATGATTGCTGCACGCATTGCGACATTAATTGCTTTCACGATTGAGCCTCGCATGACGCTTCGGAGGTTTGAGTTTCTATCGAGCTCCTTCCTTGATTTGTTTTAGATGCGGAATTTCGGATAATTCCTAAACCATCATTTCCGACAAAAATTATTCATTCGTAAGAACGGCGTGAAAGGGTGTCGCAGATCACGCCAATGTTCTTGCCGCTTGTTTACAAAGGAGACGCTGCCGCCATGCAGGGGGGAGCGCGGCAGTCCATGTCCCGACATTCCTTTGGAGAGAGAGCGAATGAATTACCTGCATCACCGCCCCTTGGCGGTTGCCGTCGCGCTGTGCGTGACCGCACTGGCCCCGTTGGGGGCTGCTGCCCAATCGGCCACCACTGATCTGGATCGCGTCGAAGTCACAGGTACCCGCATCAAGCGCGCTGAAGTGGAAGGCCAGGTGCCGGTCCAGACGCTCAATCGCGCCGACATCGAACGCACCGGTCTGACCTCGATCGGTGAAGTGCTGCAACAGCTCACCGGCTCGGGTTCGGCGCTCAACGCGAAGTTCAATTCGTCGGGCAACTTCGGCTTCCCGCCCGACGGTAGTGGCGTCGGCGCGGGTTCGGCGCAGGTAGACCTTCGCCATCTCGGCGCCAAGCGTGTACTGGTGCTGGTCGATGGCATCCGCTGGGTCAATGAATCCTCGGCCTCGGGCGTGGGCTCGGCCACCGACCTCAACACCATCCCGCTGGCGATCGTTGAGCGCATCGAAGTGCTGGAAGACGGCGCATCGTCGCTGTACGGCTCCGATGCCATCGCCGGTGTGGTCAACATCATTACCCGCCGCGATTTCGATGGCGGCCAGGTGACGATGAACTACGGCCAGTACGGCAAGGGCGATGGCACGCAGAAGGGCGTGGACCTGGCCTGGGGCAAGAGCGGCGACCGTTACAGCCTGTTCCTGGGGGCAAGCTGGACCAAGCAGGACCCGGTGTATGCGAAGGACCGCGAGCAGTCGCGCTTCCCGATTCCCGGCACCGGCCTGGCCTTCGGCAGCGGCGGCATTCCGCAGGGGCGCTTTGCCTTCGTCGATCCCAACACCGGTGCCGAACAGGACATCGTGCCCAACACCGGCGTGAGCAGCCCGCGTTACGACGGCAGCGCCGGCTGCAACCGCACCGACGACTACCACTGCTTCACCAGCGCCGACCGCTTCAACTTCGCCGAATACAACATGGTGCTGACACCGTCGGAGCGTAAGGGCCTGTTTGGCCAGTTCCGGTTCGATATCACCGACAACGTGCAGTGGTACGTCAAGGCACTGGGCAACCGCCGCGAGTCGACCAACCAGGCCGGCCCGGAGCCGCTGTTCTTCGGCCCTGATGGTGCCACCGGCAATCCGCTGGCCGACAACATCGTGGTCTCGGCACTGAACCCGTACAACCCGTTCGGCTTCGACCTGGTGTCGTCGGGCAACATGAGCCTGATCGGTCGCCGCCCGGTAGAAGGTGGCGCGCGCGTGTTCGAACAGCAGGTAGACACCACGTACTTCGCCACCGGCCTGGTCGGCAACTTCCAGGCCGCTGACCGCAGCTGGTACTGGGACGTCAACGGCATGTACAGCAAGAACAAGGCCGAGCAGACCAACTACGGCAGCTACAACATCTACAACGTCAACATGGCGCTGGGCGATCCTGCGGTATGCGCGGCCACGCCGGGCTGCGTGCCGCTGAACATCTTCGGTGGCGCCGGTTCGATCACCCCGGACATGCTGCGCTGGATCCAGCCGGTGGTGCGCGACCGCAGCCAGAACGAACTGAGCCTGTTCACCGCCAACCTGTCCAGCGATCTGTTCACCCTGCCGGCCGGCCCGGTGTCTTTCGCCACCGGCCTCGAACATCGCAAGTACAAAGGTTCTTACCAACCTGATCCGCTGACGGTGATCGGCCACTACAACGGCGTACCGTCGCAGCCGACGTCCGGCTCCTACGACGTCAACGAAGCATACCTGGAGCTGAGCGTGCCGATCTTCGCCGACTCGGCGCTGGGCAAGAAGCTGGACCTGAGCCTGGCTGGCCGCTACTCGGACTACTCGACCTTCGGTGGCGAGTTCACGCCCAAGTACGGCCTGCGCTGGCAGGTGACCGATGACTTCGTGCTGCGTACCACCTATGCCGAAGGATTCCGCGCACCGTCGATCGGCGAACTGTACGGCTCGGCCGCGCGCGCCGATCTGCAGTTGTTCGATCCCTGCTCAGTGGGCCTGGGCGGCACACCGCCGCGTGGCAGTGCGGCCAACTGCGCGTCGCTGGGCGTGCCGACCGGCTTCCAGCAGGCCAACTCGCAGATCTCGGTGACCACCGGCGGCAACCGCGAGCTGGAGCCGGAGCGGTCGCGCAGCTTCAGTGCCGGCTTCGTGTGGAGCCCCTGGTTCGGCAACGATGCATCGTGGTCGGAGCGCTTCGACGTGGAAGTGACGTTCTACCGCCACAACATCGATGGCGCGATCCAGGCGATCAATGCGCAGACCCAGTTGGACCTGTGCGTGGATACCCTGGACCCGATCTACTGCGACGGCATCACCCGTGCCAGCACCGGTGCGGTCAGCAGCTTCAACAATCGACTGACCAACCTGGGTTCGATCAAGACCGACGGCTGGGATGTGGACCTGTTCTGGACCCTGCCGCAGAGCTCGATCGGGCAGTTCAAGCTGGGCTGGAAGAACACCTTCGTCGGTCGCTATGAGGCCACCGGTGCGGCCGGCCAGCGGCAGCCACAGAAGCCCGGCGTGGAAGTGGCTGACAGTTCGATTCCGGAATGGACCAGCAACGCCAGCATCGGTTGGACGCTGGACAACTGGAGCGCCAACTGGACGGTACGCCACATTTCCGAACTGACCGAAGACTGCGGTGACGCCGTGGCATTCCCGGTGTGCAGCAACCAGGCCGCCGGAACCAACACGCTGTCGGCCACCACCTTCCATGACATGCAGGTGGGCTACAAGATCGACTGGATGAAGGGCCTGCAGCTGACCGCTGGCTTGAACAACGTGTTCGACAAGGACCCGCCGATCTGCCTGTCGTGTTCGTTGAACGGCTATGACGCCTCGACCTACGACATCCCGCGTGGCCGCTACTGGTACCTGCGCGCGGACCTGCGGTTCTGATGTGATGTGATGCGATCACCGGTGCCGGATTGTTCCGGCACCGGTGCCAGTGCCGGGCCACGCGCGATTGCGCAAGGTAGCGCCGGGCCATGCCCGGCGAATATGTGCCTACACCACCGGCGGTGCCGGACCGTCTTCCCCGCCGAACGGATCGCGAACCCGCGGGTAGCGGTGCCACAGGCACAGGTAGACAGCGAACACGATGCCCGGCAGAACGAACACGGCGAAGATCAGGAACTTCGGCACGGGCAGCATCCATGCCACGGCCAGGAACGTGCCGACCCAGACCCAGGCGCGGTGCACTGGCACATTGCGGATCCAGCCGATCGTCATCCATGCCAGGATCGGCCAGGCCAGTACGCTGGCGGCAAACAAGCAGGAAAGAAGTCCCGCGCCCCAGTCGCGCAGCGTGGCATGGGGAAACTCGTGCAGGGCATCCGGCAGGTTCTGCAACAGGCCCAGCAACATTGTCACGTGCATTACCAATGCCGGTGCACACAGCGCCCCTATCAGCAGGGAAACCAAGCTTCGTGCGAGTGGTGACATGCAGCCTTCCTGGCAGACGAGGCCCTGCAGCATAGCCGGATCGGGTACGGCAGGCGCCGGGGGATGCCCGGCGCCGTTTGCATCAGAACGACCAGGTAAACGTCAGCGAGCCATTGCGACCATCGCCATACGCACCGTACCCATTGATCTGCGAGAGGTACTTCTTGTCCAGCAGGTTGTTGAGGTTGGCCTGCACGCTGAACTCCGGCGAGATGCGGTAGCGCACGAAGGTGCTGACCAAGGCGTAGCCGCTCTGCTCGATGCGGCCATAGGCCGGCACCGGGTAGTAGATGCGGTTCTGCCAGTTGGCGCCGCCACCGACAGTCAGTTCCTGCAGCGACTGCGGGGTGTAGCTGGTGAACAGCTTCAGCGCGGTCTGCGGCAGATTGGTGTTGATGTCGGCATCGTTGGCATCCTTGGCCACATAACGGGAGGCGCCGAAGGTCGCGTTCCAGCCCGGTGCCAGCTCACCGTTCAACTCGAACTCGAAGCCGCGGCTGACCGTGCCGCGTGCGGCGCGATAGGCGAATTCGTTCTGGCTGCCGGGCACCGGCTCGCCAGTGATCTGGCCGACGTTGTCCTGTTCGATGCGGAACACCGCCAGCGAGGCATTCAAGCGGTTGTCGAACCAGGCGCCCTTGACGCCCACTTCGTAGCTTTTGCCATCCACCGGGTCCAGATAGCTGCCGTTGCGGTCCTTCAGCGTCTGCGGCTGGAAGATCTCGGTGTAGCTGGTGTACGCCGAGTAGGTGTCGTTGATGTCGAATACGAGGCCGGCATACGGCGTGGTCACCTTGTGCTGGCGATCGGCGCCTTCGCCCTCGCTCTTCCAGTCGGTGTAGCGCGCGCCGATGATCAGCTTCAACGGATCGGCCAGCGACAGGCGTGCGGCGGCATAGCCGGCCTTCTGGGTGATGGTGCCCTCGCTGGCCAGCGCAAGCGGGTTCCAGTCCGGCTCGCTGATGTTGCCCGTCCAGTTCAGGTAGCTGGCGAACGGATCCCAGCTCTGGCCGGCGCCGCCGACCTGATAGTCGCCGTAGTTGGCGTAGTCACGCTTGTTGTAGCTCAACCCGGCCATGAACTGGTGCTCGCGGCCGAACAGCTGGAACGGACCATCAACATAACCATCGACACCGGTGACCTTGCGCTCGGTGTTGTAGAAGCCTGCGGACGGCGAAATGCCCGCACCGGTGGTCTTGTCGAAGTTCGACGCGCCGGTGGTCCAATCGTTGTATGCGGGGTAGAACAGCTTGTCGTCGGCCTTGGTCTGGTCATGCGTTGCGCCGATCCTGAACTTCCAGCCGTTGCTGAAGGCGTGCTGCAGGGTGGCGAACGCGCGCTTGCTGGTGGTGTCCCAGTAGGTCCAGTCCGGGCTGGCGTTGAACGATTCGTCGTACGGGGTCGCACTGCCATCGGAGTACAGCATCGGGAAACCACCCCAGGTCGCGCCGTTGGCGCGCTTCTGCTGGTAGTCGTAGCCCACGCTGAGCTGCGTATCCGGGGTCAGGTCGGCGTCGATCACCACATAGCCCAGCGTCTTGCGCTGGTTGTAGCGGTCCATCTGCCCATCGGTGTCCAGGTAGCTGCCAATCACCCGGCCGCGCACAGTGCCGCTGGCGTTGAGTGCGCTGCCCACGTCCACGGTGGTGCGGGTGCGGCCCCAGCTGCCGACGTTCACTGACACGCTGCCGGTCAGTTCGGCGCTGTCGGCGTGCTTGCGGATCAGGTTCACCGAGGCGGAAGGATTGCCGGCACCGCTGAGCAGGCCGGTGGCGCCACGCACCACTTCCACGCGGTCATACAGGGCCAGGTCCAGGCCGGAGTCACCGTAGCTCCAGTTCTGCACCATCTGCGTGGGCAGGCCATCGAACTGGTACGCATCGATGTAGAAGCCGCGCGCATAGAACTCGGTGCGCTCGCTGTCGGACTGGGTGCTGGTAACGCCGGTGGTGTTGCCCAGCACGTCGATGATGTCGTCCAGCTGCTGATCTTCGATGCGCTGGTGGCTGATGATGCTGACCGACTGCGGGATCTCGCGCGGCGCCAGGTCGAAACGGGTACCGGCCGAGGTACGGCGCACCGAATAGCCTTCGGCACGCTCGCCCTTCACCACGACCTTGGCGAGGGTGGTCGGGTCGGCGGCGGTTTCGGCGAAGGCGGTGGGTGCGACGGCGCAGAGCGCGACGATTACGGCTACGGACAGCCGCTGCGGCTGCGGAGTACGGAAGGCGGGACGGATCATGCGGATTCCTGCAACGGGCACGCGCGTTCGGCCGTCATCCAGGAGTCGAGGCGCTACGGGTGGGGAAGGACGGGCAGGCCGTCCTGGCGCCACCGGAAACGGAATAAATGGTAATACGAACTATTCCTATTTACAAATCGTGAACGAATGGGCCCGCGGCCCCGTGGTATCGAGCTGGCTTGGCGCTACAAACCGGGTTCAGTGCAGCAGCGGCAGTGGATCGCGGGCGCCGTCGGCGCCGTAGATGCCCCAGTGCAGGTGGGGTGGCGTGCCCTTGGCATTGCCGCTGTCGCCGACGTGGCCAAGCAGGTCGCCAGCCTGGACCACCTGGCCGCGCGACAGACCCTCGGCCCAGTCCTCCAGATGCGCGTAGTAGTAGCGTTCGCGCCCGGGCCCGATCACCCACACCTGGCGGCCACCGAGGCCGCGGTCGCTGACATCCACGACGACGCCGGCGGTGGCACTGCGCACCGGCGTGCCGCGCTTGGCGAAGATGTCGATGCCGGCGTGGGAACGGTCACGGCCACGCGGCGCGCCGAAGGTATCGGCGATCTGCCGGGGCCGCACGCCGTCCACCGGCACCGGCAGTTGCGTGGCGGCCGGCATCCGCGAGAGTGTCCACAGCAGCTTCGGTGCAGCGGCCCATGGGCTGTTCCACAGCATCAACGCGGCGACGATGGCGATGGCCAGCCATAGGCCACGCAGCAGCCAGCGGCGCAGGCGACGGGCGGGGGAGGGCGATGTGTTCATGGTCTCCGACTGTAGCGTCGAGCCATGCTCGACGGCTGTTGCTTTGCGGTCAAAAAGCAGTCGAGCATGGCTCGACGCTACAGAACCGGCAGCAGCGGCACTTCGAAACTGCGTTTCAACGTGCCCAGCGCGACCGACGTTCTGAAGCGTTCGATGTTGTCATCGCCACCGAACAACCGCTCTGTGATCGCCTCGTATTCCTCCATCGACGCCGCCGAAAGCAGCAGCAGGAAATCGCCGTCACCGGTGATCGAATAGCACTGCTGCACGGCAGGATCGTCCTGCACGCGGCGCTTGAACGGCGCCACGCGCTCGCGCTGCTCGCTGACCACGCGCACCTCGACGATGATGGTCAGCGGCCGGCCGATCTTTGCGGCATCGATCACTGCCACATTGGCGGCGATCACGCCGCTGTCCTGCAGCCGCTTGATGCGGCGTTGCACGGCCGGGGTGGACAGGTGCACGGCCTCGGCGATTTCGCGCTGCGGCAGGGTGTTGTCCTGCTGCAGGAGGGCGAGGATGGCGCGGTCGAAGCTGTCCAGCACGGGTGCGGTGGCCATGGTGAGCAGAAGTTGCGCGGACGGGCCGTCAATTGAGCCAAGTGCTCGCCGCCGACGCAATAGACTGGCGGCATGCAGACGTCTCGAATCGCGCCGATGTTGCCGGCGCTGGCGGTACTCGGCTCGGTCACCGCACTGGCTATCGGTACCTCCTACGCCAAGCAGCTGTTTCCGTTGATTGGCGCGCAGGGCACCAGCGCGCTGCGCGTGGGCTTCTCGGCGCTGTTGCTGCTGCTGTTCTGGCGGCCGTGGCGCTGGAAGACCAGCCGCGTGGATGCGATTACCATCCTGCGCTACGGCCTCACCCTGGGCCTGATGAACCTGTTGTTCTACATGGCCTTGCGCACGATCCCGTTCGGCATCGCGGTGGCCATCGAATTCACCGGCCCGTTGACGGTGGCGATGCTGTCGTCGCGGCGGCCGATCGATTTCCTGTGGGTGGGCTGTGCGGCGGTCGGCCTGCTGTTGCTGCTGCCGATCGGCGGCGGCCCGGCACTGGACCCGATGGGCGTGCTGTACGCCATGGGGGCCGCCGCGTGCTGGGGCTTGTACATCGTGTTCGGCAAGCGCGCTGGCCACCTGCACGCCGGGCATTCGGTGTCGTTGGGGCTGCTGGCCGCGTCGCTGGTGGTGGTGCCGGTGGGGGTGGTGCATGCCGGTGCGGCATTGCTGGAGCCGAAGATCCTGCTGGCCGGGCTGGTGGTGGCGCTGGTGTCCAGCGCGATCCCCATGTCACTGGAAATGATGGCGCTCAAGCGCCTGCCGAAGGAGACCTTCGGCATCCTGATCAGCATGGAACCGGCGGTGGCCGCGCTGTGGGCGATGCTGCTGCTGCACGAGCACCTGCATGGTCTGCAGTGGCTGGCCATCGGCTGCACGGTGCTGGCCTCGGTGGGCAGCACGATGACCGCACGGCGGTTGAAGGTGCCGGTCACCGCCTGAAAAAAGGGGACGGAGGGAATTAAGTCGTTTGTGCATAAACGACTTAATTCCCTCCGTCCCCTTTTGGGTTCAGCGCAGGGCGTCGGCCGGGACGTCGATTGCCATCGCCAGGGCGAGGTGGTCGGAGAACGCAGCGGGCACCGCCTCCACGGTGCGGGTCTGCAGGCCGCTGCTGACCAGGATGTGGTCGATGGCGCGGTCGGGGCGCCAGCTGGGGAAGGTCGGCACGATGCAGCCGGGCGGCTGCAGCCGGGTCTTCTGGTACAGCACCTGCATTTCCGGACGTTCGGCCAGGCAGTTGAAGTCGCCCATCAGCACCGCATTGGGGTGGTCGGACAACAGCTCGGCAATGAAGCCGAGCTGGGCCATCCGCGAACCGGCGCCCAGCGACAGATGGGCCACCGCAACGGCCAGGCCATCGCGACCATCGCCGAACTTGGCCAGCAGCACGCCACGCCCGCCGATACGGCCGGGCAGGGCGTGATCCTGCACTTCCACCGGTTCCAGCTTGCTCAGCAGGCCGTTGGCGCTGGAGGCAACGCCGCCCATGCGCCGGTTCGGCTGGTGGCTCCAGTAATTGAAGCCGGCGCGCTGGGCCAGGTAATGGGTCTGGTTGGTGAAGCCCGAGCGCAGGCTGCCCGGGTCGGCCTCCTGCAGGCCGACGATGTCGTGACCGCGCGCCAAAGTGGCAATCGCGTCAAGGC
>Ga0308171_1000845_pt1 | contig 51719 bp, 49 predicted proteins | sample PhyGR1_FD_202135 | JGI IMG/M metagenome (GOLD analysis project Ga0308171, IMG submission 202135) | Phyllosphere microbial communities from UC Gill Tract Community Farm, Albany, California, United States - DLSLSG.R1 | ecosystem: Host-associated > Plants > Phyllosphere > Unclassified | place: USA... | reverse complement strand
TCGGTGTCAGTGCCGTGAGCTCGGCCCTGCTCGTCGTTCCCACGCCCGCCCCCGGCGACTCGCCCTTCAAGCGCGTGCCCGGGTCGACGTTCACGATGTTCCTGGCGTTCTTCCTGTGCTGGGCTCTGGTCGCCCTGCTGGCGCTGCCCGCCGTGATCCCCGCCGTGATGGCCGTCTTCTTCGGAGTGACGGGCGCCGGATGGGTCTCGCTCGCGATCGGACTGCTCTGGGGAGCGATCGTCTTCGCGGGCGGCGTGTTCATCGGCGGCAAGCGTTTCGATGCGGGAGCCCCGACGCTGCTCGCTCAGCTGCGGGCGTTCCAGGGCGCCTGACGACCGGATGCCACGTGCCGGGCGCGGCGGGCGATCACCGGGCGTAGGGATAGTCGAAAACGAAGCCCGGGACGGCCGCGGGATCGAGCACCAGCACCTGACCGGGCTGAATGGCGGTGCTGCCCGGGATGCCGTTGAGCGTGGTGAGGGACATGCCGTTCCAGATGCAGAACCGGTCGCCGATCGCCGTGGGGACATCGCCCGGGGCGACCGTGTAGGTGGCGATCCGCCCGTCATCGGCGAACGCGGGAGTCCCCGCCGCGAACTCTCTCACGCCCGTGTCGACGAGCTTGCCGAACAGGCTTGCGGTGGGCGCCTGACCGTCCTGACTGCCCATGTGGATGTAGGCGGATTCCGCGCAGTCGCCGAAGCCGCCACCGGGAATGTACGTACCGTTCCCGACGTGGACGTACCCCTCGGGAGGCCCGTAGGGATCGACCGGCGCTGCGGATGCCGACGGCGTCGACGGATCGCTCGGAGTCGACTCCAGCGACGAGGTGAGGCCCGCGGCCACTGAGGCGACGGTCCCCAGCGGCGCGAAGGCCGGCACCGTCAACGCCGCCAGTCCCACGACCACCGCTCCGCACACGACACCGGCGATGACCTTGGCGGCGGATGGCTTCATGGTCTCGAGCATGGCGGGCGGCGGCGTCGGGCGCCATCGCGTCGGGGCGTGGTTCGTGCGGTGGCCGCGCGGCGTTGAACCCGAGACGGTTCCCCGGAAGAATCCTCGTGTGGCTGGACGAGAGACGGGGGCGGACCCCGAACGAGCGGTGTGGATCACGGGCCAGTACGGCGACATGTTCGAGGGCGACGAAGCGACTCTCGAGGTGTTCCTGACAGTGTTCGCCGAGCTCGACCCCACTGACGAGGAGCATTGCGCCTTGTCCGTGACAGACTCAGGCGGCTGGAACCTAGCCGTCTATCGCGATTTCGTCGTCTTCGAGAACCTGGAGGGTGACGAGGTCGGGCAGATCGCCGACCCGACGGACGACCAGGTGCGGACGATCGCCGCCGAGTTCCTCGCGGGAGACTTCTCCGCGCTGGCCGCTCACGCCTGGCGAGCGTAACGGTGGTCGACGACTACGCGGCTCTCGCGAACTCGCTCGCCGGTTTCGGGCGAACAGGCCTCGACCCGAACGTCGGAACGTACAGTACGGCGGAGTCGGGTCACCGCGTGGGCGGCTTCTCGGTAGCGGACTGTCCCGACGAAGGCCTGACGTCATGGAGCACTGTTGGCACCAACCGCATCGACACCGGCTATCGAACGGCATCCGGAAAGATGGTCACTGCGGAATTCGTCGGCTGCGCGGGCAGCGGATGGGATCGGTTCGGAACCGCGCTCGCCTTCTGCACGTTCTTCGTCGCCGACGGCGGTCCCTCGCGGTACGGGACCGTGGTCCGCGGGGCGTTCCAGCATGCCGGCGAGGGCGTGAGCACCCCACACGGGTTCATCGTGGCCCCCTTCTGCTGGCCCGAGACCTTCCCTTCCGTCGAAGACGACGACACGTACACGGTCTGGCTGCAACTGGTCCCGATCACTGCGGCAGAGGCGCTCCACGCAGAACAGCATGGCGGGGACGCGCTCGAGAACGTCTTCGAGGAGCGTCAGCCCGATCTCTTCGACTTGCGCCGTACGAGCCTGTTGTAGCCGGCTCCGTGGGGTGCGGCGTGGATGCTCGCCAGCGCCACCCGACAGTCGGGCGGGGAGCGACCGACGTTCCGACCCTGGCTGCACAGCCGGCGCAACCCCCACGGATTCTTGGTCTTCCCTTGGCGGGGCTGCGTTAGCGTCGCCCTGCACGCGACCCCGTGCGTCTGCGCCCGCTCGTTCGACCTGGAGAAAGCACCTGCCGTGAACACCCACTCCGTCGCCATGGCGACCGGGATCCTGCCCGACGCGGCGTCGATCCTCCACGCTTTCGGGCCCTGGGTGCTCGGGGGCATCGCGCTGCTCACTTTCATCGAGTCGGGCGTGCTGTTCCCGTTCCTGCCCGGCGACTCCCTGCTAGTCACCGCGGCGGTGCTGGCCGGCCCTCTCGGCATCCAGCCCTGGCAGGTGCTGCTGGTCGGCATCCCCGCCGCGATCCTGGGCGATCAAGTCGGATACTGGCTCGGTCGACGCTTCGGACGCCGCCTCTTCCGCGAAGACGCGCGCGTGCTGCGCCCCGAACGTCTGCACGATGCCGAGCGTTTCTTCACCCGGTACGGCGGCGGCTCCCTCGTGCTCGGACGCTTCGTGCCGATCGTGCGGACGTACGTGCCGGTGGCAGCCGGGACCGCGCATATGCACTATCGCCGGTTCCTCGTGTGGAACACCCTGGGCGCCACGCTCTGGGTCGTGGCCATGACCCTCATCGGTCTGCTTCTGGGCGGCATCCCGTTCATCGTCGACAACATCGACGTCCTCATGATCGTGATCGTGCTCATCTCGGTACTACCCGTGATCATCGCGATCGTCCGCAAGACGGTCGCCTCTCGCCGGGCACGCGCCGCGGCGGAGGCCGACTGAATCGGAGACGTCCATCGGACGAGGGGCCGAGGGCATCCGAGCCCTTGCTCCTCACCGCCGTGCGGAAGAAGCCCGAGGGCGCAGGCCTACAGCGCTAAGGTGCGCACATCCCCGAAGAGTCCGGCGACAAACGAAGAAGGCCCCCGCTGAGCGGAGGCCTTCTTGTGGTGTTCTGGTGGACCTGAGGGGATTCGAACCCCTGACCTCCTCGATGCGAACGAGGCGCGCTACCAACTGCGCCACAGGCCCGGAAACCTCGTAAACACTATCACGTCATTCGTGCCCACCTCGACGCGCGCTGCCCCCGTCGGCACGCGACGAGCAACGTATGCCGCTGACAGCATCGGTCGAGAGGGAGATCGACGGAGCGAGCCCGGCACCCGCGAACGGGCCGGAGTCACTCCCCCGACGCGCGACGCGCCAGGAGCCGCTGAACGTGATCCTGGATCTCCGATTCGTCGACGTACCCCATCGCGGCATACGGCGACGGAGCGGGGGCGACAGCGGCCGGACGAGCCGTCTCGATCGGGGTGGGAGCCTGCTCGGCGGCGAGCTCGCGCGCGGCCTCCTCGCGGGCAGCGGCGCGCAGCGCCTCGCGGGCGATCTGCTCGTCGACCACGGCGGCGGCACGCGACCCGGCCGACGCGACGAGCGGGCGCGGAAGCTCGCGAGGCGTCCACGTGGGGCGCGGCTCGGGCACGAGGGCGACGTCCTGCACTTCGGTCGCGACCGCGCGCGTCGCTACCGACGTCGCAACGGACACGGGCGCCGTGCGGGCGGCCACGACGGAGATGCGGCGGAGGACGACGAGGGATGCCACGACGACGACCGACCCGAGAGAAAGTAGCACCGGCGCTCCCGCGGTGACGACCTGCGCGAGGCCGACAAGCGCGGCAACAAGGCCCGCAAGGCCCACCGTGGTCACGCTCAGACGGAAGCGGCGGCGAGCACGGACTCGACGAGCCTCGGGGCGCGCAACGGCCGCGGCGCGCTCGGCGTGCGCCCGCTCGACGGCGGCGGCACGCTCGGCGCGGGTCTTCTCGAGCGCGGCAGCGCGTTCGGCGCGAGCGACCTCGACGGCCGCGGCACGCTCGGCACGAGCCAGGTCCACGGCCGCGGCGCGCTGCTCCTTGACGACATCGCGATCGCGGGCACTCTCGAGACGAGCCACCTCGAGTCGTGCCTTGGCCGCGGCGAGCTCGGTCTGGGCCTTCTCGGCCTGGATCTGGCGCGCGAGCTTCTGCTGCTGGTGGGCGGTGCGGGCCGTCAGCTCCAGCCGGACCTCGCGGGGCGTCTCGGCTGTCTCGGCGAGCACGCGCAGCGCCTGGTTGAGACGCACGGCATTGCGTTCGGCGGAGGTGAACCGGTGACGGCTCTGCCACGACGGAAGCAGATAGACGAGCCAGAGCGCGACCGCGACGAAGACGATCACGCCGCCGCTGAGAACCTGCCCACCCATGCCATAAAGGTAGGTCACCGAGAGATCACACCTCGGCATCCCCCGGCGTGTCGCGACGAGACTTTCGCCACGTACCGGAGGCGGATCGCAACGGAACCGTTCAGACCCGATCCGAAGGAGGAACGCGAGCGGCATCCGGCGGGACCTGCCCCCGCACGTATCGGTCCAGCACCCCGTACGGAACCTCTTCGCGCACGAGGGCGAAGGCGTAGTGGTCGCGCCAATCGCCGTCGATGTGGATGTACTTGCGGCGCAACCCCTCGTAGCGGAAGCCGAGCTTCTCGACCACGCGCAGGCTGGCGTGGTTCTCGGGCCGGATGCAGATCTCGACGCGGTGCAAGTTGAGCTCGGTGAAGCACACGTCGGTCGCCATCGCCACGCTGATCGTGGTGATGTTGCGACCCGCGAACTCCTCGGCGACCCAGTACCCGATCGTCGCCGACGCCAGCGACCCGCGCGACACGCCCCACACGTTCAGCTGCCCGGCGACGTCGTCGTCCCACGCCATCACGAAGGGGACGCCGACGCCGTCACGGTACTGCTGCAGGAGACGACGGATGCCGAGGCGCATGTCGAACGACACGGGACCGTCGGGGCTGGTCGCCTCCCACCGCTTCAACCACGAGCGGTTGTCGATCAGCTGCTGCTGGAGGACGCGCGCATCGCGATTGCGGATGAGACGGATCGACACGTCGCCGTGCCGCCGGGGGACGGACAGATCCATGGCGTCTTGCCCGGGTCAGAGACCCTGCGCGAACTCCTTGAACCAGGGGCGGAGGGCGGGGCCGAGGTCGTCGCGGTCGGCAGCCAGCTGCACGATCGCCTTGATGTAGTCGACACGGTCGCCGGTGTCGTAACGACGCCCGCGGAAGACGACGCCGTACACGCCGCCGCCGTCGCCACCACCGGTCGCGAGCTCTTCGAGGGCATCGGTCAGCTGGATCTCGCCGCCCTTGCCGGGCTCGGTGCGCTCGAGGATGTCGAAGACATCGGGACCGAGAACGTACCGACCGATGATCGCCAGGTTCGAGGGCGCGTCTTCGGCCTTGGGCTTCTCGACGAGCTGCGTGACCTTGACGACGTCTTCTTCGTCGGTGGCCTCGACGGCGGCCACGCCGTAGAGGTGGATGTGGGCGGGATCGACCTCCATCAGCGCGATGACGGTGGCACCGCCGCGCTTGTCGTACTCGTCCATCATCTTGGTGAGCAGCGGGTCGCGCTCGTCGATGAGGTCGTCGCCCAGCAGGACGGCGAAGGGGTGGTCGCCGACGTGGCTGCGCGCACGCAGCACCGCGTGACCCAGACCCTTCGGCTCGCCCTGACGCACCATGTGGATGTCGGCGAGCTCGGACGAGTGCTCGACCTTGGCGAGCTTGTCGTCATCGCCCTTCTCGCGCAGCTTCGCCTCGAGCTCGGGCATGGAGTCGAAGTGGTTGGCGATGTTGTTCTTGTTGCGACCGATGATGATCAGGACGTCTTCGATGCCGGCGCCGGTGGCCTCTTCGACGACGTACTGGATGGCCGGCTTGTCGACGACGGGCAGCATCTCTTTGGGCATCGCCTTCGTGGCGGGCAGGAAGCGCGTACCGAGTCCGGCGGCCGGGATGACGGCCTTGAAGGGCTTATGAGGCATGGGCATACCTTAGCGGGGTCCTACGACACCGCCGGTAACGCGCCCGCCCGTAGACTTAACGCATGCCGGATCGTATCGAGCAGGCCAAGCGCGCACTGCGCGCCGATCTGCGCGAACGCCGCCAGACCATCTCCGCCCATGCGCGCGAGGTGGCCGCGGCCGGCGTCACAGAGCAGCTCGACGCCCTCGTCGCCCGCCTCGGCGCGCGCAGCATCTCGTGTTTCCTGTCAACCCCCACCGAGCCCGGCACGCACGCCTTCGTCCGCGCGGCGGTGGGGCGCGGCATCCGGGTCCTGCTCCCGATCACCCGTGAAGACGGTCTGCTCGACTGGAGCGTGGCCACTCCCGACACCGAGATCACCGAGGGACTGTTCGGGCTTCCCGAACCGATCGGTGACGTTCTGGGGCCGATCGCCGTCAACGACGTCGACCTCCTGATCATCCCGGCTGCCGCCGTCGATCACCAGGGCATGCGTCTCGGCTGGGGTCGCGGCTACTTCGACAAGACCCTCGGCTCGATGGAGAAGTGCCCGCCGGTGTACGCGGTCATCTTCGACTCCGAGCTCATCGACGACGTGCCGCGCGACGTGCACGACCAGCCCGTCACGGGCGTGGTCACACCCACACGCACGCTGCCGCTCGCCGCCCACACCTCCTGAACACCCGAAGGACGCTCATGCCCACCTACTCCTACGCCTGCAAGCAGTGCGGTCACCGTTTCGACGCGATCCAGTCGTTCGCGGACGCCGCCCTCACCGAGTGCCCCGAGTGCGGCGGCGAGGTGCGCAAGCAGTACGGATCGATCGGCGTGACGTTCAACGGCTCGGGGTTCTACCGCACCGACTCCCGCAGCTCCACCTCCGGCGGGTCCGGTAGCGGCTCGACCGGTTCTTCGACATCATCGAAGTCGGAATCGAAGTCGTCCGCCCCGTCCTCGGCCTCCTGAGCCCGAGTCGGCGCGGCCTGAGAGGAGCCAGCGCATGATCAAGGGATTCAAGGAGTTCATCCTCCGCGGGAACGTCATCGACCTCGCCGTCGCGGTGGTTATCGGCGCGGCGTTCACGGCGGTCGTCAACGCCATCGTCGCGGCGGTCATCACCCCGCTGATCGAGGTGTTCTACAAGCCCGCCGAGAACGGCGAGGTCGGGCCGACGATCACGGGCATCTATGGACAGGAAGTGGTCTTCCCCCTCCCCACCCTGCTCTCGGCGATCATCAGCTTCTTCGCCGTGGCGATCGTCGTCTACCTCGTGTTCGTCTACCCGATGAACCGGTGGAAGGCCATCGCCGCCGCGCGCGCCGGGGTGAACGAGCCCGCCTCGGACGAGCCGAAGCTGCCGACGGAGCAGGAGCTGCTCGTGCAGATCCGCGACCTGCTGGAGCGCCAGAACAAACTCTGAACCGATATCGCCCCACCCTGACGGCGTCCGCGCCGGGATCGCATCCCGGTCCGGGCGCCGTTTCGTCTGCGCGGGTCAGTAGTGCGGCGGGACGTCGCGCATCATGCGCTCGTCGTTGGGGCCGGATGCCGCGGGCCGCGCACCCGTCCCACGCGCGGGATCATCGGCCGGCGCCGGTTCGGCGGTCGTGCCCGGGGCGGCGAGAAGGCGCGCCCGACGAGCACCGCGGACGCGGACGACCGGCTGACGCTCGGTGCCGCGACCGCTCGTCACGTCCGCCTCGGGGACGGCATCGTGCGGGGTGTCGCTCATCGCGCGCTCAGTCGGGGAGATCGAGCGACTCGGTGGTCGCATCGGGGGCGACCGCGTCGTCGGGAGCGATCCCCAGGAGCTCCCCGATACGGGATGCCACGCCCGCGGGGTCGCTGTACAGATCGAACGCGTGCACGCGCACGTAGTGCCAGCCGAGGCGGCGGAGGATCTGCGGCCGCAGACGGAGGGTCTCGCGGAGGGATTCGCCGATGGTCTCGGGATCGCTCTCGGCCACCACCGCCTTGCCCTGGTAGCGAGCGACGAGGGGAAGCAACCCGCGGTAATCGACGTCGACCTCGATGCCGAGTCTGCGCAGCTCGCGCGCCAGGGCGCGGGTCAGCGGATCGGCGAGGTCTTCGAGGCGCGTCTCGCGGCTGCGCGACGCGACATTGCCCAGAATGCCCATGAGGGTCGCGGCACCGTGCTCGAGGCGGCCGTCGTCGAACGCCGAGGGACGGATCGACGACACGATCACCATCGAGCGGCGAGCACGCGTCATCCCGACGGTGAGCAGTCGCTCCCCATCGGGCGTCGACAGGTCGCCGAAGTCGCTCAGTACGCGACCGTGGCGCGTAAGACCGAAGCCGAGCGAGAACACCACGCGGTCGCGACTCTCGGCCACGGACTCCTCGAGCGTCAGCACGGCGAAGGGCTCGGCGGCATCCCTCGAGATGAACTCGGCGACGTCGGAGCGTCCGGCCAACGCCGCCACGACCGAGGCACGCACGCGCTCGGCGTGCTTGCGGCTGGCGGTGACGACCATGAGCGATTCGGACGCCCGGTTCACGGCGTGCTCGACGACGAGCGTGACGACGCGGGCGACCTCGGCATCGGGGCTCTCGACCGCGCCGCTGACGGGGTCGGGGGCACCGACACCGCCCTCGACGTAATCGACGCTCAGGCTGCCGCGGCCGAGGTACGAACCGGCCCAGGGAAGCGAGACGATCTCTCCGCCGTAGAAGGCGTCGTTCACCAGCTGCGAGAGATCCTCGCCGCCGGCGCGGTAGCTGCGGGTGAGCGTCTCGACGGGCAGCAGCTCGGCGATGCGCTCGAAGACCGAGGTCTCGTCGAAGGGGACCTCGTCGGCCTCGTCGGGGCCGGCGGCGATCGACGCGCTCACGCGGAAGGGGGTGGGCTTCTGCACCACCGGGTCGCCGAACAGCACGACCTGGCGAGCCCGGCGCAGGGCCGGGGCCGCCTCGGCGAGGCACAGGGCCGCGGCATCCGCGATGATGACGACGTCGAACGCGAGATCGGTCGGAACGTCGGGAACCTCGTACGGCGACGCGAGCCACACCGGCGCGAGCGTGCGCAGCAGGGTGGGCGCGGCATCCGACATCTCCTGCGCCGTGTGCAGGCCGTCCTTCAGGACGCGCTTGAGGGCGGCCGCCTCGTCGGCGTGATCGACGATGCCGATACGCCACTGCGTCGCGAGCTGAGCGGCGAGCAACGGGCCGGCCGCAGCGGCGTGGGCCTCGTCGACGAGTCGGAAGTCGCGCTCGAGACGGTCGACGACGCTCGTGTTCGCACCGAGAAGAGCACGGTCGGTGCGCAGCAGGTGCTCGAGGGCCGACTGCCACCACGCGAACTCGAGTTCGGCCCCCACGCGCTCCTCGGGAACGTGGCGCACCGAGAGCTCGACGAGGAGCTGCTCGAGACCCAGGCGCGCGAGCTCGGAACGCAGTTGCGCGCGCTCGACGAGGTTGTCGAAGAAGGTCGACTCCGCGGCGAGACCGGCGAGGGTGCGCACGAGACGCTGCACGGGCAGGGTCGCGAGGCGCTCGGAGCCCTGACGGCCGAGGATCTGATCGAGTTCGCCGAGCAGGGCGTCGGTGCGCTGCCACGCGACGTGGACGTCCGCGAGACCCAGCGGCACCTCGGGGGTGACGCCGGCGTCGACGACGCGCTGCCACTCCGTACGCTGCTGCTGGATGCGCACGAGCGCCTCGTACATGTCGGGCACGTGGACGCCCGGGCGCACGTACTCCTTCGACAGCCGCTTGAGGCGACGACGGTTGGGACCGCTCATCGCGGAGGCGTCGCGGCGCGGCGAGTGCGCGTCGATGAGCTCGCCGAGCGGACGCTCGAAGACACTCGGGCTGAAGCGATCGAGCGACTCGCGGATGCCCTGCAGGAGCTTCAGGTACGACCCGAGCTCGGACACCGTCTGGAACGGGCGCATGCGCGTCTGCGCGATGAGCTCGTACCCGCGCTCGAGCAGACGAGGAACGTCGCTGCTGTGGAGCTTGCCCGCGAGATCGTGCGCCGCACGCGCGTCCTCGGTCCGCGAGAAGCTGACGCCGTACCAGGGCGAATCGTCGGGCCCGAAGCGGAACTCGCCGAGGCGCGCGGCCATCGCGAGCGCCCGGGCCGCGGCATCCCGTCGTCCGGCGAGTCTCTCGAGGGTCGCGAGATCGAAGCGGGCCTCGGTCGACGGAGCGGGAGAAGTGGATGCCAACGACGTCAGCGCGCGCAGGATGTCGAGCGCCGAGACGCCCAGCGCCAGGTGCGGCTCGGTCACGGCGGAGCGGTAGTCGCGCAGGACCGTGCGCAGACGCACGAGGGCGTCGTCGATCTCGGCGACCTTCGGCTGGTCGGCCTTCTCGTTGCGACCGATCGCGCGGATGAGGTCGCGACGCACGTGGTTCGGAGAGACGGCGAGACCCGTGAGGCCGACTCCGGCCAGACGGTGACGGATGCCGTCGAGCGTCGAGCGACGGGCACTGACCACGAGCACGCGCTTGTTGTCGTGGACGAGCTGCCCGATCGCGTTGATGACCGTCTGCGTGCCGCCCGTGCCGGGAAGGGTGTGCACGGCGAGCGACTGCCCCGCGGCGATGCGGGCGAGGACGCGCTCCTGCTCGGCATCCGCGTCGAGGAGCAGGGTGTCGGCAGCGGGAGTGCGCTCGTCGGGGCTCACGACCTGCGGGTCGTCGCGACGCACCGTGATGCGCGCGCGGTCGTCGGGGTGACCGGCGAGCGCGTTCAAGAGGGTGTGGTCGAGGTCGTGCGTGTCGCGAGCCATACCCGATCCGACGTCGGCGAACGACGAGATCACCAGACGCGGATGCACGACGAAGGTCGGCACGTGCGAAGTGAGGCGGCGGATGTGGTCGATGACCGGCTGCGGCTTGAACACGCCCTGGTCGTAGGCGAGGCCCGCGAGAGCCGCGGGATCGATCTGGATGCCGAGGTGCGTGCGGAACGCGCGAGCGAGCTCGGGGTTCATGACGAACGCGCCGTGCAGCTTCAGTTCGAAGTCACCGTGGTGGCGGCGGATGGCGAGCGGGCGCAGGAGGACCGGAGCGGACCACTCCACTCCCCCGATCTTCCACGCCGACAGGCCCACCGCGAGGTGCACGGGCTCGAGGCCGCGCGCGGTGCGCAGCTCGACGTTCTTCGCCGTGATGCGCTCGGCGGCCATGCGGGCCGTGCGCAGGGCCACCTCGTCGCGGAAGAGGTTCGACAGCATCGTCGCGCGACCCGTGATGAACTGCGGGAGCGAACCCGGGTGCGCCTTCGTGATGTCGATGCCGGCATCGCGGGCGTCGTCGAAGCGCAGGAGGGTCGAACGTCCGCCGAGAGCCGCAGCCTCGGACCGGATCCGGTCGCGTTCGGGGTCGGCCACGTGGCGAACCACGATGCCGGGTTCCGACAATCGCAGGTCGCCGGGATCGACGGACGACACCGTCTCGTCTCCGTCAGTGCCGATCACGGCACCGTCCTCAGCTCGCCACACACCTGTCAGACTAAGCCGGGCAGTGCGGGATCGTGCGCAGCGGGCCCGAGTTTCGCGGTAATCGGCGACACGCCGCGCCACCGGCTCTTCCTCCCCAGGTAGGGAGTCGGCGAGATCCTCCCCCTTCGCGCGCGATCGCGGCGCACGCCCCGGGCACGGTCATGAGGATGAGCGTATGAACAGAGTCACCAGCACCGAATACGACAGCCCCGTCGGGCCGATCCTGCTGACCTTCGTCGACGACGCCCTCGTGCGTCTGAATGTGGCCCTCGACGGTCTCGAGCTCGCGCGCGCCGAGATCGCGCACCGTCTCGGGGTCGTCCCCGAGCACCATCAGCCCACGGACCACCCCCTGGTCTCGCAGCTCGAGGAGTACTTCCACGGGACGCGACGGGCCTTCGATGTCGCCCTCGACTGGCGCTTCGCCCGCGGATTCACCCGCGCTGCGCTCGAGGCCACCCTCGAGATCCCCTACGGCGAAGTCGCCTCGTACGGCGAGGTGTCGATGATGGCCGGGGCCCCGCGAGCAGCCCGCGCGGTGGGAACGGCGTGCGCGTCGTCGCCGTTCTCGATCGTCGTCCCGGTGCACCGGGTCGTCCGCGCCGACGGCTCGATCGGCGAATACGGCGGCCACCCCGAGGTGAAGGAATACCTGCTCTCGCTCGAGAGCGACGTGATCCTCGGCGAGACCCTGCGCGCCTCGGCCTGAACGCCCCGGGCGCCGCGCGCGACGATGCCCGGCCTCGCGATGCGGGACCGGGCATCGATCAGTCAGTGATTCGAGGCCTTCTCGGCGCCGTAACCGGTGAGGGAGCGGACGTCCATCTCAGCGGCCTTGCGCGGATCCTCCGGCGTCCGCGACGTGACGGACCCGAGCCACCCGAGGAAGAACCCGAGCGGAATCGACACGATGCCGGGGTTGTTCAGCGGCCAGATCGCCACACCCGTGTTGGCGAACACGCTCGTCGCGGTCCCCCAGAACACCGGCGAGAGGAAGATCAGCACCAGGGCCGATCCCAGACCGCCGTACATGCTCCAGACGGCACCGCGAGTGGTGAAGCGGCGCCAGAAAAGCGAGAAGAGGATCGTCGGCAGGTTCGCCGACGCCGCGACCGCGAAGGCCAGCGCCACGAGGAACGCGACGTTCTGCCCCTGCACGCCGATGCCGCCGAGGATCGCGAGCACGCCGATCACGATGACCGTGCGCCGCGCGACCTTGACCTCGCCGTCAGGCGGGACGTCGCCCTTCTTCACGACGTTCGCGTAGATGTCGTGCGCGAACGACGCGGCCGCCGTGATCGTCAGGCCGGCCACCACCGCCAGGATCGTCGCGAACGCCACCGCCGAGATGAACCCGAGCAGGAGCGGCCCGCCGAGAGCCAGGGCGAGCAGCGGCGCCGCCGCGTTCACTCCCCCGGGCGCGGCGAGGATCGTCTCGGATCCGACCATCGCACCGGCACCGTAGCCCAGGACGAGGGTGAGGATGTAGAACAGACCGATCAGCCAGATGGCCCACACCACCGAGCGACGCGCCTCTTTCGCGGTCGGCACGGTGTAGAAGCGCATCAGCACGTGCGGCAGACCCGCGGTGCCGAGCACCAGGGCCAGCGCGAGCGAGATGAAGTCCCAGGGGTTCTTGCCGTACTGCAGGCCCGGCGCAAGGACGGCATCACCCTTGGGAGAGGCCGCCACCGCGCTCTCGAGGAGCGTGTTGAGGTTGAAGCCGTTGATCGCCAGCACCCAGACCGTCATGACGATCGCGCCGCCGATCAGCAGGAACGCCTTGACGATCTGCACCCAGGTGGTGCCCTTCATGCCGCCGATGAGGACGTACACGATCATCAGGATGCCGACCACCGCGACGACGATCGACTGCCCGACGCGCTCGGTGATGCCCAGCAGCAGCGACACCAGGCCACCGGCTCCGGCCATCTGCGCGAGCAGATAGAAGAAGCAGACGGCCAGCGTGGTGATGGCCGCGGCCATGCGCACCGGCCGCTCCTTCAGACGGAACGACAGCACGTCGGCCATCGTGAACTTGCCGGTGTTGCGCATCAGCTCGGCGACGAGGAGCAGCGCGACGAGCCACGCGACGAGGAACCCGATCGAGTAGAGGAAGCCGTCGTAGCCGTTGATGGCGATGGCGCCGACGATACCGAGGAAGGAGGCCGCTGACAGATAGTCGCCGGCGATCGCGAACCCGTTCTGCGGTCCGGTGAACGAGCGGCCCGCGGCGTAGTAGTCGGCCGCGGTCTTGCTGTTGCGGCTGGCCCGGATGACGATGAACAGGGTCACGGCGACGAACGCCCCGAAGATCGAGATGTTCAGCACCGGGTTGTTCTCGACCGTCTGCACGGCCGCCTCGATGCTGGCGAAGACGTCGTTCATGCGCGGCCCTCGTCAGCTCGCTCGAGCTCGACCCGCAACGCCTCGGCCCCCGGGTCGAGGCGGCGGTTGGCATACGCGACGTAGCCCATGGTGATGGCGAACGTGGTGACGAACTGGCCGAGCCCCAGCACGAGCCCCACCGTGATGGCTCCCGAAACCGGCTGCGCCATGAACTCCGGCGCGAACGACGACAGCAGAACGTAGACGAAGTACCAGACGAGGAACGCCACCGCGAGGGGGAAGACGAAGCTGCGTTGCCGCTTCTTCAACTCCCGGAACGGGGCGGACTCCTCGACCGCGATGTAGTCGACGCCGCCCTTGTGGGCTTCGTCGATGCGACGGTCCGTCATGTGGCCTCCTTGCCTCATGAGTGCGACGCAACGCTGCGTCGAACGGCGGAAAAGTCCGGGTCGGCCGCTGCTTCCCCGGTGATAGGGTCGACGCTACGAAACGCGGCGACGAAGCCGTCACCCCCGGAAGTAGGTAGTGCGTGAGTGCACCCTCCACACTTCGAGACGATGCGACCCTCGTGTCGCACGCGGTCGCCGAGCTCGCGCGCCGTACGCACTTCCCCGTCGCCTTCGGCGGGTTGGAGCACGACGGCGCCGTCCACGTCAGCACGATCGTCGGCGCCCGCACGCGCAGCATCGAGGGCCTCGTCGTCCACGCGTCGCGGGGTCTCGGTGGTCGCGCCCTCGTGGAGCGGCGCCCACGCATGACGCTGGACTACCGCACGTCTCGCTCGATCACCCACGACTACGACCGCGCCATCCTCGGCGAGGGGATCGCCACGCTGTTCGCCGTCCCCGTCCTCGTCAGCGGAGCGGCTCGCGGAGTCCTGTACTGCGGATCGTGGGCGCAGGCCCCGGTCGGAGACGTCGAGGCGCGCCCCGCCTTCGACGTCGCCGGCGAGCTCGGCACCGAGCTCCGCGTGCGCGCCGAGGTCGAGCGGCGACTGGCCTCGGCCCCCGGCCCCGAGAACGGACTCGGCGCCGGAGCGCGCGAGGAGATCCGAGAGAGCTACGCCCAGCTGCGCAGCATCGCGGCGAGGGTGTCCGACGACGAGGTGCGCCGTCGCCTCGAAGACGTCGAAGCGCGTCTCGCCGCCCTCACCGGAGACGCCGGCGACACGGCATCCGATTCCGAGGTGCACCTGTCCCGTCGCGAAATCGACGTGCTCGCGTGCGCCGCGGTGGGGTCGACGAACGGCGAGATCGCGGCATCGCTGCACCTGCGCGAGACCACGGTCAAGTCGTATCTTGCCTCGGCGATGTCGAAGCTCGACGCCTCCACGCGTCACGCGGCGGTGACGCGGGCGCGGCGCGCCGGCCTGCTGCCCTGAGTCCGGTCGAGAGGCCGGTGGGAAAACCCTGGCAATGACGGCCTGAGCTTGAGCGCGGCTCGGATTCTCGGCATCGTGGCTGACTCCTGTCGTCGATCAGAGAAGGAGAGTCACCATGCTGACGCTCACCGAAGAGGCCACGACCGCCGTGAAGACCATCACCGCCCAGTTCCCGGACGCCGCCCAGGGCGGCGTCCGTATCGAAGGCGCGGGATCCCCCGAGTCGCAGTTCGCGCTCTCGGTGGTGGACGGCCCACAGCCCGACGACGCCGTCGTGGAGAACGCCGGAGCGCGTGTCTTCCTCGACAGCGACGCCGCCGCCGTCCTCGACGACCGCGTGCTCGACGCGCAGATCGACCCCGAGCAGGGCTCGGTGCAGTTCGCGGTGACCAGCGCCGCGTGACGCGCTGACGCTGTCGAACGATGCCCCGGCCGCGTGCCGGGGCATCGTCGCGTGCGGCGGGGGTGGCGCACGGGCGGGGTGGATGCCGGGACCTCAGCCCTCGAAGACCACGACCTCGTCGTTCGCGGCGTCGTAGACGAACTGCAGGGCGGTGCCGGCGGGCAGGTCGCCGTTGCGCAATTCGGGGGTGCCTTCGCTCAGGAGCATCGTCGCGGTGGGCGGGAACAGCCCGGCCCCACAGGAGGGCATGAGGTACTGGCCGTCATAGGACGTGCCGTCACCCAGCTCCTGCAGCAGCGCGGGTTGCCAGACGGTCATGCACTTCGGCCCTCCTTCCCCGGCGTCGAACGAGGCGTACACGGCGACGCGGAAGCCCTCGAACTCCGCGTACGACGTGACTCCGCTCGACACTCCCCGCGTGAACGAGCTCGGCGGGCGGAAGCCCGGATCCGGCGCGAGTCGGGCGACCTGGGTCGCGCCCACCTGCAGAGGGTCGGTCTGCACGCGCTGCACGAGGACGAGCGCGGTCCCCGCGCAGACGACGACCAGGGCCGCCGCGGTCAGCAGGATCGTCGTGGAACGCCGCAGGCGCGGCATCCGGAACCTCCGTCGCGGCGGGTCGGGTACCGGGTCCGGCCCCTCATCCGCGCTGTCCTCGATCGGCGCCCCCTCCACATCCGGCGGGGCCGACCCGGAATCGGAGGTCGAGGAGGAGCCGTCGCGGCTCTCGAGCTCGATCAAGCGCCCGAGGGCCTCGGGGTCGTCGGCGATGTCGCCGCCCGGCGCGTACGCCCGGCGGCGGAGGGCGGACAATTCGTCATCATCGTCGATGCGCGGCATCTCCCGATTCAAGCAGGGTCTGCCCCGCGGCCGCGGTTCACCGCCCCGTGAACTCTGGACGGCGCTTGGCCTGGAAGGCGGCGAACCCCTCCCGGTAGTCGTCCGTGGCGGCCAGGGCCGCCTGGGCGCGGTTCTCGAGCGCCATCGCGTCCCACAGGCCCAGGCGCTCGTCGCGGATCGCGCTCACGATGCGCTTGCTCGCGCCGAAGGCCTGCGTCGGACCGGCCGCGGCCGAGAGGGCCGCCGAGGACGCGGCATCCTGAAGCTCCTCCGCCGGGAAAGCGCGCGAGAAGAGTCCGGCACGAACGGCCTCGGCACCCGACATCAGCCGCCCCGTGTAGATGAGGTCGAGCGTGGCGTGAGCGCCGAGGCGCTCGACGAACAGCGCGTGACCGCCGGAATCGAGGGTCGCCCCGAGGGCGGCGAAGGGTGAGCCGATCTTCGCGGTGTCGGCGACGTAGACGACGTCGGTGGCGATCAGCAGACCGAGTCCCACGCCGAGGCAGGCGCCGTGCGCGACGCCGAACGTGGGTGCGGGGAACATCGCCATGCGGCGCAGCAGCGGGGTCAGCATGTCATCGAGGTAGCCGCCGACGTCGTCGGTCGCGGGATCGACGCCCGAGATGTCGCGGCCGGCGCAGAACGAGGGCCCCTCTCCGCGCAGCAGCACGGCGCGGGCGCCGTCGGCCTCGGCGCGGTCGTACGCGGCGGCGAGCTCGTGCAGGTCGTTGAGGCCGAGGGCGTTGCGGCGGGAGGGCGCGTTCAGCACGATCTCGGCGACGCCCTCGTCGAAGCGGTAGTCGATCATCGCGCTCACCCGTCGTAGTCGACGCGGACGGCGTCGGTGCTCGGGTGCGACTGACAGGTGAGGACGTATCCGCGCTCGATCTCGTCGGGCTCGAGGGCGTAGTTCTCGGTCATCGTCACGGCGCCCTCGATCACGCGGGCGCGGCAGGTTCCGCACACCCCACCCGCGCACGCGAACGGCACATCGGGGCGCACGCGGAGCGCGGCCGCGAGAATCGTCTCGTTCGCCGCGACCGGGCTGTCGACCGACGCCGACTGTCCGTCGAGGGTGAAGTCGATGCGGCGCACGGGTTCGTCCTGGCGCAGGCGCACCGGGCGCGCTCCCCCGGCCTGCGCGGGGGCGTCGCCGTCTCCCGCGGTGAACAGCTCGAACCGCACGCGCTCGCGCGGTACGCCGACCTCGGCGAGCACCTCGCGGCACAGCTCGACGAGGGCGAACGGGCCGCACAGGAGCCACTCGTCGACGGATGCCGGATCGATGAGCCGCGAGAGGATCAGCCGCAGCCGCTCGTCGTCGATGCGCCCCGAGAACACGGGCGCAGCGCGCTGCTCGCGCGACAGCACGTGATGGAGCGTCAGGCGCGACGGATACCGGTCCTTCAGGTCGGCGAGCTCGTCGACGAACATCACGTCGGTCGACGACCGGTTGGCGTACACGATGGTCATGCGGCTGTCGGCGGAGCGCTCGAGCACGTCGGCGGCGAGCGCCATGATCGGGGTGATGCCCGAGCCCGCGGCGATCGCGACGACGTGGCCCGTGGCCGTCGAGGCCTTCGAGACGAAGGTGCCCTGGGGGCTCATCACGTCGACCTCGTCGCCGGGGCGCAGGCCCTCGTACGCCCAGGTCGAGAAGCGCCCGTCGGGGTCGCGCTTGATGCCTACGCTGATCGAGCCGGGCGCCGGCGGCCGGCAGATCGAGTACGAGCGGCGCAGCTCCTCGCCGTCGATACGGGCGCGGAGCGCGACGTACTGCCCGGGCGCGTAGTCGAATGCGTCCGCGAGGTCGTCGGGCACCGCGAAGGTCACCTCGATCGCGGTCGGGGTGAGGGGGCGCACGTCGGCGACGCGGAGGGTGTGGAAGCGGGCGCGGGCGCGCGGGGTTCCCGGTGTGGCGGCCGGGTTCACGGCATCCGTCATCGTCATCAGAGGACCTTGAAGTGGTCGAAGGGTTCGAGGCACGCGCGGCACTCCCAGTGCGACTTGCACGAGGTGGAGCCGAAGCGCGAGACCTCGCGGGTGTCGAGGGATCCGCAGCGGGGGCACGCGACGCTGAGCTTCACGCGGATGGGTCCCGCGGGCGCGTGGCCGGTCGGCGGGGCGATGCCGTACTCGGTGAGCTTGCGCTTGCCGTCGTCGCTCATCCAGTCGGTCGTCCACGCGGGGGTCAGCGTCGTCTTCACCACGGCGTGGTCGAAGCCGGCCGAGGTCAGCGCGAGCACGATGTCGTCGCGGATCGCGTCGACCGCGGGGCAGCCCGAGTAGGTCGGGGTGATCGTGACGGTCACGGTGTCGCCGTCGAGGCGCACGTCGCGGAGCACCCCGAGGTCGTCGATCGTGAGCACGGGCACCTCGGGGTCGACGACGGCCGCGACGACCTCGCGCGCGTGCGCGAGCGTCGCGGTCACCATGTCGCCCCCGGATGCCGGCGGGCCAGCACCTGCATCTCGGCGAGCAACGGCCCGAACGAGGGATGGTGGGCACCCCGGCGACCCCCCGCGGATGAACCGGGGATCGAGGGCACGGGAACGTCCTCTTCGGCCAGAACGGCGGCGAGCACGTCGTCGACGCGACCGCGCAGCGACGATGGGCGCACGGCGATTCCGTCGAGCCGCTCGTGCAGCGGCTCGTCGCGGAACAGTTCGTCGAGATAGGGCCACACGTCGTCGAGGGCGACGAGGAAGCGTCGACGCGACTCGTCGGTGCCGCCGGCGAGACGCAGCGTCCACTGCACGGCGTGATCGCGGTGGTAGTCGACCTCTTTCTCGGCCTTCGCCGCGACCGCCGAGATCACCGGATCGGCGGATGCCGTGAGGTCGCGGTACAGCTCGAGCAGGTACGCGGATGCCAGGAGCTGACGGGCGATCGTGTGGGCGAAGTCGCCGTTCGGGAGCTCGAACAGCCAGGCGCTGCGGAAGTCGGGCTCGTCGCGCCAGTAGGCGAGGTCGTCTTCGCTGCGGCCGTCGTACGACCCCGCGTAGCGCAGGAGCGAGCGGGCGTGGCCGAGCAGGTCGAGGGCGATGTTGCCGAGGGCGACGTCTTCTTCGAGCTCGGGCGCACGGGCGATCCAGCCGCAGAGGTTCTGCGACAGGATCAGGGCGTCGTCGCCGAGCTGCAGGGCGTAGGCGGCGACGTCGGGGTCGGTCGCGCGGCCCTCTCCCCCGGCGAGCTCGGCCGACAGCTCGCGCGCGTCGAGCGAGACGTCGCCGTGCGGATCGTCGCCGTGCGGGGGATCAGGGGCTTCGACGGGCTCAGCCGCCGGCGCTGCACCGTGGTCGGTCCAGGTGCTCACAGGTGCGGCACCCCCTCGGAGGCGGTGTAGTACACCGCGTGCCGGTAGTTCTTTCCCGCGGGCGACTCGAAGAAGGCGCCCTTGGCTCCCGGGTCGCTCGTCGTCACGGCATCCGAGGGCACGACCCACACCGACACGCCCTCGCCGCGACGGGTGTAGAGGTCGCGGGCGTTGCGCACCGCGAGCTCGGCATCGGGGGCGTGGAGCGAGCCCACGTGCACGTGGCTCAGACCGCGGTTCGCGCGCACGAAGACCTCCCACAGCGGCCAGGTCTCGGCGGGGCTGCCGCCGGGGGTGGCCATCAGGCCGCCGCCGCCTCGGTACGGGCGTCGCTCTTCTTCGCGGCATAGGCCGCCGCGGCCTCGCGCACCCAGGCGCCCTCTTCGTGCGCGGCGCGACGGTTCTGCAGACGCTGGCGGTTGAGCGGCCCTCGGCCGGCGAGCACCTCGTGGAACTCGGTCCAGTCGATCTCGCCCATGTCGTACTGGCCGGTCTCGTCGTTGAAACGCAGCTCGGGGTCGGGCAGGGTCACGCCCAACACCGCGGCCTGCGGCACGAGCATCGAGACGAACCGCTGGCGCAGATCGTCGTTGCTGAAACGCTTGATGTTCCACGCCATCGACTGTGCCGAGTTGGGCGAGTCGTCGTCGGGGGGTCCGAACATCATGAGGCTCGGCCAGTACCACCGGTCCACGGCATCCTGAGCCATCTGCCGCTGCTCGTCGGTGCCCTGCATGAGCGTCAGCAGGATCTCGAATCCCTGGCGCTGGTGGAACGACTCCTCCTTGCAGACGCGCACCATCGCGCGTCCGTACGGTCCGTACGAGGCGCGGCACAGGGGCACCTGGTTGCAGATCGCGGCGCCGTCGACGAGCCAGCCGATCGCCCCCATGTCGGCCCACGTCGGGGTCGGGTAGTTGAAGATCGACGAGTACCGCGCCTTGCCGTCGACCAGTTGCTGCGTCATCTCGTCGCGCGTGATGCCGAGGGTCTGCGCGGCGGAGTACAGGTAGAGCCCGTGACCGGCCTCGTCCTGCACCTTGGCGAGCAGGATCGACTTGCGCTTGAGGCTCGGGGCGCGCGTGATCCACGCCCCCTCGGGCTGCATTCCGATGATCTCCGAGTGCGCGTGCTGCGAGATCTGGCGGATGAGCGTGCGTCGGTAGCCGTCGGGCATCCAGTCGCGCGGCTCGATGCGTCCGTCGGCCTCGATGAGGGCGTCGAACATCGCCTCGCCGTCGAGGGCCTCCGTCGTGGGGGCGGTCATCGTCATCGTCGACTCCTTTTACAGACCGATCGTTCAGTAAAACTGTAGCGGAGGGCGCGAGGGACTGCAACGGGCGTGCACCCGCGGCACCGGACGTGTGTCGTGGAGGACATGGCAGACACCGCGCTCTTCGACGTCGACGGCACCCTCGTCGACACCAACTACCAGCACGCCCTCGCGTGGTACCGCTCGTTCCTGCGGCACGACATCGTGCTGCCGATCTGGCGGATCCACCGCGCCATCGGCATGGGCGGGGATCAGCTCGTCGCGTCCCTCACCAGCGACGACGTCGAGCGCGAGCACGGCGAGGCCTTGCGGACGGCGTGGACCGAGGAGTTCGACCCCCTCATCGACGAGGTGAAACCCTTCGAGGGAGCGCACGACCTTCTCGCGGAGGTGAAGAGGCGTGGGTTCCAGATCGTCCTCGCCAGCTCCGGCAAGAGCGATCATGTCGGGCACTTCCTCGACCTCGTCGAAGCTCGCGAACTCGCCGACGCCTGGACCACCTCCGACGACGTCGAGGCGAGCAAGCCCGCGCCCGACCTCGTTCAGACGGCACTCGATCGCGTGCCGGGTTCGCGCGGCATCATGATCGGGGACTCCCCCTGGGACGCGATCGCCGCTCGGAAGGCCGGCATCTCCACGATCGCCGTGCGCACGGGTGGCTTCTCTCCGGAAGAGCTTCGGGATGCCGGAGCCGTTCGCGTGTTCGACAGCCTCCGCGATCTCATCGACGGACTCGACGAGACGCCGCTCGCCCGCCCGGAGGCCTGAGACGCCCCGCGGCCGCGCCGCGTCGGCGAGACCGCACGCGTTTGTCGAGGACGCACCAGATGGCCACCGAACGTGTGCGTCCTCGACGAAGCGGTGCGTCCTCAGCGCACGGGCGGGGCGGCCACCCTCGATCGCCGGGACGTCAGCGCAGGTCGTACACGCGCTTGTACTTGCCCTCGCTGCGCGGCAGCACGCCGGGCTCCTCGACGCGCACGTCGACGGTCGTGCCGATCAGCACCTTGATGCGCTGCTGCAGCACGACGCCCGCGGCCTCGCACACCTCGCGGTCGAGGGCCGGATGCCGCTCGATGCGCACGGTCATGGCATCCATTCGTCCCTCGCGACGCAGCTCGAGCACGAAGTGCGGAGTGAGCTTCTCGATGCCCAGCACGATCTCCTCGATCTGCGTCGGGAAGAGGTTCACCCCGCGCAGGATGATCATGTCGTCGTTGCGGCCGGTGATCTTCTCGATGCGCCTCATCGCGGGGAACGCCGAGCCGGGCTGCAGCCGGGTGAGGTCGCGGGTGCGATAGCGGATGACCGGGAACGCCTCCTTCGTGAGCGAGGTGAACACCAGCTCGCCGAGCTCGCCGTCGCCGACGGGCTCTCCGCTGTCGCCGTCGATCGTCTCGGGGAGGAAGTGGTCTTCCCAGATGTGCGGACCGTCCTTCGTCAGGGCGCTCTCGGATGCCACGCCCGGACCCATCACCTCGCTCAGGCCGTAGATGTCGACCGCGACGAGGTCGAGGCGACGCTCGATCTCGTGGCGCATCTCGTTGGTCCACGGCTCGGCACCGAGCACCGCGACCCTCAGCGAGGTCGACCGCGGGTCGACGCCGGCGGACTCGAGCGCGTCGGCGATCGTCAGGAGGTAGCTGGGCGTGCAGAGAATGGCATCCGGCTCGAAGTCCTGGATGAGCTGCGCCTGCCGCGCGGTCTGCCCACCCGACATGGGGATGACGGTCGCGCCGAGGCGCTCGATCCCCGCGTGGGCTCCGAGACCGCCGGTGAACAGGCCGTAGCCGTAGGCGTTGTGCACGCGATCCCCGGCGCGGATGCCGGCAGCACTCAGCGACCGCGCGACGAGATCGGCCCACCGGTCGAGGTCGCCCGCGGTGTAGCCGACGACGGTGGGGCGCCCGGTCGTACCCGACGACGCGTGGATGCGGCGGACGTCGGCCATCGGCACCGCGAACATGCCGAAGGGGTAGGTCTCGCGCAGATCGGCCTTGGTCGTGAAGGGCAGCAGGCGGATGTCGTCGAGGCTGCGGATGTCGTCGGGGTGAACGCCGGCCTCGTCGAATTTGCGTCGGTAGAGCGCGACGTTCTCGTAGGCGTGGCGGACGGTCCACTGCAGCCGTTCGAGCTGCAGCGCGCGCAGGCTCTCGAGCGGGATCGCGGTCGGATCGACGGATGCCAGGAAGTCGGGGCGCGATGCGGCGGTCAGGGTCATCGGGACACCTCCGTGGTCGTGAGCGCCTCGTCGCGCTCGGGGGCGGGGTCGTGGGGTGCGCGGCGGCTGGCGGCTTCGACGGGCTCAGCCTCCGGCGGCCGCCGGTCGGTCGTGATGCTGCGGCCGCGCACCTCGGCGACGAGGTCGCCCGTCTCATCGGTCACGCGGATGTCGTACAGGCCCGTCCGCCCGCTCCGCGCGCGACGGGCGGCCGTCGCGGTGAGCGTCTGCCCCGCCGTCGTCGACTTCAAGAACGTGATGTCGGCGCCCCCGGCGACCGTGACCCGCTCGTCTTCGTTGCACGCGATCGCGAAGGCCGTGTCGGCGAGGGTGAACACGAGCCCGCCGTGGGTGATGGCGAAGCCGTTGAGCATGTCGTCGCGCACGGTCATCGACACGCGGGACTCCCCCGGCGCGTCGTGCTCGACGACCATGCCGAGCATGCGCGAGGCGTTGTCGTTGCGCATCATCGGCCGCAGGCTCATGCGAGCACCCCCTCCGACCGAGGAGCGGGCGCCCACGTCTTGGCCACGAGCGTGAGCACGTCGTATTGCGCGACGAGCTCGTCGTTCTGGTTGCGGATCACGGCATCCCAGCGCACCTCGCCGTACTCGTCGGTCTCGCGCGGGGTGATCTGCTTCGCCGTCAGGGCGACGCGGATGCGGTCACCGGGTGAGACGGGAGTGACGAAGCGCAGGTTCTCGAGCCCCGAGTTCGCCAGCACCGGGCCGGGCGCGGGGTCGACGAAGAGGCCGGCCGCCCACGACACGAGCAGGTATCCGTGCGCGACGCGGCCCGGGAAGAAGGGGTTCGCCGCCGCCGACTCCTCGTCCATGTGCGCGTAGAACGTGTCGCCGGTGAATCTCGCGAACACCTCGATGTCGTCGAGGGTGACCTCGCGTTCGGCCGATTCCACGGCATCCCCGATTCGGAGGTCCAAGAGGGGCTTGCGGAACGGATGCGTCCCGGCGGAGTCGGTCTCGGCTCCCGGATGCCACACCCCGGTCAACGCGGTGAGCATGCGGGGCGAGCCCTGGATCGCGGTGCGCTGCATGGAGTGGAGCACTGAGCGGATGCCGCCGAGCTCCTCACCGCCGCCGGCGCGGCCGGGTCCGCCGTGCACGAGGTGCGGCACGGGGGCGCCGTGTCCGGTCGAGGTGCGGGCGTCGTCGCGGTCGAGGAAGAGCACGCGGCCGTTCATCGCGCCCATGCGGGTGAGCAGCTCGGTCGCGACGTCGGGGTCGTGGGTGGCGACGCTGGTGACGAGCGATCCCCCGCCGCGGCCCACGATGGTCGCGGCCTCGGCGACGTCGGCGTACTCGACGATGCTCGCGACCGGTCCGAACGCCTCGATGTCGTTGACGGCCGGGGTCGCGGCATCCGCGAAGGCGAGCAGCATCGGCTGCAGGAACGCGCCATCGGTAGGAGCACCCTCGGGCGTCTCCGCGGATCCCACCACGAAGCGCCCACCCGCATCGGTGAGGGCGCGCACCTGGCGCAGCACCTCGTCGCGCTGCTCGAGGGAGACGACCGGCCCCATCGTCACGCCCTCGGCGCGTGGGTCGCCGATGACCACGCGCTCGGCGATCTTGTCGCGCAGCGCCTGGGCCACGGCATCCGTCATGCCCGTCGGCACGATCGCGCGGCGGATCGCCGTGCACTTCTGACCCGCCTTGGTCGTGAGTTCGACCAGCAGTTGCTTGACGTAGGCGTCGAACTCGGGGGTGCCGGGGGTGGCGTCGGGGCCGAGGATCGAGGCGTTGATCGAGTCGGTCTCGCTCGTGAACCGCACGCCGGGCTTCGCCTGGGCGCGCAGGCGCTCGGCGGTCGAGGCACTGCCGGTGAACCCGACGGTGTCGCCGAGGTCGAGCAGGTCGAACAGGCCCGGGACGCTTCCGCTCACCAGCTGCAGCGAGCCCTCGGGCAGCAGGCCGGTCTCGACGACCATGCGCACCCACGCCTCGGCGACATAGGCCGTCGGGGTTGCGGGCTTGACAATCGTGGGGAGCCCGGCGAGGAAGGCCGGAGCGAACTTCTCGAGCGCGCCCCACATCGGGAAGTTGAAGGCGTTGATCTGCACCGCGACGCCCGGCAGGCGCGTGTAGACGTGCCGGCCGAGGAACGAGCCGTCCTTCGACAGGGGCTCGATCGGTCCGTCGAGCACGACCTTCCCGGCGGGCAGCTCGCGCCGCGCCTTCGACGAGAAGGTGAACAACACGCCGATGCCGCCATCGATGTCGCTGAGCGAGTCGCGGCGGGTCGAGCCGGAGCGCGCCGAGAGGGCGTAGAGCTCTTCGCGACGCTCGTTCAGCGCGATCGCGAGGTTCTTCAGCACCATCGCGCGCTGGTGGAAGGTGAGGGCACCGAGGCTCTTCTGGCCGGTGGTGCGCGCGTAGGCGACCGCGCCCGCGAGATCGAGTCCGCGCGTGCTGACGCGAACGATCTCCTCCCCCGTCGAGGCGTCACGCACGATCGCCGCGTCGGAGTCGCTTTCGGGTGCCCACCAGGCGCCGTTCACGTAGCTGGGGAGGAAGGTCATGAGGCGCTCCATTCGTAGAATCCGCGGCCGGTCTTGCGGCCCAGGTGCCCCTCGGCGACGAGGTCGCGCAGCAAAGCGGGCGGGGTGAAACGCGCGCCGAACGCGCGCTCGAGTTCTTCGGCGATGCCGAGGCGCACGTCGAGCCCGACGATGTCGGTGGTGCGCAGGGGTCCCATCGGATGCCGGTAGCCCAGCTCCATCGCCGTGTCGATGTCGTGCGCGGTGGCGACACCCTCCTCGAGCATGCGGATCGCCTCGAGCCCGAGCGCGACCCCCAGCCGGCTTGACGCGAAGCCCGGCGCATCGCGCACGACGACCGCGGCCTTGCCGATCGCCTCGACCCAGTGCGTCACCCGCGTGACGACCGCGGCGGCGGTGCGCTCGCCGGTCACCACCTCGACGAGCGCCGACGCCGGGACGGGGTTGAAGAAGTGCAGCCCGAGGAACCTGTCGGGACGCGCGAGAGATGCGGCGAGCGCGTCGATCGAGATGGAGGAGGTGTTGGATGCCACGACCGCGTCGTCCTGCACAGCCCCCTCGATCCGCGCGAGGGCGTCGCGCTTGAGGTCGCGATCCTCGGGCACGGCCTCGATCACGAGGCCCGCCTCGGCGAATGCATCCCCGTCGACTCCGGTGGTGAGGGTGTCGGCATCCGGAATCTGCGTTCCGCGCTCGGCCGAGCGGGCCAGGGCGGTCTCGACGCGCTCCCGTGCCTGGGCGGCGGCGGCCTCGTCGCGCTCGACGACGTGCACGCGGGAGCCGGCGAGCAGGAACGCGTGCGCGATCCCCGCACCCATGCGGCCTCCGCCGAGCACCCCGACGACGGCGGGGACGGATGCCGTGGCTCCGGCGGGAGCGGCGGCTGTGTCGGTCGCGTCCGTGGCGGCGGCGCGGGTGCGAGACGTGGTCTCGGGAAGGGTCACTTCTTCTTCCTCTCGAGGAACGCGGTCATGCGGGCGCGCTTGTCAGCGCTGTCGAAAAGCTCGGCCTGCAGCTCACCGTCGATCGCGGGGTGCTCGGCGCGAGGCGCGAGCAGCGCGCGCTTGGTGAGGATCGTCGCGCGCGCCGAGTTCGCGGCGATGCGGTCGGCGACCGCGTGCGCGGCGGCGAGCAGGTCGTCGGGCTCGTGCACGCTCGACAGCAGCCCCCAGGCGAGGGCCTCGTCGGCGTCGATCACGCGCGCGGTGAGCAGCAGCTCGCTCGCGCGGGCGTGGCCGACGATCTCGGGCAGACGCCATGACGCACCCGCGGCGGCGATGATGCCGAGGCCCGGCTCGGGATTGCCGAAGCGCACGCGGGGGGTGCCGAGGCGGATGTCGGCCGCGTACGCGAGTTCGGCTCCCCCGCCGAGGGCGAAGCCGTCGACCGCGGCGATCACAGGCATCGGGAGGTGCCGGATGCGATCGAACACCGTCGCGTTGATGCCGCGTCGCGCGTCGTCTCCCGTGCGCTCGCGCAGCTGGGCGATGTCGGCTCCCGCGGCGAAGACACCGCCCGCGCCGATGAGGATGAGGGTGCGCGGGTTCGCCTCGAGCTCGGCGCACAGGGCGTGCAGCTCGTCGACCATGGCCTGGTCGATCGCGTTGCGCACCTCGGGGCGGTCGAGGGTGGCGACGACGCGGCCGGCGGTGGCGTCGACGCGGATGGTTTCAGCCATCGACCCGCTCCACGATCATCGCGGCGCCCTGGCCGACGCCGACGCACATCGTCGCGAGGCCGTACCGCGCGCCCTCGCGCTCGAGCCGGCCGAGCAGGGTCACGATGAGCCGCGAGCCGCTCGAGCCCAGCGGATGCCCCAGCGCGATCGCCCCGCCGTCGGCGTTGACGATCTCGGGGTCGAGCCCGAGGCGCCGCACGCACGCGAGCGACTGCGAGGCGAACGCCTCGTTGAGTTCGACGGCGCCGAGGTCGGATGCCGAGAGCCCGGCCTTCGCGAGGGCTTTCTCGGTCGCGGGCACGGGGCCGAGGCCCATGATCTGGGGGGCGAGAGCCGCGGAGGCGTGCGCCACGATCCTCGCGCGCGGCCGGAGTCCGTAGCGCTCGACAGCCTCGGCGCTGGCGACGACGAGGGCCGAGGCCCCGTCGTTAAGCGAGCTGGAGTTGCCCGCGGTGACGACCTCGCCGTCCCTCACGACCGGCTTGAGCTTCGCGAGCACGTCGAGCGAGGTGTCACGGCGCGGTCCCTCGTCGCTGTCGACGATGCCCCGGCCGGTGTCGACGGCGACGATCTCGCTCGCGAAGCGACCAGCATCCTGGGCCGCGATCGCGCGCTCGTGGCTGCGCAGGGCGAAGGCATCGGCATCCGCCCGCGAGATCCCGTCGAGGCGCGCGACCTCTTCGGCCGTTTCGGGCATCGAGAACGTGGCCTTCTCGCGCGCGGCGAGGCGTGGATTGGTGAAGCGCCAGCCGATCGAGGTGTCGAATACCGCCCCGGGCTTCGCCCAGGCCTTCTCGGGCTTCGCCTGCACCCAGGGCGCGCGGGTCATCGACTCGACGCCGCCGGCCACGACGAGGTCGGCGTCCCCCGCGCGCACGGCCTGCGCGGCGAGCGCGATCGCGCTCATTCCCGAGGCGCAGAGGCGGTTGACGGTCAGACCGGGAATGCTGTCGGGCAGCCCCGCGAGCAGCACGGCCATGCGGGCGACGTTGCGGTTGTCCTCCCCCGCCTGGTTCGCAGCACCGAGGATCGCCTCGTCGATCGCCTCGCCGGGGACGCCCGCGCGGGCCACCGCCTCGGCCACGACGAGGGCCGCGAGATCGTCGGGACGAACGGATGCGAGCGCCCCGCCGTACCGACCGACCGGGGTGCGCGCACCGCCGATGAGAAACGCGTCCGCCATCGTCTTCCTCTCCCCCGCCGACTTTGGCGGGGCCCGTCCACCTCGCCTGCGAGGTTTTCCGACCGATCGTTCAGTAATCATGCCACGGCGGTACGCGGGGAGGCAACGCCGAGACGGACGTCGTCGGAATCACGGCACGTCGGACGCTGCCGGAGCGACGTCGCGCGCGGGGCGCGTCGCGCCGAGCGCAGAAGAAGGCGCGACGAAGTCATCGCGATGGAGTGCCCCCGACAGGATTCGAACCTGCGACGCCCGCGTTAGGAGTGCGGCGCTCTATCCCCTGAGCTACGGAGGCGGGATCGTCCCAGCCTACTGCGGCGCTTCGACCCGGGCGGTTCGGTCGGCGCTCGTCAGCGGCATGCGCTCCCGCAGCGCCGCGACCAGACCGTCGTCCCATCGCCCCGGCTCGGCGAGGGTCGCTTCGCGCACGTCCACGCCGTCGGGCCCGATGCTCACCGCACAGACCAGGAGCGACTCGAGGACGAGCCCGTCGTGGGCATCCCGCCGCAGGATCGACGACTCGGGCTCGTGCGTCGCCTTCTCGATCACGCCGAGCCACGGCATCCACCAGTCCGAGCCGGCCGCCGGGCCGGCCGCGCGGAACGCCTCGAGCCACCGCGCGATGCGCGGGGTTCCCGGGTCGTCGACCGCGTGGTGGGCGACCATGTGCGTGCCCGGGGCGAGTGCGGTGCGACGCGAGACCACGCCGTCCCACTCCACGAGGTGCGCACCCGCGGCATCCACCTCGACGAGGTTGAACCCCCGCGTGGCGGGACGATCCGGGATGCCGACCCCCACCGCATCGAGGGGAACACCGCCCCGGCTGACGAGGCCGTCGTCGGGACGGTCGGACAGGTCTTCGCGATTGAGCAGAACCGCGAGCCGGTGAGCGGCCGGGTCGAGGGCCAGCCACGCTCCTCCGGCGCGGTCATCGCGCACACCCAGGACGCCGTCGCGCTCGGGCCACCAGGCACCGATGCCCCGCCAGGGGCGGTCGCGGTCCTCATCGCGGACGGCGAGCACCCGCACGGGCTCACCGGGAATCGCGGGAACGTCGATCACGACCGTGCACATTCCGACAACGCTACCCGCGCGAGGCCCGGACGGGGCGGGCCGCGGACGCCCCGTGCGGCGGCCCGGGTCCGTCACGAGAACAGGCCGCGCGACGGGAACAGGCCGTTCGGCGTCGGAACCGCCTGTGCTCGTCGCTCCCCCTGTTCTCATCGCACCACCCCGTCGCGGACGCCGACCTGGAAGACTGGGACGATGTTCGTCGTCGTGGGAGTGACCGGGGGCATCGCCGCCTACAAGACCGTGAGCCTCGTGCGCCGGCTCGTGAAGGCGGGGCACGACGTGCACGTGATCCCGACCGCGGACGCCCTGCGTTTCGTCGGCCTGCCCACGTGGGAGGCCCTCAGTCGCAACCCCGTGACGACCTCGGTGCACGATGACGTCGCGCGTGTCCGGCACGTCGCGCTGGGCCAGTCCGCCGACCTGGTGATCGTCGCCCCCGCCACCGCGAACACGCTCGCGGCGATGACGGCGGGGCTGGCGTCCGACATGCTCGGCACGACTCTCCTCGCGACGACCGCTCCGGTCGTCGTCGCCCCGGCCATGCACACCGAGATGTGGCGGCACCCGGCCACCGCGCACAACATGGACGTCCTGCGCTCTCGCGGCGTGCACGTGGTCGGACCGGCCGACGGCGTGCTCACGGGCGGCGACTCGGGCCCCGGGCGCATGTCGGAGCCCGAAGAGATCGTGGCCGCGGCCCTGGCGCTCGTCGGACGCCCGCGCGACCTTGAGGGGCTTTCGATCGTCGTGAGCGCCGGGGGGACGCGCGAGCCCATCGACCCCGTGCGGTTCCTCGGGAACCGCTCGAGTGGTCGGCAGGGCGTGGCGATCGCACGGGCCGCCGCGGACCGGGGCGCGCGCGTGACGCTCGTCGCCGCGCACCTCGACGCGGACGTGCGCCCCGACCCTCGCGTCGAAGTGATCGCCGCCGGGACCGCTGACGAGTTGGGACGGGCGATGGATGCCGTAGCCCCCGACGCCGATGTGATCGTCATGGCCGCGGCTGTCGCCGATTACTCCGTCGCCGCGGTGTCGGAACACAAGCTCCGGAAGCAGGACTCCCCCGGCGGCCTTACGCTCGAGTTGCGCGAGAACCGCGACATCCTCGCGGGACTCGCGACCGCCCGCCGCCCCGGGCAGACGATCGTCGGGTTCGCGGCCGAGACCGTGGCCGACGACGCGGAGCTGCGGGAACGCGCTCGCGCGAAGGCGGCGCGAAAGGGCGTCGATCTGCTGGCGGCCAATGCCGTGGGCTGGACGCGCGGGTTCGAATCGTCTGAGAACGCCCTCACCATCGTGGATGCCACGGGTGATGTGCTCGCGACGGTCGCGGGATCCAAGGATGACGCGGCTCACGCGCTCCTCGACGCGGTCCTGACCGTGCGCGCGTCGATGCGCCACTGACGACGCGTGACTGTCGCCGCGCGGCTGACAACGCGGGGCGCAAGACGCACGACGGACTTCGAACGTGGCCGGGCGGGCACCAGGGGCGCCCGCCCGACGATTCAGTAGCCGAAACTGGTGGAGAAGTCGTTGATGAGAGCTGACATCTGCGCGATGAGCACGACGATCCAGACGATGAAGCCGATCACCACGGCGAGGTTGACAGCGACAGCGGCCCAGATCGGACCGAGGCCCGAGCCGGTGCGGCGACGCAGGATCACACCGCGACCGATGATGTACACAAGGCCCGAGCCGATGACCAGCACGAAGAAGCTAAAGGCCCAGTGGAACGGACGATCGACACCGCGTGCGCGCAACTGACGCCAGTCGAGGAAGGCGAACAGAACCGTGAGCGCCGAGACGACGATGCTCACCACCGACGTCACGACGGTGATCAGCGCGGTCGCGGCGTTCGTGCCGGCCATCGACGCCGGGCCGGAGTCGTAGGAGTACACGCCGGCGTAGAAGGCATCACGGAAGTACGACGACCAGTCGAAGATCACGACTCCGAGCAGGCTGAGCACCGGCAGGAAGACCATGAGCCACACCCACACGGTGTTGGTCTTGATGTCGCGGCGAGGGGCGGCGGTGTCGTACGACACCGGGGGTGCGCTCGGGTAACCCGGGCCCGCGGCGTAGCCGGCTCCGGCCGCGCCGGCGGTGTACGCCGGAGCGGAGGGATACGACGGAGCGGAGGACGAAGCCGGTGCGCCCGGGAAGGCCGGGGCCGACGTGTAGGCCGGGGCTGCCGGCGGAGCGACGGGGGCGGTGGGCGGAGCCGCGGGGGCTGCGGGCGGAGCCACGGGCGGCACGCCCGCGCCGGCGGCTGCCCCGGCGGCGGAGTACGCCGAATCCGGAACCGCCGAGGGCGCGGAGCCGGACGACGCCGAGCCGTGCGACGCCGAGCCGTGCGAGGCGGACTCGGACGCTGCGGAGTCATGCGACGGGGACTCGTACGCGGCAGAGTCGTGCGCGGCTGAGTCGTGCGCGGCAGAGTCGTGCGCGGCAGAGTCGTACGGAGCCGGGTCGTGCGGAGCAGGGGCCGCCGGCTCGGAGGCGGTGAGCGGAGCGGCCGCATCGTGCGCGCCGTCATGGCCGTGCGTGTCGTGGCTGTCCGCACCGCCCGCAGCGTACGCCGACGGGGTGCCGAGCGACGGAGTGCCCTCGTGCGCCGAAGCGCCGGCCGACTCTCCCTCGTTCGCCGTGCCTGCGGGGTGCTCCTGCGGGTCGAGGCTCGACGAGATGTCGTACGACGACCCTTCGGTGGCCGCGGAGCCCTGGTCCGCCGAGCTGTCGCCGGGTCGCGGCGCGGCGTCGTGCGCCGACGCGGATTCCGTGGCGGAGCGCACCTCGTCGGTCCAGCCGGTGCCGTTCCAGCGGCGCAGACCGCCGCCTCCGGCGGGGTCGGGATACCAGCCGTCGGGCGGAGTGGGAGTGTCGGTCATGTCGTTTCCCCTGTCAGGTGCGGAACCGGGCGAGATGGCCCGAGTCTAGTGATGGCATCCGACGTCATCGGAAGTCTCGCGACGCGTGGGACACTCCCACGCGCAGATCGGTGAATCCGTCGGCGACCACGTTGGTCACTCCCTCGACCGAGCGCTCGAGCATCCCGCGCACGATGAGAGCGGGTGATTCGCGCGCGACGCGGCGGTATCTGTTCCACACGCCGACCGAGCAGATGATGTTCATCAGGCCGTGTTCGTCTTCGAGGTTGAGGAACGTGATCCCGGATGCCGTGGCCGGCCGCTGTCGGTGCGTCACGAGCCCCGCCACCTCGATGCGCCGGTCGGTCTCGAAGGTGCGGAGCTCACGCGAGGTCAGCACCCCGCGGGCATCGAGCGCGGCCCGGAAATGGGTGAGCGGATGGTCGTCCGCCGACAGGCCCGTGGCCCACAGGTCGGATGCGAGGATCTCGTAGCTCGACGGGTCGGTGAATAGAGGAGGCTGGACGGCCACCAGGGAGTCGGGGAGGAACTCCGGACGGTCGAGGGCGGCCGACCCCGACAACCAGATCGCCTCGCGCCTCGTGTGCCCGAGGCAGTCGAACGCTCCCGCCGTGGCGAGGGCTTCGAGCTGAGCCGTGACCAATCCCGTCCGCCGAACGAGGTCGCGCAGGTCGCGGTAGTCTCCGCCGTTCTCTCGCTCGTCGACGATGCGCGCGGCGACCTTGGCTCCGATTCCGGTGACGCCGGCCAGCCCGAGACGCACGGCGAAACCCCCGTCGCGGCGATGGGCGAGCGTCTCATCGGCCTCCGCGGGGTCGAACTCCCCCGTCGGCGGCTGGATCGCGTGAGCACACGCCTCGAGCCCGGTCGCCGGCCTCCTCGCCCGCCGCGGCGCCGGACCCGGTGATGCGGACCCCGCGGCATCCGCCCCTCTCGCCGTCCCCGCGGCATTCGTCCGCTCCGATCCCCTCTCGCTGTCCGTGTCGTCCACGGGTTCGAGGGTCGCCTCGACCCCCGAGCGCAGCAGATCGGGCCGACGTACCTGCACCCCGTGCCGGCGGGCATCGGCGGTGAGTGTGGCGGGCGAGTAGAACCCCATGGGCTGTGCGCGCAGGAGCCCGGCGAGGAAGGCGGCCGGGTAGTGCAGCTTGATCCATGAGCTGGCGTAGACCAGAAGAGCGAACGACAGCGAATGCGACTCTGCGAAACCGAAGTTCGCGAAGGCCTGGATCTTGGCGTAGAGCTCGTCGGCGACCTGCCCCACCAGGCCGTTCTCGGCCATGCCCGCGTAGAGCGTCTCCCGCAAGGAGTCGATCCGCTCCAGTCCACGCTTGGATCCCATGGCGCGACGCAGCAGATCGGCGTCTTCGGCGGAGCAGTTGCCGATGGCCACGGCCATCTGCATGAGTTGTTCTTGGAACACCGGTACTCCCATCGTGCGTGAGAGCACCGGCTCGAGCTTGGGGTGCACGTAGGTGATCGGCTCCTGGCCGAGCTTGCGGCGCACGAACGGGTGGACGGCCCCGCCCTGGATCGGGCCGGGGCGGATGAGGGCGATCTGCACCACGAGGTCGTAGAACGTGCGGGGCTGCAACCGGGGCAGAAGACCCATCTGCGCGCGCGACTCCACCTGGAACACCCCGATCGAATCCGCACGGCAGAGCATGTCGTACACCGCCTTCTCTTCCTTCGGCAGAGTCGACAGTTCCCACTCCTCCCCCGTGGCGTCGCGGATCAGGTCGAAGCAGTACTGCAGGGCCGCGAGCATGCCGAGGCCCAGGAGGTCGAACTTGACCAGCCCCATCCACGCGGCATCGTCCTTGTCCCACTGGATCACCGTGCGGTTCTCCATCCGCGCGTGCTCGATGGGGACGACCTCGCCCACCGGGCGGTCGGTGAGCACCATTCCCCCGGAGTGGATGCCGAGGTGTCGCGGCGCCTTCAACAGCTCCGACGCGAACTCGATGACCTGGTCGGGGATGTCGTGATCGGCTCCGCTCTCGAGGGTGGCTCCCCACCGCTCGACCTGCTTCGACCAGGCATCCTGCTGGCCCGGGGAGTGCCCGAGCGCACGGGCCATGTCGCGCACGGCGTTCTTCGGGCGGTACTGGATCACGTTCGCGACCTGCGCCGCTCGTTCACGCCCGTATTCGCCGTAGACCCACTGGATGATCTCTTCGCGACGGTCGGAGTCGAAGTCGACGTCGATGTCGGGCTCTTCGTCGCGCAGGCTCGAGAGGAACCGCTCGAACGGCAGCTTGTAAAAGATCGAGTCGACGGCGGTGATGTCGAGCAGGTAGCAGACGGCGCTGTTGGCCGCCGACCCCCGCCCCTGACACAGGATGCCGCGCCGCCGCGCCTCGGCCACGATGCCGTAGACGATGAGGAAGTAGCCCGGGAAGTCCTTCATCTCGATGACCTCGAGCTCGCGTTCGATGCGTCGCCGGTCGTCGTCGGACAGATTTGGGTACTTGCGCGGTACGGCCGCCCAGACCAGGTGCCGCAGCCACGACATGGGCGTGTGCCCCTCGGGCACCTTCTGCTTCGGCAGGGCGGGCTTGGCCCGACGCAACGGAAAAGCGATCTCATCGGCGAGCTCGACCGTGCGCGCCACCGCTCCCGGGTAGCGCCGGAACCGCGCCGCCATCTCGACCCCCGAACGCAGATGCGCCCCGGCATGGGAGGGGAGCCAGCCGTCGAGCTCGTCGAGGCCCCGGTTCGCCCGCACCGCGGCGACGGCGGCGGCCAACAGCTCCTTCTGCGGAGCGGCGTAGTGCACGTTGTTGGTGGCGAGGATCGGCAACCCTCGCTCGGCGGCGAGCGCGGCCAGGACGTCGTTGCGGCGCGAGTCGAGCGGATCGCCGTGATCCATCAGCTCGACATAGACCGCCTCGGCGCCGAACAGGTCGACGAGGGTGTCGAGTTCACGCGCGGCTCCGGCCGGACCCTCGAAGGCGAGGGCCTGGCGTACCGCCCCCTTGCGGCATCCGGTGAGCACCGCCCACTGCGGGTCGCCCGGTCCCCCGGCTCGTTCGGCGAGGTCTTCGAGGTCGTAGACCGGCCGGCCCTTCTCTGCACCGGTCAGCTGGGCGTGGGTGATGGCGGCGGCGAGGCGGTGATAACCCTCTTCCTGGCGGGCGAGGACGAGCAGGTGCGAGCCGGTCGGGTCCGCCTCCCCGTTCTGGGGGCCGGGGAGCCCGAGCGACAACTCCGCGCCGAAGACGGTGTTCACGGCCCGCTGTTCGGCCGCCTCGGCGAATCGTACGATGCCGTAGAAGCCGTCGTGGTCGGTGAGGGCGAGGGCGTGCAACCCCAAGCGCTCGGCCTCTTCGACGAGTTCTTCGGGTGAGGACGCGCCGTCAAGGAACGAGTAGGACGAGTGCGCGTGGAGCTCGGCGTAGGGCACCGTATCGGTGGGCCGCTCGATCGAGGGCGGTACGTAGGCTCCGCGTTTGTGCGACCAGGCGGGGCTGTCACCGCCGTCGCCGTTCGGCGGTGCGCCGGTGGGTCTGCGGGCGTCGCTGAGCACGCGCTCGAGCTCGGACCACTTCACGGGAGGGTTGGTCCATCCCATCAGCGCGACCCCTTCTGCGGACCGGGGGTGCGCGGAGCCTCAGTCATAGCGTCCCTCTGCTCTCCACTCGCCCTCTTCGACCACCAGCAACCAGGCACCCCCATCGGTGTCGACCACCTGGAACCGGTGAGCCTTGCGCGCCCGCAGGGCATCCCACCCCCGCTCGCTGATCGGCCACGGACCCGCCCACTCGCTGATGCGGCGTCGCTGCCCGGCGGTCTCGAGGACGGCCGGCGGAGCGCTCAGCACGTCGCGTTCGCCCACCGTGACCGGCGCACCGGCGATGTCGGTGACCCCCACCAGACGCGGCTCCGGATAGACGGTGGCGGGCAGAGGGTCGGGGAGGCTGCCCGGCCACGGCCGCGTCCGCACCTTCTCGGCGATCGCCCGATCACCCCACGGCACGAGCACCTGACGCTCGGCGAGCCAGCGTCCGCCACCGATCGTGGGGGTCACAACGCCGCGGTGGCCGAGCATCGCCTGGACGCGAGAGAGAGCGTGATGCACCCGCTCGTCGGGTCCGGCCCCGAACAGCCCCTTGGCGTGGTGCGCTGCGGCGTCGACGGCCTCCGGCTCGATGTGCACCCCCGCGACCCCGCTACCGAAGATGCCCTGCGCGTCTTCGGCGAGCTGCCAGCGCACGCGGTCGACCACCCCGGCGGCGTCGAACGAACCGGGGTGCAGCCACACGCGCTCGCTGCGTTCGCCCCGTTCACCCGTGAGCACGACACGCAGCTCGGTGCACACCAGATCGTGCACACCGAGCTGGGCGATGAACTCCTCGGCGGCGACACGCATGCCGAAAGCGACCTGGTCGGCGAGCTCGAGAGGCGGTTCGAACGCGACGTCGCGGTGCAACTCGGGAGGGGGTGTCCGCGGCTGGACCGGCTGCGAATCGAGTCCCCCGGCGAGGGCGTGCAGGCGAACCCCCCTCTCGCCGAACCGTTCCCGCACCCGCTCGACCTGGAGTCCCGCCAGCTCGCCCAGGGTGTGCACTCCCAGTCGAGACAGCAGGCTGCCGAACTCGGCGTCGTCGAGAGTCGCGATCGACAGGGGCGCGAGGAAGGCCCCGGCCCCACCGGGCTCGACGATGCGGACGGGGTCGTCATCAGGTGCCGTCCGAGCCGCCTGCTCCGCGGTGAACACCCCGTCGGCGACACTCGCGCGCACGCCCCCGAACCCGTCGTCGTCGAGTTGCCGGATCAGCATGCGCGCAGCCTCGACCTCACCGCCGTAATAGCGCGCCGGCCCTCGTGCGCGGAGGGCGCAGAGACCGGGCCGGACGACCTGAACGCCGGGAGCGCGCTCCTCGATCCGGGCGACGACCGGGGCGAATGCTCGTGCATCTCGCACGGGATCGGCCGGCACCACCTGCAGTCCCGGGCACAGCGCCTGCGCATCGCGGCGCTTCTGTCCGCGGCGCACGCCCTGCGCCCGGGCGGCCCACGAGCAGGCGACGACGACATTGTGGGAGAACACCGCCACCGCGGCATCCGGCCGAGGAGGGCTCACCGCCTCGTTCGAGAACGCCGTGATGGGCCAGTCGGGGAACCACAGCACGAGGCTGCGCGTGGGGGCCTGCATCATCCCACCGCCCGCACCGGGAAGGCATCGCGCTCGCGCGGAACCAGTCGCTCCGCCGGAGCACCCAGCAGCTCGATCGTCCCGTCTGCGGCGGGCAGCAGCATGCGCGCGCGTCGGGCGTTCGGCGAGCGTCGGCTGGTCACGGACACGGTCAGCTCACGCCCGGCGAGGTACCCGTGCCCGTGGCCGAGTCCCGACCACCGCGGATCGGCGACATCGATCACCGCCTCGGCCTGGGGCCAGGCTCCCTGTACGAGCAGGACCGAACCGCGATCGCGTAACCGCGCGGCCAGTCTCGTGGTCTCGGCGCCTCCGCGGGCGGCCGTCGACCCCGAGGGAGGGCGCACCGCCACCACGGGCAGCACTTCGGTGATCGTCGCCGTCACGGCGAGCCACCGGGGACCCGGGTCGGGGATGAACACGAGTCGATCGAGATCGAGACCGTATTTCTCGGCGGCCTCGGCTCCGAGCTCGGGCATGCCGATCACCCCGCACCACGCGCCGTCCTGCGAGGGTCGCGCCATGAGCGCCAGCAGAAGAGACGCCGAGCGGGCCAGCGCGTATGCCGACCCCGACCGCAATCCCCCACCGGGCAGCAGCGAAGAGAAAGCCGGATGCGTCGGCAGGACCGGCGCGTCCATGCGACGCCCCTGCATGCGCTCGAGGCGATCGCGCAGCGCATGGATGTCGGGTACGGCCTGTACCTGGTCTCTCACGATCGCCCTCACTCCCACAGGTTAGAACATCTGTTCGATGACCTCAATCCCTGTGGGTCGAAGATACGATCGACCTCCGACATCGCCCGCACAGCCCCGATCGCGCGCCCGGCAGAGCGCACCGGCTTCCCCGCGTCCCGCCGGTGACAGCCCCGCTCAGACCAGATCGGCCGTCGCCGCGATCCGCGCGAATCCCCCCTGCTGCAGCACGATGGCGGTGTTCGCCATGAGCTCCGCCGCCGTGCGGGTGACGGTACCGAGCCCCGCAACCTCCCCGGTCAGATCGAAGGTGCGCGTGGCATCCAGGACGACCGTCACGTCGTAGCCGAGGTTGCCCGCCATCCGCGCCGTCGTCTCGACGCACATGTTCGTCTGGATGCCGCAGATCACCAGTTCCCGGATGCCGCGCTCGTGCAACCACGCGTTCAGATCGGGATCTCCATAGAACGCCGAGTTGACGCTCTTCGAGACGACGAGAGCGGCGGGAGCAGCGGCGACCGCGTCGACGAGCCCGTTGCCCTCGGCATCCGGGTGAAGAGGGGAACCGACGGACGCCGACTCATGGCGCACCACGACGATCGGCTCGTCGTCACGACGCCACGCATCGATCAGCGCCGCGACATGCGCCTCGCACTCCGGATTCGCGGTCGGACCCCAGAACGAGAGGTCGTCGAAACCCCGCTGCATGTCGATGACGAGAAGAGCACGAGTCATGCCCCCATCCCATCACCCGGAACGCCTCACCCACCACACGTGCGCAGAAGGATCCCGGATGCCGGTCTCACGCGGCCAACGCCAGGTACGGCTCCCACCGCGGATCGCTCTTGTCCACACCGCGCACCGTCCACGACGACCCCCTCGGAGGCGCCGGGACGAGCCGCAGCTCCCACCGCATCTCCTGAGGAGTGCGATCGCCCTTGACGTTGTTGCACAGCAGGCAGCACGCCACGAGGTTCTCCCACGTGTCCTTGCCGCCGCGCGAACGGGGCAGCACGTGATCGATCGTCGACGCGGCCTTGCCGCAGTATCCGCAACGGTGGGCGTCGCGGCGCAGGACCCCTCGACGGGTGACCGGCACCTGGCGGGCCCCCGGAACCCGCACGTAACGGGTCAGGATGATCACCGCCGGGCGATCGTAGGTTCCGTGGGCGGCCCAGACCGGGTCTTCGTCGATGCTCTCGACGACGGTGGCCTTGTCGTTCATCACGAGCACGAGGGCTCGCTTGAACGACACGACCGCGAGGGGCTCGTAGCCCGCGTTCAGCACCAGTGTGCGCATTTCTCGTCCTCTCGAATGGCCGAGACGGCTTCTCGGATGTTCGACTCGCGACGACGGAAGGTGCGAAAGGGTATGAAAAAGGCGCTGTCTAGGCAGACAGCGCCTGGGAGGTCACGGTGAAACCGCGGCATCCGAACACACGATGCCGAAGAACGAGCAGCCCGAGCGCATCCATGGTGCGGATGCGCGGACTGGTGTTCATCGGTATGTCCCTTCGGTTCTTCCGACGTCGCTGACAGGCTAACCCACTGCGACACGCCCGGGGTCGGCCGCGGAGGGAAACAAGAAGCGGCGTGTCGGAGAACTATGTCCTCCGGCACGCCGCCTCGTGTGGAATATCAGCCGGCGTTCTGCTGCAGCCACGCGTAGGGATCGACGACCGAGCCGTTGATGTGCACCTCGAAGTGGAGGTGGTTGGCGGTCGAACTGCCCGTCGAGCCGACCAGGCCGATGAGCTGGCCCGGGGCGACGGTTTGTCCGGCCTGCACCTGGCGGCTGCCGTACGTCATGTGACCGTACGTGGTCGAGACCTTCTGACCGTTGATGACGTGCTCGATCACGATGGCGACACCGTAGCCACCGTAGCTCTCCTGCGAGACGCTGACGACTCCGCCGGCCGCGGCGAAGATGGGCTGTCCGCCGGGGGCGAGGAGGTCGACTCCCTGGTGGTAGCCGGAGTCCCACAGGCCACGGCCGAGCGTGTAGCTCGTCAGCGGCCAGCGCACCTCACCCGATCCGGGCGCGGTCATGTTGAGGTCGATCGAGCTCACCGACGTCGACGCCTTCGTGGCGTTGGCGGCCAGCTGACGCGCGCGCTCCGCGGCGGCGGCCGCGGCGGCTTCTTGATCCTTCTTCTTCTGGATCTCGTCGGCGGTGGTGGCGGAGTAGCTGCTGCGGTCGAGGGTCTCGGCGGTGGCGTCCGAGGCCACGACGAGCGACTGGTTGTCGGCGGCCGACATCTGCTGGAGCGTCATGGTCTCGGCGGCCGGCATGGTCGCCGCATACGCGGGGATGGCGACCGTGGCGACGAGCCCGGCGACCATCGAGAGGATGACGGCGCTGCGCAACGGCTTGCCGACGCGACGCGGCGACGAGGCGCTTCGAGCAGGAGCGGTGCGTGCGACGGGTGCGGTCGCGGGGGCCGTGGTCTGCAGGGCGCGACCGGCCGGGCGGGTCACCGCGGCGCGCGCGCTCTTGCGGGTGGGTCCCGTCGCGGCACCTTCGGGTAGGTCCGCTGCGGGCTCGTTGTGTTCAGCCAAAGTTCCTCCGGCGCCTCTGCGTCTTCGGGGACGCTGGCTCGTCAGCACTCGAATGTGGGGCACGATGTGCGGGCTGGGCCCTGCGCGGACGACGAGCCGATGAGGCAAACCGCGAGGGGTCCGACGGCGGGCTTCTCGCCTGTGGACTTTCTGAGGCTACCCGAAGATAACGAACATGTCACGCTTCAGTAACCGCTCCCAGGCGATGCTCGGCCCGGCACCGTCGAACGCGGCCGCGCTCAGTCCTCGGCGACGAGGAAGATGTGCGAGGCGACCTCGACGGGCAGCTCGAGTCCCTCATCGACGCCGTCCATCTGCACGAGCACGTAGCCCTCGTTGAAGCGGTAGTCGCCGTGGGCACCGGGGAGCACTCCCGCGGCCTTGAGCTGCTGCAGCAGTTCGGGGTCGACCTGCGCGGGCTCGGCGAGGCGGCGGACCGTCCCCGAGATGGGGCCGCCCGCATCGCTGAGCTTGCGGACGAGGCCGACGACACCGTCGTCGAAGGTGACGCTGTTGGCGTCGCCGAGCTGGTCGAGACCGGGGATCGGATTGCCATACGGCGACTCGGTGGGGTGGCCGAGCAGTTCGACGAGGCGACGCTCCACCTGCTCGCTCATGACGTGCTCCCAGCGGCAGGCCTCATCGTGGACGTACGCCCAGTCGAGACCGATGACGTCACTCAGCAGTCGCTCGGCGAGCCGGTGCTTGCGCATCACGTCGACGGCCTTCTGCCGACCGTCGTCGGTCAGCTCGAGGCGACGATCTTCGGAGACTACGACGAGACCGTCGCGCTCCATTCGTCCCACCGTCTGCGAGACGGTCGGACCCGAGTGGCCCAGGCGCTCGGAGATCCGCGCGCGCAGCGGCACGATCTTCTCTTCTTCGAGCTCGAGGATCGTGCGCAGGTACATCTCGGTGGTGTCGATCAGATCGGTCATTCAGGTGTCCTCGATGTCGCGCGGCAAGTCATCCCAGCCTACCGACCCCCTCCGACATGAGCGCGGGGCCCATCCGAGGGTGACCCTAGAATCGGTCCCATGTCGCACGTGGAACTGCCCACCGATCTCCTGCCCGCCGACGGTCGCTTCGGGTGCGGCCCTTCGAAGGTGCGCGGCGCGCAGCTCGAGGCCCTCGTCACCCGCGGAGCCTCGATCCTCGGAACCTCGCACCGTCAGGCGCCCGTGAAGAACCTCGTCGCCAGCACGCGCGAGCGTCTGTCGCAGCTGTTCCGTCTGCCCGAGGGCTACGAGATCATCCTCGGCAACGGCGGATCGACCGCCTTCTGGGATGCCGCCGCCTTCGGCCTGATCGAGAAGCGCAGCCAGAACCTCGTCTTCGGCGAGTTCGGCGGCAAGTTCGCGTCGGCCGCCGCGGCTCCCTGGTTGCAGGCACCCGACGTGCGCAAGGCCGCACCCGGCACACGATCGATCGCCGAGGCCGTCGACGGCGTCGACGTCTACGCCTGGCCGCACAACGAGACCTCGACGGGGGTGTCCGCTCCCGTCCAGCGCGTGAACGCCGACGCCGGCGCACTCACCGTCATCGATGCCACCAGCGCCGCCGGCGGCATCGACTTCGACGTCACGCAGGCTGACGTCTACTACTTCGCGCCCCAGAAGAACCTCGGTTCCGACGGCGGCCTCTGGTACGCGGCCGTGTCGCCCGCCGCGATCGAGCGAATCGAGCGGATCGCGGCATCCGACCGCTACATCCCCGAGTTCCTCAGCCTGAAGAACGCGCTCGACAACTCGCGCCTGCAGCAGACGCTCAACACCCCGGCCCTCGCGACGCTCCTCCTGCTCGACGAGCAGCTCGGGTGGATCCTCGACAACGGCGGCCTGTCGTGGGCGGGCGCCCGGACCGCGGAGTCGTCGACGGCCCTGTACGAGTGGGCCGACGCGAGCGAGGTGGCCACCCCCTTCGTGAGCGACCCCGCCGACCGCTCCCCCGTGGTCGTCACCGTCGACTTCGACGACAGCATCGACGCGGCGGCGATCGCGAAGAGCCTCCGCGCGAACGGGATCGTCGACACCGAGCCGTATCGCAAGCTCGGACGCAACCAGCTGCGCGTGGCGACCTTCGTGTCGATCGAGCCCGGCGACGTGCGTCGCCTCATCGGTGCGATCGACTACACGATCGAGCACCTGCCGCGGGCCTGAGCCCCGGAACGACGAAGGCCGCCCCGCATCAGCGGGGCGGCCTTCGTCGTGAAAGACGTTCAGTAACTGCGTTCGCGCTCGTCGTCGTCGTCGGACTCGTCGTCGTCGGATTCGTCGTCCTCCGCCTCGTCGTCGTCGGCCGGATCGTCCGTGTGCGTCGCGTCCAGCTCGTCGATGTCGACGCCGTCGAGGTCTCCCGCGTGGAAGCGCGCCTTCGGCTCCTCGTCGTCGGAGTCGTCCTCGTCATCCGAGTCCTCGTCGTCCGAGTCGTCGTCGTCCGCATCCTCGTCGTCGTCGTCGTCGTCGGAATCATCGTCGACGGCGGCCGCCGCCTGTGCCGCCTGGTACTCCGCGAGTCGCGTCGCCCACGGCACCCAGTCGGGAGCGAGCAGCGCGCCGTCACCGGGCAGCAGTTCGACCTCGAGCACGGTCGGTTCGGAGTCGTCGACGACGGCGACGCTGACTGTCCAGAACCATCCCGGGTACCCGGCGAGGCGCGTGTGGAACCGAAGCGAAACCGCCCCGTCGTCCTCGGCGGTGTACCCGGCCGCGGGTCCGACGGTGCTGGCGGGGGTGATCTCGTGAAGGGCGGCGAGAGCCAGGTCGTGGGCGCCGATCAGACGCTCATCGACGGGCTGCTCAGGCTTCGAAGTCATCGGCGACCTTGCGCAGGACCGCGGCGATCTTCTGGGCGTGCGGGCCGTTGGGGTAGCGACCGCGTCGCAGGTCGCCGCCGATGCCGTCGAGCAGCTTGACGAGGTCCTCGACGATGATCGCCATGTCGTCCGCGGGCTTGCGCGATCGCTTCGACAGGCTCACGGGGGCGTCGAGAACGCGCACCGAGAGGGCCTGGAGGCCCCGCTTGCCGTCGGCCACGCCGAACTCGAGGCGCGTCCCGGCCTTGGGTCCGGGGGCTCCGGCGGGCAGGGCGGTGGCGTGCAGGAACACGTCCTGGCCGTCATCGGTGACGATGAAGCCGAAGCCCTTCTCGTCGTCGTAGAACCTGACCTTGCCGGTGGGCATGGACACCTCGCTGGATGAGTGCGCGCAAGCGCGGCGGAACGCGGGAGCCGATCGGATCCCGGTCTTCCAGCCTACGGCACCTCCGCCAGGCAGTAGGCTGAGCCCGATGAGCACCCGCACCTCCGGTGGCAGCACACCGGGCGACGACGTCCCCGTCCGCCGCATCGACCGCATTCTCGCGTTCATGTCGCTGGGCCTGCTCGCGCTGTCGATCGTGTGCTTCTTCGCCATCATCATCGGCTCGAGTTCCGGAGCCGACATGGGTTCGGGGGTGTGGCCCGTCATCGGCCTGCTCGTCTACATCGCCCCGCCGGTGGCCTTCGCGTGCCTGCTGGCCGTGCTGATCATGAGCTTCGTCCGAAGGGCCCGGGCCAACAAGGCCTGACGACGTGCCCGAGACCTCCGCACAACGCGCACTGGCGGTCTCGTTGAGCGCGCGCAGCGACGCCGACCTCGCCCGCCTCTTCGCCGAACGCAGCATCTCCCCCTCGAGCACCTGGCGCGACATGTTCGACGCCGCCGAGGCGCTCCTCGACCCGGCCTCGATCGCCCGCGGCCTGCCCGCTCTCAACCGCGACGAAGCCGCGGCTCTGCTCGATGCGGAGCACCCCGCACCCGCCGGAGTCCGCGAGCAGTTGGCATCCCATGCCCTCGTCGGAGAGGACGGACTCCCCTTCCCGTCCGTGTTCGAGACGGCGCGCGAGATCCTGCCCTCGGGGATCCCGGATGCCGTTGCCCCGCGCCGCGCGACGTCGACGCCCGAGAGCACGGGGGCCGCCTCCGAGGCGGTGTTCACCAACGCGGCATCCGTCGCCGACATCCTCATGCAGACCCTCGATGCCCCGCTCGGGCGCATCGGCTCCGGATCGCTCGGAGCCACCGAGAGACGTCGCCTCGTCGATGCCGGTGCCGTCACGACCGCGGCCGAGGCGGACCTCCTCGTGGGGCTCGCCGCCGACGTGGGCCTGCTCGGCACGAACGACCGCGCGTGGCTCGTGTCTCCGGCCGGGCGCGAATGGCTGCGACTGCCGACCCTCGAGCGCTGGCAGCGCACCGCCGAGGCTTTGCGCGACGCCCTTCCGCGGGCCTACCGCTCGTCCGACGGCGGCTGGATCCCCACCGAGCAGTGGGCCCAGGCGACGCCCTTCGACCTCGAGGGACCCGACCGTGCGGCCCTCTGGATCAAACGTCTCGTGCGGTGGGGTCTTCTCGACGCCGCCGGTCACGCGACGCCGTGGGCACGCCCCCTGGCGGAGGGCGGTGACGTCGACACCTCGGCGCTGCGCGAGCTCCTGCCTCCCGAGGTCGATCGCGTGTACCTGCAGAACGACCTCACTGCGATCGCGCCCGGGCCGCTGGCCCCTCACCTGGACGTGCGGCTGCGGTCGATGGCCGCCCGCGAATCGCGCGCCCAGGCCTCGAGCTATCGCTTCAGCGCCGCCACCATCGGCGCGGCGATCACGGCGGGAGAGACCGCCGACTCGCTGCGCGAGTTCCTCACCGGGATCTCGCTCACCGGTCTCCCCCAGCCTCTGGCGTACGTCATCGAGCGCACCGCCGCCGAACACGGACGCGTGCGGGTGACCACCGATGCCGCCTCGCATCTCACCCGTGTCATGACCGACGACGAGACGCTCCTGCGGTCGATGGAGGTCGATCAGTCGCTCCGCTCGATCGCCCTCACGCGCACGGACGACGAGCTGGTCTCCCATGTCTCGGCCGACGTCGTGTTCTGGGCGCTGACCGACGCGCACTACCCGGCGGTCGCCGTCGACGCCGACGGACGTCCCCGCGCACTCGAACGTGCGAAGCTAGCGGCCCCCGCCTCACCCGAAACCGCCCCCGCCGACACCTACGCCGACCTCATCGAGCGCCTGCGGACGGGAGCGGAGGACTCGGATGCCGCGTGGCTCGAGCGCGAGCTCGACCAGGCGGTGCGCGCTCGCTCGGTCATCGACGTCACGGTGCGCCTGCCCGACGGTTCGGCGCGCGTCTTCCGGCTCGAAGCGACGGGTCTCGGCGGAGGTCGACTGCGCGGTCGCGATCGCGGCGCCGACGTCGAACGCACCCTGCCCCTGTCGCACATCGACGGGGTCGCACCCGTCGAGTGACGGCCGCGCACGCCCCGCCCTCCCCGACCCCGGTAGACTCGAACGCTATGGCTGACGGCCCCCTCATCGTGCAGAGCGACCGCACCGTACTCCTCGAGGTCGCGCACCCCCAGGCAGAGACGGCGCGGCATGAGCTCGCGGTCTTCGCCGAGCTCGAGCGCGCACCCGAGCACATCCACACGTACCGCATCACCCGCCTGGGCCTCTGGAACGCTCGAGCGGCCGGTCACGACGCCGAGTCCATGCTCGACACCCTCGACCGGTGGTCGCGCTTCCCCGTGCCCGCCTCGGTCAGCACCGACATCCGCGAATCCGTCAACCGTTACGGGCGTCTCGTCATCGAGCGCAACGACGACGGGGAGCTCGTCCTGCTCTCCTCCGATGCCGCCGTCCTCAGCGAGGTCTCGCGCAACAAGCGCATCGCCCCGCTGCTGATCGGTCGTCCGAGCGACGACAGCTTCCTGGTCGACGCGTGGGCACGCGGCCACATCAAGCAGGAGCTGCTGAAGATCGGCTGGCCCGCCGAAGACCTCGCCGGGTACACCCCCGGCACCCCGCACCCCATCGATCTGGCCGAAGACGGGTGGAGCCTGCGCCCCTACCAGCGTCAGGCGGTCGAATCCTTCTCAGAGGGCGGCTCCGGTGTCGTGGTGCTCCCCTGCGGGGCGGGCAAGACGCTGGTGGGTGCGGGAGCCATGGCGGACACCCGGACCACCACCCTGATCCTCGTCACCAACACCGTCAGTGCCCGTCAGTGGCGCGACGAGCTGTTGCGCCGCACGAGTCTGACCCCCGACGAGATCGGCGAGTACTCCGGCCAGGTCAAGGAGATCAAGCCGGTTACCATCGCGACGTACCAGATCCTCACCGCCAAGCGGAAAGGCCAGTACGCCCACCTCGCCCTCCTCGATGCCCTCGACTGGGGCCTCGTGCTGTACGACGAGGTGCATCTGCTCCCGGCTCCCGTGTTCAAGCTCACGGCCGACCTGCAGGCCCGCCGCCGCCTCGGCCTCACGGCGACACTCGTGCGCGAGGACGGTCGCGAGGGCGATGTCTTCAGCCTCATCGGTCCGAAGCGCTTCGACGCCCCGTGGAAGGAGATCGAGGCTCAGGGCTTCATCTCCCCCGCGGCCTGCTATGAGGTGCGCATCGACCTCCCCGCCGACGAGCGGCTCGAATACGCCGCCGCCGCCGACGAGGACCGGTACCGTCTCGCGGCCACCGCCCCCGCCAAGATTGAGGTCGCGCGCCGGCTCGTCGAACGGCATCCGGGCGAGAGGGTCCTCGTGATCGGACAGTACCTCGATCAGATCGACGAGTTGGCGGAAGCGTTGAACGCGCCGCAGATCACCGGCGCCACACCGATCCCCGAGCGCGAAGAGCTCTTCCAGGGCTTCCGCGACGGATCGATCCCGCTACTCGTGGTGTCCAAGGTCGCCAACTTCTCGGTCGACCTTCCCGAGGCGTCGGTCGCCATCCAGGTGTCGGGGTCATTCGGCTCGCGCCAAGAAGAGGCCCAGCGGCTCGGTCGCCTGCTCCGTCCGAAGCAGTCGAACCACACCGCGAGCTTCTACACCCTCATCGCCCGCGACACCGTGGACCAGGATTTCGCCCAGAATCGCCAGCGATTCCTGGCCGAGCAGGGGTACGCCTACACGATTCTGGATGCCGATGGAATCGACGCAGAAGCGGCCTGACGCATACCAGCACGCGGCTTTCCGTTCCATATCCAGCACATTGCTGGGTCAGATCACGATAATGAGGGCATGACAGCTCCTCGCATCCTCGTCGTGGACGACGAACCGAACATCCGCGACCTGCTCATCACGAGCCTGCGTTTCGCCGGGTTCCAGGTGCGGGCCGTGGCGAACGGCGCGCAGACGATCTCGGCCGTGCTCGAGGAGGAACCCGACCTCATCGTGCTCGACGTGATGCTCCCCGACATGAACGGCTTCAGCGTCACCAAGCGTCTGCGCGGCGCCGGCTACACCGCTCCGATCCTGTTCCTCACCGCCAAGGACGAGACCGAAGACAAGATCATGGGCCTGAACGCGGGAGGCGATGACTACGTCACCAAGCCGTTCAGCCTCGATGAGATCGTCGCCCGCATCCAGGCGATCCTGCGTCGCACCATGCAGGCCGACGAGGAGTCGATCATCCGCACGGGCGAGCTGACGATGGATCAGGACACGCACGACGTCAGTGTCGGCGACGTCTCGATCGACCTCAGCCCCACCGAGTTCAAGCTCCTGCGCTACCTCATGCTCAACCCGAACCGCGTGCTGTCGAAGGCGCAGATCCTCGACCACGTCTGGGAGTACGACTTCAACGGCGACGCGGGCATCGTCGAGAGCTACATCTCGTACCTGCGGCGCAAGATCGACCCGCACTCCTCCGAGCCGCTCATCCAGACCAAGCGCGGCTTCGGCTACATGCTGAAGTCGGGCAAGACCGCCTGAGAGAAGGCGTCCTCCTGTCGCATTCCGACGATTCGCTCACGCGCTGGTGGCGCGGGCTGAGCCTGCGTACCAAGGTCACCGGCGTCACCGTCGCGCTCCTCGCCATCGGGTTGTTCACCGCGGGCATCGGAACCATGGTGTTCCTACGCACCACCCTGGTGAACAACCTCGACGAGCAGCTCGCTCAGCAGGCCGCCGGAAGCATCGCGAACAGCATCTTCACCACCGCGCCCGTCGACGGCCGCGTCGTCTTCTCGCAGGTCGACAACGCACCGCAGATCGGGTCGATGGTGGTCGTCTACGGTCCCGACGGTCAGCGCGAGGCGTTCTACAACGGCACGTCGACGACCGCCCTCCCCGACATCCCGTCGACCTTCACGGTCGAGCAGACCTACAGCCAGATCGATCGACGCATCGACCTCGAGTCGCCCGAGTCGGGGCAGCACTTCCTCGCCCGCGTCGGGGTGCTGCAGGTGCCGGGAAATCCCGGCGTCTACACCCAGATGGTGATCCAGCCGCTCGCCCCGACGGATCGGATCGTCGCGGCTTACATCGGCATCTACGCCTTCGTGGCCCTGCTCATCCTCATCGCGACGGCTCTGCTCACGCGCTGGCTCGTCACCCTCGCCTTCCGCAACCTGCGGCAGGTCGAGACGACGGCCATGGACATCGCGGCGGGTGACTTCAGCCAGCGCTTGACCGACATCGTCCCCGACACCGAGGTGGGTCGGCTCAAGACGGCCATCAACGCGATGCTCGCTCGGATCGATGGAGCCCTCGGGCAACGGGATGCCACCGTGCGGCAGATGCGTCGATTCATCGGCGACGCCAGCCACGAACTCCGCACTCCCCTCGTGACCATGCGCGGCTACGCGGAGCTGTACCGCATGGGTGCGATCCGTTCCGACGAGGACGTCGCGCAGTCGATGGAGCGGATCGAGAAAGAGGCGATCCGGATGGGCGCCCTCGTCGAAGACCTGCTGGCCCTCGCCCGCCTTGACGAGCGTCGTGACGTCACGATCATCGCCCTCGATCTGCGCCCGATCGCCCGCGATGCCGCCCTCGACCTGCGGGTGACCTCTCCGCAACGCGAGGTGACCGTCGACGACACCACCTCGCGTGACGAGCTGGTGCTTCCCACGATCACCCTCGACCCGCTGCTGGACTCCGGCGGACGGCCTGCGAGCGGCACCGGTCGACGCCGCACCGCCCCCACCACGTCGGCGATGGCGATCGCGGGCGCGACCCTGTCCCGGTTGCGGCGTCGGTCGAAGGACGGCGCAGAGCCCACGGCATCCCCCTCGTCCGAAGGCGAGCCCGCGCAGGGCACGGCCCCCCTCGGTGTGGTCCGGCCCGTACCACGTCTCGCCCCCATCGTCATGGGCGACGAGAACAAGGTGCGTCAGGTCGTCGCGAACCTGCTCGGCAATGCCCGCCGCTTCACGGCCGAGGACTCCCCCATCGGTCTGCGCGTCGGCGTCGACGCCGAGAGCGACATGGGCTGGATCGAGATCATCGACCACGGCGAGGGAGTGCCCGAGCAGATCCGCGAGCAGATCTTCCAGCGCTTCTGGCGCGCCGACACCTCGCGCACCCGAGAGACCGGCGGCTCGGGTCTGGGCCTGTCGATCGTGGCATCCATCGTCGACCTCCTGCACGGCACGGTCGATGTGCGCGACACCCCCGGGGGCGGAGCGACGTTCCGTGTCTCCCTTCCCCTCGCTGATCGTCGCGACGCCCAGGAGCACGCACTCATCGAGACGCAGCCCCTCGAACGCCTCCCCGAGAACTACCGGCCCGAGAACGACGCCTGATCAAGGGGGTCGCCCCGGAGGCCGGATCGCGATCACGGTTGCTCGCGCCCTTCTGCTCCTCAGACTCCCGGAACCGGCGCTCCACCCCGTGGCTGTCGATAACGGCTTGGGCGGTCTCTTGCGCGTCAGCGCGTGGTGTTTCCACCCTCACCTGAGGTTGAGGAACCCCCACCTCCACGCGATGGCGCGCACTGCCTGCTCGGACAAGCCCGGGAATAGCGCCCTGAGCTTTTCATAAAGCCGTTCCCTCAACCCGTCATCGAAAGGCGCCACCTCTTCCGGTGTGATCGCCTCCGATCGTACGAGGGTCTGAACGATCATCGAGGTGAGTTCGAGCCCCTCGTTCGCATGCGCTTTCCTGACCGCGGATATCTCATCGAGAGGGAAGGGGTGAGCGGTCTTCGCCGATGTAGCGCACGATCGCGTCGCTGACGAGGGAGTCATCGAGGGAAGACATGACCAACCTCCTGCGTCACGGCGCCGTGACCCGCGATGGCTCGATCCGAGCGATGGCCGCCTCGGCTTCACGAGAGGAGAAGAGGTCTGTCACTCGGGTGAAAGTAGTCCCCGAGTCCATGGCCCGCGTCAAAGATGTGAGAAATCTCACCCTCCCTCCGGTGTCACACCACCCCTGCCCCGAAACGAAGAACGCCCCCTCCCGGAGGAAGGGGGCGTTCTCAGGCGTCAGCGTGGATCAGAAGTCCATGCCACCCGTCGGGTCGCCCGCGGGAGCGGCGGCCTTCTCGGGCTTGTCAGCGACGACGACCTCGGTGGTGAGGAAGAGGCCGGCGATCGACGCGGCGTTCTGCAGCGCGGAGCGGGTGACCTTGGCCGGGTCGATGATGCCCTGTGCGAACAGGTCGCCGTACTCGCCGGTCGCGGCGTTGAGGCCGTGGCCCACGGGGAGCTCGGCGACCTTGTTCGCAACAACACCGGGCTCGAGACCGGCGTTGAGCGCGATCTGCTTGAGCGGGGCCTCGATGGCGACGCGCACGATGTTCGCGCCCGTGGCCTCGTCACCCGTGAGCTCGAGGTTGGCGAGAGCGTTCTTGCCGGCCTGGATGAGCGCGACGCCACCACCGGCGACGACACCCTCTTCCACAGCGGCCTTGGCGTTGCGCACGGCGTCTTCGATGCGGTGCTTGCGCTCCTTGAGCTCGACCTCGGTCGCGGCTCCGGCCTTGATGACGGCGACGCCACCGGCGAGCTTCGCGAGGCGCTCCTGGAGCT
>Ga0308171_1000844_pt1 | contig 51748 bp, 44 predicted proteins | sample PhyGR1_FD_202135 | JGI IMG/M metagenome (GOLD analysis project Ga0308171, IMG submission 202135) | Phyllosphere microbial communities from UC Gill Tract Community Farm, Albany, California, United States - DLSLSG.R1 | ecosystem: Host-associated > Plants > Phyllosphere > Unclassified | place: USA... | reverse complement strand
GAATATCAGCTTAAACCCCACAGGCACCAGAATGCCTGAACATCCAAAACGATCCCAAAAACGATCTATGCTGCGGAAAGACCCTGACAAAAGACGTTCTCTATATATGTCTCAAATAGTTGAGCCTAATTGGCAAGTGCAAAAAATACGCACCTTCACTGTCTATTTGCAGGATTGACATTGCGCCGCGTCCAAATTGTGGCACGGCAACGCACTACTTCTGGAGGAAGGCGCGGACCTCGGGAATGTCTGTGGCGGAAAAGAAGGCCTCCGTCGTTCCCTGAAACAGAATCTTGCCATCCGACAGAAAAACCACGGCATCGGCAAGACGGCGAATATCGTCCGGGTGATGGGTCACGAGAAGGACCGTGTTGCCGTTTTCCGCTTGCAGCTCTTTCAACAGCCCCGCCATTCCGGCGCGCAAACCGGGATCAAGCGCTGCAAAGGGTTCATCCAGCAGCATGACGGCGCGCTGACGAACCAGTGCACGCGCAAGTGCTGCACGCTGGCGTTCACCACCGGACATGCTGGAGGGCAGCCGCTTTTCGAAACCTGCAAGCCCGACCCGTTCAAGAGCTGACGCAATTTTTGCCTTGTCGTCCTGTGTCAGGCGGAGCGACGGGTTGATCCCGAGGCCGATATTGGTGGCGATATCGAGATGGGCGAAGAGGTTGTTATCCTGGAAGATCAGCGAGACCGGGCGTTCGGCCGGATCGCGCCCAATGACATCCTCAAGCCCAATCAGCACGCGACCGCTTGCCGGCTTTTCAAAGCCCGCCACAAGGTTGAGAAGCGTCGACTTGCCCGACCCGGAAGTACCGACGACCGCGGTCACCTTCGCTCCTTCGAAGGACGTATCAAAGAAGAACGCCTGCTGTCCAAGCTGCAGCGATACCTGTTCCAGCGTGACGTTTACTCGATCGCTTTTCATGCTGCTATTTTCGCTCTCTCGGATTGGCGCGACACGCCGCCTGCCGCGAGGATGAGGCAAATAACGCCAAGGATGAAGGCGTAGCCCGCTGCATCATTGGTGCGGTAGCTGCCCATATTGCTATAGACCAGCCACGGCAAGGTGACGAAGCTTTCGGACCCGAACAGCGCGACGGCCCCGAGATCACCGAGCGACAGCGCCATGGCGAAGGAAAAGGCCATGGCGAAGGTCCGCCACAGGACCGGGAGATCGATCAGGCGAAACCGTGAAAAACCGCTAAGCCCTAGGCTGGCAACCAGTCTGCCGGTTCTCACCTGATGTGTGGTGAATGCAGGCTCCAGAACGCGCATGGCGAAGGGCAAGGCCATCAGCATGTTGATGAGCGCCACGAGAAATGGCGCGAAGACGGACACATTGCCGAAAGGACGCAACAGCAGAAACCAGCCACTGCCAAGCACGACGGGTGGCACCAGAAGCACCATCGAAGCGCCGCCACCCAGCATCGCCGAAAGAACCCTCGCGCCCAGCCCCGGCTCGCGACGATCGGCAATCACCTGACGCGCCCGGATGAGCGCCACAGAAATAAGGACCGAGAGCGATGCCGAGAGAATGGCAATCGACAGGCTGGTGATCGCTGCGCGCCGAAACACGTCCGCGCTCAAAAGACGCCCCAGATCGGCAGTCAGCCCGGAGACTGCGACCGCTATCAGCGGCGACCCGACCAGCAGCATCGCAAGAACAATGACAAGCCCATCCCAAAGACGCGCCAACGGGCGAGCGGCATCGAAACGACGAACCGTCTGGCCCTGCGTCTGACCCTCCGCTTCCGCACCCGGCAGAAACGAGAGCAGCACGAGAAGCAGGCCGGTCATCGCGATCTGCATCAGCGACAGCGCAATGGCACGTGGCGGATCGAAATCGAAGCGCAGCGCCTGATAGATCGCCACTTCGATCGTGGTCGCAGCCGGACCGCCGCCGAGCAGCAGGACGAGCGTGAAGCTCGTGGCGCAGAGCATGAAGATCAGGCCCGCTACACCCGGCACGAGCCGCCGTACCACCGGCCATTCGATGAAGCGGAACGTGGAGAGGGAATTCATGCCGAGCGCGGCGCTCATGCGCCAATATTCGCCGGGCATTCTTTCCAGCCCCGCCAGGAAGAAACGCACAGCAAGCGGCAGGTTGAAGAAGACGTGGGCAATGAGAATACCGGAAAGGCCGTAAATGCTGAAAGGCTGTTCCACCCCGGCAGAGAGAAGTGCCGCATTGAGCAGCCCCTGCCTGCCCCAGATGGCGATCAACCCGAGCGCACCAACGATCACCGGCAGACCCATGGGCACCGCCATCAGCCGGATGATCCACATACGGCCGGGAAAATCTCTCTGTCTAGCGAGCGCCAAGGCGACCGGCAGACCGAGCGTGACCGAAAGAACGGTGGAGAGCGTCGCCTGCCATAGCGTGAAGCGAAGAATGCGCAGCGTGTAGGTATCGAAGAGGGCGCCCGACGCCGCCTGTGTATCGAAGGACAGAAGCGCTGCGACCGCAAGCCCGATGAAGAGCAACACGGCGGTGAAAGCCGCCGTGCCACTGATCAGGAACCATCTTCTGTCGCTGCGCGCAATCACGGGCGGGGTCCGCGTGAGGTTACTTCACGCTCATCGCGGTCAACCACTCATCGATCCAGGCCTTACGGTTTTTCGCCACCTCTTCCGGCGACATCAGGAAGGTCTTGGTCGGCTGTACCAGCTTGTTGAAGGCATCCGGCAGCGGCTGCGACGTGGCGGTGACCGGCATCATCCAGTTGTTTTCCGGAATGGCGTCCTGGAAACCGGGGGTGAGGATGAAGGAAAGGAACTTTCTACCCAACTCTTTTTCCGGCGCGTTCTTCAACAGACCGGCGACTTCGATCTGAATGTAATGGCCTTCCTCGAAGCTTGCAGCCTGATAGCGCTCGCTGTGCTCAGCCACCATGTGATAGGCGGGCGATGTGGTATAGGAGAGCACCATCGGCACTTCGCCCTTGGTGAAGAGGCCATAGGATTCCGACCAGCCGGGGGTCACCGTCAGAACGCGATCCTTGAGCTTTGCCCAGGCTTCCGGCGCCTTGCCGCCATAGACCGACTTGACCCAGAGCAGCAGGCCGAGACCCGGCGTCGACGTCCTTGGATCCTGAATGGCGATCTTCTGCGAGGGATCGCCCTCGACCAGTTCCTTCAGGCTCTTTGGCGGGTTCTTCAGCGTCTGGGTGTCATAGACAACGGCGAAGTGCCCGTAATCATAGGGAACGAAGACATCGTCCTTGAAGCCACCGGGAACCTTGGCTGCGGAGGCATCGATACCCGATGGTTCGAAGAGCCCCGTGGCTTTGGCTTCGGCAATGAGATTGGTGTCGAGACCGACCACGACATCCGCCTTGGAGCCGGCACCTTCCAGCTTCAGGCGGTTGAGCAGCGCCACACCATCGGCGACGCCGACGAAATTGACGGTGCAATCGCAGGTCTTCTCGAACGCCGCCTTCACCTTGGGGCCTGGACCCCACTCGGAGACGAAGCTTTCATAGGTGTAGACGGTGAGAACCTTCTTGTCCTGCGCAGCGCCAAGGCTCGGCAGGAGGAAGGATGCGGCGACGAGGCCGGACAGCAGAAAACGACGATACATCAGACACCTTCTCGAATGGGTTACGGGAATAGGCGTCTGGATGGAAGCCGTCTAATCCCTCCGCCGGTGTTAACCGGATCAGGTTCTTCGGGTTGGCTAAAGCCTCTCAGCCTCGTCTTTCCGACAAAGCACCCCGTTAGAGCGAGAAAAGATGTAATGTGACAATCGGTTATTGGCAAGACGGGACAGCATGGTGGTTTCGGAAGAAGCCCACTGCTGTCCGGTTTAACTATGCAGGCGCATAACATCCCTCTCCGTCATACCGGCCCTGAGCCGGTATGACGGAGAGGGTAAAGCTCGCGCCAAAAAAAGACATTCCCCAGGTGAAACCGGACAACCGTGGAAAAAGCGCGCAGTAGCCGTTTGATCCCGGCATTTGATGGTGCAGGTTTGATGTAAACCGAGCTGGCTCATTTTGCCGGGATCAAACATCTAAGGACAGGACAGCCGCGAAGAATAGGGCGAAGAACCTTTCCAATCCACTCCTGAAGAAACACAATGCCGACAGGCTCAGGCAGATCGAACGCCAGATCAAAGCCGTGGAAGAGGCCATCATGGCCCCGGAGGCTGCGGATGGCTCCCTTTAGGTTAGGTTCGACATCCTCGTCTCAATCACCGGTGTGTCACACATTACTGCCTGCACACTCCTTATCGAGATACCCGAACTGGACGAACTCGATGAGAAGGCCGCAGCCGCACTCGCTGGCCTTGCATCCATGAGCAGGTAATCCGGACGATACACCGGACGCGCCTTTATCGCTGGCGGAAAAACCATCGTCTGCCGTGCGCTCTACATGTCCAGCACTCGTCGCATGCGGTTTCAATCCGGACCTCAAGGCCAAATACGACCAGCTCAAAGCCGCGGGAAAACCCTCCAAGGTCGCCATAACAGCCATCATGCAAAGATCATCATCTTGGCTAACGCTCTGCTCCGCAAAAACCAGAAATGGACCTCGAAGCTGGCTTGATTAACACGGATATTCTAGGACTGTGGCCACTGGAAAGATATTGTTCGCCCTGCGTGTTTTTGGCAACACTAGAAGGGCAAAAATACGACCAAAAACCAACCGAGAAAACACTATGCGGAAACGATTCGACACAAGAATTAATTCATGCTTAACCTTTAAGTAGAGTATACAATCAGAGTGCAGCTATTTGTCATAATTTTCAGGTCCGCTGGGGTCCGAGATGATGCGTCTATTTGCTCAATTCCTTATTACTCTCTTTGTATTTGTATCGCTTGACACTCTGTCATTCGGCCAAGACATCAACCGAACATCGGTTGAACCCAATTGGTCGGAAGCGCGCGCAGCACGGGAAGCCGACCAAGCGAACGACGCGGGTGATTTGAGAAATTCGACCTAACGCAAGCAGAGGCTTATGATTGAATACAAAGGTTGGCGGGACAATGTTTGCGGAGGGGTTTATGCCGCGTTTGAGAATTGGCGTAGCAATTGTGTTGCTTCTGTCGGGATGCAGTAAGTCGGAAAATTTTGTCGCTGACCTTAGCTATGTCAGGGCTTCCGGGTTGGGATACCGGAATGCCGCGCTATACACGGCCGGGTATTTGTTCCTCTGGGACACCGGCTCAAACCGATTGTCCGAACTCGAAAACAATATTCCGCTTGAGCGGATTACCGCAACGGAGAACCCAACCACGCTGAAATCAACGAGCATTAGTGGAGTTTCAATCGAGGGCAATTTCGGAACCGCTGATCAGAAAGTAGCCGCAGAAGCAGCGTTCAGCAAAAAGGTCGAGTTTACAGCCGAGAATGCGCTGAGAGAAAAATACAAATCAACCATCACAGGCTTGGCAACGGCTTACAAAGCTGGTGTGGACGCGGGGGAAGATATGCGAGGGCGCTGGTATGTTGCCGAAGCCACCACACCGAAGTCGCGTTTGCGCTACGTGCTTGTTACCGGCTTGGTCCGCGCCGGCAAGGCGACAGTTTCCGTTGGCGGGAAATCCGGAACTGAAGTCGGCAAGCTTTCTATCAGCGTTCCCAATGCGGGGGAAATCAAAGTCGGTGTCGACCGCGGTTCGTTGGTTGATTGCTCGGGCCAGTCGGCTCCCTGTTTCTTCGAGCCAACAGTTCTGAAGCCTTACGTCGCCGAAAACGGTAACCTAAATTTTAGGGTCGATAGCGGCGCGTCGAGGGAACAGCTATCGGCCGCCTTCCAGAAAATGTAAATATTTACTTTAGGAAAATCATATACTTAAGCGCTGTGAATTTAACTATACATCTTCCACAATGCTTTCGCTCAACAACTACCCTTCCATCTCTTCACGCAGCATCTCAAGCTCCAGCCACTCTTCCTCCATAGCCTCCAGCTTTTGGCGGAGCTTTGCCATTTCCTCCGCCAGCGTGTTGAACGCGCCAGGGTCCTTGGCGAAAAGTTGCGGATCGGCCATGCGCTCTTCGCGCTTGGCGATTTCCCCCTGAAGCTTTTCCATTTCCTTCGGCAGGTTTTCGAGCGCGAATTTCTGCTTGAAGGACAGCTTGCCCTTGGCCTTGGCGGGCTCGGAAGGAACGGCGTTGACCGCAGCTTTCGCCTTTTCCTGCTTTTCCGAACGCTTCTTGTCTTCTGCCGCACCCTTGCGCTGCGCCATCATGTCGGAATAGCCGCCGGCATATTCGATCCAGCGGCCATCCGGCGCATCCGGATTGGCAGGCGCGATCGTCGAGGTCACCGTACGATCGAGAAAGTCGCGATCGTGGCTGACGAGGATGACGGTGCCTGAGAAGCTTGCGACGATCTCCTGAAGCAGATCCAGGGTCTCGATGTCGAGATCGTTCGTCGGCTCATCGAGGATGAGAAGGTTGGTCGGTCTTGCGAGAATACGCGCCAGGATAAGTCGGGCACGCTCGCCACCCGACAAATTGCGGATCGGTGTGCGGGCCTGTTCCGGCTGGAACAGGAAGTCCTTCATATAGCCGGTCACATGCTTCTGCTCGCCATTGACCAGCAGGCTCTCGCCACGACCATCGGTCAGGTAATGCGCCAGCGTATCGTTCGGATTGAGGTCCTCACGCTTCTGGTCGAGTGTCGCGATTTCCAGATTGGTGCCGAGCTTCACCGTGCCGCTGTCGGGTGCCAATTCACCGGTCAACATCTTGAGAAGCGTGGTTTTGCCCGCACCATTTGGGCCAACAAGGCCGATGCAGTCGCCGCGATGCACGCGCAGCGAAAAAGGGGCGACGATGGTGCGATCGCCATAAGCCTTGGTGATGGCTTCCGCCTCGATGACCAGCTTGCCGGATTCGCGCGCTTCGACTGCGGTTGCCTGCACGGTGCCCTGCGGACCCTTATGTCCGCGATAGGCGGCGCGCATGTCACGCAGCTCTCCCACGCGGCGCATGTTGCGCTTGCGGCGTGCTGTCACGCCATAACGCATCCAGTGCTCTTCGCGCTCGATCGCCTTGCCAAGCTTGTGCTGTTCAAGTTCTTCCTCTTCCAGCACCTTGTCGCGCCATTCCTCGAAATGGCCGAAGCCGCGATTGAGACGGCGCGACTGGCCGCGGTCGAGCCAGACGGTGGCGGTCGAGACCTTTTCGAGGAAACGACGGTCGTGCGAAATCAACACAAGCGCGCTTCGCGTCTGCTGCAATTCGCTTTCCAGCCATTCGATGGTCGGCAGGTCGAGATGGTTGGTCGGCTCGTCCAGCATGAGAATGTCCGGCTCCGGCGCCATGACGCGCGCCAAGGCCGCGCGACGCGCTTCACCACCCGACAGGCTTGCTGGATTTTCCTGGCCGGTCAGACCGAGATGTTCGAGAATATAGCTGACGCGATAGGGATCGTCGCCCGGTCCAAGACCGGATTCGGCATAGGCCTGAACCGTATCGTAAGCGCCGAAATCCGGCGCCTGCTCCAGATAACGGATCGTCGCGGAGGGATGACGGAAAACCTCGCCCGATTGCGCTTCGACCAGACCGGCGGCGATCTTCATCAGCGTCGATTTGCCCGACCCGTTGCGGCCGACGAGGCAGATACGGTCGCCCGGCTCCACCTGCAAGTTGGCGCCGTCCAGAAGGGGCGTCACGCCAAAGGTCAGCTTGATATCGTCGAGTTTCAGAATGGGGGGTGCCAAGGCATCAGGCTCCGGTCAGATCGTAGGGACGGGCAAGCACGATGGCCTTGCCGCTTTTGAGGCGAAGGCGAATGTCACCCTCAGCCACGTTGGACATAGTGCGCGACGAGCCGAAGGCAAGCGCAAAATCGTTCAGGGGATAACGGGCATTCTCGATATCGAGGCCGGAAAGGGCGGTAAAACCGGCAACCGAAAACAGCGAGCCGCGCGGCAGATCGAGCGCCAACGCGCCGGCAAGCAGCGGAAAAGCTTCTTCCTCACCCGAGGTCAGCACCACCTCAAGGCCGCGTTCGGCCAGCGCCACAGCATAGAGCAGATGAAACTGCGCATGGTCGGATCGTTCGCCGGCAAGCGCGCCGACCAGCGTCAATCGTTTCGCACCCCGCGCCAAAGCCTCGGAAACGGCAATCTCGCCATCGGTCTCGCCCTTTGCGGCGGGGAAGGGCTGCTGCGGCACATCCGGCCATTCGTCGACAAGCGCTGCATCGGCGGAGTCGAAGTCACCCACCCAGAGCTCAGGCTTCAGACCAAGTGGCTTGGCATGTTTCATGCCGCTGTCTGCGGCAATCACACGCGATCCTGCAACCGCCTTGTGCAGGCGATTCGTCACGACAATATCGCCGCCCAGCAGAATGGTGAAATGATCCGATGTCATGCCCTGCCTTATCGCGAAACATCCCCTCAAGGAAAGGCGGAAACGCCCAGAAGGGCGGCGATATTGATTTTTCGGCCAGAGAGGATTATGACAGCCGCCAGTGGTGATTTGCCGACCGGCTTGCAGCCACTTTAAAGAAGTCGCTAAAGGGTCGAGGAAACAGGCAATTTCCGAGGACCGGTCGCGATTTCGCTGCCGGTTTTTTTGTTTTTGGACGTGAGAGTTCGCAATGCCCATCAAGATCCCCGATACGCTGCCCGCCTTCGAAACCCTGGTGAATGAGGGTGTGCGGGTGATGACCGAGACCGTGGCGATCCGTCAGGATATCCGCCCGCTGCAGATCGGGCTCCTGAACCTCATGCCGAACAAGATCAAGACCGAAATCCAGATGGCCCGGCTCGTCGGCGCCTCGCCGCTGCAGGTGGAGTTGTCACTGGTGCGCATTGGCGGACACCGCGCCAAGAACACGCCGGAAGAACATCTGCTTTCCTTCTACGAGACGTGGGAAGAGGTGCGCCACCGCAAGTTCGACGGCTTCATCATCACCGGCGCACCGGTGGAAACGCTGGCCTATGAGGACGTTACCTACTGGGACGAGATGAAGAAGATCTTCGACTGGACGGAGACCAACGTCCACTCGACGCTGAATGTCTGCTGGGGTGCGATGGCGGCAATCTACCACTTCCATGGCGTGCCGAAGCACGAATTGAAGGAGAAGGCCTTCGGCGTCTATCGCCACCGCAATCTCTGCCCCGCCTCGATTTATCTCAACGGCTTCTCCGACGACTTCCAGGTGCCGGTGTCCCGCTGGACGGAAGTGCGCCGCGCCGATATCGAGAAGCATCCCGATCTGGAAATCCTCATGGAATCCGAGGAAATGGGCGTGTGCCTGGTGCATGAGAAGCGCGGCAAGCGCCTCTACATGTTCAACCATGTGGAGTATGATTCCACGTCGCTGGGAGACGAATATTTCCGCGACGTGAATTCCGGCGTGCCGATCAAGCTGCCGCATGACTACTTCCCGCATAACGACCCGGCGCTGACGCCGCTCAACCGCTGGCGCAGCCATGCCCATCTGTTCTTCGGCAACTGGATCAACGAAATCTACCAGACGACACCTTACGAACTCACCGAGATCGGCAAGACGACCGGCTGATCAAGAGCCGTGACGAATTTGACATTGCGGCGTTGCGCCAGACGCTAAAATGACGCAACGTCCGGCACAAATCGCAAGCGATAGGGAGCATTCGGGATGAGCGAAGCAGGCGCACGGGAGAATTTCGGCTTTACGGCAACCGGCGAAAAGGTGGAGCGGGTGACGATTTCCGCTGGCGGCCTGACCGCCAAGGTGATGACCTGGGGCGCGGTCATCCAGGATTTGCGCCTTGAGGGTCATCAGCCGCCGCTGGTGCTCGGCTTCGATGGTTTTGACGACTACCCGAAATACTCCTCCTACTTCGGCGCGACGCCGGGCCGAAACGCCAACCGCATCGGCGGCGGTACATTCTCCATCGACGGCAAGGACTACCAACTCGAGCTCAACGAAAAGGGCATCAGCCATCTTCATGGCGGCAGCGATGGCACGGGCAAGCGCAACTGGCTGATCATGGAACATGGGCCGAGCCACGTCGTGCTGCAGATCATCGATCCGAACGGCCGCGCTGGCTATCCCGGCAATTGCACGATAACGGCAACTTACACGATCCGCGAAGGCGGCGTGCTTTCGGTCGTGTATGAGACGACGACCGACCTGCCGACCATCGCCAATGTCTGCCAGCACTCCTATTTCAATCTCGATGGTGCAGAGACCGCACTCGATCACCAGATTGAAATCGCCGCCGATCATTATCTGCCGACCGATGAGCGCCAGATTCCAACCGGCGAAATCCGCGCCGTTTCCGGTACCGTCTTCGACCTGCGTGAGCCGACGCCGATGAGCCGAAAGGACGACCAAGGCGAACAGGTGCTTTACGACCACAATTTCAGCCTCTCCGCAGAGCGTGTGGCCAAGCGCAAAGTCGCCCGCGTCCATGCGCCGGCCTCCGGCATTTCGCTCGAAGTTCACACCACCGAACCCGGCGTACAGTTCTATTCCGGCTTCAAACTGAACACCGCCGTTCCGGGCCACGATGGCCGCCACTACGGGCCCTTTGCCGGCTTCTGTCTGGAAACCCAGATCTGGCCGGACGCCGTCAATCACGAGGGCTTCCCCAAGGCGATCCTTCGCCCTGGCGAAACGCTGCGGCAGGAAACGGATTACATCTTTACCAAAGGGTGAGGTCGTTCAGTCCAGCACGCATCCGACATAAGCGCCGGAGCCTCTGGCCCGGCGCTCGATCAGCCCCGCAAGGCGCTGCATACCGCGGCCGGGCTTGCTGGCATTGCGATCGATCGGGTTTGGCAAGGATACGGCGAGAAGCGCGGCCTGACGGGCTGTCAGCTTGGAAGCAGGCACCTTGAAATGGTACTGCGCCGCAGCCTCGATGCCATAGATGCCAGGACCCCATTCTGCGATATTGAGATAAATCTCCATCATCCGCTTCTTCGACCAGACAAAGTCGGAGAAAAGTGCAAGCGGAAGCTCCAGCCCTTTGCGGATAAGGGATCGGCCGTTCCAGAGAAACAGGTTCTTGGCGGTCTGCATCGGAATGGTGCTGGCCCCACGTGTGGCCTCACCTTCCAGTGCGTCGTTGACGACATCCTGCATCTGGTTCCAGTCGACGCCATGGTGGAAACAGAATTGGCCGTCTTCCGACATCATGACCGACTGGATCAGGCGGGGCGAAATGTCTTCAAGCGGCACCCACTGCCGGTCATAGCCCTGAAACGTCACCAGATCGGCAAGCATCAGCGTCGAGACGGGGCGAATGAAGGGAAGCGCATAAACAGGGATCAGCAGATAGGGCAGGATCAGCAAAGCGAACACAAACATGCCGACGCGTTTGGCAAGGTTCTTGATATCCACCTTCGGCCTGCTCTCCTCGTCGGGAAGCGCTTCGTACTCCCTCTCGCTTTCCGGCGTACTGCTCACATCCCGTCCCCGCTCGTTCAGATCAAGCCTTTCATATTCCGCTTGCACCATCAAGGCTACTCACGATGATGAAGTTCCATACCAAAGATCACTGATGATGATCCATGCGATGGCTTGGAAACGGTCATCCGGGTAGGAGAAACCGCAGAGCGATGTCTGTGCATCGGTCGAGGATTTCGACGCCCTCCGGTGGCCGATTTCCAGGCCAAGGCATCGGCGCCGGTCGAATGGGTCATCATCAGTGATCTTTGGTATTATGGTTCAACAAAACATTTGCCAGCCCTTTTTACCCATGCCAAACAGCCGCGAGACGGAAGGAAGCGGTGCCATGACATTCGAAACCAGGCTGCGCGATAACGCGGCAAGCACGGAAAAACTGCTGGCAGAGCTTCTGACAAGCGCAGTCGGTGACGACGAGATCGCCCGACCCGCAAACCTGCTGGACGCGATGCGCCACGGCGTGCTGAATGGCGGCAAGCGCCTGCGGCCTTTCCTTGTCATCGAAACCGCGCGGCTTCTCGGTGGAAACGAAGCAGCTGCGCTGCGTGTGGGTGCCGCACTCGAATGCCTTCACTGCTATTCGCTGGTGCATGACGATCTTCCCGCCATGGACGACGACGACCTGCGCCGCGGCCAGCCGACAGTGCACAAGAAGTTCGACGAGGCGACCGCGATCCTTGCGGGAGATAGCCTGCTGACACTCGCCTTCGATATCATTGCGGCTCCCGAAACACCGCTAACCGGCGACCAGAAGACGGCCCTCGTGCTGGCACTTTCCCGCGCCGCCGGCATTGGCGGCATGGCAGGCGGTCAGGCGCTCGATCTGGCAGCAGAAAAACGGGCACCGGATGAGCAAGGTATCGTGACATTACAGGCAATGAAAACCGGCGCACTTCTGCGCTTCGCCTGCGAGGCCGGTGCGATCATTGCCGGAAACGATGCGTCTCACCGGCAGACACTGCGCCGCTTCGGCGAAAAGATCGGCCTCGCCTTCCAGCTTGCCGACGATCTCCTCGACTTGACCTCCGATGCCGCCACCATGGGCAAGGCAACCGGCAAGGATGCCGCTCGCGGCAAGGGCACGCTGGTGGCTCTGCGCGGTGAAGACTGGGCGCGGATGAAACTTCAGGAGCAGGTGCGCGATGCCGCAAACCTGCTTGCGCCCTATGGAGAGAAGGCTGATATTCTGGTGGAAGCAGCACGCTTTATTGCTGAGCGGAAGAGTTGAGAGCGTTAACGTCTCTCAAGCTTGCCTAATGTCTTCACACCGACAACAAAAAGGGCCGCAAAAGCAGCCCTCTTCGAAAACGATCATCAACGTGATTGCCTGTTAGCCGTTCTGCGTCAGCGGCGAGATCAGCACTTCCACGCGGCGGTTCTGGGCGCGGCCATCCGGCGTGGCGTTGGATGCCACCGGCTGCGATGGGCCGAAGCCCATGGTGGACATGCGGCGCTGATCGACACCCTGGCTTGCGAGATAATTGGCAACCGAGGCAGCGCGGCGCTGCGACAGGAGCTGGTTGTGGTTCAGGCTGCCGGTGGAGTCGGTGTAGCCGTTGACGTCGATATAGGTCTTGTTGAACTTGTTCAGAACGATCGCGACCGAATTCAGCGTCGGGTAGAATGGCGGGATCACCTGATCCTGATCCGTCGCGAAGGTGATGTTGGACGGCATGTTGAGAACGATGCTGTCGCCACGGCGCGTGACAGAGACGCCGGTGCCCTGCAACTGCTGGCGAAGCTCGGCTTCCTGATTGTCCATATAGCCGCCGATCGCACCGCCGGCGAGCGCGCCGATACCGGCACCGATCAGCGCGTTGCGGCCCTTGTTGCCACCGCCGATCGCCAGACCGCCGACTGCACCGGCCAGCGCGCCAAGACCCGCACCGCCCGCCATATTGGAGACCTTCTGCTCACCCGTGTAGGGATCGGTCGTGGTGCAGGCGGAAAGGTAAGTTGCGGCAAGCGCAAGAACAGCAAACTTTTTGATCATTGGAAATCATTGCTCCGTGAGTTTTTGGAGGTAAGACACAGTGATTCGGGCATTTTCACGGTCGAGACTCACTCCGCCGCGTCCTTTTGGCCAAAACGTTTTTCGATATAGTCGGTCACCAGCGCCTCGAAGTCTGAAGCAATGTTGGGACCGCGCAAGGTCAGCGCCTTTTCGCCGTCGATGAAGACAGGCGCGGCAGGGCTCTCGCCCGTTCCCGGCAGCGAAATACCGATATCCGCATGCTTGCTCTCGCCCGGACCATTGACGATGCAGCCCATGACGGCAACGTTCAGCGCTTCGACGCCTGGATATTTCTCGCGCCAGACCGGCATGTTCTTGCGAATATCGTTTTGGATATTCTGCGCCAGCTCCTGGAAAACCGTCGACGTCGTGCGTCCACATCCCGGACATGCCGCGACCACCGGAATGAACTGGCGAAAGCCCATAACCTGTAGGAGTTCCTGCGCCACCTGCACTTCGCGGGTGCGGTCACCATTCGGCTCCGGTGTCAGCGACACGCGGATCGTATCACCGATGCCATGCTGGAGTACGTAGCCCATGGCAGCCGAAGAGGCGACGATGCCCTTCGAACCCATGCCTGCCTCGGTGAGGCCGAGATGCAGCGCGTGGTTGGAGCGCTCCGACAGCATCGAATAGACCGCGATCAGGTCCTGCACCTGGCTGACCTTAGCGGACAGAATGATGCGGTTGCGCGGCAGGCCGATCTCTTCGGCAAGCTCGGCGGAAATCAGCGCCGACTGGACGATGGCTTCGCGCGTGACCTGACGGGCAGACAGCGGAAAGCCCTCTTCCTTGTTCTTGTCCATCAGGCTGGTCAGCAGTTCCTGATCGAGCGATCCCCAGTTGACGCCGATGCGAACCGGCTTGTCATAGCGGATCGCCATCTCGATTATGTCGCCGAACTGCTTGTCCTTCTTGTCCTTGAAGCCGACATTGCCGGGATTGATACGGTATTTCGCCAGAGCCTCCGCGCAAGCCGGATGATCGGCGAGCAGCTTATGCCCTATATAGTGAAAGTCACCGACAAGCGGCACATCCATGCCAAGCCGCAGCAGACGGTCGCGGATTTTCGGAACAGCAGCAGCGCTCTCATCGCGGTCCACGGTGATGCGGACGATTTCAGAACCGGCCCGATGGAGGGCTGCAACTTGCTGGACCGTCGCATCGATATCGGCCGTATCCGTATTGGTCATGGATTGTACGACGACCGGCGCGCCGCCACCGACGATAACGCCACCCACATCGACTGCAACGGAGGCGCGGCGTGGCTTGGGATCGTAGTCGGCGTGTGCGTTCATCATGGTCTCTGCAACTGCGGTAAGGGTCATCATTCAGGTGGATCAAGGCGGGCGCCTTGTCAACATCGAAGCAGTCAACTGGTAGTTTACTGCAATCGTGGCGAAATTCGAGCCTGTCTGCCAGCTTACCAAAACGAAAGCGCTTCCATTGGCAATGGAAGCACTTTGATCAAACGGAGCACGCAAAGGTTGGGCTTTAATGCCCGCTCGCACCATCGGCATGACGAGCAAGCCTGGAGAGCAGCAGCACGACCACGTGCAGAAGCGGAATGAACAGGAAGACGGTTGCAAGGCCGGTATGTTCGGCAATGAAGCCGATCGCCGATGGCGCGACCAGAATGCCGGAATAGCCCATGGTGGTAACGACAGACAGACCGATCCCCGGTGCCAGCCCAGGCATGTTGCCGGCAGCGGAAAAGGCAATCGGCACCATGTTGGAAATGCCGATACCGGCAATGGCAAAGCCGATAATGGCGATGAAGGCGTCTCCGGCAGCGCCAGCGATCAGAAGACCGACGATCGACATAGCCGAGCAGACTTGCAATGTGCGCACCGCCCCCAACCGTTCGCGCACCAGGTCGCCGGCAAAGCGCATGACCGCCATGGTCAGCGAGAAGGCGGCGAAGGCAAAGCCCGAAACGGCAACGGACGCACCCAGCTCGTTGCGCAGATAAAGCGCCCCCCAATCGAGAACTGCACCCTCCGGCACCATGGAAAACAGCGCCATCAGGCCGATGATCCAGGGCAGCGGCGTGAGCGGCAGGCGTCCCTTTGGCCGCTCCTCTTCCGGATGCGGACGATCCACCATGACCCGTGGCCAGGCGATAGCCAGAAGCGCAGACGCGATGATGGTGAGGGCAATGGCATGGCCATAAATGCCGATCTTGGTGATCAGCAGGCCGCCAAGGCCCGCGCCGATCAGACCGCCGAGGCTCCAGAAGGCATGGCATGACGACATGATGGCGCGCCGCATGCCGCGCTCCACCGCAACCGCATTGGCGTTCATCGCCACATCCATAGCACCCGTCAGACCGCCAAAGAGGAAGACAGTGATGACACCTGCCCAGACGGTGTTGGACAGGGTGATGAGGAGCAGCGTCGGCACGAAGATGGCAGCGCAGAACAGCACCACCGTGCGTGATCCGACACGCGCGATCTGCGAACCGGCCACCGGCATGCAGGCAAGAGAGCCGAGACCGAAGACGAGAATAACGAGGCCGAGTTCGCCTTCGCTCAAGGCAAGGCGCTTGGCAAATTCCGGGATCATCGGCGCCCAGGACCCCATCATGAAACCGTTCATCAGGAACAGCAGGGACACGCCAAACCGGGTTCTCGTCATATAGGGGGTGCGGACCGTGGAAACGGTCGTTGGGGAGCCGGTCATGCGGGCTGGTCCTTCGGTGAGTATGGCTGGGAAGGCGTGCGGGGATCGAGCCCGGCAACATGAATATCGAGCTTTTGTCTCTGGAGATCGCGAACGAAAGCCTCTTCCGCATCGCCTTCCAGAACAAGGGTCAGATCGGGGCTGAGCGGCGCCACATGGAAGGCAGCCCCGGCACCCAGTTTCTCGCTGGTGATGGCGGCCAGCGTTCTCGCACTCGCCTTGCAGGCCAGCCGCTTGAAGATCGCATCCTGATAGATATCGGCAGACAGCCCGCCATCAGTCGTCATGCCGCAGACACCGAGGATGCAGAGGTCGGGCCGCATCTCTTGCAGCTGCGAAATCGCCGTCGTGTCGATGGCGGCACCGACGGCGGGATCGATCCGTCCGCCGATCACGATCAATTCGAGATCGCTACGACCTGAGAGTTCGGCGGCGATAATGGGTGTATTGGTGATAACGGTGAGCTTCGCGCTCTCCGGCAGATGGCGGGCGATGGCAAGATTGGTGGAGCCAGCATCGAGAAAAACGGTTGTTCCCGATGCGATGCGGGCCGCTGCCGCTCGGCCGAGCGCATCTTTGCGGTCCTGCCTATCCGCCACGCGATGGCTGAGAGGAACGGTGTTACCGCCTGAGATCAGCGCCCCGCCATAGACGCGCTCGCAGAGGCCACGCGCCGCCATATCCCGAAGGTCGCGCCGGATCGTGTCTTCCGAGACATCGAAAGCCTGGGCAAGATCCTGCGCAAGAACGCGGCCCTTGTTCTGAAGCTCGGTGAAGATGAGCGTCTGACGCTCGCTGACAAAGTGATCGATCTTGGACATTCGGCATCAACATGTGGAATCGTGCACAAACATGCATACATGCAGAAAGCCTTATCTACAAGCAGAAATGCCCGCACAGGGCGGGCATCCTCTTAACGCTTCATGTCGGTTCGTTACTCTGCGTAAACGACCAGCAAATCCTTGGCGTCGATCTGGTCACTTGGCCGTACAAGGACTTCAGCAATTTTGCCATCCCGCTCGGCGTGGAGAGCGGTTTCCATTTTCATCGCTTCGATCGAGACCAGAACATCGCCCGCCTTCACATCCTGCCCGGCATTGGCGAAGACGCGGGAGATGACACCCGGCATCGGCGCGCCGACATGGGCGGCATTGCCCGGCTCTGCCTTGCGGCGGGCAGCCGAGCCGCTGGCACCATGGGCGCGGTTCGGCACCTTGATGCGCCGCGGCTGGCCGTTGATCTCGAAGAACACTGTAACCATGCCCTTATCGTCGACACCGGAAGATGCCTGATTGACGATGACGAGCGTCTTGCCGCGTTCGATATCGGCAAACAGCTCTTCGCCATCTTCCATGCCGTAGAAGTAAGCATGCGTCGGCAGCACCGAGACAGGACCGTAGGTTTCAGAAGCGAGCGCAAAATCGGTGAAGACCTTCGGATACATCAGATAGGAGGCAAACTCGAAATCATCGACCGTACGCTCGAGCTTGGTCTCGATTGCCTTGCGCTCAGCGTCGAGATCGGCATCGTCCAGAAGCGAGCCGGGGCGAACCGTGTAAGGCTTCTCACCCTTCAATGCTTTCTTCTGCAACGCTTCGGGCCAGCCGCCCGGCGATTGACCGAGATCGCCCTTTAGCATCGAGACGACCGAATCCGGGAAGGAAACTTCCTTGTCCGGGTTTTCGACATCGGCCACCGTCAGATCCTGGCTGACCATCATCAGCGCCATGTCGCCAACGACCTTCGACGATGGCGTGACCTTGACGATATCGCCAAACATCTTGTTGGCATCGGCATAGGCCTGCGCCACTTCGTGCCAGCGGCTTTCGAGACCCAGCGAACGGGCCTGTTCCTTGAGGTTGGTGAACTGGCCACCCGGCATTTCATGCAGATAGACTTCCGATGCCGGTCCCTTGAGGTCGCTTTCAAAGGCGACATACTGGTTGCGCACCGCCTCCCAATAGAAGGAGATCCGTCGGATCCACTCCGCATCGAGACCGGTGTCGCGTTCCGAACCGGCCAGAGCCTCGACGATGGAGCCAAGGCACGGCTGCGACGTGGTGCCGGAGAAGGCGTCCATTGCCGCATCGACCGCATCCACGCCCGCATCCACTGCGGCCAGGACGGTGGCCGCGGCAATGCCGGATGTATCATGCGTGTGGAAATGGATCGGCAGACTGGTTGCTTCGCGCAACGCCTTGAACAGAACCTTCGCCGCAGCGGGCTTCAGCAGCCCCGCCATGTCCTTGACGGCGATGATATGGGCGCCCGCCTTTTCCAGCTCGGCTGCAAGGCTGGTGTAATATTTGAGGTCGTATTTCGGACGCGCCGAATTCAGCAGGTCGCCGGTATAGCAGATCGTCGCTTCACAGAGTTTGTTCTCTTCAGCGATCGCATCCATCGACACGCGCATATTCTCGACCCAGTTAAGGCAGTCGAAGACGCGGAAGAGATCGACGCCGCCCTTTGCCGCCTGGCGGACGAAATATTTGACGACATTGTCGGGATAGTTCTTGTAGCCGACGCCATTCGCGCCACGCAGAAGCATCTGCAGAAGCAGGTTCGGCGCGCCTTCGCGAATCAGCGCCAGACGCTCCCATGGGTCTTCGGTGAGGAAGCGCATGGAGACGTCGAAGGTCGCACCACCCCAGCATTCGAGCGACAGAAGCTGCGGCAATGCCTTGGCGTAAACACTGGCCACACGGGCAATGTCATGGGTGCGCACGCGCGTTGCCAGAAGCGACTGATGACCATCACGCATGGTGGTGTCGGTGACGAGAACGCGTTTCTCGTTGCGCATCCAGTCGGCAAAACCCTTTGGCCCTAGCCTGTCCAAAAGCTGCTTGGTTCCATCCGGCGTCGGCGCATCGATGTAGGGCACGACGGGCTTGACGGCCTTGTCGGAGGGCTTGGCGCGACCCTTGGTTTCCGGATGGCCGTTGATGGTCACATCGGCAAGATAGGTCAGAAGCTTGGTCGCGCGGTCCTGACGCTTCACCTGGGCGAAAAGCTCTGGCGTCGAGTCGATGAAGCGCGTCGTGTAGGTGTTATTGCGGAAGCTCTCGTGACCGATAATGGCCTCGAGGAAGGTGAGGTTCGTCGCCACACCGCGGATGCGGAATTCGCGCAATGCGCGGTCCATACGGCTGATCGCCTCTTCCGGCTTCGGCGCCCATGCCGTGACCTTGACGAGCAGCGGATCGTAATAGCGGGTGATGACCGCACCACTATAGGACGTGCCGCCATCCAGACGAATGCCGAAGCCGGACGCGGAACGATAGGCGGTGATACGACCGTAATCGGGAATGAAGTTGTGCTCGGGATCTTCCGTAGTGATGCGGCACTGAAGCGCATGGCCGTTGAGACGGATATCCTTCTGTTCAGGAACGCCGGATTCCGGCGTGCCGATGGCAGCACCCTCGAGGATGTGGATCTGCGCCTTGACGATATCGATGCCGGTGACGACTTCGGTCACCGTGTGCTCCACCTGAATGCGCGGATTGACCTCGATGAAGTAGAATTTGCCGGTATCGGCATCCATCAGATATTCGACCGTGCCGGCACCGACGTAATTGGTCGCGGCTGCGATCTTCAGCGAATAACTGGCAAGCTCCTGGCGCTGCGCTTCGGAAAGATAGGGCGCTGGCGCGCGCTCGACCACCTTCTGGTTACGCCGCTGGATGGAGCAGTCGCGCTCGAAGAGGTGGACGACATTGCCGTGCTTATCGCCAAGGATCTGGCTTTCCACGTGGCGCGCGCGTTCCACCAGCTTTTCGAGATAGACTTCGTCCTTGCCGAAGGCGGCCTTGGCTTCACGCTTGGCCTCGGTGACTTCCCGCGCCAGATCTTCCTTTTTGCGAATGGCGCGCATGCCGCGACCGCCGCCGCCCCAGGAGGCTTTCAGCATCACCGGATAGCCGATCTCTTCAGCCATGCGCTCCACTGCGGCAAGATCATCCGGCAGTGGTTCTGTTGCCGGAACAACCGGCACGCCAACCGAAATTGCCAGATTGCGCGCGGCCACCTTGTTGCCAAGCTGACGCATGGTTGCCGGGCGCGGGCCGATGAAAGTGATGCCCGCCGCATCGCAGGCATCGACGAATTCGGGGCTTTCAGATAGAAGGCCGTAGCCTGGATGGATGGCGTCTGCGCCGGAGAGCTTGGCAACGCGGATCACTTCCTCGATCGACAGATAGCTCTCGATTGGACCCATATCCTTGGCAAGATGCGGGCCGCGTCCCACCTGATAGCTTTCATCCGCCTTGAAGCGGTGAAGCGAGAGCTTATCCTCTTCGGCCCAGATGGCGACCGTTTTTATACCGAGCTCGTTGGCGGCACGAAATACGCGGATTGCGATCTCCGAACGATTGGCAACGAGAATTTTCGATATCTTCAAAACGGCCTCCCAAGAACCTAGACGAGCAATCCATCATGCTGCACCGCGAAATTAAGCAGCAAAATTAGATGTTGGAAAGGGCGATTTTCGTGATCTCCGTTCGCGAGGCGCGTCTCAATGCGTCAGCCGATCAAGCCATAGCGAAACGCGAGCGCCACGACGTGCTGACGATTGCGCGCGCCGAGCTTGCGTTGAATGCCGCTGAGGTACCAATCGGCGGTGTGGCAAGAGATGGAAAGTGCCTTGCCGATCTCGGGCGACGTGTTGCCGAGTGCCAGGAGGACCAGCACATCCCGCTCCCGGCGCGTCAATTGCGCCACCGACAGGTCGGGAAGGGCCAGCAGATCTTCCGAATGGCCGGTAAAGTCTGCAACACGCCAGAAGGTCGCGCGCATGACGGCATCGAAGATCGCCAGTTCGGTTTCAGTCAGATGGCAGCCGAGGCCGCCGATGAAGATGCCACCGAGCATCCCGTTGCGCCCATGGATCGGAAAAGCATAGCCTTCTCGTATTCCATGACGAGCCGCATCCTGAAAAAGTTTCGCTGCACGTTTACGATGCGTCGCCTGAGAAAGAAGGCAGGCCGAATCCCGCCACCTGATGGGCTTTTGCAGCAGGCAAAGCGACCGCTCGATGGGATCGACCTCACTGTATTTCTTGGCATCGTAAACGGCGGACCAGCCTTCCGGCTGCTGCTCGGCCAGCACGACATCCTTGACCGCCAGACGCCGAACGGCGCGGCGAAAAATGCGATAATAGTCAAAGCCATAATGGCTGATAACGCGCTGAAAAAAAGATAGAAATTCATCCAGGCCCGAGGGCTCTGCATGGGTATCCATGAACGTAAATAGCGTCTGCATCTCAAAATGGATCCTGGCAGTAAAAAAGACCGTGAACCCTGCAGGAGGCACCCTCTCCGCGCCCTCGATCAGCCAGGTTCAAACGCGGCGACTTTGTAATCAAGAAACTTATCATGCATTGAAACTTTTCCGCGAAACGGAGTGATTTGACAATCCATAATGTTCAGATTCGATAAACTGCGATTTTTTTTGACTGACGCTTGAAAAGCCCCCGCGTTAAGCGCCCATTCATGTAGAAAGAGCGATAAAACAACTGCTTGCATAGCCCGCAATCGCCCTTGTCGCTGAAGTCGAGGGTTTCGCCCTCCAGGGGCAGGACTGACATGAAGACGGGATTTGGAAATTGACACTGTTTCAAGTTTACACGCGCGCCCTGCGCTACCTTGCAACCAACAAGTGGCGGGTCACGATCGTCGTTGTTGCAAACGTTATTCTTGCGGCAATCACCATCGCTGAGCCGGTTTTGTTCGGCAAGATCATCGATGCGCTGTCGACAGGGTCCGTTCCAACCAACATCCTCATCCTTTGGGGTGCGTTCGGCCTCTTCAATACAGTGGCTTATGTTGCCGTGGCGCGTGAGGCGGACAGGCTTGCCCATGGGCGCCGCGCCTCGCTTCTGACCGAAGCCTTCGGCCGCATCATTTCCATGCCGCTCTCCTGGCATCATCAGCGCGGCACCTCCAACGCGCTGCATACGCTGCTGCGCGCCAGCGAGACGCTGTTCGGCCTTTGGCTTGAATTCATGCGCACGCATCTGGCAACCTTCGTTGCCGTGGCGCTGCTGATCCCGACTGCTTTTTCGATGGATATTCGCCTCAGCTTCGTGCTGGTTGGCCTTGGTATATTCTATTGGTTAATCGGCAAGTGGGTGATGAACCGCACGAAGGAAGGCCAGGCCTCGGTCGAGGAGCACTATCACACCGTCTTTGCCCATGTGAGCGACTCCATCAGCAACGTCTCGGTGCTGCACAGCTACAACCGCATCGAAGCGGAAACCAAGGCCCTGAAGTCTTTCACCGAGCGTCTGCTCAGTGCCCAATATCCAGTGCTGGACTGGTGGGCATTCGCCAGCGCGCTGAACCGCACGGCCTCGACGCTGTCTATGATGATCATCCTCATCATCGGTACGATCCTGGTGAAGAACGGTGAGCTTCGCGTGGGTGACGTCATTGCCTTTATCGGCTTTGCCAACCTTCTGATCGGTCGCCTCGACCAGATGCGCGCCTTTGTCAGCCAGATTTTCGAAGCCCGTGCCAAGCTCGAGGACTTCTTCAAGCTGGAAGATTCCGTGCAGGAACGTGAAGAACCGAATTCGGCTGGCGAACTCGGCCATGTCGAGGGCACGGTCGAATTCCGCAACGTCAATTTCGGCTTCGCCAACACCAAGCAGGGTGTACATGACGTCTCCTTCGTCGCCAATGCCGGCGAGACGGTCGCGATCGTCGGCCCGACAGGTGCGGGCAAGACGACGCTCATCAATCTGCTACAGCGCGTCTATGACCCAAGCTCCGGCCAGATCCTTGTCGACGGCATCGATATCTCGACGGTCACGCGCCAGTCGCTCAGAAGCTCGATTGCAACCGTGTTCCAGGATGCCGGCCTTCTGAACCGGTCGATCCGCGACAACATCCGCCTTGGCCGCGATTCGGCAACCGACGACGAAATCGTTCAGGCGGCGACCGCAGCAGCGGCGACCGACTTCATCGACAGCAGGCTGAACGGCTATATGACGCAGGTGGGTGAGCGCGGCAACCGCCTCTCCGGTGGTGAGCGCCAGCGTATCGCCATTGCCCGTGCGGTCCTGAAGAATGCGCCGATCCTCGTTCTCGACGAAGCGACAAGTGCACTCGACGTAGAAACCGAAGCGCGCGTCAAGGATGCGGTGGATGCGTTGCGCAAGGACCGCACCACCTTCATTATCGCCCACCGTCTGTCGACGGTCCGCGACGCCGATCTGGTGCTGTTCATGGACAATGGCCGGATCGTCGAGAAGGGCACCTTCGATGAACTCAGCATGCGCGGTGGCCGCTTCACCTCGCTTCTCAGAGCCAGCGGCCTTGTCAATGACGACGAAAAAACGGGTGTCACGTCGCTCAACATGCCGCAGCGACAGATGAACCACGCATAAGACAAAAAGACGTCCTGATGTAAGACTGACCTCCGCCGCCCAGCGCTGCGGGGGTTTTTCTTTGTGTCCTTTGCTCAAACGGCAGGAAGCAAAAAGCCCCGGCGCGAACCGGGGCTTCGGTAAAACTACCATGGAGTGAAGAGCAATCTTGGCCCGACAACATGGTTCCGAAAATCGGTATCGATTTTCGGAAAGCACGATGAGTAGATCGAATAAGATAAAGCGTCCTTTGTGCGTCCAATAGGACGCACGGCGCTCTAGCAGACCGGCTTAGTAATTGTCGTCCTCGTCGTCATCCTTACGCGTCGACTTGAGCGAGGAGAGCTTGGCGAAAACGGCGTTGGCGTCGATTTCCTTCTCTTCTTCACGCTCGTAGCTGAAGTCGAGCTTTTCGGTGGTGCTGGCTGGCTGCAGCGTCGCGTCCAGCTCTTCCTGGGTCGGAAGCGGACGACCGCGCGATGCGCGTTCGACTTCGAGGTCGAGATCGATCTGGCTGCAGAGGCCCAGCGTGACCGGGTCCATCGGTGTCAGGTTGGCCGCATTCCAGTGGGTACGATCGCGGATCTGCTCAATGGTCGACTTGGTGGTGCCGACGAGACGCGAAATCTGCGCATCCTTCAGTTCCGGATGGTTGCGCACCAGCCAGAGAATGGCGTTCGGACGGTCCTGACGCTTGGAGACAGGCGTGTAACGCGGGCCGCGACGCTTGGATTCGGGAACGCGAACCTTCGGTTCGGAAAGCTTCAGCTTGTGGTTCGGATTGGCTTCCGCGCGCTGGATTTCATCGCGGGAGAGCTGACCGGTTGCGATCGGATCGAGACCTTTGATGCCCTGCGCTGCTTCACCATCGGCGATCGCCTTGACCTCAAGCGGATGAAGCTTGCAGAACGTGGCGATCTGATCGAACGACAGCGCCGTGTTGTCAACCAGCCAGACGGCAGTCGCTTTCGGCATGAGCAGTGTTTGAGCCATAGATACAATCCTTCTGAGCGTCCGCGCCGGTGTCGCGGGCGTGGGATAAAACCACTGATTTCCGGAAATATGACGGCTCTATAACCGGATTGCATCAGAATTGCAATTGTTCGAGAAACAAATGACCTTTGTCTAATTGCCGGATGTCACCAACCTGTTATGAATTGGACACATGACTGGAGGACAAGAGTCTCCAGACTTAAAAGACAATCTGCATGAGGAGGAGTTCATGTCTGCGAAGATCTACCCGGTTCTCAAATCGGCCAAAACCGGCACTCTGATCGACAATGACCGCTATCTGAAATGGTATCAGGACAGCGTGGAAGATCCAGAAAAGTTCTGGGGCAAGCACGGCAAGCGGATCGACTGGTTCAAGCCATACACCAAGGTCAAGAACACCTCCTTCAAGGGTAAGGTGCCGATAAAATGGTTCGAGGACGGCCTGACCAACGTCTCCTACAACTGTATTGACCGCCATCTGAAGACGCATGGCGAACGCACCGCGATCATCTGGGAAGGTGACAATCCCTATATCGACAAGAAGATCACCTATAACCAGCTCTATGACGCCGTCTGCCGGCTCGCCAATGTGCTGAAGAAGCACGGCGTCAAGAAGGGCGACCGCGTCACGATCTATATGCCGATGATCCCGGAAGCGGCCTATGCGATGCTCGCCTGCGCCCGCATCGGCGCCATCCATTCCGTGGTCTTCGGTGGCTTCTCCCCGGAAGCACTGGCGGGGCGTATCGTCGATTGCCAGTCCACTTTCGTCATCACCTGCGATGAAGGCGTGCGCGGCGGCAAACCCATTCCGCTGAAGGAAAACACCGACAAGGCGATCCATATCGCTGCGCGCCAGCATGTCATCGTCAACAAGGTCCTGGTCGTGCGCCGCACCGGCGGCAAGACCAACTGGGCGCCCGGTCGCGACCTCTGGTACCACCAGGAAACCACAAGCGTGAAGCCGCATTGCGAGCCGGTAAAGATGAAGGCGGAAGACCCGCTTTTCATTCTCTACACCTCAGGCTCCACCGGCAAACCAAAGGGCGTGCTGCACACCACCGGCGGCTATCTCGTCTATGTGTCGATGACGCATGAATATGTCTTCGACTACAAGGACGGCGATATCTACTGGTGCACGGCCGATGTCGGCTGGGTGACCGGCCACTCCTACATCGTCTACGGCCCGCTCGCCAATTGCGCCACGACGCTGATGTTCGAAGGCGTGCCGAATTTCCCCGACCAGGGACGTTTCTGGGAAGTCATCGACAAGCACAAGGTCAATATCTTCTACACCGCGCCAACGGCACTCCGCTCGCTGATGGGTGCTGGCGACGAGTTCGTCAAACGGTCCGAGCGCTCCAGCATCCGCCTGCTCGGCACGGTCGGCGAGCCGATCAATCCGGAAGCCTGGGAATGGTATTACCACGTGGTCGGCGAGGACAAGAGCCCGATCGTCGATACCTGGTGGCAGACGGAAACGGGCGGCATTCTGATTTCGCCGCTTCCCGGCGCGACCGATCTGAAGCCGGGTTCGGCCACCCGTCCCTTCTTCGGCGTCCAGCCGCAATTGGTCGATGCCGAGGGCAAGGTGCTGGAAGGGGCAGCCGACGGCAATCTTTGCATCATCGATAGCTGGCCAGGCCAGGCGCGCACCGTCTACGGCGATCATCAGCGCTTCATCGAGACCTACTTCTCTACCTATAAGGGGAAGTACTTCACCGGCGACGGCTGCCGGCGCGACGAGGACGGCTATTACTGGATCACCGGTCGCGTCGATGACGTGCTGAACGTCTCCGGCCACCGCCTCGGCACCGCAGAAGTGGAATCGGCTCTTGTCTCCCACAGCGCCGTGTCAGAAGCAGCCGTGGTTGGCTACCCGCACCATATCAAGGGACAGGGCATCTACTGCTACGTGACGCTGATGAAGGGCAAGACCGGCGACGAAGCACTACGCGCCGAACTCATCAAGCATGTGCGCGATGAGATAGGCCCAGTGGCGACGCCGGATAAGATCCAGTTCGCACCCGGCCTGCCAAAAACCCGATCGGGCAAGATCATGCGCCGTATCCTGCGCAAGATTGCCGAGGACGATTTTGGCGCGCTGGGCGACACCTCGACACTTGCCGATCCCGCGGTCGTCGACGACCTGATCGAGAACCGCCAGAACAAGCCTGTGGCGGCATAAGGTCTTCATCAACCCGTAGGTCCTACGAAACGACAAACGCCCGGCGACGATCTGTCACCGGGCGTTTTTCATCTGAGGCTCTACGTCGCGCAGTCTGTTCAAGAATTGCCGCTGGCCTGCCGAAAATGGTAATTTCGACAACCGGAGCGCAGCGTACTTGAGTACGTAAGCACCGGAAGCGCAGAAATTGCCATTTGCAGGCGGCCAGCGGCGATTATGGGATAGACTGTTACTGGGCGCGAACTTCCTTGAGCTTGGCCTGAATGCCGTCAACCACGTCGGCACCGATCTGAGCCTTGTGCTTTTCATAGACGACCGCGGACTTCTCGCGAATACGAGCCTGCTCTTCAGGAGACAGGACGTTCACCTTAAGGCCCGCTTCCTTGATCTTGTCGAGCGACTTCTGGTTCAGCGCGCGGATGACCTTGCGCTCTTCGTCACGACCGACGATCGCGCATTCGCGAAGGGCGGTCTGCTCTTCGGGGGTGTAGCCGTCAAAGATCGGCTTGGAGAAGAGGAAGAGGAACGGCGTGTAAGCGTGGTTCGTTTCGGTGACGAATTTCTGCACCTCATAGAACTTCGAGGTGTCGATGGTCACATAGGGGTTTTCCTGTGCGTCGATCGCATTGGTTTCAAGCGCCGAGAACACTTCACCAAAGGCCATCGGCGTTGCATTGGCGCCGAGGTTCTGGAAGGTATCGAGGAAGATGTTGTTCTGCATCACGCGGACCTTGAGGCCGGAGAAGTCTTCCCACTTGTCGACCGCGCGCTTGGAGTTGGAGAGATTGCGGAAGCCGTTTTCCCAATAGGCCAGGTTGACGAGGCCCTGCTCTTCCAGCTTCTTGTTCATCATGTCGCCGAACTCGCCGTCGAGAACGGCATCGACTTCCTTGGTGTTGGAAAACAGGAAGGGCAGATCGAACACGCCGAGCGCCGGGATAAGGCCGACGAGTGGCGAGGACGAGGTGACGACCGCTTCCTGAACGCCCGAACGCAGTGCCTGCGTTGCCTGCAAATCGCCGCCAAGCGCGCCGCCCCAGAATGCGGTCATTTTCAGCTTGCCACCGGTCTTCTCGTCCAGGCAGGCCTGCATGGCCTTGATGCCGTTGCCGACGGGGTGATCCTGGTTGATACCGTTCGAGACGCGGATCATGCGGCTGTTGTATTCGGCAAAAGCAGGTGCGGAAGCACCGGCGGTGAAGGCAATGGCCGTTGTGAGCAGAAGTAGCTTTCTCATGTTTTCCTCCCTTGGAAACAAACCGAGTCGTTCGGTCAACGCAGATATTGCAGCGGCACCATGACGATCTGCGGGAAGAGCACCAGCAGAGCCAGGACGATGGTTTCGGCGACCAGGAACGGCCAGACGCCGACCGTAACCTTGCCGAGCGGAATGCGCCCGACACCCGAAACCACATTGAGGACAACACCGACCGGCGGCGTGATGAGGCCGATGGCGTTGTTGATGATGAAGAGCACGCCGAAATAGACCGGATCGATGCCCGCCTGCTTGATGATCGGCATCAGCACAGGGGTCAGGATCAGGATGGTGGGCGTGAGATCGAGTGCTGTGCCGACGATGAAGACCAGCACCATGATCACGGCCATGAGCAGCATCGGACGGTCGATCAGCGGTTCGATATAGCCGGCAACCTCCGCCGGAATATTGGCAGCCGTGATCAGCCAGGCCGAAACAAGTGCCGCGGCAACCAGGAACATGATGATCGAGGTGCTCTTGGCAGCGCGCAGCAGCACATGGATGAGATCGGCGGGCTTCAATTCCCGGTAGATGACCATGCCGACAAAGAGCGCGTAGACGGCTGCGACGACCGCCGCTTCCGTCGGCGTCATGATACCGGCCTTGATGCCGCCGAGAATGATGACCGGCATGCCAAGCGCCCATCCGGCACGTCCCGTTGCCACGAGACGCTCCTTCGCTGTCGTCTTCGGCAGCGGCTGGACATTGTCCTTGCGCACGACGATCAGCCACGCGACGATCAGCGAGATGCCCATCAGGACGCCGGGCACGATACCCGCAAGAAAAAGCTGGGTGATCGACACGTTCGCCGCAACACCGAAGACGATGAAGGCCATGGAGGGCGGGATGACGGGAGCGATGATACCACCGGCCGCGATCAGACCACCGGAACGCGGAATATTATAACCGGCCTTCGCCATCATCGGGATCAGGATCGCGGCGAGTGCCGCGGTATCCGCCGCAGCTGAGCCGGAGATCGATGCCATGATGATGGCGGCCACGATCGCAACGATGCCAAGACCACCGCGAATATGGCCGACCAGCGCGATGGCGAAGTCGATGATGCGGCGCGACAGGCCGCCGGAATTCATCAATTCACCGGCCAGGATGAAGAAAGGGATGGCGAGCAGCGTGAAGGTATCGGCACCGGAAATCATGTTCTGGGCGATAATCGCCGTATTGAACATGCCCATGTACCACATCAGCACGACGCCGCAGAACATCAGCGAGAAGGCAACGGGAACGCCGATTGCCATGGCGCCGAGGAGCGAGCCGACAAAAACGAGAAGTGTCATGTGTCAGCGCTCCGAAAGCTGTTCGATGGTGAGATTTTCACCGGCAAAGGCGGCAATCTCATCTTCACGGACCTTGCCGGTCAAAAGCCGGTAAAGCCGTTCCAGCGCAATCAGGAACATGATGCCGCCGGTGAACATGCCCACGCCATAGACCCAGATCATCGACAGGCCGGTGACGGGCGCATGCATGCTGGCATTGATGGCGGACTGCTTCCACGTTCCCCAGAAGAAGATCGCCGAGCAGAGAAGGATGATGATGTTGGACAGGATCATGCAGACAATGCGCCAGCGCCGCGACAGGAACATCACCAGCGTTTCGATGCCCATATGGCTGTTTTCTCGGAAGGTCACGACCGCACCGATGAAGGTGATCCAGACGAAGAAATAGCGCGCCAGTTCTTCCGAGACATTGATGCCCGAATTCATGGTGTAGCGCATGACCACATTGATGAAGACCATGATTGCCATGCCTGCAAGAAGCGCGACGAGAATGGTCTCGAGGATGCGGTAAAAAAGATTGATGACTTTCTGCATCTTCCCCTCCCGAGAATGATCCGAAGCGGCGCGAACACGGATAGAGGCGCGCGCGCAACGTTTTAAGCCTGTGGATATGCGTGTCGCGTCAAGCGAGATCGCTCGCCTCGCAACGGACGTTATAGAAGCCCGCGCTTTGCGAGATTGCGCATCAATGCCGTCGTGCCGAAGGTCCATTCCGGACAATCGGATGTGCTGGCCACCCAGTTGATCAGCTTGCCCAACCGCGGGCTTGAGATTTCCACGCGGTCGCCCTTGGCATGGGTGAAGCCAAGACCTGGGCCATGACGATCCTTGACCGGAGCGAACATGGTGCCGAGGAAGAAGACGGCGCCATCCGGATACTGATGATCGCGGTTGAGAAGCTGCGACACCAGGTTTTCCGGCGTGCGGCTGATCGCCTGCATCGGGCTGACGCCCGTCATGGTGAAACCGTCTTCGCCTTCGACCAGCAGCGAAATCTGCGCCTGCTTCACGTCGTTCAGCGTGAACTTGCCGTCGAAGAGACGGATGAACGGACCGATCGAGCAGGAGGCGTTATTATCCTTCGCCTTGCTGAGAAGCAGAGCGGAGCGCCCTTCGAAATCGCGCAGGTTGACATCATTGCCAAGGGCTGCACCGACAATGCGGCCATCAGAGGTAACGGCCAGCACCACTTCCGGCTCAGGATTGTTCCACTGCGACTTCGGATGAACGCCGATCAACGAGCCGCAGCCAACGGAAGACATGGGCTGCGCCTTGGAAAAAATCTCCGCATCCGGGCCGATACCGACCTCCAGATATTGCGACCAGAGGCCCATTTCCTGCAGCAGGCGCTTGACTTCGGCAGCCTTTTCGGAGCCGGCCTCAACGCCCTTCAAACTATCGCCAAGCACCGGAGCCAGACGGCCGCGGATTTCCTGCGCGCGCTGCGGATCGCCCTTGGCCTGCTCTTCGATGACGCGTTCCAGCATGCTGTCGGCAAAGGTCACGCCGGCAGCCTTCACCGCCTGAACATCGTTTGGCGAGAGCAACTGCCCCGCCGAGCCATCAAGAAAGGCTTCGAAGGCGCCGAGCGCGGCAAACTGCAAGGTGTCGGAAAGGCGATCGACGAGATCGTGCTTTTCCAAGAGTTCCGACACTGTCGGTGCAAGCTTGGAGAGATCGTAGAGAACGCCATCCTTCAACAGGACGGGACAGGGGCCGTCTTCGCTCTTGGACCAGACTCGGCCGATTAGGATCGCGTCCTGATGGTCTTCCGGCAAAATTGCAGCAGCATCGACAGTCCTAGATCCGACCAAGCTTTATCCCTCCCACTTTCAGCCCATCCGACCACTGCCTCCACAGCGACTGTATTGTCTGGATGTCTGACAACCTGAATACGTCAATCTTCTTAGTATGAGAAAAGGCCTTAGTCCAGCCTGCCAGACGCCGAATTTTCGATGAAATTCGCAACCCTTGGTGAGCGGAGCGCGATGAGCCCAACGCGACCGCTTATTCGTAGACTTCAAGCTCAAGGTTGACGCGGCGCGCGGCACCGAGCAAATGGGCACGCATGGCGGCGCGTGCTGCCGCCGCATTCGACGCCGCGATGGCATCATAGATCGCCACGTGCTCGGCGATCGTGGTCTCGAGAATTTCGCCGAAGACCGCCCGCGAAAAGGCGATGTTGATCGCGTAGCTGATGCGCTCGGCTATGAAGCCGAGGAACATCGAGAAATAATCGTTCTGCGTCGACTCGGCCAGGGTCCGATGGAAATCGAGATCGGCAGCAATGCCTTCCTTTTCCCACTCCGGCGCATTGCGCATAGTGTTGAGAACCGCTTCCAGCCTGCTCAACTGCTCCGGCGTGCGATTGACGGCGGCCAGTCCCGCAGCCTCGATTTCCAGCGGCAGACGCAACTGGAAGAGATCGCGGAAACTATCGGGATCGTTGAGCTTGGACCGCTCGATGCGAATGGAGACGCGATGGCGAGGATCGCTGACGAAAGCCCCGACACCCTGGCGCGTTTCGACCGCACCCTCATTGCGAAGCTGGGCAATGGCCTCGCGGATCACCGAACGGCTGACGCCGAATGTCTTGGACAGAACATGCTCCGTGGGGAGCTTGTCGCCCGCTTTGAGCTTTCCATCATTGATCTCACGCGCAATCTCCGTGGCGATCCGGCCAGGAAGATGATCGGTGCGGTGAATCTGGTTGAACTCCAGCGTCATGGTGGCTCCCGGTGGACATAAACGCCGAAGGACGGCGCACTTTCATTCTTCTAGCTAGCCGCTTGTACGGCAAGCTGGCAACCGGGATTCATGAGAAGCTCCGGATCGAAGGCCGCTTTCAGCCGCTCGATCATGCCGCGCTGGACGGAGCCGAGACGGCTTTCGAAATCCTCGCGCTTCAAACGACCAATGCCGTGTTCGGCACTGATACTGCCGGCATAACGATCAAGCACCGTATTGACGATGACCTTGGCCTTGTAGATGTACGCGTCCCGCTCCTCACGCGTGCTGCCATTCGGCGGCAAGACGTTGAGATGCACATTGCCATCTCCCACATGGCCGTAAGAAACCGCGAGGCATTCCGGCAGATCCTTGGCCAGTTCCGCCTCCGCTTCTGCAACGAATTCGGCAAGACGCGACAGTGGCACGGAGATATCGGTGCGCATATGCGCGCCGCGCAGCGCCTGGCCCTCATTCATGCCTTCGCGGAATAGCCAGAGCGACTGGGCCTGCGCACGCGAGGATGCAATGACGCCATCCAGCACAAGCCCGTCTTCCATCACGCCTTCGAGGAAGCGGCTCATCAGATCGCTGGTGTCCACCAAACCCGAGCCTGAAATTTCCATCAGCACATAGGCGGCATAATCGCCGGCGATCGGCATCTTCAGATCCGGAATGGCTTCCATCGCAAGCGTGAAGGCGACAGGCGGCATGAATTCGAAGGCCGACATCAGGTCGCAGCACTCACGACGCGCGCGGCGATAGAGCTTGATCGCATCGTCCAGCGAGTTCACACCAAGAAGCGCTGTCTCGACATGATCGGGATTGGGGTAGAGCTTGACCGAGACGGCGGTGATGATGCCAAGCGTTCCTTCCGCGCCGATAAAAAGCTGCTTGAGATCGATGCCGCGATTGTCCTTGCGAAGCGTTGACAGCCCGTTCCAGATCGTCCCATCCGGAAGAACGACTTCAAGACCGAGCACCAGTTCGCGCGTCATGCCATAGCGCAGCACATTGATGCCGCCGGCATTGGTCGAAACGTTGCCGCCGATGCGGCAGGAGCCTTGCGCGCCGAGCGACAGGGGGAAGAACATGCCCTTCTCCTGCACCGCATCCTTGAATTCAGAGAGGATGCAGCCCGCCTCCACCACCGCGGAAAAATCATCCGTATCGATGGCGCGGATGGCATTCATGCGCTCAAGGCTGAGAACGATCTGGCGATCCGGCGCATCGGGCACGCCACCCAGCACGAGACCAGTATTGCCGCCCTGCGGCACAATGGCGAGACCGAGCTCTGCGCAGAGCCGCACGGTCGCAGCGACGTCGTTCACATGGCGCGGGCGAATGACGGCAACGGCACTGCTTGAGACATCGCCATGCCAGTCACGGCAGTAGCGGACCATTTCTGCGGCATCCGTCAGAACCAGCCCCTCGCCGAGACCGGCCTTCAACGAAGCCAGCAACTCCTCGCGTGATTGCGCATGAACCTCGAGCATCTGCCCTTTCGCCTCCACCCAGGCGGCAACGCTTCTTCGGCGTCTCCGCTCTTAAATCTTTCAGTTTCTCAAAATACTGTTTTCAAGCCAGTCATATAAGGTTATCAGACAACCTTACAAGTCAATTTTTATGATGCGGTGGAGGAGAAACCAGATGCATGTAGCGATTGTCGGCGCAGCCGGAATGGTAGGACGCAAGCTGACCGAAAAGCTCGTTCGCGAAGGAAATCTGAATGGCAAGGAGATCGAGAAATTTACCCTGATCGATGTATTCCAGCCCGAATCGCCAGCTGGCTTCAAGGGCACGGTTGATGCCAGAGCGGCCGATCTGTCCGCTCCCGGCGAGGCCGAAAAACTGGTGTCGACGCGACCGGATGTGATCTTCCATCTCGCGGCTATCGTCTCGGGCGAAGCCGAACTCGATTTCGACAAGGGCTATCGCATCAATCTGGATGGCACGCGCTATCTCTTCGATGCGATCCGCATCGCCAATGGTGAGGATGGCTACAAGCCGCGCGTGGTCTTCACCTCGTCCATCGCCGTCTTCGGCGCCCCGCTGCCTTACCCGATCCCCGATGATTTCCACACCACGCCGCTGACGAGCTACGGCACGCAGAAGGCAATCTCGGAGCTGCTGCTATCCGATTATACGAGACGCGGTTTCTTCGAAGGCATCGGCATTCGCCTGCCAACGATCTGCATCCGCCCCGGAAAGCCGAATGCCGCCGCCTCCGGCTTCTTCTCCAACATCTTGCGTGAACCTCTGGTCGGCCAGGAAGCCGTGTTGCCGGTGCCGGAGACCATCCGCCACTGGCATGCTTCGCCCCGTTCGGCTGTCGGCTTCCTGCTGCATGGCGCCACCATCGATACGAATAAGGTCGGTGCGCGCCGCAACCTCTCCATGCCGGGCCTCAGCGCCACGGTGGGCGAGCAGATCGAGGCGCTGCGCAAGATCGCTGGCGAAAAAGCCGTCAGCCTTATCCGCCGCGAGCCGAACGAGATGATCATGCGCATGTGTGAGGGCTGGGCACCCGGCTTCGAGGCGACCCGCGCCCGCGAACTGGGCTTCACAGCAGAGACGAACTTCGAAGAGATCATCAAGGTCCATATCGAAGATGAGCTGGGAGGTTCGTTGAAATGAGTGGGTCTGACAAACAAGCGCGCATCATCGCTTTCCTCGGCACCGGCCTGATGGGCGGTCCCATGGCCCGCAATCTGTTGAAAGCCGGCTTCACGGTGCGTGTCTGGAACCGCAGCGTGGAGAAAGCGCAGGCGCTGGTGGAGCATGGAGCGGTCCTCGCCGCCTCCCCTGCTGACGCGGCAAAAGGGGCTAACATCGTCATCACCATGCTGAGCGATGGCAATGCTGTCGACAATGTGCTGTTCGACATGGGTGTTGCCGAGGCACTGGAAAAAGGCGCCATCGTCATCGATAGCAGCTCCATTGCACCGCCGATCGCCCGTGACCATTCGCAAAGGCTGAAAGCGCTTGGCATCGCCCATGTAGACGCACCGGTCTCCGGTGGCGTGCCGGGCGCAACCGCCGGAACACTGGCGATCATGGCCGGTGGCGATGAGACAACCGTGACAAGTCTCGCCGATGTCTTCTCCGCCATGGGTCGCCTCACCTATGTGGGGCCATCGGGCGCAGGCCAGCTTTGCAAACTTGCCAATCAGCAGATCGTCGCCATTACCATTGGCGCGGTGGCGGAAGCCATGATGCTGGTTGAAGCCGGTGGTGCGTCGCGCGAAGGCTTCCGCAACGCTATCCGTGGCGGCTTTGCCGAGAGCCGCATTCTGGAGTTGCATGGCGAGCGCATGGTCAAGCGCGACTTCGTGCCCGGCGGTCCGTCGAAATTTCAGCTGAAGGATCTGAACGGCGTATTGGCCACGGCCAAGGATCTCGATCTGGCCCTGCCGCTGACGGAAGAAGTGACCCGCGCTTTCGACGCCTTCGTCAGCAATGGCGGCGCCGATATCGATCACAGCGGCCTGTTGCTGCATCTGGAAAGACTGAACAATCGCGAGCATAAAGGCTGATTTAAAAAATCATACAATTAGACGCCTGAATGCCTTTCGCGGCGGGATGACATGACATAGGGTCACCGCCGACGTCGTCGCGCGCATTCGTGCGGCGTGACACCGCGAGGGAGGAAGGCAGCGCCGGACGCTGTCCAACACCACAAATTTTAAGCTTTATAGGGAGTTCATATGACAATTCATCAAAACCTCATCGGCGGCGAATGGATCGGATCCGACACGTCGAAGAACATCAATCCTTCCGACACCAACGAAGTCGTCGGCCTTTACGCCCAGGCTTCAGCCGAAGACGCAAAGCAGGCCATCGCAGCAGCCAAGGCCGCTTTCCCGGCATGGTCGCGCTCCGGCATTCTCGAACGTCACGCCATCCTGAAGAAGACCGCCGATGAAATTCTCGCCCGCAAGGACGAGCTTGGCGCGCTTCTCGCGCGTGAAGAAGGTAAGGTTCTCGCAGAAGGCATTGGCGAAACGATCCGCGCCGCCCAGATTTTCGATTTCTTCGCCGGCGAAGCATTGCGTCTGGCGGGTGAAGTCATTCCGTCGGCTCGCCCGAATATCGGCGTCGAAGTGACCCGCGAGCCGCTCGGCGTTATCGGTATCATTACGCCCTGGAACTTCCCGATTGCCATCCCGGCCTGGAAGATTGCACCGGCGCTTTGCTACGGCAACACCATCGTCTTCAAGCCGGCCGACCTCGTTCCGGGCTGCGCCTGGGCGATCGTGGATATCCTGCATCGCGCGGGTCTGCCAAAGGGCGTTCTGAACCTCGTCATGGGTCGCGGTTCCGTCGTCGGTCAGGCGATGCTCGATAGCCCGGATCTCGCTGGCATCACCTTCACCGGCTCCACCGGCACGGGCCAGCGCGTTGCCGCTTCGTCCCTGCCGTTCAACCGCAAGTTCCAGCTGGAAATGGGCGGCAAGAACCCCTTCGTCGTTCTCGATGATGCGGATCTGGGCGTCGCCGTCGAAGCGGCTGCAAATTCCGGCTTCTACTCCACCGGACAGCGTTGCACGGCCTCTTCGCGCATCATCGTCACCGAAGGCATTCACGACAAGTTCGTGGCAGCGCTTTCCGAGCGTCTGGCCAAGATCAATGTCGGCAACGCACTGTCCAAGGACACCCATGTCGGCCCGGTCGTCGACGAAAAGCAGTTGAAGCAGGATTGCGACTACATCGAAATCGGAAAGAAGGAAGGCGCGAAGCTCGCTTTCGGCGGCGAAGTGCTGAAGCGCGAAACCCCCGGCTTCTTCCTGCAGCCGACGCTGTTCACCGAAGCCACCAACGACATGCGCATTTCGCGTGAAGAAATCTTCGGACCGGTCGCCTCCGTCATCCGCGTCAAGGATTATGATGAGGCTCTGGCCGTTGCCAACGACACGCCTTTCGGCCTGTCTTCCGGCATCGCTACCACCAGCCTGAAGCACGCGACGCACTTCAAGCGTAACGCCGAAGCTGGCATGGTCATGGTCAACCTGCCGACAGCTGGCGTCGACTTCCACGTTCCATTCGGTGGCCGCAAGGCATCGTCCTTCGGCCCACGCGAGCAGGGCAAATATGCCAACGAGTTCTTCACCACGGTGAAGACGGCTTATACCCTGGCTTGAGCCGAGTTAGACTTTGAAAGTCCCCGGCTTCGACCGGGGATTTTTTTGGCTTCACGTCGCTGCATTTGGCCCTATGGTAGGCACCATCTGGAATGACGTGAGACGATGATGACCGATATTGCGATGATCGAAGCGGCCCGCCAGCGTATGAGCGGCGAGGCAATCCGCACCCCTTTGATGTTCTCCCCATTTCTCGACGAGATTGCCGGCCGCAAGGTGCTGATCAAGCCTGAGTGCCTTCAGCGCACCGGCTCCTTCAAATTTCGCGGCGGCTGGTCGGCTGTGTCGGCCCTGGAACCCGAGGTGCGAAAGCGCGGCGTCATCGCCTTTTCTTCCGGCAACCATGCGCAAGGAGTCGCACTGGCGGCAAGCCTGCACGGCGTGCCTGCCGTCATCATCATGCCGCGGGATGCACCGCGGATCAAAATCGAGAACACCAAAGCCTATGGCGCTGAGGTCGTGCTTTACGATCGCGCCAATGAAGACCGTGATTCGATCGGCGCCACGCTGTCCGAAGAACGCGGCCTGACCTTGATCCGCCCCTATGACGAACCTCTGGTGATTGCCGGTCAAGGTACGGTGGGTTTGGAGATCGCCGAACAGGCGCAAGAAGCCGGTATCGAGAAGGCTGAGGTGCTTGTCTGCTGCGGTGGCGGCGGTCTGACCTCGGGTGTCGCGCTTGCCTTGGAAGCCAAGGCACCGGGCTTCAAGGTGCGCACGGCAGAGCCTGAACATTTCGACGACGTGGCGCGCTCGCTCGCCTCGGGAAAGATCGAGCGAAACGCGGCTCTCAGCGGCTCCATCTGCGATGCGATCATCACGCCGCAACCCGGCAACATCACCTTCCCGATCCTCAAGCGCCTTTGCGGCGCAGGCATCGCCGTTACGGAAGAAGAGGCGCTGCGGGCCATGGTACTCGCCTTCCAGCGCCTGAAGATCGTGGTGGAGCCGGGCGGTGCCGTGGCACTTGCCGCCGCCCTCTTCCACGGCGATGCGTTGGAGACCGAAACCGTGATCGCCGTGGCATCCGGTGGCAATGTCGATCCCGCCATCATGGCGGACGCTCTGTCGAAATACGCTTGATCTTCAAGAGTTCAACGAGACGAGGAACATGATCATGGAGATCACCCGCGCAGGCACGAAACCATCCGGCAAAGGTCCGGCTGATTATTTCACCGGGACGGTGCGCATCGACCCGCTGTTCAATCCGCATGATGCAGACCGCGTCCAGGGCGCGCAGGTGACGTTCGAGCCCGGCGCCCGCACCGCCTGGCACACCCATCCGCTTGGTCAGACACTGATCGTCACCTCCGGATCGGGTCTGGCGCAACGCGAAGGCGGCCCGATCGAGACGATTGCGCCCGGCGATGTGGTCTGGTTCGCGCCGGGTGAAAAGCATTGGCACGGCGCAGCGGCGGAAACTGCCATGACCCATATTGCCATTCAGGAAGTCAAGGATGGCAAGGTCGTGGACTGGCTGGAGCATGTTACGGATGCGCAATACGCGGGCGGCTAAGGTTTGGTAAGAGACGCTATTCCGCAAGCCTTGAGAGAGCCTCATCTGCAATTGCCAGCGATGCCGTCAAACCGGGGCTTTCGATGCCGAAAAGATTGACGAGACCCGCAACACCATGCCGCTCCGGTCCGTCGATGCGAAAATCCATCGCAGGCTCTGAAGGCCCTGAAATCTTGGGCCTGATGCCGGAATAGGCTGGCTGAAGCGCATTATCCGGCAAGCCAGGCCAATAGCGGCGGATAGCCTCGTCAAAGCCAGCGGAGCGCTCGGGATCGACGGTGTAATCAATATGGTCGATCCATTCAATGTCGGGGCCGAAACGCGCCTGACCGGCAATATCGAGCGTCAGATGCACGCCGAGGCCATGGCTATGCGGGGCCGGATAGACGAGCCGCGAAAAAGGCGATCTGCCTTTCAGCGAGAAATACGAGCCCTTGGCATAATAGGCTTCAGGAACATGCGCCGCCAGAAGTCCTTCGATGGCGCAGGCAATCTGCGGTGCCACCAGCCCGCCCGAATTGATCAGCATTCGGCAGGTCAATTCTACCGGCTCACCACCGCCGACGAAGACCCGAAAGCCGTGATCTTCCACGACAGCGCGCAAGAAGGGCGTTCTGTAAGCGAGACTGCCGCCCGCATCCTCCATGTCGCCAAGCAGCGCCAGGATATAGCCATGGCTGTCGATGATGCCTGTCATGGGTGACGAGAGCGCTGCCTTGCAGGAGAGCGCGGGCTCTAGCGCCCTTGCATCTGTTGCACTGATCAGATCCAGAACCTCGCAACCATTGTCGAGACCGCGGCGCTGCAAGTCTTCGATCAACGGAATTTCTGTCTCGTTCGTCGCTACGATCAGCTTGCCGCAGCGGCGATGCGAAACCCCATGGCTCTCGCAAAAGTGATAGAGCCGCTTTCGCCCCTCGACACAGAGCCGCGCCTTCAGGCTGCCTTGAGGATAGTAAAGCCCGGCATGGATAACCTCACTGTTGCGCGAGGAGGTGGCGCTGCCGAATTCCGCTTCCTTTTCCAACACGATAACAGACCGGCCTTGAAGCGCCAGCGCACGCCCGATGGCAAGGCCGATGACGCCCGCCCCTATGATAATCGCATCGATATCCGCCACGCTTACAGTCGCCTTTTACCCGTTGAACCGAAACACCGTTCGGACGTTAAAGAATCGTGAATGCGGTAGATCGGACCTTGTTGGGAGGCAAGTCACGACCGGTATTTTCTCCGCAAGCCCAATCTTATGGAAATTTATCTCTACTGGAACACTAGAGAATAGCGATATTCTCAGCGTCATAATCCCGCAGATCGGCGGTACCGATTTTTGGACGAACAGGAGGGTGCGATGTCTTATTCCAAAGCAGGAAAAGCAAGAGATTTCACGCCGTCAACCGCGCCGCATCGCGGCTGGCAGGCGTCGATCCATACAGCGCTCGTCGGCATCTGCTTCGCCTTCGTCGCCGCGGTGATCTTCGGCTTGGTGCCGTGATCAGGCTTTAGCCGATCGGCCCCTCGGAATAAGGGGCCGCGTGATCGGATGGCGTCGGCACTGTTCGGCCCTTAAGGCTTCCGTCGCGATCAAAGACCAGAATATCGAACAAGATATCATTCCGGCCAAGCGCTGCCGCGGCGGTGACCCAAGCCTTCTCAGCAACAATTTGTCCAAGATCGATGTGAGCCGCCTCGGCCAGTTGGAAAGCGTGCGCCACCATATTGGCCTGCCGGATGGCGGCTGAAAGCTCAGCCTTCGCCCCTGCCTCTTCCGCCAGCTTTGCCAACGCTTCCAGATCCGCCATCCCACGCTTGGAATGCACATCCAGCATGCCCTGCGCCAGCTTGGTCATCTTCGCAACACCGCCCGCCACCGTTACTCTCGGGACAGGATGGCTTTTCAGATACTTCAGCATGCCGCCAATGAAATCGCCCATATCGATCAGCGCGGTCTCGGGCAGGCCATAAAAGGCTTGTCCCGCCTTTTCCGAGGCATTCCCCGTGGCGCCAAGCAGATGGGGAAGCCCTTCCGCCCGTGCCACATCAATGCCGCGCCAAATTGAGTGGATCCAAGCGGAACAGGAGAAAGGAATGACGATGCCGGTGGTGCCGAGAATGGAGAGCCCGCCGACGATCCCAAGCCGTCCATTCAGCGTCTTTTCCGCCAGCGTCTCTCCATCGCGCACGGAAATTTCCACTTCGAAATCGGCCTCACCGCCTGCCACCTCATGGATTGCAGTGGCGATCATTTGACGCGGGACGGGATTGATCGCAGGCTCTCCCACCGAAAGCGGCAGGCCGGGCCGGGTGACGATGCCCACGCCCTTGCCCGCCTTGAAGCTGATACCGCTTCCCTTCTCCGTTCTGCGCAGCGTGCTTTCGATCAGCGCGCCATGGGTGACATCCGGATCGTCGCCCGCATCCTTGACGATGCCTGCACGGGCGAACCCGTCGCCCTTCTCCTCCGTCGCGAGAACGAAGGCCGGTCGAGACCCGTTTGGAAGTCCGACATCGACAAGATCGGGAAAGGAACCGGTCAAAAGCGCCTGGCAGGCGGCCTTCGTCGCTGCGGCAGCGCAGGTGCCGGTGGTCCAGCCACGCCGAAGGTTTTTGCCATCCGTTTCCATGAATGTCCTATAGACCTTGCAGCGTGAGCCGTCATCGGTAAACAACAGACCAATTGCACGTTAGACAGGGCCCGGAGTTTAGAATTCTGCCATGACCGCAAAAGCCATCATCATCGGCGCGCCCCGCTCCGGCTCCGGCAAGACCAGCGTCACCATCGGTCTGCTGCGCGCCTTTGCCCGGCGTGGCGTCAAAGTGCGCGGCATCAAGACCGGGCCGGATTACATCGATCCCGGCTTCCATGCGGTCGCAACCGGAACGCCCGGTCTCAACCTCGACAGCTGGGCGATGCAGCCGGAACTGCTGCGCCATCTTCTGACCCAACAGGCAGAAGGCGCGGACCTTCTGCTGATCGAAAGCGCCATGGGCCTCTTCGATGGCATTGCCGTTTCCGACAACCGCACCGGTTCGGCCGCCGATCTGGCGCGTCTGTTCGATATCCCCGTGCTGCTGGTGCTCGACGTCTCCGGCCAGTCGCAAACGGCGGCTGCGATGGCGCATGGTTTTGCCCATTACGATCCGGCGGTAAAGATGGCAGCTGTAGTCCTCAACCGCGCGGGCAGCGAACGCCACCGCACGCTCTGCACCGAGGCGATCGAAAAGATCGGCCTTCCCGTTGCCGGCTGCGTCATGCGCGATCCGTCGCTGACCCTGCCCGAACGGCATCTCGGTCTGGTGCAAGCGAGCGAACACCCGGAAATCGACGCTCATATCGAAAGACTGGCCGACACGATGGAGCGCGCCATCGATCTCGATGCGCTGCTGGCTCTAGCGACGCCCGTAAACTTGGCCGAAGGCTCTCTCGAAGCGGGAATTGCCCCGCCCGGCCAGCGCATCGCCTTGGCCGAAGATGCCGCTTTTACGTTCCTCTACCCCCATCTGAAGCGCCAATGGCGGGAAGCCGGTGCCGAGATTTTCCCCTTCTCCCCGCTTGCCGATGAAGGTCCGGATGCATCCTGCGACATATGCTGGCTGCCCGGCGGTTATCCGGAGCTTTTTGCCGGTCCGCTTGCAACCGCCTCGCGCTTCAAGGCCTCGCTTGCCCATTTTTCGCAAACGAAGCCGGTTCACGGTGAATGCGGAGGCTATATGGTGCTGGGAGAAGCGCTGGAGGACGCAAGCGGCGTGACGCATGCCATGACCGGGCTGCTCTCCCACGCCACCAGCTTTGCCAAGCGGAAAATGAACCTGGGTTACCGTCAGGCGAAGATTGCAGAGACCGGCCCGCTTGGGCTAGCCGGCGATATTCTACGCGGACATGAGTTTCATTATGCCAGCGTCACGGATGCCGGCACCGATCAGCCTTTCGCGGAAATTGCCGATGGTCTCGGCAAGCCGCTCGGGCCATCCGGCGGCAGGCGTGGCCTCGTCAGCGGAACATTTTTCCACGCGATCGCAAAGGCTTAGCAGGTTCTTTTTCTGGAGGCAGGTGTTCCGTCCTTCGCGGGAGTGGAGGAACGGCTTTGCATTTCCTATATTGCGGAAACACTGCATCCCCACCTGGAACCCCATTTGGAATAAGGACGGATCTTCATGACCGACAAGTCTCCCGAAAACAATTTCCCCGCAGGCTATCAGCCACCAGAGGTCTGGCAGTGGGAAAAGGGCAATGGCGGCGCATTTGCCAATATCAACCGGCCGATTGCCGGGCCAACCCATGAAAAGGAACTGCCGGTCGGCAAGCATCCGCTGCAGCTTTATTCGCTGGCAACCCCCAACGGCCAGAAGGTTGGCATTCTGCTGGAAGAGCTTTTGGCGGCAGGCCATTCGGGTGCGGAATATGATGCCTGGCTGATCAAGATCGGCGATGGCGACCAGTTCGGTTCAGGCTTCGTGGCGGCCAATCCGAATTCCAAGATTCCTGTTCTCGTCGATCACTCTACGCCAGAGCCAACGCGCGTCTTCGAAAGCGGCTCCATCCTCCTCTATCTCGCAGAAAAATTCGGGGCCTTCCTCCCGAAGGAGCATAAGGCCCGCACCGAGGCGCTGAGCTGGCTCTTCTGGCAGATGGGTTCGGCGCCCTTCCTCGGCGGCGGCTTCGGCCATTTCTACGCCTACGCACCGATCCACATCAAATATGCCATCGACCGCTTCGCCATGGAAGCCAAGCGCCAGATGGATGTCCTCGATCGCCATCTCGCCGAGAACCGCTACATGGCGGGCGATGAATATTCGATTGCCGATATCGCCATCTGGCCATGGTACGGTAACCTGGCACGCGGACAATCCTACCCGAAGGCGGAAGTGTTCCTGGATGCCGCAAGCTACAAGAATGTGAAGCGCTGGGCCGATGAAATTGCCGAGCGTCCCGCCGTCAAACGCGGTCGCATGGTCAACAAGGCTTCCGGTGATCCCTCAGAACAGCTACATGAACGTCACGACGCGTCCGATTTCGACACCAAGACGCAGGACAAGATCGGCAAGAGCTGAAGGATAGACGAATGGCAAACCTGCCCGACATGACCAAACACCGTGGTTTTCCATCCGGCATGCCGGGCACAGGCGTCCAGTTCACCATACGCCGCGCCAATCCGCGCGGCGTCACCCCCATCAAGCAGCTGCCGCGCAAAGCCCGGCCCGGTACGCCGGAACATCGCATCGATGCGGCTTTCCTGCACGCGCTCTGGCACCATTTCGGCGCGGAACCCTTCGAGCGCGGCAATCTCGATGCCGCCCGCCTCAGCCTACTCTTCGGACGTGAAGTTCTCCCCGCCGAGAAGAATTTCGATCCCCTCTCCTATGAGGCGATGCTCGTGATCGACGAGCGCGTGGCGCGTCAGAGCTTCCCGGAATCCTTCGAGGATTACTTCGACGTCTAAGGCCGAAACAAGCGCCTGCGACAAAGTGGAGACCTTAAAGAAAGTTTCTGTGCGCGGCGTGTAGAAGATGGTATAGAGACACCGGTTTCATCATTTCCGGCGGCTCTGACATGGTCAGGCAATTCTCTCATTTTCTTGCCGCTTCGGCACTGATCCTCCTTCCCGTGGCGATGGGTCTTGGCGGAGCGGCCCATGGCGGCACAGGTTACCCAACCGTCGAAAAACTCGGTGAGGCGCTGTTTCACGACGCCAATCTGTCGATGAACCGGACGATGTCCTGTTCCACCTGTCACACCTCTGCGAATGGCTTTACCGACATTCGCGATACGGAAAAGGCAGGCCATGCGGTTTCGCTTGGCGATGATGGCAAGTCGCTGGGGGATCGCAACGCGCCGACGGCAACTTATGCCAAATTCTCCCCGCCCTTTGGCAAGGACGCCGAAGGAAACTATGTTGGCGGCCAGTTCTGGGATGGACGCGCCGAAACGCTGGAAGATCAGGCCGGCGGCCCGCCGCTCAACCCGATTGAAATGGGGATGGCCGACAAGGGCAGCGTGGTGAAGCGGCTGAAGGAAAACCCCGACTACGTCACCGCGTTTTCGAGCTACTTTGGACCAAACGTCTTCCAGAACGACGAGGAGGCCTTTGCCGCCATGGGCAAGGCGCTGGCGGCTTACGAGCGCTCCGACGCGCTTTCGACGTTCGATTCCAAATATGACCGCTTCCTGCGCGGCGAAGAAAAGCTCACCGACCAGGAAGAACTCGGTCGCGTGTTGATGTCGTCAACACAGTTCACCAACTGTAACACCTGCCACACGATCAAGGGCGAGCACGGCCTCTCGGATGGCGTCTTTACCAACCACAAATATTTCAACATCGGCGTCCCGGCCAATAAAATAGCGCGCGCGGCCAATGGTTCGAAGCCGGATGCCGTCGATCTGGGGCTGGCGCAAAACCCGGCGGTCGGCGACGATCCGGCGCAACGCGGCAAGTTCAAGGTACCATCGCTCCGCAATGTCGCGGTGACCGGTCCTTACATGCACAACGGCGTCTTCAAGGACCTGCGTACCGTCGTGCTGTTCTACGTGAAATATAAGAGCAAGAAGCCGAGCCGTCAGATCAACCCGGAAACGGGCGAAAAGTGGGACGCCCCGGAGGTGCCGGACAACATCGCCATGGAAGAACTGACGTCAGCACCGGCACTCGACGACAAACGTGTCGATGCCATCGTGGCCTTCCTCAAGACGCTGACCGACAAGCGCTACGAGCCCCTGCTTGCCAAGGGCGAGAACATCGGACGCCCGGAAGATCCGACCGTCCATGCCATCTCCGCAAAGCCTGGCGAGGCTGCGAAGAACTAAGCACTCGCAAGCACTTCGAAGTCTCCGGGCCAGGCCAGGACCGTTCAAGTACCCTCTTGCAGCTGCGCTCCGTAGCGTGGCTCTGGCAATGAGAAGGCCGCGAACGCTGCCAGAACCGCAGGCACCGCAAAGAGCACGAAGAGCCACGTCGCGGCAGATGCAGCACCTTCAACGCCGCCGGGGCTGACAAGCCCGGTGCTGTTGACGATGACACCGGAAAGAGCCGCGCCAAAAGCGCTGCCGAGAGACTGTACGGTGGTGATGCCAGCTGATGCCTTATCTTTCTCGTCAGGCTCGGCGAGATGCAGAATATGGGTTACGAGATGCGCCCACCCCAGCCCAACGCCGAAGCCCATGCCGAAGATCAGGAAAGCGGCTGCGCTAACCAGAAGCACATTTCCATCGGGATTGGGCCGTGCCAGCGTCACTGCCAGCATGCCGATGCAGACAGCTTCCAAAATGGCGCCTGCAAGGATGGAATGGCGCATCGCCTTGCCTGTGAAATTGCTGCACATGAATGCGGCCACCGTCCAGCCGAGCGCCACGAGGGCGACCAGATAGCCAGAGATCAGCGGTGGGACCGCTTGAAGATGCTGGAGAAAATACGGGATGTAAATATCGCAAGTCAGCGCCGCCAGCAGCATGAACATCGCGGCATAAACGCGGGCGATCGGCATCGAGAGCAGGGTGCCACCGCGCGGCAGAATGCGCAGCGTCGCTCTTCTTTCGACGAGCAGAAGTCCGGCAATGGCAACAAGGGCGCAACCAACAAGCGAGATGCGGAGGCCAACCTGTTCGGCGGTGCTCGCAAAGCTGACCAGCAGCAGCGAAGCAGACAGCAGGATCATCTGCCGGAGCGGCGCCTTGGTCTGGGTCCGGTCGTCAACCCCTTTTGGAAGCAGGCGCGGCGCGAGAACGCCCATGACAAGTGCGAAGGGCACGATGATCGCAAAAGCATGACGCCACGCGCTGCCCTCGGCGAAGAAGCCACCAAGCGTCGGTCCGATGAAGGTCGAGATGCCCCAGATCGCGGCATAAAGCGTCGTTGCCTTGTTCCACAGAGACTCGGGATAGACATAGCGGATGAAAGCATAGCCCAGCGTTGCCAATGTCCCGGCCCCGAAGCCTTGCACCGCTCGCCCGGCGAGGACGATCTCCATGGTTGGGGCCACAGCGCAGATCGCCGAACCGAGGAGAAAGAGGATTGCGCCGAGACTGTAGGTCCGATTGAGGCTAAGGCCACGCGGACGGATGGCGATAAAGACCGAGCCCAGCACAGAGGCAGTGACGTAGAGCGTCGTCACCCAAGCGAAGAGGGGCAGGCCACCAATATCACGCACGACAGACGGCATGATCGTGGCAGTCACGTAGGTCTCGATCGCATAAAGCGCGATGCCACCTGAGAGCATCAGGCTTGCTGCCACATGCCGGGCAGAAAAGAGAGTCCAAAGGTTGGTTGACGGAGGCGTGCCGGAAGAAGACATGATCGAATTTCCGATAAAAGGCCGTTGCAAAGTCGGCCGTCTGGATTTATCCAAGTTATATCTTGGAAATTACACCCGCAGGTAAATTAAGCAAGCGGCAGGACAGACAAAATGCGCCCCTCTCCTCGTGACAGGCTACTCTTCCTTTTGAAGACCGAAGGCCCGCAAGCCACGTCAGCGCTCAGCGAGAGTCTTGGCCTGACCGGCGAAGCGGCGCGCCAGCAGCTTGCCAAACTCGCCGATGAAGGCTTGGTGGAAAGCATTGCAGAGCCCGCAGTCGGGCGGGGGCGGCCACGTCAAAGCTGGCGTCTGACCAGTGCTGGCCATCGCGAATTTCCGGATGGTCACGCTGACGTGGCGGTGTCACTCATCGAGGCGATAGGCAGCGAGCTTGGTGAAAATGCGCTGGAAACGATCATGACAGCGCGAGAACGCAAGACAACGGCGATTTATAGCGCGGCTCTTCTCGGCGCAGAAACGTTGGACGAGCGTGTGGCACGGCTCTCAGCCTTGCGGGTCGCCGAGGGTTACATGGCAAGCTGGTGGCAGGAAGCGAGTGGACACTTCATTCTCGTCGAGAACCATTGTCCGATATGTGCCGCCGCAACCGCCTGCCGTGGCTTCTGCCGTTCGGAGATCGATATTTTCAGAGCCGTGTTGGGTGCGCCGGTGGAAAGGACCGAGCACCTGTTACACGGCGCAAGACGGTGCGCCTACCGGATCGGCTAGAACAAGGGCCACCCTGTGAGAGCGGCACCCAAGCAAAGCTCGGGCGCCACTGAACGTTGAGGCCTTCTTACAGAGCCTTGAATTCCGCCAGAACCGCATCGCCCATTTCCGACGTGCTGACCTGGCGCGCGCCAGCCGCCATGATGTCGGCAGTGCGGATGCCTTTTTCCAGCACGTTGGCGATCGCCGTTTCAAGCTTCGTGGCGTCATCAACCATGTTGAAGGAGTAGCGCAGGCACATGGCGAAGGAGGCGATCATTGCGATCGGGTTGGCAATGCCCTGGCCGGCGATATCGGGAGCGGAACCGTGAACAGGTTCGTACATGGCCTTGCGCTTGCCGGTCTTGGCATCCGGCGCACCGAGAGACGCGGATGGCAGCATGCCGAGCGAGCCCGTCAACATGGCGGCGACGTCGGAGAGCATGTCGCCGAAGAGATTGTCGGTGACGATAACGTCGAACTGCTTGGGCTTGCGCACCAGCTGCATGCCACCGGCATCGGCCAGCATATGCTCCAGCTGCACATCCTTGTACTTCGCCGCATGGGTTTCGGTAACGACCTGGTTCCACAGGACGCCGGACTTCATGACGTTGCGTTTTTCCATGGAGCAGACGCGGTTGCCGCGTGTGCGCGCCAGTTCAAAGGCGACGCTCGCGATACGCTCGATTTCGAAGGTATCGTAGATCTGCGTGTCGATACCGCGCTTCTGGCCGTTGCCGAGGTCGATGATCTGCTTCGGCTCGCCGAAATAAACGCCACCCGTCAATTCGCGAACGATGAGAATATCGAGACCTTCGACGAGCTCCGGCTTCAGCGACGAGGCAGAGGCCAGCGCCGGATAGCAGATGGCTGGGCGGAGATTGGCGAAAAGCTCGAGATCCTTGCGCAGGCGCAGCAGACCCGCTTCCGGACGAACTTCATAAGGCACGCCATCCCACTTCGGTCCGCCGACTGCGCCGAACAGAATGGCGTCAGCTGCCAGCGCCTTTTCCATATCCGCGTCGGAAATCGCAACGCCATGCGCATCGTAAGCGCAACCGCCAACAAGGCCTTCCTCGACCGTGAAGCCGGCATTCTTCTCGCTATTCATGTAATCGATCAGCTTGCGGACCTCGGTCATCGCCTCCGGGCCGATACCGTCGCCAGGCAACAGGAAGAGCGAGCGCACAGTCATGAAATCCTCCTTGGGCGCTTGGAAGCGCACGTCAAAACATGGGTTGCAACGCCGAAAGGCTGCAATATGCGGGCTTCTTAACGCTCGACCTGAAGCATTTCAAGCAAAGCAAAAGCCGATTCGGTACGGGTGACGCACCAAACCGGCTTTCGAGACGTCGTCGTTTCGTTTCACAGTCTGTTCAAGAATTGTCGTTGGCCGGCTGCAATTATGTGATCGCTGTTAGGCCCAGGGCCGGACGGAGGCATTGGTCTTTTCGAAGCTATCGATCGCGCCGGCATGTTCCAGCGTCAGGCCGATATCATCCAGACCGTTCAGCAGGCAGTGACGCTTGAAGGCATCGATTTCGAAGGTGATGCGCCCGCCATCGGGACCGCTGATTTCCTGGTTTTCCAGGTCGATCGTCAACACAGCGTTGGAGCCGCGCGAAGCATCGTCGAGGAGCTTTTCGAGGTTTTCAGGGCTGACGACGATGGGCAGAATGCCGTTCTTGAAACAGTTGCTGTAGAAGATGTCGGCGAAGCTGGTGGAAATGACGCAGCGAATGCCGAAATCGAGAAGCGCCCAGGGTGCGTGCTCGCGCGAGGAGCCGCAACCGAAGTTGTCGCCAGCCACCAGGATTTGCGCATTCTGATAGGCAGGCTTGTTCAGCACGAAATCGGGGTTTGGCGAGCCGTCTTCCAGGTAGCGCGATTCGGCAAACAGGCCCTTGCCAAGCCCGGTGCGCTTGATGGTCTTCAGGTAGTCCTTGGGAATGATCATGTCCGTGTCGACATTGACGACCGGCATGGGGGCGGCAACACCCGTCAGCTTGGTGAACTTATCCATCTCTCACTCCGAAATTCTGGCCGGCACTCAGCCGTTCAACCAAGGCCATTAAAGCAAAAAGGCGCGCTTTTGAAGATCAAAGCACGCCATTGCGGTACGCCGCCAATAATTGGATTACAATGCCACAGCGTCAGCCGAACCGATCAGAGATCGATAATCGTGCCGCGACCGTCATTCCACACCCGCATATTCTGCTGGCGGCGATCCTGCGTCTTCACGCGGATGGGCTCAGGCTTGAGGCGGGAGGAGAACATCTTGGCGATGCTGAGAACCGCAAGCGTTCCGACGAATGCGATCGTCAGAGATGCGGTGAAGAGCGCGGCGAGAGCCAGAACTGCGATGCTGGAGGCTGCGATGAAGAATGTACGAATGCCCTGCATGGTCCAAACCTTTCTGTCCAGACGAATGTGGGCCTTCTTCTTGACGCTTGCAAGAGGTTTCACACCGTCATCGACCTTGCAGATGTAACAAAAGATTGACACAAGTGGGGCATGGCCGAATTTTTTGTCGATAATACTGCACGCCCGCGCCGTTCGCTGCTGTCTGTGCCTGCAATCAACCTGCGCGCCCTCCAAAAGCTAAGCTCTCTTGACTGCGATGGCGCGATCTTCGACCTGGAAGATTCGGTTGCTCCCGACATGAAGGATGAGGCGCGCAGCAATCTCCTGTCCTTCTTCCGCGAGACGCCGCTTGCAAACCGCGAAGCGATCATCCGCATCAATCCGCTTTCCACTCCGACCGGTCTCAAGGATGTGGAGGCTGCGCTCACCTGCGGCCCCCAAGCCGTACTCTTGCCCAAGGTCGAGCAGCCCTCCGACATTCATGAACTTGCCGACCTTCTGGACGAAGCCGACGCTCCGGAAGAGATGCAGATCTGGGCGATGATCGAGACACCGCGCGGCGTCCTGAACGCCGCAGCGATTGCCGAAGCCGCACACACCAAAGCCGCAAGGCTTGGCGCCTTCGTGGTGGGTCTGAATGATCTGCGCAAGGATACCCGCGTTCCGGCAAGACCAGGGCGCACCTATCTTGTCCCCTGGCTGATGCAGGTGGTGCTTGCGGCCCGTGCCTACGGTCTCGATGTGATCGACAGCGTTTCCAACGATTTCCGCGATCTGGATGCCTTCGCCATGGAATGCGAGCAGGGGCGCGATATGGGCTTTGATGGCAAGATGCTGATCCACCCGGCGCAGATAGAGGCGGCAAACACCGCCTTCACCCCGGATGAGGCGGCACTTGTAGAGGCGCGCGAGACGATCGCGGCTTTCGCGAAACCCGAATCTGTGGGATTGAACGTCATCAACATCAACGGACGGATGATCGAACGGCTGCATGTGACCGGCGCAGAACGCCTCGTCGCCATCGCCGAGATCATCGCCGCAAGAAAGGCAGGAAACACATGAAGGTCTATCGTTTCATCACGGGCCCGGACGACGCCAAATTCTGTCACCGCGTCACCGACGCTCTCAACAAGGGTTGGGAACTTGCAGGCTCACCAAGCTACGCCTTCAACGCCGCAGCTGGCATCATGCATTGCGGCCAGGCGGTGACGAAGACCGTCGAGGGCAAGGACTATCATCCTGATATGAAGCTGGGTGAGCAGTAAGAGCGGTTGTGACGGTCGACGCCTCCTCTACCAACATCCTCGGGCTTGACCCGAGGATCCACCTTTACCAATAGCGTCAATGGCTTATGGATCCTCGCCTCAAGGGCGAGGATGACTAAAAGCGGGCGTTGCGGCTTTGTCGCACACGCGCACGCAAGCTAAGTCACTCACCCGCGATCTGCCGCTGCATCGTCCGCGCTTTCCTCGATCCGCTCCATGTCGTCGTCCGACAGGCCGAAGTGATGGCCGATTTCGTGGATGAGGACGTGGGTGATGATGTCGCCAAGCGTCTCTTCGTTCTCGGCCCAATAATCCAGGATCGGGCGGCGATAGAGCGTGATGCGGTTGACCATCTCGCCGGTTTCCATGGTGAAACGCTCCGAAATGCCGCGGCCCTCGAAAAGGCCGAGCAGGTCGAACGGCGTTTCGAGCGCCATGTCCTCGAACACATCGTCGGTCGGAAACTCCGAGATCTCGATGATCAGATCTTTCGTCAGCGCACGAAATTCTTCCGGCAGGTGGCCATATGCCTCAATGGCAAGCGATTCAAACGCTGATATTGTCGGCGCGTGGCGATCCCGCCAATCGT
>Ga0308171_1000841_pt1 | contig 51855 bp, 45 predicted proteins | sample PhyGR1_FD_202135 | JGI IMG/M metagenome (GOLD analysis project Ga0308171, IMG submission 202135) | Phyllosphere microbial communities from UC Gill Tract Community Farm, Albany, California, United States - DLSLSG.R1 | ecosystem: Host-associated > Plants > Phyllosphere > Unclassified | place: USA... | reverse complement strand
GTCCAGGTCGATGAGGGTCTTGTCCAGGAAGGCTTGCTCGGACGCGTCCAGGCCCAGCACGGCCTCGGAGATCTCGGTGTTGATGTGCTCCACGGCCTTGAGCACGCCCTTGCCCAGGTAGCGGCTCTTGTCGCCGTCCCGCAGTTCGATGGCTTCGCGGCTGCCGGTGGAGGCGCCCGAAGGCACGGCCGCACGGCCCATCACGCCCGATTCGAGCAGCACGTCGCATTCGACGGTGGGGTTGCCACGGCTGTCCAGCACTTCGCGGCCTACGATGTCAACGATTGCGCTCAATTTTCTACCTTTCAGTTAGATGCTTCGAAAACTTCAAAATGCTTGGTTGTCTCTGGTCAGGGACCGAGTTTGCCTGGTCGTCTTACCATTGGTGTCGCTGCTCTGAACCAGAATGCCCCTGTAAAACCACTCTTGTGAACCATTGTTGGTAAATCGGCAAGCTTCCACGCTGCGGGGGCCGATGGAAATAGTTTCAATACCTACAAAGGCAATGGTGGCACTCAAGGGGGTCGACGTGGTATTCGTCTGCTGACTCGAAACCTGCCGCTGCGTTCTCGTTTCAGTGGTGGTGTACTGGAAAGACTCGCTCTCTTCGAGGGTGTACTTGCGATCGGTGATTGGGGGAGAGAAGGTGCTTTCTATGCGGGTGGTCGCTAGCCCGGAACCGGCAAGAATCTTGTATCCGTAATTCACGATATCGCCGTTGGGCGACATCCGGACGTAGTGAGACGTCGTGCTGTTTCCAATACCTGAGATTGGCACGGCGTCAATTCGGCCGCGGTATACCTCAAGTGTGTTGAGGTTGGTCTGGCCGTTGAAGGCTGCAGTGCCATCGCTCCCTTTGATGGTGGCGCTGTAGCTGCCCATCAGGCCTGTTCCGGTCACCTCGTCATAGTCGTGCTTAACCTCAGAGGTCGGCGAGTAGATGGATCCATCGAAGCAGCTTTTGGCGCTTATAGGATCGCTCGAACCCCCGCAAGCAGTGAGCCCGCAAGCGACTGCGACCAGGGACATGGAAATAAGGGCTTTCATGGCATATTCCTTCGATCAGCAATGACGACTCAGCTTCAAAGTCCTTCGACGCACACCATGCGCATCACGGCCGCGCCTTCGCGCGCCGCCTTGGCCTTCTGGTATTCGGGCGTGCCGTAGAAAGCCTGCGCTGCCTCGAACGAGGGGAATTTCAGCACGACCATGCGGCCGGGGTTCCAGTCGCCTTCCAGCACCTCGACCTTGCCGCCGCGGATGCAGACCTCGGCGCCATGCACCTGCATGGCGTGGGTGCTCCACTTCTTGTACTCCTCGTACTGCTCGGGGTGGGTGACGTTGACGCTGGCGATGACGTATCCGCTGGGCATGGTGCTTGTCTCTTTCTGGGTGCGGTGGCAGGAATCAGGCGGCGAAGTCGTTTTCGAGGAAGCCGTTCGTCTTGGTGACGTCGTCCAGCGCCACCAGGGTTTCCAGCAGCGCCTTCATGCGGCCCAGGGGCACGGCGTTAGGGCCGTCGGACCAGGCTTCGGCAGGGCGAGGGTGGGTTTCCATGAAGAGGCCCGCCACGCCCACGGCCACGCCGGCGCGGGCCAGCACCGGCACCATCTCGCGGGCGCCGCCGCTGACCGTGCCCTGGCCGCCGGGCTTCTGCACCGAATGTGTCACGTCGAACACCACCGGCGCGCCGGAGTTGCGCATCTCGGCCAGGCTGGTCATGTCGGCCACCAGGTTGTTGTAGCCGAAGCTCACGCCGCGCTCGCAGGCGAGGAATCGGTCGGGCGAGAGGCCCGCCTCTTCGGCGGCGGCGCGGGCCTTGTCGATGACGTTTTTCATGTCCCAGGGCGCGAGGAACTGGCCCTTCTTGATGTTCACCGGCTTGCCCGACTGCGCCACGGCGCGGATGAAATCGGTCTGGCGGCACAGGAAGGCGGGCGTCTGCAGCACGTCGACCACGCTCGCGACCTCGGCCACATGGGATGTGTCGTGCACGTCGGTCAGGATGGGCAGCTGCAACTGGCGGCGCACTTCATCGAGGATCTTCAGCCCCGCCTCCAGCCCCACGCCGCGCTTGCTGGTGCCCGACGAACGGTTGGCCTTGTCGAACGAGCCCTTGTAGATCAGCGGAATGCCCAGCGGCTCGCAGATGGCCTTGAGCTGGCCGGCGACGTCGAGCGACATCTGCTGGCCCTCGATGGAGCAGGTGCCGGCGATCAGGAAGAAGCGCCGGTCCAGGCCGACGTCGAAACCGCACAGTTGCATGGCTGGTGTCTCCTGCCCGGTCAGGCCGCCGCCGCCGCTGCCGCGGTGGCCGATGCGAGTGCCGGCGCGCGGCCGGCCTGGTGCTCGACCGCGGCTTTGATGAAGGCGTTGAACAGCGGGTGGCCGTTCCAGGGGGTGGACTTGAACTCGGGGTGGAACTGCACGCCGATGTACCACGGGTGCACGCTTTGCGGCAGCTCGACGATCTCGGTGAGCTGCTCGCGCTGCGTGAGCGCGGAGATCACCAGGCCCGCTTTGCGCAGCTGGTCCAGATAGTTCACGTTGGCTTCGTAGCGGTGGCGGTGGCGCTCGGTCACCACGTTGCCGTAGATCTGGTGGGCCAGCGTGCCGGGGGCCACGTCGGAGCTCTGCGCGCCCAGGCGCATGGTGCCGCCCAGGTCGGAGTTGGCGTCGCGCTTCTTGATCGTGCCGTCCTCGTCCTTCCACTCGGTGATGAGGGCGATCACCGGATGCGGCGTGGCGGCCTCGAATTCGGTGCTGTTGGCGTCCTTCAGACCCGCCATGTTGCGCGCGTATTCGATGGTGGCGACCTGCATCCCCAGGCAGATGCCCAGGTAGGGCACCTTGTGCTCCCGGGCGAACTGGGCGGTGCTGATCTTGCCTTCCACGCCGCGCGCGCCGAAGCCGCCGGGCACCAGGATGGCGTCGTACTTCGCCAGCTTCTCGGCCGCGTCGGCCGCGCCGATGGTCTCGGAGTCGATGTGCTCGATCTTCACGCGGACATGGTTCTTCATGCCGGCATGGCGCAGGGCCTCGTTGACCGACTTGTAGCTGTCCGACAGATCGACGTACTTGCCCACCATGGCGATGGTGACCTCGCCCTGCGGGTGGGTGGTTTCATAAACCAGCTGGTCCCAGCGCTTCAGGCTGGTGGGCGGCGTGTTCAGGCGCAGCTTGTCGCAGATCAGGCCGTCCAGGCCCTGCTCGTGCAGCATGCGAGGCACCTTGTAGATGGTGTCCACGTCCCACATGCTGATCACGCCCCATTCGGCCACGTTGGTGAAGAGCGAGATCTTGGCGCGCTCTTCGTCGGGAATGCGGCGGTCAGCGCGGCACAGCAGCGCATCGGGCTGGATGCCGATCTTGCGCAGCTCCTGCACCGTGTGCTGCGTGGGCTTGGTCTTGAGTTCGCCGGCCGCGGCGATCCATGGCAGGTAGGTGAGGTGCACGAAGGCCGCGTTGTTGGGCCCGAGCTTCAGGCTGAGCTGGCGCACGGCCTCCAGGAACGGCAGCGACTCGATGTCGCCCACGGTGCCGCCGATCTCGACAATGGCGACGTCCACCGCGTCGTCGGTACCCGCGCCGGCGCCGCGCTTGATGTATTCCTGGATCTCGTTAGTGACGTGCGGGATGACCTGCACCGTCTTGCCGAGGTAGTCGCCGCGGCGTTCCTTCTCCAGCACCGACTGGTAGATGCGGCCGGTGGTGAAGTTGTTGGTTTTCTTCATGCGCGTTTCGATGAAACGCTCGTAGTGGCCCAGGTCGAGGTCGGTCTCGGCGCCGTCGTCGGTGACGAACACCTCACCGTGCTGGAACGGGGACATGGTGCCCGGATCCACGTTGATGTACGGGTCGAGCTTGATGAGGGTGACTTTGAGGCCGCGCGATTCGAGGATCGCAGCAAGGGAGGCTGAGGCGATTCCCTTGCCCAGGGAAGACACCACACCGCCGGTGACGAAGACAAATTTGGTCATGTCTTTTTTGGTGGTGGGAAATTGGGATTATAGAGGGCGGGCACGGGCCGCCCGCCGGCCCGCCAGGCCGGCGGCATGGCACCCGTCTGCTAAATTGCGCCCCCATGACTGAGCTTGCTGGCAAACACATCGTTCTGGGCTTGAGTGGAGGCGTGGCCTGCTACAAGGCCGCCGAGCTGACCCGGCTGCTCATCAAGGCCGGCGCGACCGTGCAGGTGGTGATGACGGAGGCCGCCGGTCAGTTCATCACCCCGGTCACCATGCAGGCGCTGAGTGGCCGCGCGGTGTATGGCTCGCAGTGGGACGCGCGCGAGGCCAACAACATGCCGCACATCAACCTGAGCCGCGAGGCCGACGCGATCCTCGTCGCGCCGTGCAGCGCCGACTTCATCGCCCGACTCGTGCAGGGCCGGGCCGACGAGTTGCTGAGCCTTCTGTGCCTGGCGCGGCCGGCCGGGCGCGTACCGCTGCTGCTGGCCCCGGCCATGAACCGCGAGATGTGGGCGCACCCGGCCACGCAGCGCAACCTGGCGCAGGTCGCGGCCGACGGCGCCACCGTGCTCGGCGTGGGCACGGGCGACCAGGCCTGTGGCGAAACCGGCGACGGCCGCATGCTGGAGCCGGCCGAGATCATGGAAGAGCTGGCGGCGTTCTTCACCCCGAAGCGGCTCGCCGGCCAGCGCGTGCTGGTCACGGCCGGCCCCACGTTCGAGGCCATTGATCCGGTGCGCGGCATCACCAACCTCTCGAGCGGCAAGATGGGATTCGCCATCGCCCGCGCCGCGCGCGAGGCTGGTGCCGAGGTCACGCTGGTCTCGGGCCCCGTGCACCTGCCCACGCCGCGCGGTGTGCGGCGCATCCCGGTGCAATCCGCGCAGGAAATGCTCCAGGCGGTGACCGGCCAAGCGCAGGGTGCTAGTGTTTTCATAGCAACGGCCGCGGTGGCCGATTGGCGCTCGGCGCAGCCAAGCGGCCAGAAGATCAAGAAGGACGGTACCGGCGCCGTGCCCACGCTGGCCTTCGTGGAGAACGAAGACATCCTGGCCACCGTGGCGAAGTCCGAGCGGGCCCGGTCCGGCGCCCTGTTCTGCGTGGGCTTCGCCGCCGAGAGCGAGAACCTGCTGGAACACGCCAGCGCCAAGCGGCTGCGCAAGGGCGTGCCGCTGCTGGTGGGCAACATCGGCCCGGCCACGTTCGGGCAGGACGACAACACGCTGGTGCTGATCGACGAGCAAGGCCACCGCACGCTGCCCCGGGCCTCCAAGCAGGCGCTGGCCCGCGAGTTGGTGGCGGACATCGCCAGCCGCCTCGCGCCGCTGCGCTGAGCGAGGCCTGGCCCGCCATCCCGTGCCCGCCTGCCACCCAGCCTCCACATTCGACCGAAAGCCGCGCATGCCGCTCGACCCCTCCCGCCTGGATGCGGACACGCCACCCGACGGCGACTTCGCCCGCTATGTCGAGCAGCTGACCCGTCGCCCTCCGGCCGTGCGCCCGCCCGGCAGCGCGCCCGCTCGCGGCGGGCCACCGGCTCCTGGCCCTGGTGCCAGGCCCCCGTCGCCGCGCCGCGCCGGCGCCGCCCCGGCCCCCGGGCGAGCCGCGCCGGCCTCGTTCTGGCAGCGCGTCTGGCACGCGCTGCAGCAAGCCTCCCAGCACAGAAAGTGAATGGTTGTTCCGTGAAGATCGACGTCAAGATTCTCGACCCCCGCATGGCTGAGCAACTGCCCGCCTATGCCACTCCCGGCAGCGCCGGACTGGACCTGCGCGCCTGCCTCGACGCGCCGCTTACCCTCGAGGCCAATGCCTGGCAGTTGGTGCCCACGGGCATCGCCATCCATCTGCAGGACCCGGGCTATGCCGCGCTGATCCTGCCGCGCTCGGGGCTCGGACACAAGCACGGGATCGTGCTGGGCAATCTGGTCGGCCTGATCGACAGCGACTACCAGGGCCAGCTCATGGTGAGCGCGTGGAACCGCAGCGACACCGCCTTCACGCTGCAGCCGATGGAGCGGCTGGCGCAGCTGGTCATCGTGCCCGTGGTTCAGGCGCAGTTCCAGGTGGTGAGCGACTTCGGCACCGCTTCCGCGCGCGGCGAGGGCGGCTACGGCTCGACGGGCAAGCAGTGATTTGAAGGGGTGCAGCGCAGGAGGTGCGCTGTCGGACCACGGATGACGCGCCGCCCTGGCTTCGACCGGCATGGCGCGCAGCCCTCGGCTCGCAGCAGCGCAAGTGTGTGCAATGGTTCAATCGGTCAACGTTCCGGCGCTGCCGGCCATTGCATCGACAAAGGAGTCTCCACCATGCGTTCTTCCACCCGTCTCGCCTCCCTGGCTGCTTCCATCGTCGTGGCAGGTTCGCTGGCCGCGTGCGCCCAGCAGCCGCGCTACAACGACTACCCCTCGCAGCCGGTCTACAACAACGCGCCGGTGTCCAACAGCCAGTACGGCAATCAGTACGGCAACGAATTCGGCACGGTCGCCCAGATCGAGACGCTGCGCGACAAGCCCCGCACCAGCGGCGCAGGCGCGGTGCTGGGCGCCGTGGTCGGCGGCGTGCTGGGCAACCAGATTGGTGGCGGCAGCGGCCGTGCGGCAGCCACCGTGCTGGGCGCCGTCGGCGGCGGCGTCGCCGGCAACGCCATCGAAGGCCGTGGCGGCAACAACGGTGCCATCGAAGGCTATCGCCTCGTGATCAACCTGGATCAGGGCGGCCAGCGGATCTACGAAGTGGCCTCGCCTGGCGATCTGCGCACCGGTGACCGCGTTCGCCTGAATGGCGGCCAGATCTCGCGCATGTAAGTAATGCGCCCCAGGCGGCCGTTCGAGGCCGCAAACGACGAAACGGGCCAAGACGGCCCGTTTCTTTTTTCTGGCGCGCCGTTCGGTGCGGCCTTACAAGCAAGTTCAGTGCACCGTGTCGCCCCCGCCCGGCGGCTGGATGCGAAAGAAGCCCGTGCCCGCTGTGCCGCGCTCCAACTCTTCGTCGGTCGCTTCGCGCACCCCCTGCACGACCAGGTGCAGGCGCAGCGCGATGCCAGCCAGCGGGTGATTGCCGTCGAGCACGATGTGCTCCGGGTAGATCTGAGCCACGGTGTAGAGCGCGTCGCGCGGTGCGTCAGGGTTGGTGCCCTGCGGCAGCGCGGCGCCCTCGAACGTCATGCCTTCCTCGATGTCGGCCGGGAACAGCGCCCGGGGCTCGAGGAACAGCAACTGGTCCTGGTAGTCACCGAACGCTTCTTCCGGCTCCAGGTGCAGATCGAGTCGGGCGCCGCTCGAATGTCCCTGCAGCGCCTCTTCGACCCGCTCGAGCAGGTCGTCGCCGCCCACCAGGAATTCCACCGGCTCGTCGAGCACGTCAAGTTCTTCGCCCAGGGTGTCTTTCAAGACCCAGGTCAGGGCAACCACGCATTGTTGTTTGATTTCCATAGGAGAATTGTCGCAGCTTGACCACCGCCGTGTACGCGGCCGCCCCGACCCCATGGATGTCCATTCGCCCCTGTCCCTGCTTGCAGGCCTGACGCCCGCGCAATTCATGCGCACCCACTGGCACAAGAAGCCGCTGCTGGTGAGGCAGGCCGTGGCCGGCTTCGCGCCAACGGTCGGCCGTGCGGAGCTGTTCGCGCTCGCGGGAGAGGAGGGCGTGGAGTCGCGCCTGGTGCAGCACAAGGAAGGCCAGTGGCGGCTGCGCCACGGGCCTTTCGCGCGCCGTTCCCTGCCGCCCTTGTCCACCCGCGAATGGACCTTGCTGGTGCAGGGCGTGGATCTGCACGACGATGCCACGCACGCCCTGATGCAGCAGTTCCGCTTCGTGCCCGAGGCGCGGCTCGACGACATGATGATCAGCTACGCCAGCGACGGCGGGGGCGTCGGCCCGCATTTCGACAGCTACGATGTTTTCCTGTTGCAGGCGCATGGCCGCCGCCGCTGGCGCATCGGCCGGCAGAAGGACTTCACGCTGCGCGAAGGCATTCCGCTCAAGGTGCTCGAGCACTTCGTACCCGAGGAAGAATTCGTGCTCGAGCCCGGCGACATGCTCTACCTGCCGCCCCGCTGGGCGCACGACGGGGTGGCCGAGGGCGAGTGCATGACGTACTCCATCGGGTTCCGGTCGCCGCGCCGTGCCGACATCGCGCAGAGCATTCTGCTGCGCCTGGCCGACGAGGCTACCGACGACGAAGACACGCCCATCTACTGCGACCCGAAGCAGGACGCCGTGGCTCAGCCCGGCGCCATTCCGCCGGCCTTGCAGGACTTCGCCCGCGACGCGGTACGCCGCGCGCTGGCCCATTCCCTGTCGGTCGAGCGTGCGCTCGGCGAATCGCTGACCGAGCCCAAGCCCAACGTCTGGTTCGACCCCGCGCCCGCCAGCGGCCTGCTGGAGGGCGTTGCGCTCGACCGGCGTACCCGCATGATGTATGACGAAAAGCATGTGTACATCAATGGCGAGAGCTACCGCGCCGCCGGCCGCGATGCGACCTTGATGCGCCGCCTGGCCGACGAGCGGGGGCTCACCGCCCGCGATCTGGCTCGGGCCAGCGACGATGCGCTCGAGCTGCTGTCCGCGTGGTGCGACAGCGGCTGGGCCCACGCCCGGGCGCCGCAGGCGTGAACGAGGAGGCCCTTCGCCCATGAGCGACGCTCCCGCCGCCGCGCCGGGCCTGCCCGAGGGTCGCTTCGCCGGCCGGGAGGATTTTCGCCAGCGGGTCCGCGACGCCCTGGCCTGCGCCGCGCGTGAGGGTTGGCGAGAGATCGTCATCAGCGACCCGGACTTCCACGACTGGCCGCTGGGCGAGCGGGCGGTGGTGGATGCATTGCAGACATGGTCACGGTCGGGCCGCAGCTTCACGATCCTGGCGGCCGATTTCGCCGAGGTGGTGCGGCAGCACGCGCGTTTCGTGCAGTGGCGCGGCACATGGGGCCATATCGTCACGGCGCGCAAGGCGGCGTCCTCGCCCTCGCAGGAAGTGCCCAGCATGCTCTGGTCGCCCGGTTGGTACTTGCACCGCCTCGACCGTGAGCGCTGCGTGGGCCTGTGCGGCCAGTCGCCCGAACGGCGGGCGCTCTTGCGTGGGGCGCTCGACGAGTGGTTGGTGCGCCGCAGCGGGCCGGGCTTTCCGGCCACGACGCTGGGGCTGTAGGACCGCCTGGACGCACACTGTGAACCTTGGTGCAAGCCCCGTCAGTGTTAGTCAGTATTGACGAAATTCCCTATAATTTACTGTTGGCTTCAAATACCGCACGCGCCACCAGGCGCCGCCTGCCAACCGGACCGCTGCAAGAGTCGGACGTGGTGTCCATTCAAAAGAATCCCGTTTGTCCAAGAGGAAACCTGACATGAAGAATTCCGTCGTTCTGGCTGCTTTGATCGCCGCTGCTGCCCTGGCCGCCTGCGGCAAGAAGGAAGAGGCCGCTCCCGCGCCCGCACCGGCTCCCGCCGTGACGCCCGCGCCCGCCGTGACGCCTGCCGCATCCGCTCCCGTGGCTCCCGCATCGGCCGCCGTGACGCCTGCCGCTCCTGCTTCCGACGCCGCCAAGGCTGCTGCCGACGCAGCCGCCGCTGCCGCTACCGGCGCTTCGGCAGCCAAGTAAGCGAACAGACTCCGCATCGGGCCGCGGTCCGGTGCTGGCTCCGAGCCCCGCACTGCGTGTCGGGGCTTTTTTTTGTCCGGTGGTGGCCTGGCAGGCGGCCTTTTCAGGCGGTTTCCGCAGGCCGGGCTGGGCCCGTGCTCCTTCAGCCCGCTTCGATCCAGCCGGTGCCCTCGCGCGGGTGCGCCACGTCGATGGCTTCGAGCGGCCAGCCCAGGGCGTCCGCGAGGGCGGCGCGGGCCAGGTCGGGGTGGTTGTTCTGCGCGCTGAGGTGGGCCGCTACCACCCGGCGCAAGCCGCTGTGGCGAACGGTGCGCAGAATGTCCGCCGACACGTGATTGGGCAGGTGGCCGAAGCGGCCGCTGATGCGCCGCTTGAGGAAGGCAGGATAGCCCGAGGCCTGCAGCATCTCCGGGTCGTGGTTCGACTCCAGCAGCAGCGCGTGGCAGTCGCGCAGCTGGTCCAGCACGTGCTCCGAGGCGTGCCCGAGGTCGGTCAGCAGGCCGACGTGGGTGGCGCCGTCGCTGCAGCGCAGGTGCAGGGGCTCGCGGGCATCGTGCGGAACGGTGAAGGGGCGGGCCTCGAACGCGCCCAGGTCGATCGCCTCGCCATCGCGCGCGATGCGCAGCATTCCGTCGAAGTCGGGCGCACCCAGGGCTTCATGCGTGCCCTGGCTCATCCATACCGGCACGCGGTGGCGCAGAACCAGCTTTTGCACGCAGCCGATGTGGTCGGAATGCTCATGCGTGATGAACACCGCGTCGAGCTGGGCGGGCGCGATGCCTGCGGCACCCAGCCTGCCTTCCAGGATGCGGATGCCCAGGCCGCAGTCCATCAGCAGGCGGCGGCGCGGACCGCCGCCCGCGGTGCCGCCTTCGATCAGCGTGGCATTGCCGGTGCTGCCGCTGGCCAGGTTGCGAAACCGCAGCACCTGGGCCGGCTTACTTCAGGTCGTCCGCCAGCACGCGCACGATGCGCTGGGCGTTGTCGGACGATTCGGGCGCGCCGGCGGCGTTGAGCACGGACACGGTGCTCTTGTTGCCTTCGCTGCGCACCACGATGCGGTACTTGAGCGGCGGCACCGCGTCGGGCGAGCGGTTGAAGAGCTTGCCGAAGAAGCCGGGCTCCTTCTTGTCGGTGGGAGCCACGTAGCGCACGAAGTACACGCCCTGGCTGCGGTCGCGGTCTTCCACCGTGAAGCCGGTGCGGTCCAGCGACAGGCCGACGCGGCGCCAAGCGCGGTCGAACGGCTCGTCGATCTGCACGGCCGGCGCGCCGCCCGCGTTGGCGATGCGGGCCACCGGCACCACTTGCGCGGGCGCGGCGGCGACGGCGCGGGACTGCTCCTCGCTCACGCCGAGCTTGACCATGATGCGGCGCAGGAATTCGGTCTCCAGCTCCGGGTCGGCCGGGCGCGGCTGCCACACGGTGGTGTCTTTCTGGGTGTTGGAATACACCTCGATCATGCCGCGGTGGCTGACGAAGATTTCGGTCGTGCCGTTGGGGCCGCGCTCCAGGCGGGTGCGGAACTTGTCGCGCTCGCCGGTGGAGTAAACCGAATCGAAGATCTTGCCGATGGTCGAGCGGATGATGTCCTGCGGCAGCTTGGCGCGGTTCTCGGCCCAGTCGGTTTCCAGCAGGCCCAGGTTGGCTTGCTCGGTGGTGTAGACGAAGCCGTTTTCCAGCCAGAAGTCGCGCACCGGCTCCCACAGTTGGTCGGCAGGGCGGTTGACGACCAGCCAGCGCTGGTTGCCGTCGCGCTCGATGCGCACGTCGCCGATGGTCTGCGGCGCGGCGTTGGCCTTGCCCACCGGGCGCTGGGCCTGGCCCGCCTCGAAGGCGGCCGCCGACACCGTGCCGCCAGGCACGACGTAGCGGGAATCGGTGGAGAGCTGTCGCAGGTCGGGCGGCACCTCGAGCGTCGCTCCCTTGGTGGCGCTCTTGTAATCGATCTTGTCGTTCTCGAGAACGGAGCAGGCGGACAGGGCCATGGCGAGGCCGAGCAGGCCCAGGCGGGTGGTAGCGTTCACGCGGAAATCCTCAGGTGATCTGGAAGTGCCGAAGCGGCAGGTTCGGGCTGCGGCGGACCGGATTAAAGCAGACCGCCGGCGCGCAGGGCACCTTCGACGATGGCCTCGTTGGCAGCGCCGAGCGGCGTCATCGGCAGGCGCAGCGTGCCGCCGCAGTGGCCCATGCGCTGCAGCGCCCACTTGACCGGGATCGGGTTGGCTTCGACGAACAGGTGCTTGTGCACGGGCATCAGCTGGAACTGGATTTCCATGGCGCGGCGCGCATCGCCCGCCAGGGCGGCCACGCACAGCTCGTGCATCAGGCGCGGCGCGACGTTGGCCGTCACGCTGATGTTGCCCTGGCCCCCGCAGAGCATCAGGGCCACGGCGGTCGGGTCGTCGCCCGAATAGACGGCGAAACCCTTGGGCAGGTCGCGGATGAGCCATTGCGCACGTTCGATGTTGCCCGTGGCTTCCTTGATGCCGATGATGCCGGGCACCTGCGCCAGGCGCAGGACGGTGTCGTGCAGCATATCGGCCACGGTGCGGCCGGGCACGTTGTAGAGCACGATGGGCAGGTCGCCCACGGCCTCGGCGATCGCCTTGAAGTGCTGGTACTGGCCCTCTTGCGTGGGCTTGTTGTAGTAGGGCACGACCTGCAGCTGCGTGTCGGCGCCCACCTTCTTGGCGAATCGGGCCAGCTCGATGGCTTCGGCGGTGGAATTGGCGCCGCAGCCGGCCATGATCGGCACGCGGCCGGCGGCCTGCTCGACCGCCACGCGGATGATCTCGCAATGCTCTTCGACGTTGACCGTGGGCGATTCGCCGGTGGTGCCCACGACGCCGACGCAGTCGGTGCCCTCGGCGACGTGCCAGTCGATCAATTGGCGCAGGGTGGGGTAATCCACGCTGCCGTCTTCGTGCATGGGGGTGACGAGGGCGACGATGCTGCCGGTGAGAGGGGCGCTGGGGAGGGTCATGTCCGCGTGGTGAAACGGTAAAAGAGCATTCTAACTAGGGATGATTCAGCCGGCGCTCGCTCCGGGAGCGGGCGTGCACGGCGCCGCCGGCGGCACGAGCGCATGGCGCGCCGGGGCGCTGCGGGGCCATTCGCGCACGGCGGCGATGCGCTGCACGAAGCGCTCGGGCGACGGCAGCCAGCCGTCTTCGAACGCCACGATACGCAGACCCTGGCAGACGGCCCACAGTTCCCCGGGCGCGAGCAGAAAGTCCGGGCGCGCCGGGCGGCCGACCGTTTCGTTGCCGGCGGCGAAGGTCTCATACAGCAGAACACCGCCCGGTGCCACGCTGGCAACCAGGGTGGGCAGCAGCGGCCGCCACAGGTAGTTGGTGACGACCACGCCGCCGAACTGGCGGCCCGCAAAGGGCCAGGGGCCGGATTCGATGTCGGCGCAGACGGTCTCGATCGCCGGCGCGGGCTGGTCGGCCGCAGCCTCGTCCGCGCCTGCGCGTGCCAGTTCGGCCAGGGCCTCGGCTGACCGGTCCACGCCGGTCACCGCCTGGCCCAGGCCCTGCATCCATCGCGCATGGCGGCCGCGGCCGCAGGCGACGTCGAGCACGCTGCTGCGCGCCGGCACCAGGTGCGACCAGCGCCGGATCCAGTCGGAGGGGGCTTCGCTGCCGTGCAGGGTCATGCTATGAATCATGTAGCTGAAGGCCCATGCGCGACGGGCGCCGGAAGGATTTTTGGTCCCATTTTCCGGATCAGAAGCACGACCACACCTGGTCGGCCATCATCACCATGAAATCGGGCTGGGTGTAGAGCAGGAACACCACCGCCAGCAGGGCGGCGGCCCCTGCCCAGGCCAGGCCCGCCGCCCAGCGGCCGGCGCGGCGATGGGGGGTGGCGGCGGGTGTCATGCCGGGTGCGGCTGCCGCACGATGGCCGTCTCGCGCACCGGCAGGTTGACGAGGCCGGCGAACACGCCCAGGGCGATGGAGAGGTACCACACCACGTCGTAGCTGCCGGTGCGGTCGTACAGGTAGCCGCCCAGCCAGACGCCCAGGAAGCTGCCGATCTGGTGGCTGAAGAACACGAAACCGCTCAGCATCGACAGATGCTGCACACCGAAGATCTGCGCTACCGTGGCATTGGTCACCGGCACGGTGGACAGCCACAGCGCGCCCATCACGGCCGAGAAGACGTACACCGACATGGGCGTGAGCGGCGCGAGCAGGAAGAGGCTGATGGCCACCGCCCGCGCGAAGTAGATGAAGGCCAGGATGTAGCGCTTGGGCATGCGCTGGCCCAGCGTGCCGGCGATGTAGGTGCCGAAGATGTTGAAGAGGCCGATCAGCGCCAGCGCGTAGCTGGCCACCTGGGGCGACAGGCCGTGGTCCTTCAGGTAGCTGGGCATGTGCACGCCAATGAACACCACCTGGAAGCCACAGACGAAGTAGCCCGCCGTCAGCAGCAGAAAGCTGGGGTGGCGCAGTGCCTCCGACACAGCCTGGCCGATGGACTGCTTGCGCGGCGCCGCCGCGCCGGCGGTCGACTTGGCGCCGAAGCCCGGCTCGCGCAGGCCGAAGGCCAGCGGCACGATCAGCAGCACCATCACCGCCAGCGCCAGCAGGGCCTCCTGCCAGCCCAGTTGCGCGATGAGCTGGCCTTCGACCGGCACCATCAGGAACTGCCCGAAGGAGCCCGCCGCCGCCGTCACCCCCATGGCCCAGGACCGGCGTTCCGGCGCGATCTGCCGGCCCAGCACGCCGTAGATCACGGCATAGGTGGTGCCGGCCTGCGCCGCGCCGATCAGCACGCCCGCCGTGAGCGCGAACAGCACCGGCGTGGGCGACAGCGCCATGCCGACCAGACCCGCCGCGTACAGCGCCGCCCCGCCCATCAGCACGCGGAAGGCGCCGAACCGGTCGGCCACCATGCCCGCGAAGATGCCGAACACGCCCCAGGCGATGTTCTGCACCGCGATGGCCAGGGCGAAGGTCTGCCGCGTCCAGCCCATCTCCTGCGTGATGGGCTGCAGCCACAGGCCGAAACCATGGCGGATGCCCATCGACAGCGTGACGATGGCAGCGCCGCACAGCAGCACCTGGACCATGGACAGTTTGGTTGTTTCTTGATGCATCCGGCGAATGTAGCCAAATCCGCCGTCGGCCGCTGACGCGGCGGCGTCTTGCCTGCCACCGCCATCCGCCCAGCAGGGGCGGAAAGCGGGCGTTGGGGCTGTGGTTATATCCAGCACTACAATCCGCCGCCATGGCAGTCAAACCCGCATCCTCCTCCGCAAGCAGCGAATACTCCGAAGGCTCGATCCGCGTCCTGAAAGGGCTGGAGCCGGTCAAGCAGCGCCCGGGCATGTACACCCGCACCGACAATCCGCTGCACATCATCCAGGAAGTGCTGGACAACGCCGCCGATGAGGCGCTGGCCGGCCACGGCAAGAAGATCAAGGTCACGCTGCATGCCGACGGCTCGGTCAGCGTGGAAGACGATGGCCGGGGCATTCCCTTTGGCCTGCACCCGGAAGAGAAGGCGCCGGTGATCGAGCTGGTGTTCACCCGCCTGCACGCGGGCGGCAAGTTCGACAAGGGCAAGGGCGGCGCCTACAGCTTCTCGGGCGGCCTGCACGGCGTGGGTGTCTCGGTCACCAACGCGCTGGCGCTGCGGCTGGAGGCCTACACCCATCGCGAGGGGAAGATCGCCCAACTCGTGTTCGAGGGTGGCGACGTGACCGAGCCGCTGACCTCTCGCCCCCTGGCGGCGGGCGAGCGCAAGCAGGGCACCACCGTGCGCGTGTGGCCCGACCCCAAGTATTTCGAGACTGCCGCCCTGCCCATGGGCGAACTCACCCACCTGCTGCGCAGCAAGGCGGTGCTGATGCCCGGCGTGACGGTGACCCTCGTCAACGAGAAGTCCAAGGAAACCCAGACCTGGCAGTACAAGGGCGGCCTGCGCGACTACCTGGCGCAGACGTTGTCGGCCGACCCGGTGATCCCGCTCTTCGAGGGCGAGGGTTTCGCCGACCGCCACAGCGAGAGCTTCGCCGAAGGCGAGGGCGCATCGTGGTGCGTGGGCTTCACCGACGAGGGCGCGCCGGTGCGCGAGAGCTACGTCAACCTGATTCCGACCAGCGCGGGCGGCACGCACGACGCCGGCCTGCGCGACGGCCTCTTCAACGCCGTCAAGAGCTTCATCGAGCTGCATTCGCTGCTGCCCAAGGGCGTCAAGCTGCTGCCGGAAGACGTCTTCGCCCGCGCCAGCTACGTGCTGTCGGCCAAGGTGCTGGACCCGCAGTTCCAGGGCCAGGTGAAGGAAAAGCTCAATTCGCGCGACGCCGTGCGGCTGGTGTCCAGCTTCGTGCGCCCGGCGCTGGAGCTTTGGCTGCACCAGCACGTCGACTACGGCAAGAAGCTGGCCGAACTCGCCATCAAGGCCGCGCAGACGCGCCAGAAGGCCGGCCAGAAGGTCGAGAAGAAGAAGGGCTCCGGCGTGGCCGTGCTCCCCGGCAAGCTGACCGACTGCGAGAGCCGCGACCTGTCGCACAACGAGGTCTTTCTGGTGGAGGGCGATTCCGCCGGCGGCAGCGCCAAGATGGGCCGCGATAAGGAATGCCAGGCCGTGCTGCCGCTGCGCGGCAAGGTGCTCAACACCTGGGAAGTGGATCGCGACCGGCTCTTCGCCAACAACGAGATCCACGACATCTCGGTGGCGCTGGGCGTGGACCCGCACGGGCCTGACGACACGCCGGACCTCTCCGGCCTGCGCTACGGCAAGGTCTGCATCCTGTCGGATGCGGACGTGGACGGCTCGCACATCCAGGTGCTGCTGCTCACGCTCTTCTTCCGCCACTTCCCCAAGCTCATCGAGGCGGGCCACATCTACGTGGCGCGGCCGCCGCTCTTTCGGGTGGACGTGCCCGCGCGCGGCAAGAAGCCGGCCTCCAAGGTCTATGCGCTGGACGAGGGCGAGCTGGAAGCCATCCTCGACAAATCCGCCAAGGACGGCGTGCCGCGCGAGAAATGCCAGATCAGCCGCTTCAAGGGCCTGGGCGAGATGAACGCCGAACAGCTGTGGGAAACCACGCTCAACCCGGACACCCGCCGCCTGCTGCCGGTGCAGCTGGGCGCGCTGGACTTCGCGGCCACGGCCGGGCTCATCACCAAGCTGATGGGCAAGGGCGAGGCGGCGGCGCGGCGCGAGCTGATGGAGCTGCACGGCGACGCCGTGGAGGTGGACATCTAGATGCGGCCCCGCCCCCTGAGGTGCTGACATGATTCAAGGTGTTTTTGGCCGCTCGCGCTTGTTTTGCTTGGGCATGCTGCTATGGTTTTCGCAGCAGTCGGCGCACGCCGACCTGTGGGCGCACGTGGATGAGCGCGGCGTGACGCACTTCGCGGCCGAGCGTATCGACGAGCGCTACACGCTCTACTTCCGTGGCGACGTGTTCGATTCCACCGTCGATGGCAACGCTGCCGGCACCGGCATCGTCGTGCCCGGCACCGCGCCCGAGGCCACGGCGGCGGGCGCGCGGCGGCTGGCGTATTTCGACATCGCCCCCGAGGTCAAGCGCGTCAAGCACCACCTGCGGGCCTCCGCCCTCCAGCAGGGGCTGGACTACGAGCTGCTGCAGGCGGTGATCGCCACCGAATCCGGTTTCGACGCGCAGGCGGTGTCGCCACGGGGCGCCGTGGGGCTGATGCAGGTCATGCCGGCCACGGCGCAGCGATTCGGCGTGGCGGGCGCGCCCCGGCGGTCGGTGCAGCAGCAACTGACCGACCCCGGCACCAACGTGGCCGCCGGTGCGCGCTATCTGCGGCACCTGCTCGACCTGTTCGAGGGCCGGCTCGACCTGGCACTGGCTGCCTACAACGCCGGCGAGGGTGCCGTGCGCCGCGCGGGCGACCGCATTCCGGCCTTCCGCGAGACGCAGAACTACGTGAAGAGCGTGATGGGGCTGTACGCGCTGCTCAAGCCCGCCAGGGCGGCCCCGCCGGCCGCGCGCGCCGCCAGCGGGCGCGTGCGCATGGAACTGGCCGGCCCCATGAGCGCGCCCGCCGCCACCGCCGCGCCCGACCCGCACTGACCGTCCAGTGAACGACAGACAGAGCGGCGCCCCGACTGCCGCCTTCCTTTCCCTTTTCTCTTTCCTGCCCGACGCATGAGCGACAACGACCAACCCACCCTCGACCTTTCGCAGCCCGCATCGGACGACAGCCAGAGCCTGGCCGGCTACGCCCAGCGGGCCTATCTGGAATACGCCCTCTCCGTGGTCAAGGGCCGTGCGCTGCCCGACGTGTGCGATGGCATGAAGCCCGTGCAGCGGCGCATTCTCTTCGCCATGGAGCGCATGGGCCTGGCCTACAGCGGCCCCAACCGCAACACCGCCGCCAAGCCGGTGAAAAGCGCCCGCGTGGTGGGCGACGTGCTGGGCCGCTTCCATCCGCACGGCGACCAGTCGGCCTACGACGCGCTGGTGCGCTTGGCGCAGGACTTCAGCCAGCGCTACCCGCTGATCGACGGCCAGGGCAACTTCGGCAGCCGCGACGGCGACGGCGCCGCGGCCATGCGCTACACGGAAGCGCGGCTCACCCGCATCGCCGGCCTGCTGCTCGACGAGATCGACCAGGGCACGGTGGATTTCGTGCCCAACTACGACGGCTCCACCGAAGAGCCGCGCCAGTTGCCGTCGCGCCTGCCGTTCGCCGTGCTCAACGGCGCCAGCGGCATCGCCGTGGGCCTGGCCACCGAGATCCCCAGCCACAACCTGCGCGAAGTGGCCGACGCCTGCGTGGCGCTGCTGAAGAACCCCAAGCTCACCGACGAAGAACTCTTCGCCCTGATTCCCGGTCCCGACTACCCGGGCGGGGGACAGATCATCAGCAGCGTGGGCGACATCCAGGACGCCTACCGCACCGGGCGCGGCAGCCTGAAGGTGCGCGCCCGCTGGAAGATCGAGGACCTGGCGCGCGGCCAGTGGCAGCTGGTGGTGACCGAGCTGCCGCCGGGCGTGTCGACCCAGAAGGTGCTGGAAGAGATCGAGGAGCTCACCAACCCCAAGGTCAAGGCCGGCAAGAAGGCCCTCGGCGCCGAGCAGGTGCAGCTCAAGGCCACGCTGCTGGGCGTGCTGGACGTGGTGCGCGACGAGTCGAGCAAGGACGCGCCGGTGCGCCTGGTGTTCGAGCCCAAGACGGGCCGCGTGCCGCAGCAGGAGCTCATCACCGCGCTGCTGGCGCACACCAGCCTGGAGACGTCCGCCCCCATCAACCTGACCATGGTGGGGCTGGACGGCAAGCCCATACAGAAGTCGCTGCGGCGCATGCTGCAGGAGTGGGTGGACTTCCGCCAGCAGACCATCACGCGGCGCAGCCGGCACCGGCTCGACAAGGTGCTGGACCGCATCCACATCCTCGAGGGGCGGCAGACCGTGCTGCTCAACATCGACGAGGTGATCGCCATCATCCGCGCGGCCGACGAGCCCAAGGCCGCGCTCATCGCCCGCTTCAACCTGTCGGAGCGCCAGGCCGAGGACATCCTGGAGATCCGCCTGCGCCAGCTGGCACGGCTCGAGGCCATCAAGATCGAGCAGGAATTGAAGGAGCTGCGCGAGGAGCAGGGCAAGCTCGAAGACATCCTGGCGAACCCCGCCTCCCTGCGCCGCCTGATGGCCCGCGAGATCGAGGCGGACGCCAAGCAGTTCGCCGATGCGCGCCGCACGCTCATCCAGGCCGAGAAGAAGGCCGTCGCCGAGGTCAAGGTGGTGGACGAGCCGGTCACGGTGGTCGTTTCGCAAAAGGGCTGGGTGCGCGCCCGCCAGGGCCACGGCCACGATGCGGGCAGCTTCGCCTTCAAATCGGGCGACGGGCTTTACTCCACTTTCGAATGCCGCACGGTCGATACGCTGGTCGTCTTCGGCAGCAACGGGCGTGTCTATTCGGTGGCGGTGGCGCAGTTGCCCGGCGCGCGCGGCGACGGCCAGCCCATCACCACGCTGATCGAGCTGGAAAGCGGCACGCAGCCGCTGCACTACTTCGCCGGCCCGGCGGGCGCGGCGCTGCTGCTGGCCAGCTCCGGCGGCTACGGCTTCATCGCGGCGGTGGAACACATGACGGCGCGCAACCGCAGCGGCAAGGCGTTCGTCACGCTGGCCGACGGCGAGCAGCTGTGCAAGCCCTCGCATGCCGCGTTCACCAGCGGGGGGCAGGCGCTGGCGCCCGCCACGCACGTGTGCTGCGCCTCCACCGGCGGGCGCATCCTGACCTTCGAGATCACCGAGCTCAAGCAGATGGCCAACGGCGGCCGGGGCCTGATGCTGATCGACCTGGACGACAAGGACACCCTGGCCGGCGCGGCGGCCTACACCCGCAGCGTGCGCATCGCCGGCGTGGGCCGGGGCGGCAAGGAGCGGGAGGAGACGCTGGAGATCCGCAGCCTGAACAACGCGCGCTTTCCGCGCGGGCGCAAGGGCCGCGCCGCCGACCTGGGCTTCAAGCCGACGTCGGTCACGCGGGTGGAGTGAAACCAGTGCGGCGGGCCCTTGGCCGCCTGTAGCCGATACTGGAAAATGCTATCTCTTTGATAGCTATAGGCGCTGGTGTATCAAGCGCTACAGGCCGTTTTGGGTATTAAAAACGCAGTCGCTGCTCAGCCCGCGCTCCACGGCTCGGCCGAAAAGCATTCGGCCGGCGCCGCGATCTGGCTCTGGCAGGCGACCAGCGGCAGGTCCCGCTGGCCGGGTGCCGTGCGGGCTACCAGCGCATAAAGGCTGCTGACGGCGCCCGACACGGCCTGCGCCGTGGGCTGGCCGCGCAGCAGGTGGCCCAGCAGCACGGCGGAAAACACGTCGCCCATGCCGTTGGGCAGGGGCTGCAGGTCGATGTAGGGGGTCTTGACCAGCCAGGCAGCATCCGCCGTCACCGCCAGGGTGGCCAGGCGGTCGGCCGGCAGATCGGGCGTGCGCAGGCTGGTCACCACGACCAGCGACGGGCCGGTGCCGGGGGCCGCGCCCAGCAGCGCGCGCGCGGCGGCGATGGCCTCCTCTACCGATGCCAGCGGCGCGCCGTGCAGCAGTTCGAACTCGTAGTGGTTCGGCGTGATGATGCTGGCCTGCGCCAGCGCCCGGCGCCGCAGGAATTCAGGAATGCCGGGCCGCACGAACACGCCCCGACCCACGTCGCCCATCACCGGGTCGCACAGGTAGTGCAGACCGGGACGGACGGCGCGGATCTCCTGCACGGCGGCCAGGATGGCCTCGCCCACGCCGGCATCGCCCAGGTAGCCCGACAGCACCGCCGTGCAGCGCGCCAGCACGCCGCGCGCGCGCAGCCCGTCCAGCACGTCGGCGATGTGCGCGGGCGAGAACACCTGGCCCTTGAATTCGCCATAGCCCGTGTGGTTGGAGAACTGCACCGTGTGCACCGCCACCGGCTGGATGCCCAGCAACTGCAGCGGCAGCATGGCCGCGTCGTTGCCCACGTGGCCGAACGCGACGTGCGACTGGATGGACAGGACCAGGGGGGCTTCGTTGACGGGCGTGGTCATGGGGCGGTGGCGATTCAGGACAGTTCGGCGATCAGCTCGATCTCGACGCAGGCGCCCATCGGGATCTGCGCCACGCCGAAGGCGCTGCGGGCATGCACGCCCTTATCGCCGAACACCTGGCCCAGCAGTTCGCTGGCGCCGTTGGTCACCAGATGCTGCTCGGTGAAGTCGCCGGTGGAATTGACCAGGCTCATTACCTTCACGATGCGCGCGACGCGGTTCAGGTCGCCGCCGGTGGCCGCATGCAGCGTGCCCAGCAGGTCGATGGCCACGTCGCGCGCGGCCGCCTTGCCTTCTTCGGTCGTGATGTCGCGGCCGAACTGCGCGGCCCAGGGCTTGCCGTCCCTGCGGGCGATGTGGCCCGAGAGGAACACGAGGTTGCCCGTCTGCACATAGGGCACGTAGGCCGCCGCAGGCACCGAGACGGGCGGCAGGGTGATCTGGAGTTCTTTCAGCTTGTCGTAAACGCTCATGGCAGTCCTTGCAGTCTTGCGGATGGAGGGAAGTGTGTGGAAGGGGAGTGAGGACGGCTCCACGGCGGGCTGGGCCCGGCATGGCCGCCGCCCCCACCTGCGCCAAGTGTTACATAGCGCGGACCGCCTGCCACCGCTCGCGCGCCTTGGCTTAGCATGCCCGCATGCCGGCCCATGGCTCGACTCCAGTCTCCGTTCCAGCGCTTGCCACGCAGCGCGGGCAGGCGGGCTGGCTGCTGCCGGCGCTGCTGCTGGGCGCCCTGCTGGGCACGGCCCTGCAACTGCAGCAGGCGGCGCTCTGGCCGACCGGGGCTTATGCGCTGCTGGCCGGGGCGGTGCTGGCGGCCGGCGGCGGGCTCGCCTTCGCACCGGGCGGCCGGTGGCGGCGCCATGCCGGGGCGCTGTGCGTGGGCGCCGGCCTGGCGTTCGCGGCGTGCGGGCTGCGGGCCGGCGTGTTTCTCTCGCACGCGCTGGATCCCGCGCTGGAGGGCCGCGACGTGCGCATCACCGCCGTGGTGGCCGCCATGCCCCAGCCGCTCGAAGGCGCGCTGCGCATGCGGCTCGCGGTGGAGTCCGCGCAGCTGGATGGCGCGGCCGTGCGGGTGCCGGAATCGATCGACGTGTCCTGGTACTTCGGGCCGTTCATCCGGGACGCAGGCGGGGGCACAGGTAGAGGTCGGGCTGGAAGTGAAGGTGCGGGCGGAGGTGCGTTGGCGCTGACGGTGGCGGAACTGCAAAGGCCGCCGCCCACGGTCCGGGCGGGCGAGCGCTGGGAGCTGACCGTGCGCCTGAAGGCCCCGCACGGCGCGCGCAACCCGCACGGCTTCGACTACGAACTGATGCTGTGGGAGCAAGGCGTGCAGGCCACCGGCTATGTGCGCGCCGGACCACGCGATGCGCCGCCCCGGCTGCTGGCGGCCACGGCCCGCCACCCGGTCGAGCAGGCCCGCCAGCGGGTGCGGGACGCCATCCTGCAGCGGCTGGCGAGCGAGGGGCCGGCGGCGGACTCTGCGGCCGACCGGACCGCCCGGCGCGCCGCCGGCGTGGTGGCGGCCCTGGTCACGGGCGACCAGCGCGCCATTGACCGCGCCGACTGGGATGTGTTCCGCGCCACCGGCGTGGCCCATCTGATGAGCATCTCCGGCCTGCACATCACCCTTTTCGCCTGGCTCGCCGCGCGGCTGGTGGGAGCCGGCTGGCGGCGGTCGGGGCGGCTGTGCCTGGCAGTGCCCGCCCCCACCGCGGCGCTGGCCTGCGGCGTGCTGCTGGCGGCAGGCTACGCGCTCTTCAGCGGCTGGGGTGTGCCGGCGCAGCGCACGGTCTGCATGCTGGCGGTGGTGGCGCTGCTGCGGCTGTCGGGCCGCCGCTGGCCGTGGCCGCAGGTGTGGCTGCTGGCCTGCGCCGCGGTGCTGCTGCTCGACCCGTGGGCGCTGTGGCAGGCGGGCTTCTGGCTGAGCTTCGTGGCGGTGGCGGTGCTGTTTGCCAGCAATTGCGGAGCTGTCGGCCCCGTCGACGCCGGCGCCCGGGGCCGATTTGGCGCCATGCTGCGCGAGCAGTGGGTGGTCACGCTGGCGCTCACCCCGCTCAGCCTGCTGCTGTTCGGGCAGGTGTCGGTGGTGGGGCTGCTGGCCAACCTGGTCGCCATTCCGTGGACCACGCTGGTCGTCACGCCGCTGGCGCTGGGCGGCATGCTGTGGCCACCGCTCTGGGATGCCGCCGCCTGGGCCGTGCGGCCCCTGTCCGCCGGGCTGCAGTGGCTGGCGGACTGGCCCTGGGCGCAGCTGTCGCTGGCGATCGCGCCCCTCTGGGCGGGCGCCGCCGCCGTGGCCGGGGGCACGCTGCTGGCGCTGCGCCTGCCCTGGGCGGTGCGCCTGCTGGGGCTGCCGCTGCTGCTGCCCGCGCTCTGGTGGCAGCCGCCGCGCCCGCCGCCGGGGCAGTTCGATCTGCTGGCGGCCGATGTCGGCCAGGGCCAGGCCGTGGTCGTGCGCACCGCCCGGCATGCGCTGCTCTACGACGCCGGCCCGCGCTACCACCAGGACAGCGATGCCGGCGAGCGCGTGCTGGTGCCCCTGCTGCGCGCCACCGGCGAACGGCTGGACCGGCTGGTGCTGAGCCACCGCGACATCGACCACACGGGCGGCGCGGCGGCGGTGCTGGGCCAGCAGCCGGGTGCCGACGTGCGCGGCTCGGTGGAGGCGGGCCACCCGCTGCGGCAACTGCGGCCCATCGGCCCGTGCACCGCCGGCGAGGCGTGGGACTGGGACGGCGTGCGGTTCCAGTGGCTGCACCCACCGCCGGGCGACGACCCGGCCGTCGGCGCGCCCAACACCCACAGCTGCGTTCTGCGCATCGACGCGGCTGCTTCGGGGTCCGGCAGCGGCGCGGCGGCCCTGCTGGCCGGCGACATCGAGCGTGCCCAGGAGGCCGAGCTGGTCGCCCGCGGCGCGCCCCTGGGCGCCGACGTGCTGCTGGTGCCGCACCATGGCAGCCGCACGTCGTCGAGCCCGGCCTTCCTGCAGGCGGTGGCGCCGCGCATGGCCTGGGTGCAGGCGGGCTACCGCAACCGGTTCGGCCACCCGGCGGCCGACGTGGTGGCCCGCTATGAGGCCCGGCGTGTCGAGCTGGTACGCACCGATCGCTGCGGCGCGATCGGATGGTCTTCGGCGTATCCCGAACGGTTGCGGTGCCAGCGGGCGCTGGCGCGGCGGTACTGGCACCACGTGCCCCGCGACGGCGCCGCGGAAGGCGCGGATCCGGCGGACGGGTAGCCGGCCGTAGCGATGGAGACCCTCCTGTTTGACGATTGGAAAAAATCTCGCACCCGTCTGACGGAATTCAGGCGCACAACTTGCTATGCTGGACACAGGAGGCACCGCTTTTTATGCAGAAGTTCGACGAGATGTACGCGTCGCTGCCGTTTCAGGGCAGCGACGTGCGGGAACACTACAAACGCTACGGCCAGTGGCTGGGCAAACAGCCACAAGAAGCGATGCAGGCGCGCCGCGCCGAGGCGGAGATGATCTTCCGCCGGGTCGGCATCACCTTCGCGGTGTATGGCGCCAAGGACGAGGGAGGCGCCGGCACCGAGCGGCTGATTCCGTTCGACCTGATCCCGCGCATCATTCCCGCGCACGAGTGGTCCCACATGCAGCAGGGCCTCGTGCAGCGCGTCACGGCGCTCAACCGCTTCATCCACGACGTCTACCACGGCCAGGAGATCATCCGCGCCGGCATCGTGCCCTCCGACCTCATCCTGCGCAACGCGCAGTTCCGCCCCGAAATGGTGGGCGTCGACGTGCCGCGCGACCTGTACGCGCACATCGCGGGCATCGACATCGTTCGCGCGCCCAAAGCGAACGGCGAGGGCGTCTATTACGTTTTGGAAGACAACCTGCGCGTGCCCTCCGGCGTGTCGTACATGCTGGAAAACCGCAAGATGATGATGCGGCTCTTCCCGGAGCTGTTCTCCCTGCACAAGGTGGCGCCCGTCGCGCACTATCCGGACCTGCTGCTCGACACCCTGCGCGCCAGCGCCCCGGCCGGCGCGGCCGAGCCCACCGTGGCGGTGCTCACCCCCGGCATGTACAACAGTGCCTACTTCGAGCACGCCTTCCTCGCCCAGCAGATGGGCGTGGAACTGGTCGAAGGCCAGGACCTGGTGGTCAAGGACAACTTCGTCTACATGCGCACCACGCGCGGTCTGCAGCGGGTGGACGTGATCTACCGCCGGGTCGACGACGACTTCCTCGATCCGCAGGTCTTCCGTCCCACCTCCACCCTCGGCTGCGCGGGCCTCATGAACGCCTATCGCGCCGGCAACGTGGCGATCTGCAACGCGGTGGGCACCGGCGTCGCCGACGACAAGTCGGTCTACCCGTACGTGCCGGACATGATCCGCTTCTACCTGGGCGAGGAGCCCATCCTGGCCAACGTGCCCACCTTCCTGTGCCGCAAGGAGGACGACCTGAAGTACGTGCTGGACCATATGCACGAACTGGTGGTGAAGGAAGTCCACGGCGCAGGCGGCTACGGCATGCTGATCGGCCCGGCCGCCACCAAGGCCGAGATCGAGGAATTCCGCGCCGCGGTCGCCGCCAACCCGGCCGGCTACATCGCCCAGCCCACGTTGTCCCTCTCCACTTGTCCCACCTACGTCGAATCGGGCATCGCCCCGCGCCACATCGACCTGCGGCCCTTCGTGCTGTCGGGCCAGAAGGTGCAGATGGCGGCAGGCGGCCTGACCCGCGTCGCCCTCAAGGAAGGTTCGCTGATCGTGAACTCGTCGCAGGGCGGCGGCACCAAGGACACCTGGGTGCTGGGCGAAGACAGCACCGCGCCACCGGTGCCATTTCCTGCGCCAGCGCAGACCATCGGCGGCATGACACAGACCCAGACCATGGGCGGCATGACGCAAACCCTGGGAGGAGTCTGAGATGCTGAGTCGCACTGCCGATCATCTGTTCTGGATGTCCCGCTACACCGAGCGGGCAGAGAACACCGCCAGGATGCTGAACGTCAACTACGAGACGTCCCTGCTGCCCCAATCGGCAGCGGTCTCCGAGGAAGGCTGGCAAGGCCTGTTGTCGATCAGCGAGCTGATGCCCGCCTACACCGCCAAGCATGGCGAGGTGACGGCCGCCGGCGTGCTCAACTTCATGGTGCACGACGGCACCAACCCATCGTCTATCGTGTCATGCATCCGCGCGGCACGCGAGAATGCGCGGGCCGTGCGCGGCGCGCTTACCACCGAGGTGTGGGAAACGCAGAACCAGACCTGGCTGGAGCTGAGCCGGCAACTGGATGGCGGCGTGTTCGAGCGCGACCCCGCTCAGTTCTTCGAATGGGTGAAGTACCGCTCGCACCTGTCCCGGGGCGTCACGCTGGGCACGATGCTGCAGGACGAGGCCTTCCACTTCCTGCGCATGGGCACGTTCCTGGAGCGGGCCGACAACACGGCCAGGCTGCTCGACGTGAAGTTCCACGCTGTGCAGAGCGACTTCCACGGCTCGGTGCAGAACCCGCGCCGCGCCACGCCGGAATTCGACTTCTATCACTGGAGCGCCATCCTGCGCAGCGTGTCGGCCTTCGAGGTGTACCGCAAGGCGTACCGCGACGTCATCACGCCCGAGCGCGTGGCCGACCTGCTCATCCTGCGCCGCGACATGCCGCGCTCGCTGCATGCCAGCCTGCATGAGGTGGCGGAGAACCTGGCGGTGATGTCCAACGAGCAATCGGGCGAGACGCAGCGCAAGGCGGGCCGGCTGCTGGCCGACCTGCGCTATGGCCGCATCGACGAGATCCTCGCGACGGGCCTGCATGCGTACCTCACGCAGTTCCTGGACCGGGTGAACGAGCTGGGCGCGGGCATCAGCCGCGACTTCCTGGTGCCGGTGCCGAACTGACGCGCTTGGCGGCACGCCCGCCCGTCTGCCGGCTCAGGGCGGCGCCACGGCATCGGCCCGCGGTGTCGCGGTGTCGCGGCGCCGAGGCGCGCCAGCGCATGCGCCGTCTCAGCGAGGGGCGGCGGGCATGCTGGCGCAGCCGGTGCCACCCGCCGGCCGCTGCGCCGGTGCCGTGGAGGGCGGCAATCCATACGACCGCAGCATCGCGGCCTCCAGCTCGCCCGACGCCCGCGCACATTCCAGCTCGGCGATGACCTGGGCGCGGGTCAGCGGGGCAGGGGCGGAAGGCGCGCTGCCGGCCTCGGCCGACGGGGCTGCCTGCACGCCCGTTCCGGCGGTGGTGGCGGTGGTGGTAGCGCCCGCAGAGGGGGTGGCCTGCTGCGCCAGCGCGCCGGTGGCGCCCGCCGACAGCATGACCAGCCAAGCCGCAGCAGCCAGCGTCGAGCGGGGTGCGAGGCGGCGGCCCGTGGCCATGGCAGCGTCGAAAGAAGCGATGAAGGGGTGCATGAAACAGTTCTCCGGTAGGACAGGGCGGCGCGGGATGGCCGTCCGTGATGTCACTGTGCCGGCCGTCCTGGGCACGTGCCATGGGCCTGCGACGAGCTGCGCCTTGATGCCCGTCAGTGGCTGAGGGCGAGCGCCAGCGGTTGCGGTTGCGGATGGGAGCGGACGCCGGGGCGATGCCCGCACCACGTGCAGCCCACTCGGGCGTGACAGGTTCAGCGCTGCCCCTGGCGGCGTTGCTCGCGCAGCATGAAGAGATAGAGGCTTTCGACCTTCTCGCGCGCCCAGGGCGTCTTGCGCAAGAACTTCAGGCTCGACGACACGCTGGGATCGCTCTGGAAGCAGCGCACCGGAATCTGCTGGGCCAGACCCCGCCAGCCGAAATGCCGCTCCAGCGCGACCACCATGGCCTCCAGCGTGACGCCGTGCAGCGGGTCTTTGGAGCGAACCGGCGCCGGTGTGGGGGCGATGGATGCGCTGGCGTCGGCAGCGGGAGCGGCGGGCGGTGGCAGGGTGGGGTCGTCATGCATGGCGAGCGAGCATACGCCCTGGGCCGATTCACTTCATTTTCATGAGGAAAATGGCCGCCAGCGCTTGATAAATCAGCGCGTGTAGCTATTTTTATGATAGCAATTGACCGGCTTCGGGCTCCTGGCATGCCCCCTGCCATGGCCTGTCCTTTGCGCGTGCCAGCCTCGCCGGCCGTTCCCCTCGCTCAGACCGTGCCGGGCGGGGCCTGCAGCAGCCGGTCCCCGGCGAACAGCTCCGCCGCCCAGTCGACGAAGGCCCGCACCTTGGCGCTCAGGTGGCGGTTGGGTGGATAGACCACATAGACCGGCAGCAGTGGCTGCGTCCATTCCGGCAGAACGCGCACCAGCTGCCCTTCGGCGAGCGGCTGGTCGGCCTGGAAGGTGGTGATCTGGCCCACGCCGTGCCCCGCCATCAACGCGGTCACATAGGCATTGCTTTCATTGACCGCCAGCTGCGAGGGGCCGGCCAGTTCCAGAACCTCGCCGTCGCGGTGGAATTCCAGCGGGTAGCGGCGGCTGGACACTGGCGAAAAATAGATCACGCACCGGTGTCCGCCGTCGCCGCGCTCCAGATCCAGCGGGTGCTGCGGCGTGCCGTGGCGCGCCAGGTAGGCGGGTGACGCGACGGTGATGAATTCGAGATTGCCGATGCGCCGCGCCACCAGGGATTGGTCCGCCAGCTCCCCGCCGCGGATCACGCAGTCCACGTTGTCGCCGATCAGGTCGACGGTGCGGTCGCTCACGCCCAGGTCGATCTGGATGTCGGGAAAGCGCTCCTGGAACTCCGCCAGGCGCGGCAGGATCAGCAGCCGGGCGACCGACGAGCCCACATCCACGCGCAGCCGGCCGCGCGGGCTGGACCGCGCCTGGCCCATGCTCGCCTCGATGTCGTCGAAATCGGCCAGCAGCCGCACCGTACGGTCGTAGTAGGCGGCGCCATCGGCCGTGACGGTGACGCGCCGGGTGGTGCGGTTGAGCAGTTTCACGCGCAGGCGTGCTTCCAGCGCCTGCACGTGCTTGGTGATGCTGGCCTTGGGCAGATGCAGCGAATCGGCCGCGCGCGTGAACGTGCCGGCTTCCACCACCCGCGCGAAGATGCGCATGGCCTGGATCTGGTCCATGGCTTGTCCTTCCTCATCCCTGGTCGGGGTGGAAGAATTCTCACACGCGGGCAGGGCACGCATTGTTCCGCGTTTGGAAACAGAGCAATGGCCATTCGCGGGTTTATCGTGGCCGCTACGGCCGCTACATTGCTCATCACCCGGCCTCCTGTCAGGGACCCACCCCATGTCATCTTCTTTCTCCGCTGCTCCACCGACCAGTCCGCCTGCGTCCCCCGCTTGCGCCGACGCCACCATCGACGTGGCGCCCGGCCGGCAGGTGGGCGTGCGGGTGTACGGCAAGAAGCCCAAGGCGAAGACGGGCGCCGCGCCGGCCGCGGCGCTTCCGCTGGTGGTGCATTTCCATGGCGGCGCGTTCGTGTCGGGCGACCTGGACAACGGCGGCACCGTGGCCACCCTGCTGCAGGGCGCGGGCGCGCTGGTGGTGTCGGTGGCCTATCCCCTCGCGCCGTTCCCGGAGCCGCTGGAGACGGGCTATGCGGTGCTCCAGTGGGCCTTCAAGCACCGCACGCGGCTGGCCGGGGCCGGCGCGCCGGTCTACCTGGCCGGTGAGGAGGCTGGCGGCAATCTGGCGGCGGGCGTGGGCCTGATGGCACGCGACCAGTCGCACCCGCCGATCGCCGGACAGATCCTCCTGTCGCCCATGCTCGACCCCTGCGTGGGCACGCCCTCGGTGCGTGCCGCCACGGGCGACGCCACCGCCTGCAAATGGTCGATGGGTTGGACCAAGTTCCTGGGCTGCACCCGCGATGCCGAGCACCCCTATGCCGTGCCCGCCGCCGCCCAGCGCCTGGCCGGGCTGCCGCCCACGCTGGTGCTGGTGGGCAGCGACGACCCCATGCGCGACGAAGCGCTGGCCTACGCCGCGCGGCTCGAAGCCGCTGGCCAGCCCGTCACGCGTCACATCTTCAACCAGGCCGCGCAGTGGCCCGAAGCCCTGCTGCAGCAGGGTGCCGGCAACTGCCCCTGCGCGCCCGAGGTGCAGGCGCAATTGCGCCAGTTCTTCGAGGCGACGCGATGTCGGCCGCCGCTGTGAGCCCTCAAGCCCCCTGATCGCGCGGCGCCGCGCCGCCGCCGTCGCCCTTCGATTTCCGCTTGACCTCAACCGCGGTTGAGGTCCGAGACTGCGCACGCCTGCCGATCGCACGGCGTCCAACCACCGTTCGTTTTTTCCGGGCCCGATGCGCCGGAGGGCACCGCTTTGCCCGCGTTTTTTCCATCGCATCGAATCGCCCGGCCCTGCAACACAAGGAGGAACCACCAATGACACACACCAACGACCCGTCGAAGCCCGATCCCCAGCCTGTCCGCACGCCGGAGGCATCGTCGGCGGCCGCGCCCGCTCCATCCTCCGCACGCCGGTGGTGGACCGCCGCCGGCGCCGCCGTGGCCCTGGCCGCCGCCGGGGGCGCCGTCTTCGGCCTGGGCACCTCGCATGCGGAAGCGCCTCAGGCCGCCGCCGCTCCGCCGGCCGTGCCCGTGTCGGTCGCCGCCGTGGTGCAGCAGGAGGTGTCGCTGTGGGACGAGTTCTCCGGCCGGCTGCAAGCCGTGCAGCGGGTGGACGTGCGACCCCGTGTGGCGGGCGCCCTGCAGGCCGTGCATTTCCGCGAAGGCGCGCTCGTGCGCCAGGGCGACCTGCTGTTCACGGTGGACCCGGCGCCCTTCGCCGCCGAGGTGGACCGCGCCGCCGCGCAGGTGGCCGCCGCGCAGGCCCGCGTGTCGTACACCCGCAGCGAAATGGAGCGCGCCACGCGCCTCTGGGAAGAGCGGGCCATCGCGCAGCGCGAGCACGACGAGCGCATGAACGCCCAGCGCGAAGCCGACGCCAACCTGCACGCCGCCCAGGCCGCGCTGCAGGCGGCGCGCCTGAACCTGGGCTACACCCAGGTGCGCGCCCCGGTCTCGGGACGCGTCGGCCGCATCGAGGTCACCCAGGGCAACCTGGTGGCCGCAGGCGCCGGCGCGCCGGTGCTCACCACGCTGGTATCGGTGAGCCCGATCTACGCCAGCTTCGACACTGACGAGCAGATCGTCGCGCGCGCGCTCGACGGCCTGCGCGGCGGCCAGGGCGCCCGTGCGCAGATCGAGCGTATCCCCGTGCAGATGGGCACCGGCACGGCCGGCGGCACGCCGCACGCGGGGCACCTGCAGCTCATCGACAACCAGGTGGACGCGCGAAGCGGCACGGTGCGCGTGCGGGCCGTGTTCGACAACGCCGACGGCGCGCTCATGCCGGGCCAGTTCGCCCGCATCCGCATGGGCCAGGCCAGAAGCGCGCAAGCCGTGCTCATCAACGAGCGCGCCGTGGGCACCGACCAGAGCAAGAAGTTCGTGATGGTGGTGGGCGAGGGCAACAAGGCCGAGTACCGCGAAGTGCAGCTGGGCGCGCCGGTCGATGGCCTGCGCGTCGTCACCTCGGGCCTGAAGGCCGGGGAGCGCATCGTCGTGAACGGGCTGCAGCGCGTGCGCCCGGGCGCTGCCATCGCCCCGCAGGAAGTGCCGATGGCGGCCAAGGCCGAACAGGGCGGCGACGCCCGGCAGGCGCACGCCGCCGCCAAGCAACCGGCGGCCTGAGACGGCGCCGCAACCAGGGCAAGAACACCATGAACCTCTCTCGCTTCTTCATCGACCGCCCCATCTTCGCCGGGGTGCTGTCGGTGCTCATCTTCCTGGCGGGGCTGATCGCCCTGCGCGCATTGCCGATCTCGGAATACCCCGAGGTCGCGCCGCCCTCCGTCGTGGTGCGCGCCACCTACCCCGGCGCCAACCCCAAGGTGATCGCCGAGACCGTGGCCACCCCGCTGGAGGAATCGATCAACGGCGTGGAAGGCATGCTCTACATGGGCAGCCAGGCCACCACCGACGGCGTGATGACGCTCACGGTGACCTTCGCGCTGGGCACCGACCCCGACAAGGCGCAGCAACTGGTGCAGAACCGCGTCTCGCAGGCCGAGCCGCGCCTGCCCGAGGAGGTGCGCCGCCTGGGCATCACCACCGTCAAGAGCGCGCCGGACCTGACCATGGTCGTGCACATGGTCTCGCCCAACGGCCGCTACGACATCGATTACCTGCGCAACTATGCGGTGCTCAACGTCAAAGACCGGCTGGCGCGCATCCCCGGCGTCGGGCAGGTGCAGATCTTCGGCGGCGGCGACTATTCCATGCGCGCCTGGCTCGACCCGCAGAAGGTCGCGCAGCGCGGGCTCTCGGCCGCCGACGTGGTGGCCGCCATCCGCGGCCAGAACGTGCAGGCCGCCGCGGGCGTGGTCGGGCAGTCGCCGGGCCTGCCGGGCGTGGACATGCAGCTGTCGATCAACGCGCAAGGGCGCCTGGCGACGGTCGAGGAATTCGGCGACATCATCGTCAAGACAGGCGCCGACGGCGCGGTGACGCGCCTGCGCGACGTGGCCCGGCTGGAGCTGGGCGCGGCCGACTACTCGCTGCGTTCGCTGCTCAACAACGACCCGGCCGTCGGCATGGGCGTGTTTCAGGCGCCGGGCTCCAACGCGCTCGACATCTCGTCCAACGTGCGCGCCACCATGGCCGAGCTGCAAAAGCACATGCCCGAGGGCGTGGAGTTCCGCATCGCCTACGACCCCACGCAGTTCGTGCGCGCCTCCATCCATTCGGTGATCCAGACGCTGCTGGAAGCCATCGCGCTGGTGGTGGTCGTGGTGATCCTGTTCCTGCAGACCTGGCGCGCCTCCATCATTCCGCTGCTGGCGGTGCCGGTGTCGGTGGTGGGCACGTTCGCCGTGCTGCACCTGCTGGGCTTTTCGATCAACGCGCTGTCGCTCTTCGGGCTGGTGCTGGCCATCGGCATCGTGGTGGACGATGCCATCGTGGTGGTGGAGAACGTCGAGCGCAACATCGAGGCGGGCCTTTCGCCCCGCGAGGCCACCTACCAGGCCATGCGCGAGGTGAGCGGCCCCATCATCGCCATCGCGCTGGTGCTGGTGGCGGTGTTCGTGCCGCTGGCCTTCATCAGCGGCCTGACGGGGCAGTTCTACCGCCAGTTCGCGGTCACCATCGCCATCTCCACGGTGATCTCGGCGATCAATTCGCTGACGCTGTCGCCGGCGTTGAGCGCGCTGCTGCTCAAGGGCCACCATGAACCCAAGGACGCGCTGACGCGCGGCATGGACCGCGTGCTGGGCGGGTTCTTCCGCCGCTTCAACCGCGTGTTCCACCGCGGCTCGCAGGCCTACAGCGGCGGCGTGCAGCGCGTCATCGGCCGCAAGGCGCTCATGCTGGTGATCTACGCCGCCCTCGTGTTCGTCACCTGGGGCCTGTTCAAGGCCGTGCCGGGCGGCTTCGTGCCCGCGCAGGACAAGCAGTACCTGGTCGGCTTCGCCCAACTGCCGGACGGCGCCACGCTGGACCGCACGGACGACGTGATCCGCCGCATGGGCGAGATCGTGAAGAAGAACCCGAACGTGGAAGACGCCATCGCTTTCCCCGGCCTGTCGATCAACGGCTTCACCAACAGCTCCAACTCGGGCATCGTCTTCGTCACGCTCAAGCCCTTTGCCGAGCGCACGCGCGCCGACCAGAGCGGCGGCGCCGTCGCCGGCCAGTTGAACCAGGCCTTCGGCAGCATCGAGGAGGCATTCATCGCCATGTTCCCGCCCCCGCCGGTGGCCGGGTTGGGCACGACGGGCGGCTTCAAGCTGCAAATCGAGGACCGCGCCTCGCTGGGCTATGAAGCCATGGACGCGGCGGTGAAGGCCTTCATGGCCAAGGCCTACCAGACGCCCGAACTGGCCGGCCTCTTCACCAGCTGGCAGGTCAACGTGCCGCAGCTCTACGCGAACATCGACCGCACCAAGGCGCGCCAGCTGGACGTGCCGGTGACCGACATCTTCGAGACGCTGCAGATCTACCTGGGCAGCCTGTACGCCAACGACTTCAACCAGTTCGGCCGCACCTACAGCGTGCGCGTGCAGGCCGATGCGGCCTACCGGGCCCGGGCGGAAGACGTGGGCCTGCTCAAGGTGCGCTCCACCACGGGCGAGATGGTGCCGCTGTCGGCGCTGATGAAGATCGAGAACAGCTTCGGCCCCGAGCGCGCCATGCGCTACAACGGCTTTCTGGCCGCCGACGTGAACGGCGGGCCCGCGCCCGGCTATTCGTCGGGCCAGGCGCAGGCCGCCATCGAGCGCATCGCCGCCGAGACGCTGCCGCAGGGCATCGGCTTCGAGTGGACGGAACTCACCTACCAGGAGATCCTGGCAGGCAACTCGGCCGTGCTGGTGTTCCCCATCGCCATCTTGCTGGTGTTCCTGGTGCTGGCCGCGCAGTACGAGAGCCTGACGTTGCCCATCGCCATCATCCTGATCGTGCCCATGGGCCTGCTGGCCGCCATGGCCGGCGTGTGGCTGACCGGCGGCGACAACAACGTGTTCACGCAGATCGGTCTCATCGTGCTGGTGGGGCTGTCGGCCAAGAACGCCATCCTGATCGTGGAATTCGCGCGCGAGCTCGAATTCGCCGGCCGCACGCCGGTGCAGGCCGCCATCGAAGCCAGCCGCCTGCGGCTGCGCCCCATCCTCATGACCTCGCTGGCGTTCGTGATGGGTGTGCTCCCGCTGGTGCTGTCCACCGGCGCGGGCGCCGAGATGCGCAGCGCCATGGGCGTGGCGGTGTTCGCCGGAATGATCGGGGTGACGGCCTTCGGCCTCTTCCTCACGCCGGTGTTCTACGTGGTGCTGCGCCGCATGGCGGGCAACCGGCCGCTGCAGCAGCACGGCAGCCACGTGGCGCCGATCAGCCCGCCCGACGCCGGCAGCCTGGGTGCCAACGCCCAGCCGGTGCTGGCCGCACCGCGCGGCCAGCACGAATGAAGCGCCGCAAGCCAAGCAAACCAACGAGGACCTTTCACCATGTCTGCTGATTCCCTGATGGCTTCCTTCGACAGTTCCGCCGTTCACGTGCGCCGGGCGGTGCGGCTGCTGCCGCTGGCCGCCGCCCTGGTGCTGGCCGGCTGCATGGGCACGCCCGTCGTACCGCAGCCTGCGCACGCCGGGGTGCCCGTGCCCACCCGCTTCAGCACGGAAACCACTTCGCCTCTCTGGACGACGGCCGCACCCGCCGAGGCACAACCGCGCGGGGCCTGGTGGCAGAGCTTCGCCGACCCGATCCTTACCGACCTGGTGGAGCGCGCCGCCACCGGCAACACCAGCCTGCAGGAAGCGGCCGCGCGCCTGGCCGAAGCCCGCGCGCTGCTGCGTTCGGCCGACGCCAACCGGGCGCCGCAACTGGGCGCATCGACGGGCGTGGCCCGGCAGGCTGGCGCCAACACGGCCTCCGGCGGGCCCGTGCCCGCCACGCTGGCCACGGCGGGCCTGAACGTGTCGTACGAACTCGACCTGTTCGGCCGCCTGTCGCAGGCCAGCGACGCGGCGCGGCTGGACGCGCAGGCGCGGGAGGCGCTGCTGCAGAGCACCCGGCTGATGGTGCAGGCCGACGTGGCGCAGACCTATCTGCAACTGCGCGCCGTGCAGGCCGAACGCGCCCTGGTGCAGGAAAGCCTGGATGCCTACCAGGGCACGCTGCGCCTCACGCAACGCCGCTATCAGGCGGGCGACGTGGCCGAGCTGGACCTGGCCCGCGTGCAGACCGAGGTGGCGGCCACCGAATCCGAGGCGCTGGCGCTGGAGCGCCAGCAGGTGCTGCTGCGCAATGCGCTCGCCGTGCTGCTGGGCGAGGTGGCCACCGGCTTCACCGTGCCGCCCGCGCCGGCCGACGCGGCCCTGCCCGCCATCCCGGCCGGGGTGCCGGGCACGGTATTGGCGCGCCGGCCCGACGTGTCGGCGGCGCAGGCGGCGGTGCTGGCCGCGCAGGCCCGCGTGGGCGTGGCCCAGGCGGCGTGGTTTCCGGCCGTCACGCTGACCGGCAACGGCGGCTTCGCGTCGCCCGAGCTGGGCGATCTCTTCAAGTGGTCGGCGCGGTCCTGGGGGATCGGCGCGCTGCTGTCGCTGCCGATCTTCGACGGGGGCCAGCGCGCCGCGCAGGAAGAGGGCGCACGCGCTCGGCTGGAGGGCGCCATGGCCGCGCACAAGGGCCAGGTGCTGACGGCATTCCGCGAGGTGGAGGACCAGCTGGGCGCCCTGCGCCTGCTGGCCGGCCAGGCCGAGGCGCAGGAGCGGGCCGTGCAGTCGGCCCGGCGCGCCACGCAGCTGTCCGATTCGCGCTACCGCAACGGCCTGGTCAGCCAGCTGGAACTGCTGGACGCCCGGCGCAGCGAACTGCGCAATCGCCGCCAGGCGCTGCAGGTGCGCACCGCGCAGCAAACGGCGACGGTGGGCCTCATCCGTGCGCTGGGCGGCGGCTGGGGCGAGGACGCATCCGGCGCGCTGGCGTCGGCCGCTCCGGTGGTCGGCGGCGGGTGGCTGGCGGCCGCTCCCCCGGTTCGCTGAGCCGGCCAGGGGCCCCCGAGGCGGGTCAGAAGCGGTACGTGCCCGTCAACGTGACCGTGCGGCGCTGGCCGTAGAAGCAGTCGCCCCGCGCCAGGCACTGCGTGATCTGCACCTTGTCGGTCAGGTTGGTCACGTTGAGCGCCAGGCGCCACTGGCCCGCGTCGTACGCTGCCAGCGCATCGGTGAGCAGGGCGGAGGGGGTGGTGATGGCGCTGGTGCCGCTCCATTGCGAGCCGGTGTAGCGCAGGCCCGCGCCCATGGTCCAGCCGCCGCGCCCGTTGCTGGCGAAGCGGTGCATGAGCCAGCTCGAGGCCGTGTGCCGGGGCACGCTGGCCACGGGCTGGCCCTGGTCGCCGGCATTGCTGCGCGAGATGACGGCATCGGTGTACGCATAGCCCACGGTCCAGTCCCAGTGGCGCGCCAGGCTGGCCGTCATCTCGGCCTCGAAGCCCTTGGTTTTCACTTCGCCGATCTGCAGGCTGTTGAGCGGGTTGCCGGGGTCGGTGGTCTTGCGGTTCTTCTCGCGCAGCTGGTAGATGGATGCGAAGGCCGAGATGCCCTGGCCCTCGGGCTGCCATTTCACGCCCGCCTCCCACTGCTCGCCGCGCTGCGGCTTGAACGGCGTGCCGTAGAAGTCGGCCCCGCCCAGGGGCTGGAACGACTCGGAATAGCCCAAGTAGGGCGCCCAGCCGCCGTCGAGCTGGTAGGTGACACCGGCCCGCTTGGTCCAGGCCTTGTCGTCACCCGCTGCAGCGGGGCGGCCCTGGGTCTCGCTCTTGGCCCGGTCGTGCCGCAGGCCCACGGTGGCGGTGAGCCGACCCCACTTGATCTGGTCCTGCGCGTAGAAGCCCAGCTGGCGCTGCTCGACGTCGGGCTGCCGCACGAGTGCCGTGTCGGCCGGGGCGACGAAGTTGCCGTAGACAGGGGCGTAGACGTCGATCGACGGCGCCAGCGCCCGCCACGTGCGCTGGCCCCAATGGTTGCGCTGCACGTCGATGCCGCCCAGCACCGTGTGCTCGGTCTCGCCCCAGCGCAGCTTGCCTTCGAGCTGTGTGTCCACCAGCAGCATGCGCGAATTGCCCATCGTCCAGGCAGCGTCGCGCACCACGGTGCGCCCGTCGGCATTGAACACCGGCCGGGCGGGGCGGCCCCGCGCCGCGTTGGCGGCGAAGCTGGTGTAGAGCGTGCGGTAGTCCACCTCGCCCAGGCTGCGCCGCAGGTTCTGGCGCACCGTCCAGTCGTTGCCTAGCTGGTGGCTGAACAGATAGCCCCAGGTGGTGCTCTCGGAGTCGTAGCGGTCCCACCCGGGCTCGCTGATGAAGGTGGACGTGGGGATCTGGCCGTAGCGATTGGGGAGCTGTGTGCCCTGCCACGGGAAGAACCCGATCAGCGAGCCGCTTTCGTCCTTCTGGTGCGTGAACTGCAGCGTGAGCGAGGTGGCGGCGCTGGGCTTGAAGGTGAGCGTGGGGGCGAAGGCCAGGCGGTCGTCGGGCACGTGGTCCACCTGCGTGTTGCTGTCGCGCCCCACGGCCACCAGGCGGTACAGCCACTGGCCGTCCTCGGTGAGCTTGCCTGTCAGGTCGGCGGCGATCTGCTTGCGGGCATGGTTGCCGACCTGGACCTGCACCTCGCGCAAGGCTTCGGCCTGCGGGCGCTTGGAGGTGAGGTTCAGCACGCCGCCCACGCTGCCCTGCCCGTACAGCACCGAGGACGGCCCGCGCAGGAATTCCACCCGCTCCAGCGTGTAGGGGTCGGGCCGGGTGTCGTTCCAGTAGCCGATGAAGCGAACCATCCCGTCCAGGTACTGCGTCACGTCGCCGCCGCGTGCCTTGAAGGCGTCTTGCCGGCTGTCGAAGTAGTTGGACACGACGCCCGCAGAGTACGCCGTCGCCTGCCGCAGCGTCTGCACGCCCTGGGCTTCCATCTGGTCCCGGGTGATGACGCTGATGGCCTGCGGTGTCTCGATGAGCGGCGTGTCGGTCTTCGTGGCAGAGAGCGCGCGCCTGGCGACGAAGCCGCTGACCGGCGCGGTGGGGTTTTCGCCCTCCGCATTGGCGTTGACCGTGACGGGCGCGAGCGTGGCGGCGGGCGCCGGAGCTTCAGCCTGGGCGTGGGCCGGTGCGGTGGTGTGGGCCAGCAGCGCGGCTGCGGCGACGAGGTCGAGAGGAGGCAATCGCTTGAATCTCATGGAAGACTTTCCGTCGATGAAATGGAGCGCGTTGGCGGAATTGGCTTCCCGGACGCGTGGACGGCAGCGGGTGGCTGGGACAGGGGCGCAGGATCAGGCGGCCGCGAGGTAGCGGCGCCATGCGGCCAGGCCGGCATTCTAGATGGTATCGAGAACCATTCTTATTTGTCGGCGCGGCGCGGTGCGGTGCGGTGGCTCGGCGAGGTCTGTGGATCCTCAACCGCACAGGGTTGTCATGGGCGAGTCTGCACGACTGCGGCAGCCGACCTATAGTGCTCGGTTGCTGCCGCGCTCGCCGGCCTGCGGGTCTGGGTGGCCCCTCCGGGCGAATGCGTCGAAAGTACAACCGCATCCCCTTCCAACACTGCAAGGAGCTATCCGAATGACCTACCCCAACACACAACTCTTCATCGCCGGCCAGTGGCAGGACGCAGCCGATGGCAAGACCATCGCGGTGCACAACCCGTCCACCGGGCAAGAGATCGGCCGGGTCGCCCATGCCGGGCGGGCCGATCTGGACCGCGCGCTGGAAGCTGCGCAAAAGGGTTTCGAAGCCTGGCGCGACCTGCCCGCCGTCGAGCGCGCCAGGATCATGCGCCGCGCCGCCGGCCTGATGCGTGAGCGCGCCGAAGCCATCGGCCGCATCCTGACGCAGGAGCAGGGCAAGCCGCTGGCCGAGGCCAAGATCGAGGCCATGGCGGCGGCGGACATCATCGAGTGGTTCGCCGACGAAGGCATGCGCATCTATGGCCGCATCGTGCCCTCGCGCGGCAACCTGAACGTGCGCCAGCTGGTGCTGAAGGACCCGGTGGGCCCGGTGGCCGCGTTCACGCCCTGGAACTTCCCGATCAACCAGGTGGTGCGCAAGCTGGGGGCCGCGCTGGGCGCAGGCTGCTCCATCCTCGTCAAGGCGCCGGAAGAAACCCCCGCCAGTCCGGCCGAGCTGATCCGCGCCTTCGCCGACGCGGGCGTGCCGGCCGGCACCGTGGGCCTGGTGTATGGCGATCCGGCCGAGATCTCCAGCTACCTCATTCCACACCCCATCATCCGCAAGGTCACTTTCACCGGCTCCACGGCCGTGGGCAAGCAGCTGGCGGCGCTGGCCGGCAAGCACATGAAGCGCGTGACGATGGAGCTGGGCGGGCATGCGCCGGTGATCGTGGCCGACGACGCCGATGTCGAGCTGGCCGTGAAGGCCTCCGGCGGCGCGAAGTTCCGCAATGCTGGCCAGGTCTGCATCTCGCCCACGCGCTTCCTGGTGCATGAGAGCATTCGGAAGGATTTCGTCGCCGCGCTCACCCGCCATGCGCAGGGCCTGAAGGTGGGCGACGGCCTGGCCGAGGGCACGCAGATGGGCCCGCTCGCCAACCCGCGCCGCGTCACCGCCATGGCCGAGCTGCTGCAGGACGCCGTAAAGAACGGCGCCGAGGTCACCGCCGGCGGCGAGCGCATCGGCAGCGAAGGCAATTACTTCCAGCCCACGGTGCTGGACAACGTGCCGCTCAGCGCCCGCATCTTCAACGAGGAGCCCTTCGGCCCCGTGGCCGCCGTGCGCGGCTTCGAGAAGATCGAGGACGCCATCGCCGAAGCCAACCGCCTGCCCTACGGCCTGGCCGGCTATGCCTTCACCCGCTCGCTCAAGCACGCGCACCTGCTGTCGCAGCGGGTGGAGGTGGGCATGCTGTGGATCAACCAGCCGGCCACCCCGTCGGCCGAGCTGCCCTTCGGCGGGCTGAAGGATTCGGGCTACGGCTCCGAAGGCGGCCCGGAGGCCATCGAAGCGCACCTGAACACGCGCGCCGTGTCGATCACCAACGTGTGACCTCGGCCGCCTGCGCCGGGCAGGCACGCACCCACCCATCGGAGGCTGCGCCGCGAGGCGCGGCCTTTGTCGTTTCTGGCGCGGTGCAGCTGCTTATCATCGCCCGATGCCGACCGCAGCCCAACTCATCGCCTTCCTGGTCGCCGCCGTGCTCATCACCGCCACGCCGGGCCCCGACAACCTCATGGTGCTGGGCATGGGCATGTCCCGCGGCCGCCGGCCGGGCATCGTGTTCGGGCTGGGCTGCGCGCTGGGGTGCCTGAGCCACACGCTGCTGGCCGTGGTCGGGGTGAGCGCGCTGATCGCCGCGTCCCCGGTCGCCTTCAGCGCGCTCAAGTGGGTGGGCGGTGCGTACCTGATCTGGCTGGGCATCCAGGCGCTGCGCAGCACCGGAGGTGGCGGCGTCGCATCGGCCCAGGCGGCGCCCGCGCAGTCGCTGCGCGGCCTGTTCTTCAAGGGCATGTTCGCCAATGCGATCAACCCGAAGGTGGTGCTGTTCTTCCTGTCGTTCCTGCCGCAGTTCGTGGTGCCGGCCCAAGGCCAGGTCGCGCTGCAGCTGGGCCTGCTGGGGCTGGCTTTCACCGTGCAGGCGGCGCTGCTGTTCGGCCTGCTGGGTTACTTTGCCGGCTCCATCGGAGCCTGGCTGAGCCGCCGCCCGCGCGCGGGCCTGTGGCTCGACCGCATCGCCGGCGCGGTGTTCGTGGGGCTGGGGTTGAAGATGTTGAGCGGCCGATAGGTGCGTGCGGCGGGGCGCGCGTGGGCGGGCGGTCGCCACGTGGAATCCACGCAAGTGCAGCGTTACGCCGGCCGGCCTGCCGCGATAATTGGGATTGATTCCCATTTACCAATCACCATGCACGACCGCAGCTCTCCTTCATCCGCCGGCTTGACCCTTTCCCCGCTGGCCCACCGCATTCGCCAGGGCCTGGCCACCGGCCTGCTCGCGGCGACAGCCGGCGCCATGGCGCAGCCCGCGACCGACAAGACGCTTTCCCAGGTGGAGGTGAGCGACCAGGCCGAGGCCATCGGCGGCTTGCAGAAGACCTATTCGGGCGGGCAGCTCGCCCGGGGCGGCGACCTGGGGCTGCTCGGGCGGGTGGATCTGATGGACGTGCCCTTCAGCACCACCAACTACACCTCCGAGCTGATCGAGAACCAGCAGGCGCAGAGCGTGTCGGACGTGGTGATGAACGACGCCTCGGTGCGCCCGCTGGCCGCACGCGGCGGCTTCGGCGACGAATTCCAGATCCGCGGGCTCACCATGCCCAACGGCGACCTGGCCATCAACGGTCTCTACGGTCTTGCGCCGTCCACGCGCATTCCGCTGGAGATGATCGAGCGCGTGGAGGTGCTGAAAGGCCCGGGTGCGCTCACCAGCGGCGTGGGGCCGAACGGCAGCGTGGGCGGCAGCATCAACACCGTGCTCAAGCGCGCGGGCGATGCGCCGCTGACGCGCCTGACCACTACCTACATGAGCCGAGCCAACCTGGCCGCCCACCTGGACGTGGGCCGGCGCTTCGGCGAAGACAACGAGTGGGGCGTGCGCGTCAACGGCCTGGTGCGCGGTGGCGAGGGCACCATCGACGGCGGCAAGCAGAACCTGAACCTGGGCTCAGTCGCGCTGGACTACGCCGGCGCGCGCACCCGCTGGTCGCTCGACGCCACCGCGACGCGCGGCGAAACCGACGACTTCCGCAACCACATCACCCTGCCGACGACGGGCGGCATTCCGGCCGTGCCCGACACGCGCACGGCCCTCTATCCCAACACCGAACTGAAGGACGACTTCAAGCTCGTCACCTCGCGGCTGGAGCACGACATCAGCGCCGGCACCACGGTGTATGGCAGCGTGGGCTGGTCCAAGCTCGACTACCGGCAGGACTTCCCCGGCGGCCTGGGGCTGGACTCCAACGGCAACTTCACGGTGCGCAATGCCTGGTACGACCAGTACACCGATTCGAAGGCGGCCGACGTGGGCCTGCGCACCCGCTTCGCCACCGGCGCCGTCAAGCACACGGTCGCGCTGGGCTTGAACTACATGGAGCAGGAAACGGGCTACTTCTACGCCACCGGCGGCAGCACGCGCTCGAGCCTGTACAACCCCGTGCCGGCACCGGCCATGACGGGCGTGCGCGGCGCGCCCGCCAAGAGCGTGGAGAACCACCAGCACAGCATCGCCATCGCCGACACGCTGGGCCTGCTGAACGACAGCCTGCTGGTGACGGTAGGCCTGCGCCGCCAGACCATGGACTACGAAGGCTTCAACGTGGCGACCGGCGCCTCGTCCAGCCAGTACAAGTCGAGCAGCACCACGCCGCTCGCCGGCGTGGTCTTCAAGCCCGCGAGGAACACGTCGATCTATGCCAACTACACCGCCGGCCTGTCGCGGGGCAGCAAGGTGTCCGAGACGGCCTCGCCCGCCTACGACAACGCGGGGCAGACCATTCCACCCTTCAAGTCCCGGCAGGTCGAGGTGGGTGTGAAGGTGGACTGGGGCCGGCTCACGACCCAGGCAGCCATCTACCAGATCAAGCGGCCCAGCGCCTACACCTCGGTGTCGACCATCGACCCCAGCCTGAACCACTATGGCTTCGACGGCGAGCAGCGCAACCGGGGGCTGGAGCTGACGGCCTACGGCGAAGTGCAGCGCGGCCTGCGCCTGATGGCCAGCGCCGCCTTCAACGAAGCCAAGCTCACCCGCACCCAGGGCGGCGTCAACCAGGGCAACACGGCGACCGGCGTGCCCAAGGTCAACTACAACCTGGGCGTGGACTGGAACACGCCCTGGCTGCAGGGCCTGAGCTTCAATGGCCGCGTGGTCAGCTCGTCCTCGGTGTACCGCGACGTCGCCAACACGCTGCGCACGCCGTCCTGGACGCGGCTGGACCTGGGTGCGCGCTACGCCACCCAGCTCTCCGGCAAGCCGGTGGTGTTCCGCGCCAACCTGGAGAACGCTTCCGACAAGTCCTACTGGATCACCGGGCTCAACAGCTACTCCACGACGGGCCTGCCGCGCACGCTCACCGTGTCGGCGCAGTTCGACTTCTGAGCGGTTGGCCGGCCGCCCGCCGCATCGCTCACGAGTGCACCTCCCACCCGCGCGCCTGCTGCAGCAGCTGGCGCAGGAAGTTCTCGGCGATGGGCGAGAGGCGCTTGCCCTGCGGCCACAGCACATACCACGATGACGGCACGGGCATGCCCTCGGCGCGCAGGATCGCCACGCCCTCGCTGGCCGGCTCGGCCGGCAGGGCATGGCGCGACACCAGTCCCAGGCCCATGCGCGCGGCCACCGACTGCTTGATCGCCTCGTTGCTGCCCAGCTCCAGCCGCACGCGGGGCGCGAAGCCCAGCGACTTGAAGTGCTCGTCGGTGGCCAGGCGCGTGCCCGAGCCGGTCTCGCGCAGGATGAACGGCTCCTTCAGCAGCTGCTCCAGCCGCACCCGGCGACGCGCGGCCAGGGGGTGGTCCTGCGCGGCGATCACCACCAGCGGATTGCCCAGCAGCACCTGCCGGTCGTGCGGCACGTTGCGCGGCGGGATGGAGAGGATGTAGAGGTCGTCCTCGTTGGCCAGCAGCCGCTGCACCACGCCGTCGCGGTTGAGCACCTGCAGCGACACGTCGACCGCCGGGTGTTCGGCGCAAAAGCGCCCCAGCATGCGCGGGATGAAGTACTTGGCGGTGCTGGCCAGCGCGATGCGCAGCCGCCCCTGGCTCACGCCCTTGAGCGCGGCCACGCGCTGCTCCAGCGCCTCCCATTCGGCGGCGATGGCCCGGGCCGTCTGCGCGGCGGCCTCCCCCGCCTGGGTGAGGTGCAGGCGCTTGCCGACGCGTTCGTAGAGCGGCAGGCCGATGGCGTCGGACAGCTCCTTGAGCTGCATCGACGCGGTGGGCTGGGTGACGTGGCAGTGGCGCGCCGCGCCGGTGACCGAGCCGGTCTCGGCCAGCGCCAGCATCAGCTGCATCTGGCGAAAGGTGGCATGCATAGAGAAACCTCGATGAAGTCGATCGATAGTATCGATTTTCCAGGATCGCCTGGCCGGCCTAGCATCGCAGCCCATGAACCACCTTCTCGATCCCGCGATCCTGTTTTTCGTGCTCGGCCTGGCGGCCGGGCTGCTGCGCTCCAACCTGGAGGTGCCCGCGCCGCTGTCGCGCTTTCTGTCGCTCTACCTGTTGATGGCGCTGGGCCTGAAGGGCGGCTTCGCCCTGGCCCAGTCGGGCTGGACGGCGCAGGTGTCCGCCGCGCTGGGCTGCGCGCTGGTGCTGGCCATCGCCGTGCCCGCCATCGCTTGGTGCGTGCTGCGCCGGCTGCTGCCGCCCTTCGACGCGGCGGCGGTGGCGGCCACCTACGGCAGCGTCAGCGCCGTGACCTTCGTGACGGCTGCCCACCTGCTGGAGCAGCAGGGCACGCCGGCCGGCGGCTACATGGCGGCGGCGATGGCCCTGATGGAGTCGCCCGCCATCGTGCTGGCGGTGGTGATGGCGCAGTGGCTGCGGCAGCCGGCGGGGGCCGCGCTGCCAGCGGGTGGGCAGGCCGTGCTGGCCGGCAATGGCGCCGCCGGCGCCGCCATGGGCCACGGCCCCCGGCTCGGCCCCGTGCTGCGCGAGGCGCTGACCGATGGCGGCGCCGTGCTGCTGCTGGGCGCGCTGCTGGTGGGGCTCGTCACCGGCGAGCGGGGCGAAGCGGCCATGCACCCCTTCACCGTCGATCTCTTCAAGGGCCTGCTGGCGTTCTTCCTGCTCGACATGGGGCTGCTCACCGCACGCAACGTGGCCGGCCTGGGCGGGCTGGGCGCGCAGCGCCTGCCGCTGGCGCTGTTCGCGGTCGCCGGCCCGGTGGCGCACGGGCTGCTGGCGCTGGGCCTGGCGCGGATCGCCGGCCTGGCCGTGCCCGAGGCCACGCTGCTGGCCGTGCTGGGCGCGAGCGCCTCGTACATCGCCGTGCCCGCCGTGCTGCGCCATGCCATGCCGGAAGCGCGGCCGGCCCTTTACGTGGGCCTGTCGCTGGGCATCACGTTTCCGTTCAACCTCGTGCTGGGCATACCGCTCTATGGCTGGCTGGCACAGGCGTGGCTGGGGTGAGGGCGCCGACGCCGCACGGAGGTCGCGTCAGTGCCCGGGCGCGGCTGGCAGTGCGGGCGATTCCATGCCCTCCGCCTGCGCGAAGGTCAGCGTGGTGATGTAGCTGGTCTCGCCGAATTTGGCGCCATTGCGCTCGCCCGGCGCCGTATCGGAGTGCTTCACCTCGGCGACGTACTGTCCCTTCCAGGGCAGCGCGAACCGCACCGTGCCGTCGGCTCCCGTCTGCGCCTCGCGGGCCCAGCCGGAGGGCGACACCAGTGTCACCTGCGTCTTGGGCAACGGCTGGCCGTTGAAGACCACGCGCAGCTCGCCCGCACGCTCCGTGGGCACCAGGTCCAGCGGCGCAGTGGCGGCCACGGGCTTGCCCAGGCCCGCCACCCAGCGCGCGGCAGGGCGCCACAGCAGCGCGGGCTTGCCGGCCTTGCTGCGGTCGATGAGCGGGTAGGGCGCTTCGGCGAACAGCGAATCGGCAGTGCCGGCGGGCAACGCATAGGTGAAGGCGCTGGCCGCACGCTGGCCGGGCACCTGACGGCTCTGGCCGCCGGCTTGCTGCGCCAGCACGGGCACGCCTTCGAACTTGTCCAGCGCGCCCGGCGAGGTCTCGCGCAGGTTGTCGGCGTATTCACCGAAGTGCAGCTGGGCCTGGTTGCCGGTGGCTTCGATCCACACCTGATGGGCCTGGGCGGTGCCGGCGAGGGCGGCCAGCAGGCAGGCGGAGACGAACGGATGCAGGGGACGGGTCATGAAGAGAACTCCAGGGTTGAAAATCGGCAGGCTTCATGCGTTTGCTATGAAAATGGTAGCTGCCTGCGCTGATGGATCAAGCGCTGCAGCCCATTTCGTGCATGAAGAGGTGATCGGCTGGCCAAGGGGGCCCGCTGGCGCGGGCGCGCCTTGGGGTGGCCGCGCGGTCCGGGACGCAGGCGGGCGCACCCGTCTGGCTCCGTGCAGATGGCGCGGACCGCTGCATTCTAGGCGTTGAGAATGGATCTCATTCTGGAATGTGTGAAAGTCGTGCCGACGGCCTCTCCGCAACCGGCACCGTGCGGCGCTCCACCGGGTCGGGCCGCCGTCCGACGCGCCGCGCGCCGAGCCGCCACGACACTGCCGGGATGAGTCCGACCTTCATGACCCATGCCGCCGTGGCCTTCGGCCTGGCGCTGCCCGCCGCCGCCTGGGCCGACGGCAACCCGCTCGCCGCCGAGCGCTGGAAGACCCGCCCGGTGGTGGTCGTGGTGCCCGCGCCGGACGACCCCCTGCTCACGCGGCTGAACGCCGCCCTGCGGGAGCCGTCCCTGCGCGAAGGCTTTCGCGAGCGCGACATGGCGCTCTACACCGTCGTCGCCGGCCAGGGCAGCCGCAACGGCGAGGCGCTGCCTGCCGCCAGCACGGCGGGCCTGCTCGCCGCGCTGGAGCTCGACGCCCAGGGACCGGCGACCTTCGTGCTGGTGGGCAAGGACGGCGGGGTGAAGATGAAGGAGGGCGCTGGCGTGGACCTGCGGGACGTCTTCGCCGAAATCGACCGCATGCCCATGCGCCAGCGGCGCTGAGGCGGCCCGGTTTCAGCCGGCCGCCGCGCCGGGCCAGGGCTGGGAGAGATCGATGTCCAGCACGATGCCCGACCGCGCCGGCGGCCTGGGCTGGATGGCCGCGAGCCGCGCCTGCATGGCGTCCCAGATCGGCCCACCCAGGAGCACGGAGCCCGCCGTCTCGAAGGCCGAGAACCCGCTCGCCTGCGCCAGCGCATGCAGGCTGCCCGAGAGTTCCGGCACGCCCGGCGGCGTGATGAACAGCACCTCGGGCCGGGCCTGGCGCACCATCTCGTGGGCCAGCGCGCGGGCGACGAAGTCGGTGTCGCTGCCGTGGCCGCTGCGGCGCATGAGAAACACCACGAGGTCGACGTTGCGCAGCAGCGGCGAGGCGAGGGTGGAGCCCAGCAGGTTCTCGCTGATGCCCACCAGCCGCACGGCGCCGGCGTCCGGGTCCGCCACGTCGGCATAGTCGAGCGGGTAGGTGTCGGCGTCACGGCCGGTGTCGGAGATCTTCAGGGAGCAGGCGGGCGTGCCGAAGCGCTCGGCAAGGTGGCTGAAGATGGGGTGGAACCACAGCACGGAGTTGCTGAACACGGCCGCCTGCTTGACCGCGCCCGCCTCGCCGCCGGCTCCACCCGAGGCCGTGCCGGGGCGCGGCAGGCGGTTGGGCGTGAGGAAGTAGCGGAACGCGTCGGTGACCGCCGCCAGCCGGTGCGCGGCCAGGAACCGGCGGATGGTGGCCAGCCGCTCGCTGGTCTGCAGGGCGGTGGAGGGCGACGACTGCACCAGCGCCACGCTCCACTGCCCGTGGCTGCGTTCGGTGATGCGCTGGTTGAACAGCACCGTCGGCTGCTCGTGGTTCCAGAAGGCGGTGGTGCGCGCCAGCAGCCCGCGCAGGGCGGCGTCGTCGCCTTCGATGAAGTGCAGGAAGTAGCCCTCCGCCACCGCCAGCAGGCCGGTCAAGCCGTTGCGCCGGGCGTAGTCGGCGCAGGTGGCCAGCAGGCTTTCCGGCGGCACGGCCAGATTCCCGTTGCGGCGAGCGGGGCCAAAGTAGCAAACGGCGCGCATGGCGTGGGGTGGGCGCGTGAGAGGCGTGAGAAAGGCGTCAGGGCTTGGAGGGCGCCGCCTCAGCCGCGTTCCACCGGGCGGCTGGCGTCGCTGCACCATTCGCTCCAACTGCCGGCGAACAGCCCGGTGGGGCCCAGGCCCGCGACCTCCATCGCCAGCAGGTTGGGCACCGCGCTCACGCCGCTGCCGCACTGGTGCACGACGGTGCCCGCGGGACGGCCCTGCAGCAGGGCGTCGAACTCGGCGCGCAACTGCTCGGCCGGCTTGAAGCGGCCGTCCGGCCCCAGGTTCTGGGCGAAGGGGCGGTTGAGCGCGCCCGGGATATGACCCGCGACGGGGTCGAGCGGCTCGACCTCGCCGCGAAAGCGGGGCGTGGCCCGCGCATCGACGATGGTCTGCCCGGGCTGGCCCAGGCGGGCCTGCACCTCATCGGCGGTGACCAGCTCGCGCAGCGGCGCCCCGAGCCGGAAGTTGGACTGGAAGTGCGCCGGCTCCTCGCCGCTCGCCACCGGCAGACCCGCGCTCTGCCAGGCCTGCAGGCCGCCGTCCAGCACGGCCACGGCGTCGTGGCCGGCCCACTTGAGCATCCACCAGAGGCGGCCGCAGTAGTTGGCGCCGTTGCGGTCGTACACCACGGCCTGCATGTCGTTGGCAAAGCCGATGCTGGAGAGCCAACTGGCGAGCCGCTCGCGGTGGGGCAGGGGGTGGCGGCCGCCCGATGCGGGCTCGTCGCCCTCGGCCGCGACGATGACTCCGCCGGTACCGGGTGCGCCGTGCGGGGCGCTCAGGTCGCGGTCGAGGTCGGCATGCACGGCGCCCGGAATGTGGGCCTCCAGGTACTGGGCGCCGCCTGACGACGGATGCATCAGGTCGAAGCTGCAGTCGAAGACCATGCGCGGGCGCGCACTGGCCATCAATGCCTGCAGTTCAGGCACAGAGATCAGCGTGGTGTAGGCAGAGGGCATGGCGGGTCGGCGCGTTCTGTGATGCGGCCATTGTGGCACTGCCTCGGCCGGCGGCATGCCGGACTGCGCCTGCAAAACGCCGGTTTCGGCCGCACTGCACTTTGGTTCACGTTGCGCAGGCTGGCCCCGCAGGGCGCGGGTGGGGTGCGGGTGTGGCGGGGCGTGGCGGGGTGTGGTCCGCCGCGCAGGGCGATCGGCGCTCAGCGTTCCTCGGCCGGCGCTCCGGGTGCCGCCCGTGCCCGCAGCACGGTGGCGACGATGCCGCTCGCCACGATCAGCGCCATGCCCAGCCAGCCGATCGGCGGGATGACGTCGCCGAAGAGCGCCACGCTGAAGAACGCGGCGAAGACGATGCCGGAATACTGCAGGTTGGCGACCACCAGCGTGCCGCGCGGCGTCATGGCGCGCGCATACGCCCGGGTCATGCACAGCTGGCCGGCGGCGGCCAGCGCGCCGATGGGCAGCAGCCAGAGCGCGGGCCAGCCGGGCCACTCGGAGGTGCCCGTCACCAGCAGGGCCGCGCCGCCCGCCACCGCCGAGCCGACGGCGAAGTAAAAGACGGTGCGTGTCTCGGGCTCGCCCAGGCGCGACAGGGCCATGACCTGCATGTACGCGAACGCGGCGGTCAGACCCGACAGCAGGCCCACCATGCCGGCGAACCCCTGGTTGTCGCCGATGCTGGGGCGCAGCATCATCACCACGCCGGCAAAGCCCGCCAGCACGGTGGCCACCAGCGTGGCCTGCAGCGGCGGTCGCGGCTGGGCGCCGCTGGGGCGCCAGGTCAGCAGCGCGCCGCCCACCAGGAAGGCGGCGATCCAGACGCTGCTCATGTAGTTGAGCGTCATGGCCGTGGCGAGCGGCAGGTGGGCGATGGCGTAGAACCAGGAGCCCAGCGAGGTCACGCCGATCAGGCTGCGCCAGGCATGCATGCCCGGAAAGCGCGTGCCCAGCGACACCCCCTGCGCCCGCGCCAGCCCCCAGAGAATGGCCATGCCGATCAGGCCGCGGTAGAAGACCAGCTCGGCCGAGTTGAAGTGCGCCGATGCGAATTTCACGCACACCCCCATGCTGGCGAAGATGAAGGCGGCCAGAACCATCCAGAGGGCGTGCATGGGCAGTGAGTCGAATCTAGGAATGAAAAAAGCTGCCAGCGCCCGAAACATCGGCGCTGGCAGCTATGCTTTTGGTAGCAATGGGCGGAATCACCGCTGAGGTATGGCGCCGCCCATCTGCGCGCGGTACCACTCGTGGAAGTGCTGCATGCCGTCTTCCATCGGGCTCTGGTAGGGGCCGACCTCGTTGTCGCCGCGCTCGTACAGCGCCCGGCGGCCGGCGTCCATGCGCTCGCCGATCTCGTCGTCCTCGATGCAGGTTTCCATATAGGCGGCCTGCTGAGCCTCGACGAATTCACGCTCGAAGGCCGTGATCTCTTCCGGGTAGTAGAACTCCACCATGTTCAGCGTCTTGGTCGGACTGACCGGGTGCAGGGTCGAGACGGTGAGCACGTGCGGATACCACTCCACCATGATGTGCGGGTAGTAGGTCAGCCAGATCGCGCCGCGCTCGGGCAGCTTGCCTTCGCGGTAGTTCAGCAGCACCTCGTGCCACTTCCGGTAGACGTCGGAGCCGGGCTTGCCGAACGTGGAGGCCACGCCCACCGTCTGCACCGAATAGTGCTGGCCGAACTCCCAGCTGAGGTCGTCGCAGGTGACGAAGTTGCCCAGGCCCGGGTGGAACGGGCCGACGTGGTAGTCCTCCAGATAGACCTCGATGAAGGTCTTCCAGTTGTAGTTGCACTCGTGCATCTCCACGCGGTCGAGCGTGAAGCCGTCGAAGGACAGCTGCGCCAGGGGGCCCATCCTGCCCAGGTCGGCATGGATGTCGCGGCCGTTGTCCTCGAACAGCAGGCCGTTCCACTCGCGCAGGCCGTAGTTGTTCAGGTTCAGGCAGGGGTCGTGCGAGAAATGCGGCGCGCCCAGCAGCTCTCCCGAGGGGGCGTACGTCCAGCGGTGCAGCGGGCAGACGATGTTGCCGCCGGCATGGCCCTTGCCCTGGCCCTGCAGCGTGCCACGCCCCCGGAGCATCACGGCCTGCCGGTGGCGGCAGACGTTGGAGATCAGCTCGACCCCGCCCTGGGCGTTGCGCACCAGCGCGCGGCCCTCCTTTTCCTGGGGCAGCGCATGGTAGTCGCCGGGATGGGGCACGGACAGCTGGTGCCCCACGTAGCGGGGCCCGCGCTGGAAGACGGTCTCCAGCTCGCGCTGGAAGAGCGTTTCGTCGAAGTAGCTTGAAACTGGTAGTTGGCTTGCGGCCTGCTGCAGTTGAAGACTTAAATCAGACATGAAGACCTGACCTAAAGACTCCCCACAGGGAGGTGCGGGTGCGCACGTGGAAAAAACGAAACCGGCCGAGCAAAACACCCACAGCCGGTTCGATGGAAGGAATGGGATTGTAGCCGGTGGGGTTATTTCCGCCCGACCGGTATGTGTATTGCACCAGTGCGGGGAGCGCCCGGCCGGCTGCGGCGGGGCGGGTGTCGCCGCCGCGCTCGCGCCGGGGAGGCGCCAGCGGGCGCAACCCCTAGAATCGCAGGTTTTTGACAGTGCGCCGCCAGGCCGCGCTCCCCTCCATGCCCAAGGCCCCCGCCACCCCCACCCAGCCC
>Ga0308171_1000830_pt1 | contig 52235 bp, 51 predicted proteins | sample PhyGR1_FD_202135 | JGI IMG/M metagenome (GOLD analysis project Ga0308171, IMG submission 202135) | Phyllosphere microbial communities from UC Gill Tract Community Farm, Albany, California, United States - DLSLSG.R1 | ecosystem: Host-associated > Plants > Phyllosphere > Unclassified | place: USA... | reverse complement strand
TCAGACCCTTGGGGCAGACATTCGCGCAGTTCATGATCGTGTGGCAGCGGTACAGGCGGAAGGGATCCTCCAGCTCGTCCAGACGCTCGCCGGTCATCTCGTCGCGGCTGTCGGCCAGCCAGCGATACGCCTGGAGCAGGATCGCCGGCCCTAAGAACTTGTCGCTGTTCCACCAATAGCTGGGGCACGAGGTCGAGCAGCAGGCGCACAGGATACACTCGTACAGGCCGTCGAGCTTCGCACGGTCGTCGGGCGACTGGAGCCGCTCCTTGCCCGAAGGCGCAGGGGACACGGTCTGCAACCACGGCTTGATCGAAGCATATTGCGCGTAGAAGTGCGTGAAGTCGGGGACCAGATCCTTGACCACGTCCATGTGCGGCAGCGGCGTGATCTGGACCGTGCCCTTCACATCCTCGATCGCGGTGGTGCAGGCCAGGCCGTTGCGGCCGTCGATGTTCATCGCGCACGACCCGCAAATGCCTTCGCGGCACGACCGGCGGAAGGTCAGCGAGCTGTCCTGCTCCGCCTTCATCTTGATCAGCGCGTCGAGCACCATCGGACCGCACTCGTCCAGATCGACCTCGAACGTGTCGTAACGCGGGTTCTGGCCCGAATCGGGATCGTAGCGATAGACCTTGAACTTTTTCAGGCGACCTTGCGTCGTCGCCTGGTGCGCTTCGCCCTTCTTGATGACGCTGTTCTTCGGCAGGGCAAATTCGGCCATGGTCACTAACCCGCTGGATGGGCCGGCCCCGGGACCGGCAAAGAATTACCAGAGCCGATACATGACAGGGCCGGATGTCGCAAATGTCTTGAAGCGATTTAGGCGCGTGGTCAGATCACATCAAGAACGAGGCCCAGGTCGCGCGCCTCCTCGGCATCGATATACCAGTTGCTGACCGCCTTTTCGCGCAATGTCTCGAAGGATACCTGCGAGCCGTTGACGATCGCGCGGAAACCCTCTTCCTGGATCAGGACCGAATGCTCGATCTCGTGCAGCTTGGCCTTCAAGATCGCGGGCAGGGTGGTGAGCGGCCCGCTGAGGTCAAGCGATCCCGACATCTGCCGCTCGTGCAGCATCAGCCGGGTACCACGCGTCAGGAAACGCGTCTCGACCGAAAAGGCCGACATGAAGGTCGCACCCGCCGAATAGACCGCGACCTTGCCCAGGAACAGCGTTTCGCGCCCTGTATAGTCGCGCAGCAGGCGAATCGAATCGCCCATGGCGCGCGCCATTTCCGGATCGCCACCCAGCGTGGTGATCGACACGACCAGCGGGCCCTCGGTTGGCGCGGCGGCGAGCTGGTCCTTGAAACCCGCATACATCACTTCGTCCACGGTGCCGTAGAGCTGGATATGGGGCTGGGCGAGCAGCGGATATTTCACCGCATTGTTGGGATGGTCCTGCATGGCCGTGCGAACCGGGGGCGCGGGGGAAGGTTCCGAGTTTTTCGGGGAATACGCGTGACCTTCGACTGCTCCCAGGCTGAACGAAGGTTGGGAACAATGCCAGCTACCCCCACGTCCGTTCGCACTGAGCGAAGTCGAAGTCCACGTCCTGCGCTCTCCACATGGCGGGGTAAGTCCCGTGGCCTTCGACTTCGCTCAGGCTGAACGGGGGCTGGTATCCAGCACCATTCCCCTACCCCAGCTTCCCCTGCGCATAAGCCTGCGTGCCCCGCGTCACCACATCATCCCCCGCCACGATTTCCGCCACCGGAATGTCCGGCAGACCCTTGATCTCGTCATAGAGCGGCGCGAAGTCCGTCTCCAGCGTAGTGCGCAGCAGGTCCTCGTAACTGGGGATCACGAAATAATTCTGCTGGAAATCGTCGATCCGGTATTCCGTCCGCATCACCCGCTTCAGGTCGAAGCCGATCCGGTTGGGGCTCGGATCCTCCAGCGCGAAACGGCTTTCCGAGTAGCTCGACACGATGCCCGCGCCGTAAATGCGCAGATCGCCGTCCTCGCGCACCAGCCCGAATTCGACCGTATACCAGTAAAGCCGCCCAAGATATTTCAGCGCGTCCATGCCGAGCGCCCGCTGCCCGCCACGCCCATAGGCGGCGAGGTAATCGGCAAAGACCGGATCGGCGAGCATCGGCACATGGCCGAACACGTCGTGAAAGACGTCCGGCTCCTCCAGATAATCCAGCTGGTCGGGCCGTCGGATGAAATTGCCCGCGACGAAGCGGCGATTGGCCATGTGATCGAAAAACACATCGTCGGGCACCAGCCCAGGCACCGCCACCACCTGCCACCCGGTCAGCTTCATCAGCCGCTCGGACAGTTCCTCGAAATCGGGAATGCCCGGCCTCGACAGCTTGAGCACGTCCAAGCCGCGTAGAAACGCCTCCGACGCACGGCCTGGCAGAAGTTTGGATTGACGCGCGAACAGCGTGTCCCAGGTCGCATGCTCCTCCGCCGTATAATGCTCCCACCCCTGTGGAATGGTCCAGTCGGCCCCTGCCCCTTCGGGCGGAACGGCGAGAACATGGGTATCCTGTGCCATGCGCGGAGCCTATCATGAAGATGGTGACGAATGAAACCACATCGTGGCGACGGCGGGGGCGCGTTGCAAGGGGGCTGCTGGTCGCGATCGGCCTGATCCTGTCGGCCTATATCGTGTCCGGTCTGGCGCTCGGCATGATACCACGTGCGACCGCGCCGATGCCTGCGGCAGGCGCGGATGCCATTACCATCTTCGTCGAATCGAGCGCGATCCACACCGCGATCATCGTACCGAAACAGGCAGCGGGGGTGGATTGGCGCAATCGGGCGCCACCGCAGGATCTGCGCGATCCGCGCTATGCGGGCTTTCCCTTCCTCGCCATCGGCTGGGGCGAGGCGGGTTTCTTTCGCGAGACACCGCATTGGCGCGACGTAAAGCCAGGGACGATCGTGCACGCGGCGCTGGGCAGCGACCGGACGCTCATCCATGTCGACCATCTGCCGCTCCCGCGCGCCAATGGCCGGGATGTGAAGGCGATCCGGCTGTCGCCCCAAGCCTATCGCAAGCTCGTCGACTTTATCCAGGCCCACTGGAAGCGCGGCGGGCCACATTATGCGGGCTATGACGTGTATGACGCCTTTTACGACGCGAACGGTCGCTATAGCGCCGCGCATACCTGTAACAACTGGACCGGTGATGCGCTGGCGGCGGCCGGAGTGCGGATGGGGTGGTGGACGCCCTTCCCGTGGACGGTGATGCGGTGGCTGTGATTCCGCCGCCATCGAAAGCGCTCTGGGCCGCCGAACTGCCCCGCGCCCTGTGGATGGGCGCGACCTGGTGGCGGCATCGGGGCGAGCTGGCCGCCGCACCGCGCGGCGACGGGCGGACGGTGATGGTGCTGCCCGGCCTGGTGAACAGCGACCGGGCCACCGTCGTCCTGCGCCGATACCTCACCCGCAAGGGCTACCGCGTTCATGGCTGGGGGCTGAGCCGCAATCTTGGCATCCGCAGTGTCGGGCGAGAAGCCGAGCGGTTGATCGCGCGGCTGGAGTCGCTGGCCGATGCGGGTCCGGTGACGCTGATCGGCATCAGCCTGGGCGGCATCATCGCGCGGATGGTGGCGCAAGGCCGCCCCGATCTGATCGGCGGAGTCATCACCATCGCCTCGCCCTATGCTGGCCCGGCACGGGCGACCAATGTCTGGCGCGCCTTCGAGCGCCTGACCGGCGAGCGGGTGGACGATTCGGCCGTGATCGCCCGGTCCGCGGCGATCGCAGGGCCACTCCCCTGCCCCGCAGCGGCGATCTGGAGCCGCAGCGACGGACTGGTCGCCGGGGTCATCTGCCGCGACGAAGGGACCCCGGCGGTCGAGGTTCGATCCAGCCATTTATGGGTGCAGCATCGGCCGCAGGTGCTGGCAGCGGCGGCCACCATCCTTGCCGGATGGCCGCCACCGGCCAGCGATCAGTATCCGGCACGGTAGCCGTCATATCCCTGCTGACCCTGTTGACCCTGCTGGCACCGCTCGGGGTGTTTGCGGCACTGCTTCTCATAGTCGCGGCGCGCGCGGCCTTCCTTGGCCTCCTGCTGGCGCATCTTGCGGCCGTAATTGCGGTCGGCCTCCGACTGGCTGGTCGTCGTCCAGTCGACCACCTGGCCCGCCGCCTGGAACGGCGCCTTCACGACGCTGGCCACCGTCTTGACGCAGCCTCCGGTGGTCAGCGGCAGGGTCAGGACGGCGAGTTTCAGGACGAGGTTACGCATGGGTACAGGGTCTTTCAGCGGGCGCGCACAAAAGCGTTGCGCGTGTCTACCCCGATTTGCGGGAAATCAGTGAAGAAACCGTCGATGCCCTGACCCAAAGCGGCGCGGATTTCGCCCGCCACATCGCCATGCGCCCTGGGGTCCGTGCCTTTGCGGAACGCGGCGCGCACGAACTGGTTCTCCGCGCGATAGGTCCAGGGATGGACGCGCAGGCCCGACGCATGGGCATCGGCGACCAGCGTCGAGGGCGCATCGCCCTGCCACAGCATCGCCTTGTCCGGCCCGATGCCCCAGGCATAGGTCGCGACCTGTTTCATCCCCTCGGGCGTCATCATCGCGGCATAGGTCGGCGCGGCGTTATCGGCCGGACCGCCCTCGCCCGCCACCAGTTGGATCAGGCGGATGCCGGTCATGGTCTTCAGATGCTGGAGGTTCTTTACCTCGAACGACTGGATGAAGACCGGCGCGTCCGCCGTCCTCCACCCGGCCTTGTCGAGCGCGGCGATCAGCGGCGCATCGGTGCCCTTGCCGATCCCGGCGAAATAGCTCGGGTGCTTGGTCTCGGGATAGATGGAGATGATCCGCCCGGTCTCCTTCGACCGGGCCTTTGCAAGCGCGATGATCTCTTCCAGCGTCGGGATCTGGAACTGCCCGTCATAGGCGGTCGAGCGCAGTTGCGGCAGGCGTTCGCGGGCGCGCAGCGTCTTCAGCTCGGCCAGCGTGAAGTCTTCGGTGAACCAGCCTGTTTCGGTCTGGCCGTCGATGGTCTTGGTCGTCTTGCGGTCGGCGAATTCGGGATGCGACGCGACGTCGGTGGTGCCGGAAATCTCGTTCTCGTGCCGCGCGACCAGATGGCCGTCCTTGGTCGGCACCAGATCGGGCTCGATCACGTCCGCGCCCTCGCGGATCGCCAGGTCATAGGCGGCCAGCGTGTGTTCGGGACGCTCCCCGCTTGCCCCGCGATGCGCGATGACGATCGGGGACGAAAGCGATTTTGCGGGTTCGGTGGACATGGCCTCACCCTGCCCCATGACGAGGCCCGCGGCAATGAGAGTGGTTCGCAACGGGAAACGCAAGAGATTCATGGCGTTGTTTCATCCAATCCTAATCCCAAAGGGGATGCTGCCATGCATTTCACAATCAATGGTCAATCGCATGACATCGAGGTCGATGTCCGCACCTCGCTGCTGGATCTGTGTCGCGAGCATCTGGGCCTGACCGGCTCCAAGAAAGGCTGCGACCACGGCCAGTGTGGAGCCTGCACCATGCTGGTCAACGGCCGCCGGGTGAACAGCTGCCTGACGCTGGCAGTGATGCACCAGGATGACGAGATCACGACGATCGAGGGACTGGGTCAGCCGGGCAACCTCCATCCGCTGCAGGACGCGTTCGTGCGGCATGACGGTTTCCAGTGCGGCTATTGCACGCCGGGCCAGATCTGCTCGGCCGTTGGGATGCTCGACGAGGTGAAGAAGGGCTGGCCAAGCCACGTCACCGACGATCTGGGCGCGGCCGAGCTGACCGACGCGGAAATCTCGGAGCGGATGAGCGGCAATCTGTGCCGCTGCGCCGCCTATCCCAATATCGTCGATGCGATCCGCGAAGTGGCGGGACAGGGCGACCGCAATCCCAATGAGCAGGTCGGTCGGGAGATTGCGGCATGAAGACGTTCGACTATGCCCGCGCTGACTCGGTCGCCACCGCTGTCCGCGACGGAGCCGTGCCCGGTGCCCGCTTCATCGCGGGCGGCACCAATCTGCTCGACCTCATGAAATTGCAGGTCGAGACGCCCGAGACGCTGATCGACATCAGCCGCCTGCCGCTGAGCGAGATCGAGGAGCGCGAGGATGGCGGCCTGACCATCGGCGCGCTGGTGCCCAATAGCGACCTTGCCGCCGATGCCCGTGTGATCGAACGCTATCCGGTCCTGTCGCGTGCGCTGCTGGCGGGTGCGTCGGGGCAGTTGCGTAACAAGGCGTCGACCGGCGGCAACCTCCTTCAGCGCACCCGCTGCTATTATTTCTACGACCCCGCCACGCCATGCAACAAGCGCGAGCCGGGCAGCGGATGCTCGGCGATCGGCGGCGAGAACCGCATTCTTGCGATCCTCGGCACCTCGGACCAGTGCATCGCCACCCATCCCAGCGACATGGCGGTGGCGATGCGCGCCCTGGAGGCGGTGATCATCACGCAGAAGCCCGATGGAGATCGACGCCGGATACCGATCGGCGACTTCTATCGCCTGCCGGGCAGCACGCCCGAGATCGAGAATGTCCTGGAGCCGGGCGAACTGATCACCCATGTCGAGCTGCCGCCCGCGCCCGAGGGTCGCCAGACCTATCGCAAGGTTCGCGACCGTGCCTCCTATGCCTTTGCGCTGATCTCGATCGCCGGGATCATCGCGGTCGAGGGTGGCCGGATCACCTCGGCGCGCCTCGCCTTTGGCGGGCTGGGGCCGATGCCGTGGCGCGACGAGGCGGTGGAGGCTGCGCTGGTCGGGCAGCCAGCGAGCGATGCCGCCTTCAACGCCGCCGCCGATGTGCTGCTGGCGGATGCGCGGGGCCATGGCTCGAACGATTTCAAGATTCCGCTGACGCGCCGCACCTTGGTCGCGACGCTCCGTGAACTGACGCAGGAGGGCTGATCCCATGTTCGGATTCGGCAAGGACGACAAAAATGCGCTGACCATGAATCAGCCGCATCCCGACAGCCTGCTCGACACGGGCGTGCAGGGGGTGATTTCCAAACCGCTCGACCGGGTGGACGGGCCGAAAAAGGTGACCGGCACCGCCACCTATGCCGCCGAATACGCCATCGAGAACCTGGCCCATGGCGTGCTGGTGAGCGCGACCAAGGGTCATGCGAAGATCGCGTCGATCGATGCCGACGCGGTCAAGGCGATCCCCGGCGTGATCGACGTCATCACCGACTATGACACCTTCCTGCGCAATCCCCAGCAAGGCGGCGAGACCGATGCGCCGACCCAAGGCGTAAAGCAGGTCGACTATTTCGGCGAGATCATCGCCATCGTCGTCGCCGAAAGCTTCGAGATCGCACGCGACGCGGCCAAGCGGCTCAAGGTCGAATATGAACCCCTGGACGGCACCTTCGATTACGAGGCCAATCGCGACAAGGCCAGGCCCGCTCCGGATGGCCTGATCAAGGGCCATTACGACCAGGGCGATTTCGACCAGGCGTTCGAGAATGCCCCCGTCAAGATCGATGTGACCTACACCACCCCCAGCCAGAATTCGGCGGCGATGGAGCCCCATGCCTCGATCGCGGTGTGGGAAGACGGTGCACTGACGCTGTACGGTTCCTATCAGATGCCGACCTCCGACGCGCAGCAACTCGCCAAGTCGCTGGGCGTGTCGGCGTCCAAGGTGCGGATCATCGCACGCTATATCGGCGGCGGCTTCGGATCGAAGCTCGGCATCGCGCCCGAAAGCGTCGCCGCCGCCATCGCCGCCAAGCGGCTGGACCGTCCGGTCAAGGCCGTGATGCTGCGCCAGCAGGTGTTCGACGCCACCGTCCGCCGCTCCAACACCGAACAACGGATGCGCCTGGGCGCGGAAGCCGGTGGCCGGATCGTGGCGCTGGGCCAGGAGTCGCTGACCTCCAACCTGCCGGGGGAGGATTATTTCGAGCCCGTCGGGATCGGCACCCACTTCCTGTATGCGGGTGAGAATCGGCGGATCAATCATGACATCGTGCCGATGAACTGGCTGCTGTCCGGGTCGATGCGTGCGCCGGGCGAAGCGGTCGGAATGGTCGGCATGGAATGCGCCATGGACGAACTGGCCGAAGCGATCGGCATGGACCCGATCGACCTGCGCAAGGTCAACGATCCCGATCAGGACCCCGAGTTGAAGGTCCCCTATTCCTCGCGACAACTGACCCGTTCGCTGGAGGAAGGCGCCAGGCATTTCGGCTGGAACCAGCGCCAGGCCCCGGGCCAGCGGCGCGAGGGCGACTGGCTGATCGGCATGGGCGTGGCCGCCGCCTGCCGCTCCAACCAGTTGCAGCAGTCGGCGGCCAAGGTCGAACTTCATCCGGACGGCAGCGCAACCGTGTCCTCGGCCATGACCGATATCGGCACGGGCAGCTATACGATCATGGCGCAGATCGCCGCCGAAATTCTGGGCCTGCCGGTCGAGAAGGTCACGATGGCGCTGGGCGACACCAACGATCCCCCCGCGGCGGGCTCGGGCGGGTCCTGGGGAGCGGCCTCGGCCGGGTCGGCAGTCTATCTGGCAGCCGAGCGCGTGCGCGAAAGGCTGGCCAAGGCGATGGGTGTCGAGGCAGATGCCCTGACGTTGAAGGATGGCATGGCGATCGGCGACAACCGTTCGGTTCCGATCGGCGAGCTGGTCGGCAAGGACGGCCTGTCCGCGATCGGAGAGATCAAGCCCGGCCAGCAGGAAAAACAATATAGCCAGGCTGGCTATGGCGCGCATTTCGCCGAGGTCGGCGTTAACGTCGTCACCGGAGAGGTTCGAGTGCGCAGGATGCTGGGCGTGTTCGCGGCGGGGCGGGTGCTCAACGCCAAGACCGCGCGCTCACAGTGCCTGGGCGGCATGACCTTCGGCATCGGCACCGCGCTGACCGAGGATCTGATCCACGACCCGCGCACCGGCAAGTTGGTGAACCACGATCTGGCCGAATATCATCTGCCGGTGAACGCCGACGTACCCCAGTTGGAAGTCCATTTCCTCGACGAGCGGGACATCCATGCCAACCCGATCCATGCCAAGGGGATCGGCGAGCTGGGCATTTCCGGTGCGGCCCCGGCCGTGGTCAACGCCATCTACAACGCCACTGGCGTGCGGGTGCGCGAGATGCCGGTGACGCTCGACAAGCTGCTCGATCATCTCCCGGCGCTTTGATGAGCGAGAATGACAGCGTCCTCGCCGCCGCCAAGCAATGGCGGGGCGAGCCGATGGCGATCGCGACCGTGGTGTCGACCTGGGGGTCGGCGCCGCGTCCGCGTGGCAGCCACATGCTGGTCCACGCCGATGGCCGGTTCGAAGGCTCGGTGTCGGGCGGCTGCGTCGAAAACGACATCCTCCACACCGCCGCCGAGGTGATCGGCGGCGCGCCCTTCCAGCTGAAGCGCTACGGCGTCGCCGACGCCTCGGCCTGGGAGGTCGGCCTGCCCTGCGGCGGTGAGATCGCGGTGATGGTGCAGCCCGTGTCGGCGGAGGGCTTCGACCCAGAATTGTTCGACCGGATCGCCGAGGCGCGCGATGCGGGCCAGTCGCTGACCGTCACAACCGACCTGACGACCGGCCGTTCCGACCTGCGCCCGGTTGAGACCGGCGAGGTCTTTGCCAACCGTTATGACCCGCCGCGCCGGTTGCTGATCGTGGGCGCAGTGCAGATCGCCCAGAGCCTGGCGCAGCTGGCCCAGACGCTGGGGATCGCGACCGTCGTCATCGATCCCCGCGCGCGTTTCCTGACCAAGGAACGCTTTCCAGGCGTGACGCTCGACGATCGCTGGCCGGACGAAGCGGTCGCCGCCCATCGTCCAGGCCCCGCCACCGCCGTGGTGACGCTCAGCCACGATACCAAGATCGACGACCCCGCGCTGGTCGCCGCGCTGGCCACCGACACCGCCTATGTCGGCGCGCTCGGCAGTCGGCGCAGCCATGCCGCACGGCGGGAGCGTCTGGCGACGATGGGCGTTTCCCAGACAGCGATCGACCGGATCGATGGCCCTGTCGGCCTCGACATCGGAGCGATCGGCCCGTCCGAGATCGCGCTGTCGATCGCGGCGGCGATGATAGGAGCCTTTCATGATCGACGCTGAAGATGTGGTGCTGGTCCTGCTGGCGGCGGGACAGTCGAGCCGCTTCGGGATGGAAAACAAGCTCGAGGCGGAATTCCTCGGCAAGCCGGTGGGCTTCCACGTCACCACCGCGATGGAGAGCATTCCCTTCGCCGACCGGATCGTGGTGACCGATGGCTGCCAGCTCGACTTCGCCTCGCGCGGCTACCGCGTCATCCACAATGACGAGATCGCCAAGGGCATGTCGCATTCGCTGCATCTGGGCGTGCGGGAAGCGGCGAAGTCCGCGCCCAAGGCGATCCTGATCGCACTGGCCGATATGCCGCGCGTCACGGCGGCGCATATCTATCGCCTGTTCGACGCCTTCGAAGGCCCGGACTCGGTCGTGGTGTCGAGCAATGGCGAGCACCCCACCCCGCCGGGCGTCTTCGGATCGGGCCGGTTCGACGATCTCCTGAAATTACAGGGCGACGAAGGCGGGCGCAAGCTGGTTGCGGGCGGTCGCCATGTCGTCACCGCCCCCGCCGAGCTGATCGATATCGACACGCCCGAGGATCTCGAACGCCTGCGCCAACTGGTCCACGCGCCGGAGCGCACGATTACTCGTGCCGTAGCGCGTCAATCGGATTGAGCGCGGCGGCGCGGCGCGCCGGGAAATAGCCGAAGACCACGCCGATCACGGCCGAGATGGCAAAGGCGATGATGTTGATCTGCGGATCGAAGGTCCACGGCACCTGCATGACCGGCACCAGCAGCGCGATGATGGCCTGGGCCAGGATCAGTCCGATGATACCGCCCAGGCAGGACAGCACCACCGCCTCTACCAGGAACTGCATCAACACCTCGCGCGCGACCGCGCCGATCGCCAGGCGGATGCCGATCTCGCGCGTGCGTTCGGTCACCGACACCAGCATGATGTTCATGATGCCGATGCCGCCGACCACCAGGCTGATCGCCGCCACCGCCGCGACGATGCGGGTGAGCATGGTCGTCGTGCTGGTCAGCGTGTCGCTGATCTGCTTGGTGTCGAAGATATTGAAATCCTCGGCCTTGTCGCCGGTAATGTTGCGCCGTTCGCGCAGCAGATCGGTCAGCGAGGCCTGGACCGCGCTGGTCGAATAGGCCTGGTCGGTGCCCACCAGCATCAGGCGGATGTCGCGGCTGCCGGTGAAGCGCCGCTGCACCGCCTTGATCGGCATCAGCACGACATCGTCCTGGTCTCCGAACCCGCCCTGCCCGCGCGTCGTCAGCACGCCTACCACGTCGCAGCTGATCGCGCCGATGCGGAAGCGCTTCCCCACCGCATCAGTGCTGGGGAACAGGTTCTTGCGTACCGTATTGCCGATAATGCACACCGCCTTGCCCGATGCCTCTTCCGCAGAAGTCCAGAGGCGCCCCGAGGCCAGCGGCCAGGGCTGGACGGTGAAATAGGCGAGCGTCGTACCCGTCACCGTGGTCGACCAGTTGGCGCCCTCATAGATGGCGGTCGCAGTGGTCTGGGCCTGCGGCGCCACCGCCGTCACGCCCGCGATCTGGTCGGCGATCGCCTCGACATCCTCGGGCTTGAAGTCGGGCGGACGCGGGCCGCCGCCGCCGCGCCCGAACCCCTGGCCGGGGCGCACCTGAAGGATATTGGTGCCCAGCGACGAGATCGACTGCTGCACCGCCGCCGTCGTCGCCTTGCCCAGCGTGACCATCGTCACGACCGCGCCGACGCCGATGATGATGCCCAAGGTCGTCAGAAACGAGCGCAGCACATGCCGCCGGATCGAGCGGATGGCCAGGATGAGCGTGGTGCCGAACATCAGTTCCCATCCCTGTCAAACGGGGCCATTTCCGGCACCACGCCCGGCCGGTGCTGCGCCTCGATCCGGTCGACCAGGCCGTCCTTGAAATGGATGACGGTGCGCGCGAAGGCGGCCATGTCGGGTTCGTGCGTGACCATCAGCACGGTGATGTTGCTGTCGCGGTTGAGCCCGGTCAGCAACTCCATGATCTCGACCGAGCGTTCGGAATCGAGATTGCCGGTCGGCTCGTCGGCGAGCAGCACGTCGGGACTGGTGACGATGGCGCGCGCGATCGCCACGCGCTGCTGCTGCCCGCCTGACAGTTCGGCGGGGGTATGGTCCCACCATTGGTCGAGCCCGACCTTTTCCAGCGCCGCCATGCCCAGGTCGCGCCGCGTCTTCTTGTCCTCGCCACGATAGAGCAAGGGCAGCTCGACATTCTCGAGCGCCGTGGTGCGCGACAGCAGGTTGAACCCCTGGAACACGAAGCCCAGATAGCGCCGCCGCAACATGGCGCGCTGGTCGCGGTCCAGCGTCTCGACCGAATGGCCCCGGAACAGGAAGTGGCCGCCGCTCGGCACGTCCAGACAGCCCAGGATGTTCATCGTCGTCGATTTGCCCGAGCCCGACGGCCCCATCACGGCGACGAAGTCCCCGGCGGCGATGTCCAGGTCGACGCCCTTCAGCGCCTGGAACTGGGTCGCCCCCATGCCATAGGTCTTGGTGACGCCGCGCAAGCTGATCAGGGGCGCATCAGCGGCCACCGCCTGCTCCCTGACCGCCGCCGGCTCGACCCTGGCGAGGCTGACCGCCGCCCGAACGCGCGTCCTGGCCCGCCGCCAGCTGACCGGTGATGACCTGCATCCCCGGCTTCAGCCCGCCTGACAGCACTTCGGTCATCGAGCCGTTGGTGTCGCCCGTCACGATCTGGACCGGCTGCGGCTTGCCGTCACCGCCGCGAACATAGACCGTCTGGGTCGCGCCGCGCTGAACGGTCGCGGTGCGCGCCGCCCGGTCGCGGCGCGGACGGAAGGTCAGCGAGCCCGCGATCCCGCCGCCGCCCTGGCCTGCGCCGTCGGACGGCTGGAACCGCAAGGCGGCGTTGGGGATCAGCATGACGCCGCGCTTGTCCGAGGTCACGATATCGGCGGTCGCGGTCATGCCGGGCCGCAGTTGCAAATCGGGGTTCGCCACGGTCAGGTCGGCGGCATAGCTGACCACCTGCCCCGTGGTGGAGGTGCTGCTGGCGGTAGAGGAGGTCGAAGAGGTCGCGGCGCTGACCGTCAGGTTCGATCCCAGGTCGACGCGGGTGATCGTCGCCGGGAAGGTCCGCCCCGGAAAGGCGTCGACGGTGAAGTTGGCCTTCTGCCCGACCTTGACCTCACCGACATCGGCCTCGTCGATCGCGACCTCCAGCTTCATCTTGGTCAGGTCTTCGGCGATGACGAACAGGGTCGGCGTGTTGAACGACGCCGCGACCGTCTGGCCCGGATCGACCTGACGCGCCAGCACCACGCCCGACACCGGCGAGCGGATGATCGCGCGCTGGCGCTGCGTCTGTGACTGGGCCAGCTGCGCGCGCGCGGCGGCGACGTTCGCCTCGGCCACCCGCTGCGCCGCGATCGCGCGCTGCGCATCGGCGCGGCCCGCCTGAAGCTCGGTGGCCGACGGCACCCGGCCGTTCGACAGCTTGTAGACCTGTTCCAGTCGCGCCAGCTGCGCCTGCGACTCCGCCACCGTCGCGCGCGCCTGCGCCACCTGCGCGGTGTTGGCGGCCAGCGTCGCCTGGGCGGCGCGGATCTGGTCGTCGATCTGCTCGGGGTCGATCAGCGCCAGCGCCTCGCCCGCCCGCACCCGGTCGTTCACATCGACCACCACCTTCGTCACCAGGCCCGACAGCTGCGAGCCGACCGTTACCTGGCTGGTGGGCGCCAGCTTGCCGGTCGCCGAGACGGTAACGGTCAGGTCGCCGCGCGTCACCGGCGCGGTGGCGAACTCGGCGTCCTTGGTGCCGCCAAAGCAGCTTTTGAGGAGCAGCGCGAGCAACACGACGCCGAGGACCACGACGCCCCACTGCACCCATTTGCGCCACCGCGGCTGCGGCTTGACGCCCAGGAAATCGTCGAGAGTCTGGTCGGCCATCAGCGGTTGTCCGGGGTTGGCGCGCCCAGCTTTGGTTGGGATCGGGGCGCTTCTGGTGTGGTGGTGTCGTCCCAGCCGCCGCCCAGCGCGGCGAACAGCTGGACCTGCGCGGTCGCGGCGTCGGAGCGGGCCTGCACCAGCCCGTTCTGCGCGTTGACCAGCACGGCTTCCTGTTGCGACAGGGTGGTGAAGTCGGTCAGGCCGGAGCGATACTGGCTGCGCGCCAGGATCGCCGAGTTGCGCGCCGCGTCGAGCTGGATGGCGAATTGCCGTTCCCGCTCACGCGCGGTGTTGAGCGCGACGATCGCATTCTCGACATCCTCCAGCGCCAGCAGGACAGTGCCCTGATAGGCGGCATAGGCCTGGTCGGTCAGCGCCTGCGCATTGCGGACCTGCGCGCGCAGACGTCCGCCGTTGAAGATCGCCTGGGTCACCCCGGCGAACAGGCTGCCGGTGATGGCATTGCCCAGCGAGCCCAGGCTGGTCGCGGCGGTGTTGATGTTCCCCGAAATGGCCAGCGCCGGGTAGAGCGCCGCCTGGGCCACGCCGATCCGCGCCGTCGCGGCGGCCAGGTTGCGCTCGGCCGCGCGCACGTCCGGGCGGCGGCGCAATATGTCCGCCGGGATGCCCGCGCCGATGACCGCCGGGCCGCGCGGGATCGGCCGCACCACCGCCAGCCGCGCCTTGACCGCACCGGGCGCCTGGCCGGTCAGCACGCCCAGCCGCGAGACGGCGGCGTTATATTGCTGCTCGATCGAGGGAATGGTCGCGGCGGTCTGCGCCCGCTGGCTACGCGCCTGTTCGGCATCGAGCGAGGAAACGAGCCCCGCCTGCACCCGGAAGCCCGCAATCTCCAGATTGTCGTCCTGCAACCCCAGGCTGGCCCGCGCATTGGCAAGCTGTGCTTGGTAGGCGCGGGCCAGCACGTAATTGCGCGCCAGCTCGCTCTCGACGGTCAGCAGCGTGGCGGCATAGCTGAACCCGGCGCCCTCATAGGTGGCCTGCGTCGCCTCGACGGTCCGGCGCACCTCGCCGAACAGACCGACCTGATAACTGGCCGAAAGGCCCACGGTGAAGCTGTTGCTGCCGCCCGCGCCGGTGTCGACGACGGTGCCGTCGGGCAGGGTAAAGCTGCGTCCGCCGCCGCGCAGATTCTCGTTGCGCTGATAGCCGGTCGAACCCGACACCGTGGGGAGCAGCGACGCCCGGCTCTGCACCAGGCTTTCGCGCGCCTGCCGCAGCCGGGCGACCGCCTGGGCCACATCGGTGTTGGCGACGACCGCCTGCTCGACCAGCTCGGCCAGCAATGGATCGTCGAACGACCGCCACCACCGGCTGAGGTCCTGTGCCTGCGCATTGGCGGCGGGCACTGACCATGTCGCGGGCACGCCCAGCGCATCGGGCGCAGCGGGACGGTAATTGGGGCCGACCGTACAGCCGGACAGGACGGCGGGGCCGAGGAGAAGGACGCAGGCGCGAGGCTTCATGGCCGGGAACGTGCCGTGCCGTTACGGCCCCGTCCAGTGCGTTTATGTCGCAAACTGTGACGGATGACGGAAATTTCCGTCATTTGGCCGGACACGTTTTGGGCGGGCGAAAGTTCCAGCCAAAACAAAATCCTCCCCGATACGGGGAGGTGGCAGCGCAACGCGCTGACGGAGGGGGGCTTCCACAAAGGATGCCATTTGCGGCGATCCCCCTCCACCATCCTTCGGATGGTCCCCCCCCGTGCCGGGGAGGATTGCGTTACCGCCCTACCCAGTCGGTGACCTGCTGCGCCACCTGGTTCGCGGCCTGATTCAGCGCGGGACCTACACTCTCCGCGTCGATCTTGCCGACCGGCACGCGCGCCTCGAAGCGACGCTTCTCGATCCCGGTCTGGCCGTCACGCTGGAGCGCGGCGTCGAACGTCACCACCGCGTCGCGGCGGGTGGCGTCCATGCCGAAATGACGCAGCTCGCCCGACAGCCGTTCCCCCGGATCACCGACCGATTCGCGAGCCGACAGGACGACGCGGCCCGCGCGGGCGGTCATCGTGTCCGCCATCAACCGCGCGAACAGGCGCGAGGGCGGCTCGGCCCATTGCGCGTCCTTCACATAGGCGATGCTGGTCGCATCCTCCTGCACCGGCACACGCGCGGTCGCCAGCTCCTGCGGCGTGGTCGGCACCTGGATGGTGATCGACTTGGCCCGCGCCGAATCCTGCGTCTGGCCGATACCCGGTGCCGACTGCGCCTGAAGCGTCAGCAGCGAGGGCGGCGGCTTGGCACCGAAGCTGATGCAGCCGGCGAGCGGAAGCGATGCGAGCATCACGATCAGCGGAGTCTTCATGACGGTCCTCATCGGCTTCCTCACTTGCCCTTATAGTCCGGCAGCTTCTGCTGCCCGATCAGCGACCCGGCGCCCTGCTGGTCGACCTTTTCGGCGACCGCCGACAGCGACTGGGTCATCACGCGCAGGTCCTTCACCAGACGATCCACCTCGGGCACCGTCTGTTTCGAGAAGGTCTGGAGACCCGGCCGCGCATCGCCGATCGCCGAGTTCAACGTGTCCGCGCTCTTCTGCGCCGAGGCGATCGCCTTGTTCAGATTGACCATGGTCGGCTTCACATCCTCGGCCAGGATGCCGTTGGTGGTCGCCGCCAGCTGGCCGATCGACTGCGCCGCGTCACCCGCCTGCTGGATCGCCACGCGGGTCTGCGCCAGCGTCGCCGCGATCTCGGGCCCGCGATCGGCCAACGCGTCGGTCAGGCGGTTGGTGTTGTCGAGGATGCCCGCGATCGACGCCTGGTTGCGATCCGACAACAGCCCGGTCAGCCGCTCGGTCAGCGTCGACAGCCGCTCGAGCAGCTGCGGCGCGGAGTTCAGGATCGCGCCGATGCCGCCCTGCTTGGTCGGGATGACCGGCACGTCATAGGGGCAGACCGTCTTGTTCTCAGGCGTCGGGCACGCGATCGGCGGCGCGTCCTTGCGGGCACCGTCCAGCGAGATGGTGCTGGTGCCGGTGAAGCTGGCCGAGATCGACGCGGTCGTGCCCTGCAGGATCGGCGTCTCTTCCTTGACCGCGACACGCACCCGCACGAACTGCGGATCGGGCCGCCACAAGGCGATTTCCTTTACCTGGCCCGAGGGGACGCCCGAATAGGTAACCCCCGAGCCCACGGCCAAGCCGTCCACCGACTGGCGGAAGAAGATGTCATATTGCTTTTCCGACGTGCCGCCCAGACGGGCGATCCAGACGGTGAAGATCGCCAGCACTGCGAGCAGGATCAGCACGACAGAGCCGACAAGGACGTGGTTCGAACGGGTTTCCATCAGCGTGTCCCTGCTTCGCCTCTCGCATGGGCATCGGCCGCATTGCCCTGGGACCGCTGTCCCGTGGCATGGGCGTCGACTTCGGTGGGGTGGCGCGCGGCGTCGGCATCGGCCGAACGCGGGCGGATGTCCGCGACCTCGTCCTTGGCGGCGACGGCGGCGCGGCCGCGCGGGCCCTTGAAATATTCCTCGATCCACGGATGGTCGAGCGCGATCAGCTCGTCGATCGTGCCGACCGCGATCACCTTCTTGTCGGCCAGCACCGCCACCCGGTCACAGATGGCATAGAGCGTGTCGAGGTCGTGGGTGATCAGGAAGACGGTCAGCCCCAGTGTCTTCTGGAGCGAGGCGATCAACTGGTCGAACGCCGCCGCACCGATCGGGTCGAGACCCGCCGTCGGTTCGTCGAGGAAGAGGAGTTCGGGGTCGAGCGCCAGCGCACGCGCCAGCCCGGCGCGCTTCTTCATGCCGCCCGACAGCTCGGCCGGATATTTGGGTCCGGCATCGGCGGGCAGGCCGGTCATCACGACCTTGTAGGACGCGATCTCGTCCATCAGCGCCTGGGGCAGCTCGCGATAGAATTCGCGCAACGGCACTGCGACATTCTCGGCCACGGTCAGCGTCGAGAATAGCGCGCCGCCCTGGAACAGCACGCCCCAGCGCTTGCGCACATCGACCGCCTCGGTCGCCTCGCGGTCGATCGTCGGTTCGCCGAATACCGTGATGTCGCCCGCATCGGGGGTCTGCAGCCCGATGATCGTGCGCATCAGCACCGACTTGCCGGTGCCCGACCCACCGACCACGCCCAGGATTTCCCCCCGTCGCACGTCGAGGTCGAGCCCGTCATGGATGACCTGTTCGCCGAAGCTGTTGCGCAGCCCCCGGACCTGGATCAGATGTTCGTCCTGCTCGGCCATCAATCCCATCCGATCCAGGTGAAGAAGACCGCGAAGAATGCGTCGAGCACGATCACCAGGAAGATCGCCTGCACCACCGCCGCGGTCGTGCGCAGGCCGACCTGTTCGGCATCCGATTTCACCTGCATGCCCTGGAAACAGCCCGCGACGGCGATGATCGCGCCGAAGACGGGTGCCTTGATCAGGCCGACATACAGGTCGGTGATCGGCACCACTTCGCGGATGCGCGAGACGAAGGTAACGGGAGGAATGCCCAGCGACACCGCCGCCAGGAAGCCGCCGCCGATGATCGCGATCAGCGAGGAATAGAAGCCGAGCAGCGGCATCAGCGTCACCGCCGCCAGCGTGCGCGGCACGACCAGCGCCTCCATCGGCGACACGCCGATGACACGCATCGCATCGATTTCTTCCGTGAGCTTCATCGTGCCGAGCTGCGCGGCAAAGGCCGAGCCCGAGCGGCCTGCGACCATGATCGCGGTCATCAGCACGCCCAGTTCGCGCAAGGTCAGGCGGCCGACCAGGTTGATCGTGAACACCTCGGCACCAAACTGGCGAAGCTGTACCGCGCCCTGCTGCGCGATGACGATGCCGATCAGGAAGCTCATCAGGCCGACGATCGCCAGTGCCGACACGCCGACCGTCTCGAACTCATGCACCACCGCGTTGAAGCGGAAGCGGCGCGGATGGCGGATCACCGCCAGCGCGGCGAGCACCGTGGCGCCCATGAAGCCGAGCAGGCCGTACAAAGTCTGGAAAGCGGCGACGACCGCATCGCCGACCTCACCCGCCACGCGTGCGAAGGGGCTGACCGGCCGGGGCCGCATCGCGACCGGCTGGTCCGCCTCGGTCACCTTGGCGAACAGATGGCGCTGGTCGTCGTCCAGCCCCTGGATCTCGGCATTGTTGCGCGCGGCGAAGCGGTGGACCAGCCAGGCGCCGACCGTGTCGATCCGGTCGACCTGGGACAGGTCGATCCGGCGGACCGCCGCATCCTCACGGTCCAGCCGTTCGGGCAGGTCGCCCAGCGTCGCGAGCGACAGGCTGCCGGTGAAGCGCAGCGCCCCTCCGTCCGCCGCATCGTGCTGATAGTCGGCCTTGGCGTTCATCACCTGCCTCTTTGCGGGAAAGCGGGGGCATCGACAAGGCGCTTCATCCTCGCGACGAATCGATTGGCTCCGGCAATTATACCAAGGCGTGACGTTTTCATAGCATCCGATCCAGCAGATGCAGGACCAGGCCGACGCTGCCGCCGACCAGCGTGCCGTTGATGCGGATATATTGCAGGTCGCGCCCCACCGCATTTTCCAGCCGCGAGGTGACGGTGTCCGCGTCCCAGCCGCGCACCGTCTCCGACACCAGCCGGACGATGCCGTCGCCATAATCCGCCGCCACGCCCGCCGCCGCCCGCCGCACGAAGCGGTTGATGGTGGCGGCCAGCCGGGGATCGTCCTGAAGCGTGCGGCCGAGTTGGCGCAGCGTCTCGCCCAGCCGCCCGGCGGTCACCGCCTGCGGATCGCGCGCCATGCGCAGCAACGCCTCGCGCGCCTGTTCCCACAGGCCGTCCAGCCAGCGCTGCATCGCGGGATTGGCGATCAGGTCGGCCTTCATCGCCTCCACCCGGTCGCGGGTGCGCGGATCATATTGCAGATCCCAGGCCAGGCGATCGAGGCCTTCCTCGATCTTCTGGCGCAGCGGATGGTCGCGGTCCTCGGCGACATCGTTCAACAGCTTGTACAGCCCGTCGATCAGCTTGTCGGCCAGCGTCTCGTCCAGCCCGGTCCAGCGCAGGATCGCCCCGGCCCGCTCATGCACCATCGTGCGCACGATCGTCTCATTGGCCTCCAGCGCCGATGCGGCCCAGCGCAGAACCGAGTCGAGCAGCGGCAGATGGCGTCCCTCGGCGATGCTGGCCTTCAGCAACTGTCCCAGGATCGGCGATACCTCGGTCGCGCGCAGCCGTCCGGCGATGCCCGCCTTGACCATGCCGCCCAGCCGCTGCGGATCGAAGGCGGTCAACATCTCGGCGAACAAACGCGACGCCCCGCGCCGGATGCGTCCGCCCTCCTGCGGCGGCTGCGCCAGCCAGCGCCCCGCTGCGCCCGCCACGTCCAGGCGGTGCATACGCCGCGCAATGACGCGCGGGATCAGGAAGTTGGTGCGCAGGAAATTGGCGAGCGTGTCGCCGATTCGATCCTTGTTGCGCGGCACGATCGCAGTGTGCGGGATCGGCAGGCCCAATGGATGGCGGAACAGCGCAGTGACCGCGAACCAATCGGCCAGTCCGCCGACCATCGCCGCCTCGGCAAAGGCGCGAACGAAGCCCCAGGCAGGGTGGATGGGTTGCAACGTACGCGAGACGAGGAACAGTGCCGCCATCAGCAGCAACAGTCCCGTAGCGACCACCCGCATCTTCCGCAGGGCGGCTGGAACGGGCTGGCTACCCCCCAATCGCGTTGCGAGTTCCATCAATCAGGACAATTCGCGAGCGGCGGCTTTGTTCAAGAACAATCTTTCTCGAGCGTAACGAAAAGGAGCGGAATCTCCTCCCCGGTACGGGGAGGAGGCAGGGCGCAAGCCCTGACGGAGGGGGGATGGCCACATAGGTCGTCCCGCGCGGCGATCCCCCTCCACCATGCTTCGCATGGTCCCCCCTCCCCGTGCCGGGGAGGATGGCTTACTCCGCCGAATCATATCCCAGCTTGCCGGTCGCGGGCGGCAACGCGGGGCCGCCGCTCGGTCCCTCGATCACCGGGTTGCCGGCCAGTTCGTCGCCGGGCTTGTAGGTCAGCAGGCGACGGCCCAGTCGCGGACCGACCCAGCGTTCGATACCGACGGCCAGGCTGAACGCGGCCGGCACGATCAGCAGGGTCAGGACCGTCGACAGGGCCAGCCCGCCGATCACGGTGATGCCCATCGGGCTGCGCCACGAACCGTCACCGCCCAGCGACAGCGCGGTCGGGATCATGCCCGCGACCATTGCGACCGTGGTCATCACGATCGGCTGCGCACGCTTGTGGCCCGCATCCAGCACCGCCTCGCGGATCGGCACGCCCTTGGCGATCTCCTCCAGCGCGAAGTCGATCAGCAGGATCGAGTTCTTGGCGACGATGCCCAGCAACATCAGCAGGCCGATATAGACCGGCAGCGAGAGCGGATTGCCGCTGAAATACAGCGCCATCAACCCGCCGAGCGGCGCCAGCAGCAGCGAGGCCATGTTGACGAAGGGCGGCAGGAAGCGGCGATACAGCAGCACCAGCACCGCAAAGACCAGGAACACCGCCGAGATGATGGCCGTGAAGAAATTGGTCATCATCTCGTTCTGCATCTTGGCCTGGCCCAGCACCATCTCGCTGACCCCCATCGGCATGTTCTTCATGATGGGCAGGTCGTGGACCTTCTTCATCGCATCGCCGCTGATGACGCCCTGGGCCAGATCGGCGCCCACCGTCACCTGACGCCGCTGGTTGACGCGGTCGATCTGGGTCGGCCCGGCACCCAGGCCGATATCGGCCACGACGCTGAGCGGCACCGAGCCGCCGGTCTGGGTCTGCACCGGCAGGTTCTGGATGGTCGACAGGCGCGCGCGGGCATTCTGGTCGAGCGCGACGCGGATCGGCACCTGACGGTCCGACAGCGAGAAGCGCGCCGAATTCTGGTCGATATCGCCCAGCGTCGCGATGCGGATGGCGCTCGACAGCGCCTGCGTGGTCACGCCCAGATTGGCTGCGAGGTCGAGGCGCGGACGGATGACGATTTCCGGCCGATCGAGATTGCCGACGATGCGCGGCGCGACGAGGCCGGGCAGCGTGCCCATCTGCTCGACGATCTTGTTCGCGGTGGCGCGCAGCACGGCGGGGTCGTCGCCGCCCAGCGTGATGGTCAGGTCACGCCCGCTCGATCCCCAGCCGAACTGCGACTGGAAGGTCACGCGCGCATCGGGGATCGCCGCCAGTTCGGGCGCCAGCGAACGTTCGAATTCGGTGCTCTTCATCGAGCGATCCTCCTTCAACGTCGCCACCACCCGGCCATTGCCGACGCTGGTGCGCGAATAGACCGATTCGACATCGGGCTGCTTCTTCAGGAACTGCGCCACCCGCTTCACGACCTGATCGGTCTGGGCCAGCGTGGTGCCCGGCACCATTTCGATCTTGGCGACCGCCTGGTCATTGTCCTGCGGCGGCTGGAAGGTCTTGGGGATGACCGCGAACATCACGATGGTCAGGGCAAAGGCGCCGACGCCGATGCCGATCACCCACAGGCGATGGTCGCGGAACCGGCCCAGGATGCGGCGGAACAGCCCTCGCTTCACGCCGTCGCTCGGCCGGTCGAAACGCAGCGACCAGCGCAGCGTCGCCATATAGGCGTCCATCAGCTTGCCTTCGCCGTGGCTGGCATGTCCCGCCGACTTCAGGAAATAGGCCGCGATCATCGGCGTGATCATGCGCGCCACCGCCAGGCTCATCAGCACCGAGACGACGACGGTCAGGCCGAAATTCTTGAAATACTGGCCCGGAACGCCCGGCATCAGCGCGACCGGCAGGAACACCGCGACGATCGCCATGGTGGTGGCGAGCACCGCCAGGCCGATCTCGTCCGCCGCGTCGATCGACGCCTGATAGGCGGATTTGCCCATGCGCATGTGGCGCACGATATTCTCGATCTCCACGATCGCATCGTCGACCAGCACGCCCGCCACCAGGCTGAGCGCCAGCAGCGTCATCTGGTTCAGCGTGAAGCCCAGCAGGTCCATGAACCAGAAGGCCGGGATCGCCGACAGCGGAATGGCCAGCGCCGAGATCACCGTCGCGCGCCAGTCGCGCAGGAAGATGAAGACGACGATGACGGCCAGCACGGCGCCCTCGATCATTGCGTGGATGGCGCTTTCATATTGCGCCTCGGTATATTTCACGCTGTTCGAGCGGAGGACGAACTTCACCTCCGGGTTGCGCTTTTCCAGCGCCTTCAGCTTCTCGACCGCGCCGTTATAGACGCTGACGTCCGAGGCGCCCTTGGCGCGCTGGAAGTCGAAACTGATGACCTGGCGCCCGTCGACCGCCGCCTGCGAACGCTGCTCGGCATAGAGGTCGCGGACCGTGGCGATATCGGCCAGGCGCACGGTGCGTCCGCCGCGCACGTTGATCTGGGTCTGGCCCAGGTCATAGGCGTTGCGCGCATTGCCCAGCACGCGGACCGCCTGCTCGGTCCCCGCGATCTCGGCACGGCCACCCGCCGCATTCAGGTTGGTCATGCGCAGCTGCGCGTTGACCTCGCTGGCGGTCAACCCTTGCGCCTGCAGTTTCAGCGGATCGAGGATGACGCGGATCTCGCGCGTCACGCCGCCGTTGCGGATGACCTTGGACAGGCCGGGGACCGACAACAGCTCCTTGGTGACGTTGTTGTCGATATACCAGCTGAGCTGTTCGGGCGTCATGTTGGACGCCACCGCCGAATAGCTGGCGAGGTCGTTGTCGGTGGAGTCGACGCGGATGACCTGCGGCTCGAGAATGCCGTCGGGCAGCATCGAGCGGATCTGGGTGATCGCATCGCGCGCATCGCTGACCGCGCGGTCGATGGGGGTGCCGATGTCGAGCTGGACCAGCGTCTGCGACTGGCCCTCGGTCACCGTCGAGGTGATCTGGTCGACGCCCTGAAGGTTCCGCAACGCCGCCTCGACCCGCTGGGTGACCTGGGTCTCCAGTTCGGTCGGTGCCGCACCCGGCTGGTTCACGACGACCACGACGATCGGGAAATCGATGTCGGGATCGTTGTTCACGTCCATCCGCATGAAGCTGACGATCCCCGCCAGCGTCAGGGCGACGAACAGGACGATCGGCGGAACGGGGTTCCGGATCGCCCAGGCGGAGATGTTGCGGAAACTCATGTTACTTGGCCTCCTGGCCTGCCACGATCGGGCGGACCTGCTGGCCTGCCGCCAGGAAGCCGCCCGCCGAACGCACCACCCGTTCGGTCCCGGTCAGGCCGGAGGCGATGGTCACGCCGCTGTCCGAGACCTGGCCGATCCTGATATCGCGGCGCGCGACCTTGTTGTCCGGGCCGACGATGTAGACGAAGCTGCCCTTGTCGTCGCTCTGGATCGCCGAGTCCGGCAGGACGGGGGCCTGCGCCGCGCCGCCGCGGATCGTCGCCGCCGCAAAGCCGCCGGGACGCAGCGCCGGGTTATAGGCCAGCGCGATGCGCGCCACGCCCTGACGCGTCTGCGGATCGATGATCGGCGACACCTGCCACACCTCGCCCTTGAAGCTCTGGTCGCCGCCGACCGGCGTGACGGTGGCGGGCGCGCCGACCGGCAGGCCGACCAGATCCGATTCCGCCAGCTGCGCGCGCAGCTCCATCTGCCCACCCATCGCCATGCGGAACAGCACGCCCGAGCCCGAGCTGACGATCTGGCCCGGCTCGGCGGCGCGGGTCAGGATCAGCCCCTCGGCGGGCGCGCGGATGTCGAGGCGGCCGTTGCGCGCCTGCGCCTCGCGGAAGGTCGCCTGCGCCGCGCGGACGCGGGCGGCGGCGGCATCGCGGGTCGCGGTGCGGCGCTGCAGATCGGCCTTCGAGATGAAGCCGCGATCGACCAGTTGCTGGGCGCGGTCGAGTTCGGCCTGGGCGATCTGCTGGTCCGACTGCGCGACCGAAACCTGGGCGTTCAGCGCCGAGGCGGTCTGGGTCTGGACCGAGCGGTCGACCGTCGCCAGCACCTGTCCGGTGCGGACCCACTGGCCCGGCTCGACGAGGACGCGGGTGATCATGCCACCCTCGCCCGCCACGCCGACCGGCATCTCGCGGCGCGCGGCCAGCGTACCGGTGGCCGAGATCACCCGGCTGACCGTCTGGCGACCGGGGACGACGACGGTGATGTTGGGAATCTGGGTGCCGGCGCCCGCGCCCTGTTCGGCGGCCTGCTTCTTGCCTCCGAACACCAGCCAGCCGACCAGCGCCAGCGCGACGACCGCCACGACGATCCAGATCCAGCGCCGTCCCCGCCGGGGCGCAGGCCCCTCCAGGCCCAGATGCTGGCCGCCACCAATCGCCCCCGTCTCGTAATTCATGTTCGTCACCGATCCCCGACCCGCATCACCATTGCGCGAAGCAGCGCACAGTATGCGCCCAATCGTCGCTGTGTTATAGAAATATAGCACCCTGTTCAAGCATCTTTGCGTGCGCCCTTGGTCAAGGCGACACCAAGCTGCTTCCGGCGCGTTCATCGCACGTTTTGCCGATAGTCGCCAAAGACTTCGCATCATCAAGGGAGACGACGATGAACAAGATTCTGCTTGCCGCCGCGCTTGCCCCGGCGGCGCTGCTGCCGGGCACGGCGCTGGCGCAGGGGATGCCGGCCCCCACCACGGTGGAACCGCTGGTGCCCGCCGCCGGGACCATCCTCGACATCTCGGCCGAGGGGCGTACCACCCGCACCCCCGATATCGCTACGATTCGCGCCGGGGTGGTCAGCCAGGGTGCGACCGCCGCTGCCGCATTGACCGACAATGCACAGCGCATGGCGCGCGTGCTGGCGGCGGTAAAGCGCGCCGGGGTCGCCGACCGCGACATCCAGACCGCGACCGTCCAGCTTCAGCCGCAATATCGCTATGGCGAGAATGTGCCGCCGACGATCACCGGCTATCAGGCGACCAACACGATCAGCATTCGCTTCCGCGACATCGCGAAGTCGGGCGGGGTGCTGGATGCACTGGTCGCGCAGGGTGCCAACCAGATCGACGGTCCCAATCTGTCGATCGACAAGCCCGACGCCGCGCTGGACGAAGCGCGCGCCGATGCCGTCCAGCGTGCCCGCGCACGGGCCGAGCTCTATGCCAAGGCCGCCGGGATGCGCGTTGCGCGGATCGTGTCGATCACCGAAAATGGCGCGGATGCCGGCGGTCCCGAGCGTCCGATGATGATACGCATGGCGGCCGCACGCGCCGACATGATGGAAAAGACCAGCATCGCACCGGGCGAGCGCGACGTGACCGTCAACGTCTCGGTTCGCTTCCTGCTGAACTGAGCGAAGCCCGCCCCCATGGCACATGGTCATGGGGGCGGGGTCATCGGAGCGGGGTCATGGGGGGGCGAGCTATCCTCGCCCCACCGTCACCGGCATCCGGGCATACCGCACATAGCAAAAGAGCCGCCCGGTTTCCCGGACGGCCCCTTCGCTCCGCTCTGGGCGATGAGGTGCTTAGCGCACCCGACCGCGGCGAACGAGGTTCACGATCGCCAGCAGGACGACGGCGCCCAGCAGCGAAACGAGGAACGAGGTCAGCGTCAGACCGGCATTGTTGATCGAGCCGCCTGCAAAGATCAGACCACCGATGAACGCGCCGACGACACCGACGACGATATTCAAGAAGATGCCCTGCTGAGCATCAGTACGCATGATGATGCTGGCCAGCCAGCCAATGACACCACCGACGATAAGCCACAGGATAATACCCATTGTCTTTCCCTCCGTTGGGCCCGCGAGCGGGACACGGGGGGAAGACGTGCGAATAGCGATTATTGTTCCGTCCCCGTACCGTCGATTCGATGAACCGTTTTGCGAATGTCAATCATGCGATCGTTTTTATTGCCGGTTCAGTACTTTTGCTGGCGTTCGTAAAGCGAGCGATAATGCTGGATGCGCGTCACGCGCAGGCCCGGCATCCCGGACCGGTCGATCGCGCGCTGCCATCCCGCAAACTCCTCCACCGTCAGGCCATAGCGTTCGCAGACCTCGTCCACCGAGAGCAGCCCGCCATTGACGGCCGCCACCACCTCCGCCTTGCGACGGACGACCCAGCGCGTCGTGCTGGGCGGCGGCAGGCTTTCGAGCGTCAGCGGTTCGCCGAGCGGCCCGATTACCTTGGCAGGGCGGATCTTCTGGTTCTCGATCATCATGCAACCTCACCGGGGCTCCCCACCCCATGTCGTCTGGTGGCCCCTTGGTATCGCGGGCCTTTGAACATCGCCTAAAATCGAAAGGTTAACGGGTCATTCATTCCTGCTCCACCGTGCGAGAGTCCGTGCCATAGGCCCGTTGAACGCCCCGTCGAGAGGCGCGAACAGGCTGGGATCGGGATCCCGTCGCGCGAATCCGGCCTGGACCGCGGCGGTCCGGCTGGCGGCCTGCCGTGCGGTCGCCCCGACCATCAGCACCGCCAGATCCGGCGGCAGAACCGTCAGTTCGGTATCCCGATCAAACCGGTTGAAGCTGAGGTCCAAAAGCGCGATCCATCCTGACTGGTGAGCTACCTTGATATCCACCGGATATGAAAGCCGGGTAAAGGCCGCGACGTGGTTGCATTTTTTTCTTAACCATCACGATGTCCGCCGGGCACCCCGCCCGTGCATCGTTTTTGCATGCGCACGCCGAAAGGCGTATGGACGCCGACCATGGAGCAGATGGTGGATTTTCAACTCGGGGGCGATCCCCGGGGCAAGCGGATCGTGGTGGCGATGTCGGGCGGGGTCGACAGCTCGGTCGTGGCCGCGCTCGCCCATGCCACGGGGGCCGAGACGATCGGCGTCACCCTGCAACTCTATGATCATGGCGAAGCGGTGGGCCGCGCCGGCGCCTGTTGTGCAGGCCGCGACATTCGCGACGCGCGCGCCGTCTGCGACCGGCTGGGCATCGCGCATTATGTCTTCGACCATGAAGACAGTTTCCGCACGCAGGTGGTCGACCGCTTCGCCGACGAATATCTGGCCGGTCGTACGCCGATCCCGTGCGTCCAGTGCAATATGGGCCCGAAATTCACTGACCTGCTGAAGCTGGCGCGCGACCTGGGCGCGGACTGCCTGGCGACCGGCCATTATGTCCGCCGCGCCGAGGGCGCACACGGGGCCGAGCTGCACCGCGGCGCCGATCCCGCCCGCGATCAGAGCTATTTTCTGTTCGCCACCACGCAAGACCAGCTGGATTTCCTGCGCTTCCCGCTTGGCGCCCTCCCGAAGTCGCGGGTGCGCGAGATCGCCGCCGAGCTGGGCCTGGGGGTCGCGGCCAAGCCCGACAGCCAGGACATCTGCTTCGTGCCCGATGGCGACTATGCCGGGCTGGTCAAGAAATTGCGTCCGGAAGCGGATACGCGCGGTGACATCGTCGACCTGTCGGGTGCCAAGCTGGGCGAGCATCGCGGCCTGATCCATTATACGGTGGGCCAGCGGCGCGGGCTGGAGATCGGCGGCAGCCCCGAGCCGCTCTATGTCGTGCGGCTGGAGCCCGACACCAAGCGCGTCGTCGTCGGCCCGCGCGTCGCGCTGGCGGTCGAGGCGGCGCGGCTGACGGGCATGAACATACTCGGCCCGCTCGACGGCCCGCTCTTCGCCAAGGTGCGCTCGATGGCCAAACCCATGCCGGCGCGCATGATCGGTGACCGGCTGGTCTTCGAGGCACCCGAATATGGCGTGTCGCCGGGCCAGGCGGCGGTGCTGTATGACGGCGACCGGGTGCTGGGCGGCGGCTGGATCGCCGAGACCGAGGCGGCACGCATCGCCGCCTGAGGCGTTGATCCGGGCATGACCGCCCCGACCATCGAAGAGCTGCGCCACCAGATGGAGGCCGCCGCCGACCGCCTCGATTTCGAGGAAGCGCGCCGCTTGCGCGACCGGATCACTCTGTTGCGCGGCGGCGCGGAGGATGCGGGCGCCGACACCAGCGGCCTGACCCGTCAGCAACCAGGCAGCATGGGCCTGGGCACCAGCCAATCGCGCCCCGAACGTCCCAAAGGCTGGGTCCCGCCCAAGAAACCCGATCCGATGACCAAGGGACGCGGGCGGCGCCAGGGCTGAGGTAGCGGTAAGGCACGGCGCCATCACCCTATAGGTCAGCGACCACGCGCCTGGCCGGACAACCGAGGCACCAGCCAGTTCTCGATCACCTCCAGCGTGGCAGGATCGGAAATTGGCCAACCGGCATAGTCCCTGGCTCCCGATGCCGTGCTGACCAGCGGTTTGAAGCCATGTTCGACATCGGGCATCTCGCGGATCGTCGCGTCAGGATTGTCGGTCAGCGCGCGCCGGGCCTCCGGAATGCTGAGCGGGCTGGAGACGACCGTGTCGTTCGCCGCATAGAGCGCCAGCACCGGGACCTTCACCCGCGACAGCATTGTACTGGCCGCCACCGAATAGAGCGACGAGGTCGCCGGGTTGCCCAGAGTCTTTACCGCGCCCTCGGCCTGATCCGGTGACCATCCGCCCGCCACAAAGGATCGGACCAGTGCCGCGCGATACCCCGCAACGATCGCGGGCGATGCCTCGCCCGTCAGCGCGTCCAGATAGTGGCGCGCAGACTCCACGACTTGCTTTACCACGTCCGGGCGCATCCCGGCGGTGGTCAGCTTCTCGCCCATCGCATCCAGGAACATCCGGCCTTTCTGACCGGCGGGCGCGGCCAGCAGGACCAGCGCGATCACTGACGAAGTCTCCGTTGCGAGCATCGGCGCGATGACCGCTCCCTGGCTCAGCCCCAATATCGCGATCCGACGGACATCGACCACATCCTCGCGCGAGCGAAGATACCGCAGGGCCGCGCGGGCGTCGCGCTCCGCTAGCTCCATCGCATCCCGAAAGACACCCGTCGAACGCCCCACGCGACGCTTGTCGAAACTCAACGTGGCGATACCCTGGCGATGCAACCGCGCCTCGAGCAGGGGATAGATGCCATGCGGCGGGCACGCGCAATTCCCCGGCCAGCACGACACCCGGACCGGACGGCATCTGGACATGTTCCGTGCGAACGGTGTCCGCCACCACTGGCACCGCCCCGCACGGGGCCACCGACAGGCTACCGATGACCGACAACAGGGTCATCCGCACGCCACGCCCTCCCTCCATCATGACTTCCGCACTCCGTGCATGACCCGCCGATCATCGCACCGGTAACTTCGATCGGCGGGCAGCGCCTTGCGCGTGGACACAATCAGCCGCAGGCCCGGCGCACGATAAAAGGCCATGCTCGCCGCGCAATCAGTGGCCCCGACCGTCACCTGAGTCAACCACATGCACCGCTCTCCCAGGACGCCCCCTTTATAGCGCCGCTTCCGCCAGATGTCCGATCGCCGCCGTAGCCCACATGGCGAGCGCGCCCGCCACGATTCCGACCAGCACCGATCCATGCGGCATCAGGATCGCCAACAGCAACGGTACCGCCGCCAAGAAGGACGCGACCGAGGCCGGTGCCGCCTGGACCAGCGGACCACGCCCTCGTCGGTGATGCCCAGTTCGTTGCGGACACAGGCGCCAGCGGATCGTCCGCCATCAACTGGCGCGCGACCAGCCCCGAAGCGCGGAGCCTTCGGCCCGGTCGATCCGGTGGCGTTCGCGATGCGCGGTCTTCACCGCCGGACCACAAAGGCCCCGCGATAATCCGGCTTCACCGCGCCCAGGATCACCTGGGTCACCGGCAGCGTCACCTCATAGGCCCCTTCGGCATAGGAACCCGCGACATAAGGGTCGGCAATCAGGCCGATCCGGTCGATCGCACGGCCGTTGGTCGATCCCAGCAGCACGGTCAGGTCCTTGAGGGGCGGACAGGCATTCATCGACGATACCTCGCCCTGGTTGCGCCGCCGCTGCTCGGCCTTCAGCCGGGTGCAATAGTCGTTGCGGATCGCCGCCTGGAGCGCGGGCAGCGACACGAACACCGCCTTCGGGTCCAGCCGCCGCCCCGCCGCCTTGTCCCAGAGCAGCCCATAGGAGGCGGGCGAGCCATGCGCCCCGCCGGTAAAGCTGTAGCTGTCACCCGACAGGCTGAGGAAGCGCGGCGTGTCGGTCACCACCTTCCATGTCTGGTCGAAGGAATAGCGATGGAACGGAAAACCCGCCTTGCGCGCCTCGCGGCGTGCCGCGGCGCCGTCGCGCGCGGTCTTGGCCCGGATGCGCGTGCGCTCGGCATCGAGCCAGGTCTTCAGCCCCGGGATGCGGGCGGCGGCAGCGGGATAGGCGTAGCTGAATTCATAGTCGGCGGTCCTGGCCTTGCTGGTTACGACCTGGGCCATCGCCGGTCCCGCGACGCCGACCAGTGCCAGCGCGATCATCATCTTGTGCATCATCCGTCCCTCCTCGACGCCGTCCATCTGGACCAGACGGGCTGTACGGCCGATGACTGGCGGAGTTCCGCTTGCCCCGCCGCCCATGCGAACATATATCGAACACATGGCGCAACTCGACACCCGTGAGAAGCTGGCGATCCTGGCCGATGCCGCCAAGTACGACGCCTCATGCGCGTCGTCGGGCACGACCAAGCGCAACAGTCGCGACGGTAAGGGGATCGGATCGACCGAGGGCATGGGCATTTGCCACGCCTATGCGCCCGACGGCCGTTGTATCTCGCTGTTGAAGATCCTGCTGACCAACAGCTGCATCTTCGACTGCCATTATTGCATCAACCGCAAGTCGTCGAACGTCCGCCGCGCGCGCTTCACCGCGCAGGAGGTGGTGAACCTCACCCTCGCCTTCTACCGGCGCAATTATATCGAAGGGCTGTTTCTCTCCTCGGGCATCATCAAATCCTCCAACTATACGATGGAGCAGATGGTCGAGGTCGCGCGAAGCTTGCGCGAGGATCACGGCTTTCGCGGCTATATTCATCTGAAGACCATCCCCGATGCCGATCCCGAGCTGGTGCGGCTGGCGGGTGTCCATGCCGATCGCGTGTCGATCAATGTCGAGCTGCCCACCGTCGGCGGCCTGCGTCGGCTCGCGCCGGAAAAGGATGCGGGCCGGATCGAGGGCGCGATGGCCGATGTGAAGACCGCGATCGAGGACCGGACGGACGCGGCCAAGAAGTACAAGTCCGCCCCCGGCTTTGCCCCTGCCGGCCAGTCGACCCAGATGATCGTCGGCGCCGACGCTGCGACCGATCGCGATATCGTCGGCCGTGCGGCGACGCTCTACGACCGCTTCCGCCTGCGTCGCGTCTATTATTCGGCGTTCAGTCCGATCCCCGACGCCTCGGCCGTTCTACCCCTGCAACGCCCGCCGCTGATGCGCGAGCACCGGCTGTACCAGTCCGACTGGCTGATGCGATTCTATGACTATCAGCCGAACGAGGTCGCGGCGGCGGCGGACGAGGCGACGGGGATGCTGCCGCTCGATATCGACCCGAAGCTCGCCTGGGCGCTGAAATTCCGGCAACATTTTCCGGTCGATGTGAACCGTGCGCCGCGTGAGATGCTGCTGCGCGTGCCGGGGCTGGGCGTGAAGGCCGTCGACCGGATCATCGCCACGCGCCAATGGCGCAAGTTGCGGCTGGAGGATGTCGGCCGGCTGACCGTCTCGATCACCAAGCTGCGCCCCTTCCTGATCGCCGAGGATTGGCGGCCGGTTGCGCTGTCCGACCAGGTCGATCTGAAGCCATTGGTGAAGCCCAAGGGTAAGCAGCTGGAATTGTTCGCCTGAACGGTCCTCATTCGTGAGAGTGATTCGCGGGTGAAACGGGCGTCATGTTGCGCCGTTGGACAGGCGAAGGAGACACACCCATGGCCACCGCCGACATCTATGCTGACCTGAAGCGCGATCACGACAAGCAGCGCGACATGCTGAAGGAACTCGCCGAACTGAAGGGCGACGGGGCGAAGCGCAAGAAGCTGTTCGAGGCGTTCCGCATCGAGGTGCAGAGCCATGCCGCCGCCGAGGAAGAGTCGCTCTACGCCACCATGCTCGGCGAACCCGAGCTGCGCGACGAGGCGCGCCATTCGGTGTCCGAGCATAAGGAGATCGACGATCTGCTGGGCGAGATGATGGACCTCGACTTCGCGTCGGACGAGTGGGAGTCGAAATTCTTCCACATGCGCCATCGCTACGAGCATCATATCGACGAGGAAGAAGAAGAGATGTTCCCGGCCGCCGAGAAGGAACTGGACGACGCGACCGAGAAGAAGCTCGCCGACATCTATGAGGAGCGCAAGCCGATCGAGGCGAAGGAGGCCAAGGCCAACCCGCCCGGCGCGGACGAGCGCGATTGAGTTTGGGGAGCCCTAATCCTCCCCTGCAAGGGGAGGGGGACCATGCGAAGCATGGTGGAGGGGGAGTGACACAAGGGATGACCTTTACGGCACGCCCCCTCCGTCAGGCCTGCGGCCTGCCACCTCCCCGTACCGGGGAGAATTGAACGCCATGCGCATCATAACCCTCCCAGCCCCCGACGATTTCGACGCCTGGCGCGACGCCGCACGTGCGCTGGTCGCAGACAGCGTACCTCCCGACCAAGTCGTGTGGCAGGTCGGCGAAAACACTGCCGACCTGTTCGGTTCAGTGGCGGAAGCGGCGCCCGCCACCGACGCCCCGCGCTTCTCCGTCTCGCGCGGCTTCATCGACCTCGCGCGCAGCGTCATCCTGTCCAACGACCCGGAGCGGTTCGCCCTGCTCCACACCGCGCTCGATCGGTTGCGGCGGCAGCCCCGGCTGATCGAGGATCAGGCCGATCCGCTGGTCCGCCGCCTCGACCGGCTGGCCAAGGCAGTGCGGCGCGACATCCACAAGATGCGTGCCTTTGTCCGTTTCCGCGAGGCCGAGGATGATGACGGCCCGCGTTATGTCGCCTGGTTCGAACCCGAACACCATATCGTGCGCGCCAATGCGGCGTTCTTCGTCAACCGCTTCACCACGATGCGCTGGTCGATCCTGACGCCCGAGGTCTCGCTCCACTGGGACGGCAAGACGCTTGAGGAAGGTCCCGGCGCGACCAAGGCCGACGCGCCCGAGGGCGATCCGACCGAGGCGGTGTGGAAGACCTACTATGCCAGCATCTTCAACCCCGCCCGTCTGAAGATCGGCGCGATGCTGAAGGAAATGCCCCGCAAATACTGGAAAAACATGCCGGAAACCGCGTTGGTCTCGCAATTGATCGCAGGCGCACAGGCGCGGGAGACGGGCATGATCGACACTGCCAGGGTGGATGCGCGAAGCGGACGCGGCGGCAATGCGCAGGCAGCTTGGGTGGCGTTGCGCGACGAAGCGATGACCTGCACCCGCTGCCCGCTCCATGCGCCCGCCACGCAGACGGTGTTTGGCGAAGGCCCGGTCGATGCCGCGCTGATGTTCGTGGGCGAGCAGCCTGGCGACCAGGAGGACCTGGCGGGCCATCCCTTTGTCGGCCCGGCGGGACAGGTCTTCGACCGTGCGGTGGGCGAGGCCGGGATCGACCGCGCGACGGCGTATGTCACTAACGCGGTCAAGCATTTCAAATTCGAACCGCGCGGCAAGCGCCGCATTCACAGTTCGCCCAACGCCGGAGAAATTCAGGCGTGCCGCTGGTGGGTCGAACAGGAACGCCTGTTGATCCAGCCCAAGGTAACGGTGGCGCTGGGCGCGACGGCGGCGCGCTCGCTGTTCGGCAAGGTCATGACCATCGGCCGCGAACGCGGCAAGGCGCTGACCCTGCCCGATGGCGGCATGGCCTTCATCACCGTGCACCCCAGCTATCTGCTCCGCCTGCCCGACCCGGAGGCCAAGAAAGTGGAATATACGCGATTTGTGGAGGATCTGAAGCTGGCGGCGGGGGCGTTGCCGTAGGATCAATCGCCAGTCATCTCATTCCTCCCCTTGCAGGGGAGGAATGAAAAGGCCGCGATACGATCATCAATCCGGCCAAAGCCCGGAATGAATGAGGGCCGGATCCGCTAACGCACCCGACCCTCAAGTCCATCAGCCGTGGCAGGTGCAACCGGCATGGTCGCAGCCGTTGCCGCCTTCATGGTGCCCGGCGCAGGCGTCGCTGCAGAAGCTGCGGCCTTCGGCTTCAATCGCGTTGTTGACGCTGACGATGCAAACGCAATCGGCGCAGGCACACTTCACTTGATCGACGGTAACGGCCATTCGACTTACTCCTCATCTACGGATTCGGGTTCGAGTACGTGGTCCATCATGTTGGTCAGCATGGTACGGATATGACAGTCGGGCAGTTCGTAGAACACGTTCCGCCCCTGTCGGCTCTGCTTGAGCAGACGCCCGGCCCGCAGCAACCGGAGATGCTGCGAAACCAGGCTCTGGCTCACGCCGACTTCCTGCGTCAGTTCGCCGACGGTGCGCGGCCCATCCAGGCACCCCACCACCAGCCTCAGCCGATTGGGTTCGCCCAACAGGCGAAACACATCGGCCAGCAACGCGCCTTCATCCGGAGTCATGCAAATATCAACATATGAACGTGTTCTAATATGTTCATATGCGACTGGCTGTCAATCCGGATAGCGACGCGGTCCGGCGTCACATCTTTCGCGGATCGGGCCCGATCCGCCCATCGGCATCGTCCAGCGCGTCGATCGCCGCCATGTCCTCGTCGTCCAGGGTCAACTCGGTTGCGGCAAAGTTGTCCGCCATATGCGCCGCATCCGCCGCCTTGGGGATCACTGACAGGCCATGCGCCAGATGCCAGGCCAACACCACCTGCGCGGTGGATCGGCCATGTTTTTCGCCGATCGCGACGATCTCTGACAGTTTGAGCAATTCGCCACCCTGGCCCAGCGGGCTCCAGCTCTGGGTCACGATACCCTTGGCCTCGTGATAGGCCCGCGCCTCGCGTTGCTGGAAACGGGGGTGGAGTTCGATTTGGTTGACCGCGGGCACCACGCCGGTCGCCTCGATGATCCGGTCGAGATGGTCAGGGAGAAAATTCGATACGCCGATCGACTTTACCTTTCCCGCCTCGCGCAAGCCGATCAGGCTCTGCCAAGCCTCGACATAGGCGTCCTGGGCGGGAACCGGCCAGTGGATCAGATACAGGTCGACCGCCTCGACGCCCAGCAACGCCAGACTTTCGTCCAGTGCCGCCTCGGCATCGCGGTGGCGGTCGTTCCACAGCTTCGTGGTCAGGAAGGCGTCGGCATCGCGAAAACCGTCGCCCACGCCACGCTCATTGCCATAGATGGCGGCGGTGTCGACCAGCCGGTATCCGGTGTCGAGCCCGCGCCGCACCACCAAGGCCGCCTGCGAGTCCGGGATCTGATAGGTGCCGAGCCCCAGCTGGGGCATGGCACGACCGTCGTTCAGGGTCAGTGTCGTCATGCCGTCCCAAACCGGCAGCCCCCTCATGCGGTTCCGATTGACCCCCGCCCCCCGATCGCGCAAGTCGCTGGCCCCATGGTCGAACATATTCTTTCCGCACTGGCGAGCTTTGCCATCTGGGTCATCTCGACGGGCGGCTATCTGGGCATCACGCTGTTGATGGCGATCGAGAGCGCGTGCATTCCGCTGCCCTCCGAGATCATCATGCCGTTCGCGGGCTATCTCGTGTCGACCGGGCAGTTCAACCTGTACCTCGCCGCGACGGCGGGCGCGCTGGGGTGCAATCTAGGCTCGGTCGTCGCCTATGAGATCGGCAAGCGCGGCGGTCGGCCGGTCGCCGAGCGCTGGGGCAAGTATCTGTTGATCGGGCCGGGCGAGCTGGACGCCGCCGACCGATTCTTCGCGCGCTATGGCTCGATCGCAGTGCTGATCGGGCGGCTATTGCCGGTCATCCGCACCTTCATCGCCTTTCCGGCGGGCGTGGCGCGGATGAAGCTGGTGCCCTTCCACCTCTATACCTTTATCGGCAGCTGGCCCTTCTGCCTGGTCCTCGCCATCGTCGGGCGCGAGCTGGGCGAGAAGTGGGACTCCGATCCCCGCGTGAAAGCGTTCTTCCACCGCGCCGACCTGGTGATCGGCGTCATGCTGGTCGTGCTGATCGGCCTTTATATCTGGCACCGGGTGCGCGGACTGAAGCGCGCGCAGGACTGAACCAGCCATAAGGTGAGCGGGATCGCGACCGCCGCCCAGAGATACAGCCCATTCCAGGTCGTCCATCCCCACCATTCGGAGGGGATGGTGCGCAGGTCGCCGACCAGGAAGCGCTGCTGCATCACCGCCTGCCACCAGGCCCAACGGAAGGTCGGCGGCGCGAATATCTCGGCTGAGGCGATGGTCAGGTTGATCGCAATCGACCCCGCCAGCACCAGCGCGAGCACACCTCGCATCCACAACGCCCGCGCCATCGCCCAGAGCGGGGCCAGCCCCACCGCCAACACCCCCGTCAGCGGCATCGCATGACGCGGGCCGGTCGCATTGCCGCCGTCCCAATAGACATAGGCCGCGTTGACCAGCAGCGCGACGATCGCGACCCCGGTTGCAGTCAGGGCGAGTCCCCGCTTCGCCCGCTCTTCCGCCAACCGCCACAGCCCGATCGGGGCCAGCATCAGCACCGGCGCGACCCAGACAATGCCACGTGTCGGCCCGAACAGGATCTCGCGCAGCACCGCGATCCGGGGAAAGGTCAGCCCGAACAGCCCCTGATTCATCCCCTCGAACCCGACCACGCCCGAATAGCCGATGCGGAACGGCGTGCCGAAGGCGAAGAGATTATAGGCGAATAGCGGGACAAGGCCGACCAGCCCCGCCACGAGAAACGACACCAGCGCCTGCAAATTCACACGGTGCCGCCAGAAAGCCCAAAGCCCGATGACCGACCCGGCCAGCACCGCCTGATACTCGACCACCACCGCCCAGCCGAGCGCCAGCCCCGCCACCGCCAGCCACCGCGAACCGCCCCGCGCCACCCCGACCAGCGCGATAATGAACAGCGCCGCCACGCTCGCATGGCCGAGCAGCGTTGTCGCATAGCCCCAGATCGGCGTGCCCAGCGCATAACCAAGCGCCGCAAACAGCCCCGCCCCGGCACGACCAGTCAGCTCCAGCGCCAGATCGAACAACAGCACGGCTGCGATCGCGGTCAGCAAGGCCGATCCGGTCGCGGCGGCGATACGCGTGCGCAGCTTCAGATAATCGACGAATCCCGGATCGACCGTGGACAGGACATGATGCTCGGCCCGGTCGCCGGTGATCAGATCGGTCAGCACGACGGCGGGCAACGCCATCAGCGTCATGCCCGGCGCCTTGTCGAGATAGGCGTGCGCCCCGAACTGCGCCTTGTCGATGGTCAGCGGGGCCAGCGGATCGATGGTCGCGGTGCCGTTCTCGGCCATGCGGATCGCGGCGAACAGGCGGGTGGCGTTGTTGGGGTTCAACTCCCACGATCCGAACCACACGCAGGAGAACCAGACCAGCAGGAACAACCCCGCCCGGATACCGCCCAAGCCCTGCCACCGCGTCATCGGACCACTCCTTGGTTCGCGTCAGGCCGCTACCGAGGTGGACCAACAAGAACAAGCGCTCGCCACCACTTTCCTCCCCTGCAAGGGGAGGTGGCGCGCGCGGCGCGTCGGAGGGGTGTCCCACTCTCGATAGGGGCGACACCCCTCCGTCAGGCCTTCGGCCTGCCACCTCCCCTTCCAGGGGAGGAAAAGACTTACCCCACAATCGGCAGCGAGGTGGTCGACTTGATCTCCGAGAGCGCCACGGTCGAGTTGATTTCCTGCACGCCGGGCAGGTTGGACAGCTTCTCGAAGAACAACCGCTCATAGGATTCGATATCCGCCGCCACGATGCGCAGCATGAAGTCGACCGAACCCATCAGGACATGGCATTCCATCACCTCAGGCACTTCACGAATCGCGGCAGTGAACTCGTCCAGATTGGCGCGACCATGTGCGTTCAGCTTCACCTGCGCGAAGATTTGCGCCTTCAGCCCGACCTTGGCCCGGTCGACCAGCGCGACCCGGCGCTTGATGATCCCGTCGCGCTCCAGCCGGTCGATCCGTCGCCAGCAGGGTGAGGCCGAGAGGCCGACCGCTTCGGCGATGGCGGCGGTGGACAGGCTGGCATCCTCCTGCAGCAGGACGAGGATACGCCGTTCCCAGATATCAAGGTCGTGCACCATTTGATCCCCGGATTACGCATTGCTGGGTCAATCTATCCCCAAAATCCGCAATTGCCCAGCCAATCGGATCAGTTTCGCCGCTCGTTCCGCGCTATTCCATCGCCAGACGGAATTTCAGGGACACGACCAATGCTGCGCCAAGCCCAAGACCGACAGAGCCTGCCTCCCGAAGAGGTGGTGACGTTCCACGACAAGGACAGCGGGGCGAGCGGCGTCATCGTGCTCCATTCGACCACGCTCGGCCCGGCGGCGGGTGGGTGTCGCTTGTGGCATTATGCCGATGACCGCGCCGCGACGGTCGATGCGCTGCGCCTGGCCGAGGGCATGGCGTTGAAGAACGCGCTGGCCGACCTGCCCTTTGGCGGCGGCAAGGCGGTGATCCGCCTGCCCCAGGGGCCGTTCGACCGCGCCGCGCTGTTCCGCGCCTTTGGCCGCCAGGTGGCCGAGCTGAAGGGCCGATACGTCACCGCCGAGGATGTCGGGACCAGCGTGGCGGACATGGCCGAGGTCGCCACGCGTACCCGCCATGTCGCAGGGCTGCCCGTATCGGGCCAGAAGCCGGGTGGCGATCCTTCGCCCTGGACCGCGCTGGGCGTGGTGCAGGCGATGCGTGTCGCGGTCCGCCAGCGGCTGGGCGCGGAGCTGTGCGACGTGACGGTCGGGGTGCAGGGTCTGGGCCATGTCGGCTATGCGCTGTGCGAATTGCTGCACGAACAGGGCGCGAAGCTGGTCGTCGCCGAGCCGCGCAGCGAGGTGGCGGCACGTGCCGCCGACCGGTTCGGCGCGATGGTGATGAGCAGCCGGGCGCTGCTGTCGGCGCGGGTCGACGTACTGGCTCCGTGCGCGCTGGGCGGCGTGCTGGAGGCCGAGACGGTCGCACAGTTGCGCGCCAAGGTCGTGTGCGGCGCGGCCAACAACCAGCTGGCCAGCGAGGATATGGCCGCTCGCCTGGCCGAGCGCGACATACTCTATGCGCCGGACTTCCTGGCCAATGCGGGCGGGATCATCAACGTCGCGGGCGAATATCTGGGCTGGCGCGCGCCCGAGGTCCGGCGGCGGGTGCTGGCCGTGGGCGAGAAGATGGCGGCGGTCCTGGCGCTGGCCGACCGCAACGGCATCACCCCCGACGAAGCGGCCCGCGCGCTGGCACTGGAGCGGATCGCCCAGGTTCCGCGCGTGCGGGCGGCGGCTTGAGGGCGCGGGGCGGGGCTTGATTCTGGTTCAGAGGCGGTGGTCAATATGCGCCCAGCCGCGAGGGTTGGAGCGTGCGCTTCGACTACGCTCAGCGTGAACGGAAGGTGGGGTGAATTGGCGGAGCTTGTGAAACAACTCGCCTCTGCCCTGCCCCCTCCCTCCGTTCAGCCTGAGCGCAGTCGAAGGCCAAGGGCTAACATCTGCCAAATCACCGCCAGGAGCGCGTATTTCCATGCCCTTCGGCGTGCGGGGCCATGGCGTTCACCGCAGCGGGTCTTCCCCATTACACCTGCCCCTGCCGAAGGTAGGGCATTACGAACGACGCCAGGTCCGACCCGCCCCAACAGCATCAGGGATTGGGCGGAGCCTCGTCCCGCTTGCGCTGGGCGTTTACCGCGCGGTTTTCGCGCGCGCGCTGGACGAAGCAGCCGGTCGCGCCGCCCGCGCCCACCGCCGAGCAGCTGCCGATGCTGTTGACGCCGGTGCCCTCGTTCAACGTGCCCGTCGCGCGCGCCGCCCAGCTCTCGTTCTCGGGCGTCACCTCCAGCTCGCGCAACTCCTTGGGCACGCGAAACTGTTCCTCCGCGCCGCGACGGACGCAGACGACGATCTCGTTGCCGTTATTGTCGGTGGGGCAGCGTTCGTTGCCGAACAGGGTCAGCACGCCGTTGATCGGTGCGTTGCGCGACACTTCGCCGGGCGCATCGACCTTCTTGGGCGGAAGCGCGCCGGGGGCGGCGACCTGCTGCGCCAGGACCGGCGTGGCAATGGTCATCATGGCCAACAGGCCTGCGGTCCAGGACCGGTTCGTCATCCTCTCTCTCCCGCTTTTGCCGTTCAGAGCCGCTTGGCCGCCGCGATCGCGACCTTGCAGCCCGCGCGGATCACCGCATACATCACCGGATAGGCGATCGCCTCTTCCGCGCCCGCGCCGATGGCATGTTCGCGATGCTCCAGCTCCTCGGCCTGGAAGTCGGCGATGGCCTCCGACAATTCGGGGTCGCTGTCGCCCAGCTGATCACGCTGTTCCTGATAATGTTTGTCGATCTCGGTCTCGACCGCCGCGGTGCAGGCCATCGCCGCCTTTGGCCCGATCGCCGCAGTGATCGCACCCAGCGCAAATCCCGCCTTGTCCCAGAAGGGCTGGAACAGCGTCGGGCGGACGCGGCGCTCGGCGATCATCCGGTCGAAAAAGGCGCGGTGGCGCTCTTCCTGTTCGGCCATGTGATGGATCGCGCGCGAAAAGGGATGCCGATCGCCCAGCACCGCCAGCTGCCCCGCATAGATACGGGTCGCACCATATTCGCCGGCCTGATCCACCCGGATCATCGCCTTGATCGGTTCGCGCCGGTCGCCCGGCATCCAGCGAAGCTGGCTCATCGCGCCTTCCTCATCAAAAACAGGATCGTCGCGGCCCCGCCGAGCGACAGGATCGCATTGAACCCGGCCAGCGAAATACCGCCCAGCGTCCATTGCGCCACGTCGCAACGGATGACCGGCGCCCGCATGATCGCGTTCAGCCGGTCGGTCGCGCTCAACCCGGTCAAATCCACCGTCGAGGTGCAGGCGGTGAAGCCCTGCCACCAGCCATATTCGACCCCGGCATGTGCCACACCGATCGCCCCCGACACCGCGATCAACAACGCGGCGAGGATGACAAGCGATCCCCGGATACTGCGCTGGGCCACGAAGAAGGCGAGGAAGGCAGGCACCAGCGCGGCATAATGCGGCCAGCGCTGCCAATGGCACATCTCGCACGGGTAAAGCCCGCCGATCAGCTGGCTGCCCCAGGCCCCGGCCAGCAGCGCGGCGGGCAGCGCGAAGGCGATGATGTTCGCCAGTCGTTCGTTGCGGGTGCGCATGACGGCCATGGTCACTTCACCGGCGGCTTGGTGGCCGCGGCGACCTGGGTCGGACCGCCCAGGCGCGCAATGGTCTTCAGCGCGTAATAGAGCTGGAAGTCCTCGATCCCCTGCTTCTTCAACTGCTCCGGCGTCATCGCGAAGCGCGGATCGGTCTTGGTATCCTCCTCCAGGATCGCGTTGTCGGCCTTCACCTCGTTGATCAGGTGACGGCGCAGATCGGCCTCGCGGAAGACGGGGCGCGTCTTGTAATCGGGGTCGGAGATTTCCGGCACCTTGATATCCGGCTCGATCCCGCCCTCCTGCACCGATCGACCCGAGGGGGTGTAGTAGCGCGCGGTGGTCAGGCGCAGCGCGGTCTCGGGCCCGAGCGGCAGCAGCGTCTGGACCGAGCCCTTGCCGAAGCTGCGCTCACCCATCACCAGCGCGCGGTGATGATCCTGCAGCGCGCCCGCGACGATCTCCGATGCCGAGGCCGTGCCGGAGTTGGTCAGCACGATCACCGGCAGGCCATGGGCGTCGTCGCCCGGCTTGGCATAATAACGCTCGATATCCGACTTTTCGCGGCCGCGCTGCGAGACGATCTCGCCGTGGTCGAGGAACGCGTCGCTGACCGCAATCGCCTGGGTCAGCAGGCCGCCGCCATTGTCGCGCAGATCGACGACATAGCCCAGCGGCCGGTGGCCCAGCGACTTGTCGATCGCCATGATCGCCGCGCGCGTGTCGGCGCCGGTATTCTCCGAGAAGGTGTTGATGTTGATATAGCCGACATCGCCGCGCACCTCCCACTTCACCGGGCGCTGGACAATGACCTCGCGGGTCAGGGTCAGTTCGATCGGCTTGTCGCGACCGGGGCGAACCAGGGTCAGCTTGATCTTGGTGCCGGGCTTGCCGCGCATCTGGCCGATCGCCTCGTCCAGCGACTGGCCATAAATCAGCTTGCCGTCGATATGGGTGATATAGTCGCCCGACTTGACGCCCGCGCGGCCCGCCGGGGTATCCTCCTGCGGCGCGATGACCTTGATCGCGCCGTCCTCCATCGAGACGGTCAGGCCCAGGCCGCCATAATTGCCCTCGGTCTGGATCTTCAGATTGTCGAAATCGAGTGCGTCGACATAACTGCTATGCGGGTCGAGCGCCGCCAGCATCCCCTGAATCGCCCCCTTGATCAGCGTGTCGTCATCGACCTTGTCGACATAATCGGCCTTGATCCGGTTATAGACGTCGAGGAACCGGTCGAATTGCCGCACGGTCGAGCTATCCACCGCGGCCATCGCGGAGGTGGTGATCGGCACCATGGCAAGCGCGCCGACGATGGCAGTAGCAGTCAGAAGCGGACGTTTCGGCAGCAAACGGGGCATCGAGGGTCCTGGACCAGATAAGCAAGCCGCCTGTGTAGCGGGAAGCCGGGCGCAATCAAAGCGCAACCGTGCTGAACGGGGGGTGAGCGGGAATGGGCTGTCGGGGATGACGGGCGGTTGCGGGGTGGGCCGCGGCCTTCCCGGAAACGATGGTATTACGGAAAAGGGCGGCCTGGTCGCTCACCGACCCTGCCGCCGGGTCGCCCGTCTACTGCAGCGGCAGGAACAGGTCCGCCACCGCTTCATGTTCCGGCACCTCCGGAAAGAAGCTGATGCGCTGGCAGTAGAGCGGGAAATCTCGCGCTTCCTCGCCGCTCGCGGGCAGCCAGTCGCGGTAGAGATACAGGGCGGCAGGCTCCAGATTGTCCGTGTTGCCGACGACGCGCAGCACGGCGCAGCGCCCGCCGGGGATCGTGCCGACCTCGATCCGCTCACCCTTCGCGTCGATCGGGCGATCGATGCCGACGCACAAATCCATGCGATATCCGGCTGGAAGGGTGGTGCGCTGGTCGGCGTGGAAGACGGTGAAGGTCGGACTGGTCTTCGGCGACAGTCCCGTGGCTTTGCGCCAGGCGATGAACCGCTGGATGGTCGCGCCGATCGTCACCGGGTCGCCGCGATGCTCCATGATCGCCACGGGTGTCGGGTCTACGTCGCGGATCGTCACATCGTCGGAGGTGTAGGTTGTTTGCATGAGCTTGTTCCTCGCATTGTCGAGAGGCCCGAAGGCCGCAAGCCACGGCTCCCAGTCGGGAGCTTTCCTGAACGACGACGGCGACTGCCCGAACCGTTGCCGAAAAGCGCGGGCGAAGGCGTCCGGGGCGTCGTATCCGGCATCCATCGCTATTTCGGTGACGCTCTGTACGTCCCTGTAGGCCAGCCGGTAAGATGCTCGCTTCAGGCGAGCGAGCTGGACGTAGCGATGCACGGACAGCCCGAAGGTCGCCGTGAACTGCCGGTGGAAGTGATATTTCGAGAAGGCTGCGACACTGCTGACCGCATCCAGGTCCAGATTGCCGTCCAGATGCCGGTCGATATGATCCAGCACCCGCTGCATTCGGGCATGATAGCTGTGAAGTGCCGCCTTCATGGTCTTATCCTCCGTGGCGACGCCAGCTTGGCGCTGCCGGATACGACGCGCTCGACCGATATTGCTATTCAACATTGTCGGCTAGGGTCGCCACGGTCTTCCCGCCAAGGAACCAGTAACGGACATCCGGCGTCGCCGATTGATCTGGCGGACGCTTGCGCATTGCCCTTTCCTGGAACGACCCTTCGCGGATGAAAAAACGGGAACGCCCGTTTTACTCAGCGCCTGAGACTTGTCGGATCGGAGTTCAGCCGAAACGCCAAACCGCCCTCATCCCAGCAGGGCGGCGATATCCATCGGTCGGCCGTCGCGACGCAACTCCACCGTCACGCGCGGCGCGACGCCGTTTCCGCCCCGCCCGGCCCGACCCAGCACAGCGCCCGCCGCGACCCGCTGGCCCGGCTTGACCGCAATACCGCCCAGCCCCGTCACCAGGCTGGTCCACCCGGTGCCGTGGTTGACGATGACGATGCCGCCATAACCGCGAAACGCGCCCGCATAGCGCACCTCGCCACCCGCGGGCGCGACGACGGGGGCGCAGGGGACCGTGGCCAGGGTGATGCCGCGTGCGCGGACGCCGGAATCGGAAATCTCGCCGAAGCCGCCCGCCACCCTGCCCCGCACCGGCAGGCGATAGGTGCCCGTCGCGATCACCGGGCCGAGGACGCCGGGGGCCAGCGGGCGCGGGACGGGACCGGCGAGCGCGACCAGTTCGCCCGCCGTCGCCTGCGCATCGCCACGTTCGGCCATGCGGTCGACGATGTCGCGCGCCGCCTCGCCCAGCGCCAGCGCGCGGTTGGACTCGTCCACCGCCACCTGGCCCAGCGCCTCGGCCCGGCCGCGATGGCGCGCCTCCAGCCGGGTGAGCGCCTGGCGCTCGCTCTCCAGCCGGGCGGTGGTCGCGGTCAGCGCGCGCGCCGCCACCCCGACCTGGTCGCGCAGGCGGCGGGTCGCGGCCAGCTCGGTACGGACCGCCGCCGATCGCGCGGCGATGACCGGTGCGACGGTGCCGAAGACCGCGCGGACATGCGCCAGATCGGCGACCGAGCCCGGCTGCGCCACCGCCGCGACCGGGGGACGCGCCGCCATGCTCTGCATCGCGGCCAACAGATGCGCGAGCGGGGCCTGCGCCCTGGCCAGCCGCGCCTGCTGCTGCTCGAGCAATCCGGCGACCAGATCGACGCGCGCGCGGGCCGCCGTCACCTCGGCCTCCGCCGCCGCGACGCGCGCGGCCACGGCGCGCTCCCTGGCCTGGGCGATGGCGGCGGCGTTGCGCTCGACCCCCGCCTGCTGCTCCAGCGCCTGGGCACGCGCCTGCGCCGCCGCCGCGCCCGCCCGGGCATCGGCCAGCCGCCGCTGGTCCCCGGCAATGTCGGTGGCGCCGAGCAGCGCCAGCGCCGCCAGCGCCGCCGCGCCTTGGCGAAGCCGCACGCGCCTAGCCCTCGCGGTGATAGGGGTGGTTGGCGAGGATGCTGGTCGCGCGGAACAGCTGCTCGGCCAGCATCGCGCGCGCCATCATGTGCGGCCAGGTCGCCCGGCCATAGGAAATGAGCAGGTCGGCGCGCGCCCGGTCGGCATCCTCGAACCCGTCGGCCGCGCCGATCATGAAGCGGCACTCGCGCACGCCGTCATCGCGCCAGCGCTCCAGCCGACGCGCGAAATCCATCGAAGACAGGTTCTCGCCCTTCTCGTCCATCAGGACCAGGCGCGCCTGCCCTTCCAACGGCGGGACCTTGCCGCCGGTGTCGGGCAGTTCGGTGACCTTGGTCGGCCAGCCGATCCGCTTGATATAGCGGTCGACCAGCTCGGCCTCGGGCGAACGGCCGATCCGCCCGCGCGCGACGATATGCAGCAGCACGGGCGGACCTTGCCGGTGTTAGAGGTTGCGGTCGGCCGGGCTGGCAGGGGGAGTCGGCGCATCGCCGAACGCCCACATACGCTCGAGATTGTAGAAGGTGCGAACCTCGGGCCGGAACAGGTGGACGATGACGTCGTTCGCGTCGATCAGCACCCAGTCGGCGGTCGGCAGACCCTCGATCCGGCAGGACCGGCCGAACTCGGCCTTGATCTTCTCGGCGAGCTTCATCGCCATCGAGGCGACCTGCCGGGTCGAACGACCGCTGGCGATCACCATGAAATCGGCGATCGACGACTTGCCCGCGAGCGGGATCGAGATCGTCTCCACCGCCTGGTCGTCATCCAACGACGCGAGGATCAGGCGGTGCAGCGCCTCCACCTCGGCGGGATCGGACGGACGCGGCGATTGCGGGGAAGTGGCCAAGTGAGCTCCTGTTCAGGGGACGTTTCGGCCGATGTGGCGAAACCAGTCCGGATCGCGGGCCCGAAGGCCCGTGGCGGAAGTAGGGTCGGGGCGGAAGCGCAACAGCACGAAGGCCGGCAAACTCCACATCGTCCAGTTCTTCGCCTGGCCCGGACGCCTCTGGAAACGCCTGAACCAGCCCAGCGCGGGTGTCGCGTGGGCAGCGGCATTGTATCCCGGACGGCTGATAACCGCAATCGGGATCGCACGGGCAATATCACGCCATCTGCGCCAGCGGTGAAACTGCTCCAGATTGTCCTCACCCATCAGCCAGATGAAGTCGTGGCCGGGATAGCGCCGGGTGATCGCGCGCACCGTATCCAGGGTATAGCGGGTGTGCAGATCCCGCTCGATCGCACTTGCGCGAATGGGTGCGCGACGGGCCATGATCCGCGCCGAGGCGAAGCGCGCGGCGAAGGGCGCCATGTCGCTGGCGCCGTCCTTCAACGGATTGCCCGGCGAGACCAGCCACCACACCTCGTCCAGGTCCAGCGCGCGCATCGCGTCCAGCGTGATGCGGCGATGGCCCCGGTGCGCGGGATTGAACGACCCGCCGAGCAGCCCGATCTTCACCCTCTGACCTGCCCGGCTCCACGCCCGACCCATTTATAGGTCGTCAGCCCCTCCAGCGCGACCGGACCGCGCGCGTGCAGCCGCCCGGTGGCGATGCCGATCTCCGCGCCCAGCCCGAACTCCGCGCCATCGGCGAACTGGGTCGAGGCGTTCCAGAGCACGATCGCGCTGTCGACTTGGGCCAGGAAGCGCTCGGCGACGGCGGCATCCTCGGCGACGATGGCGTCGGTATGATGCGATCCGTGCGCGGCGATATGCGCCATTGCGCCCCCCACCCCGTCGACCAGCGTGACACTGGCGATCGCGTCGAGATATTCGGTGTCCCAGTCCTCGGGCGTCGCCGCTTCCAGGTTGGAGACGATCTCGCGCACCGCATCGTCGGCGCGCACGGTGCAGCCCGCATCGACCAGCGCCGCGACCAGTTCGGCAGGGTGGCAATAGGCACGGTCGATCAGCAGCGTTTCCATCGCGCCGCAAATGCCGGTGCGGCGCATCTTGGCATCGCGCACGATGCTGGCGGCCATCAAGTGATCGGCCGAGCCATCGACATAGACATGGTTGATCCCGTCGAGATGCGCGAGGACGGGCACCCGCGCCTCCGCCTGCACCCGCGCGACCAGGCTCTTGCCGCCGCGCGGGATCAGCAGGTCGATCAGTCCGTCCGCCGTCAGCATCGCGCCCACCGCCGCGCGGTCGGTGGTCGGCACCATTTGTACCGCATCCGCCGGACCGCCCGCTTCGCCCCATCCTTGCGCAAAGGCGGCGTACAGCGCGCGGTTGCTATGCACCGCCTCGGACCCACCGCGCAGGATCGCGGCATTGCCCGCCATCGCGCACAGGGCGGCGGCGTCGACGGTGACGTTGGGACGGCTTTCATAGACGATGCCGATCACCCCCACCGGCACGCGGACACGCGACAGGGTCAAGCCGTTCGGCCGGGTCCGCTCGTCGATCCGCTCGCCGACCGGGTCGGGGAGTGCGGCCACCGCCTCCACGCCGGACACGATCCCGGCGATGCGCGCTTCGTCCAGCTTCAGCCGGTCGAGCATTGCGGGCGACAGGCCGTTCGCCGCGCCGGAAACCATGTCCTTCGCATTGGCCTCCAGGATCGCCGACGTCGCGTCGCGGATCGCCTGCGCGGCGTGACGCAGGGCCTTGGCCTTGGCGTCCGTCGGCATCTGCGCCAGCCCCTTGGCGGCGGTACGGGCGCGCTGGCCCATGTTGGCGATCAGGGCGGGGATGTCGTGATGGTCGGCCATGGCGGGGTTCGCTACCATGGTCGGGCGACGGGCCCAAGCATCGGAATCTTGGTCGGTTGAAAGGGCAGGACCCTGCCCCTCCACCATGCGCGGCACAGCCGGGGGGTGGAGGGGCATATCCCCTCTCCATTTGTTCACCCGCACCCCCTATGACATCCCCATGCACAGCCGTTTCGAATCCCTCCCCAACCGCCGCGCCATCGTCGACCGCCGTACGCTGGCCGAACAGGTCGCAGCCCTTGGGATCACGGGCCCCGAAGGGCGCACCCGGATCACGCCGGTGTTGCGCGCCGCGCTCGATGCCGGGCGGCAGGAGGTCGCGCGGCGGCTGGCCATTCATCCCTCCCGCGGGCTGGAGGCCGCGGCGGCGCAGGCCTATCTGACCGATCAGGTGCTCAAGGTGCTGTTCGATTTCACCACCGACACGCTCTACCCCTTGAGCAACCCAACGGCGGGCGAGCGGCTGACCCTGATCGCGGTGGGCGGTTATGGTCGGGGCGAGATGGCGCCCTATTCCGACGTCGATATCGGCTTCCTCACCCCCTTCAAGCAGACGCCCCATGCCGAGCAGGTCATCGAGTCGATGCTCTATTCGATCTGGGACCTGGGGCTGAAGGTCGGCCATTCCAGCCGCTCGGTCGACGAGATGATCCGCCAGGCCAAGGGTGACGTCACCGTGCGCACCGCGCTGCTCGAGGGGCGCTTCCTGTGTGGCGACCAGGCGCTGTATGACGAGGCCGCGCGCCGCTTCAAGATCGAGATCCAGACCGATTCGCACCGCCAGTTCATCGCCGACAAGCTGGCCGAACGCGACGTGCGCCACCGCAAGATGGGCGACACCCGCTATGTTGTCGAACCGAACGTCAAGGAGGGCAAGGGCGGTCTGCGCGACCTGCACGCGCTCTTCTGGATCGGCAAGTATGTCTATGACGTGGAGCGCGCCGCCGAGCTGATCGAGCGCGGCCTGTTCACCCGCGAGGAATATCGGCAATTCCACCGCGCCGACAATTTCCTGTGGGCGGTCCGCTGTCACCTGCACACCATCACCGGCCGCGCCGAGGACCGGCTGACCTTCGACGTGCAGCGCCAGATCGCCGAGCGGATGCGCTTCTCCGACCGGCCGGGCAAGGCCAAGGTCGAGCGGTTCATGCAGCTCTATTTCCTGCAGGTGAAGACGGTCGGTGCGCTGACCGGCGCGTTCCTGGCGCATCTGGACGAGCGGTTCGCGGCGCGCGGGCACCGCTTCGGCCTGCCCACGATCCGCCGTCGGCCGCGCCGCCTGAACGGCTTTGTCCTCGATCGCGGACGCCTCGCCCTGCCACGCGACGACTTCTTCCAGGAAGATCCGGTCCGCCTGATCGAGATCTTCCAGCTTGCCGACCGGTACGAGCTGGAGGTGCATCCACTGGCGATGCGCGCGGCGTCGCGCGATGCCAAGCTGGCCGACGATATCCGCCGCGATCCCCGCGCCAACGCGATGTTCCTCGACGTGTTGACCAGCCGCCACGATCCCGAACTGGTGCTGCGCTGGATGAACGAGGCAGGGGTATTCGGCCGCTTCGTGCCCGATTTCGGCCGCATCGTCGCGCAGATGCAGTTCGACATGTACCACCACTATACGGTCGACGAGCACACGATCCGCGCGCTCGGCCTGCTCGCCCGGATCGAGCGGCAGGAACTGATCGAGGAACACCCGGTCGCCTCGGCGATCATCGGCCAGATCGTGTCGCGGCGAGTCCTTTATGTCGCGGTGCTGCTCCACGACATTGCCAAGGGGCGCGGCGGCGACCATTCGATCCTGGGCGCCGAAGTCGCCGAGCGCGTCTGCCCGCGTCTGGGCCTGAGCGAGGCGGAGACAGAGACGGTCGCCTGGCTGGTCCGCTGGCACCTCCTGATGTCCGCCACCGCCTTCAAGCGCGACCTGTCGGACTTCAAGACGATCCTCGATTTCTGCGAGACGGTGCAGAGTCCCGAGCGGCTTCGCCTGCTGCTGGTCCTGACCATCGTCGATATCCGCGCGGTTGGGCCGGGGACGTGGAACGGGTGGAAGCGCCAGCTGCTCGCCGACCTGTACGAGGCTGCCGAGGAGGTGCTGCGCCTGGGCCACAAGCAGCGCGGCCGGACCGAGCGGATCGCGGCCAAGCAGGCCCGGCTGGGCGAGTTGCTCGGCTGGCCCGAGGCGCAGGTCGCCGCCCATGTCCGCCGCCTGCCCGAGGCCTATTGGATCGCCGAGCCCGAGGATGTGCTGGCCCATAACGCGCGCCAGATGGCGGCGGCGGGCGATGCGCAGCTGTCGATCGACGCCCAGGTTTACGGCGAGCGCGGCGCGACGCTCGTGTCCATCTATGCCGCCGACCATCCGGGGCTGTTCTACCGTATCGCGGGCGCGATCCATGTCGCGGGCGGCAACATCATCGACGCGCGCATCCACACGACGCGCGACGGCATGGCGATCGACAATTTCCTGGTCCAGGACCCACTGGGGCGGCCGTTCGACGATCCCGGCCAGCTTTCGCGCCTGCGCCGCGCGATCGAGGATGCGCTGGCCAATCGCAGTAAGCTGGCCGACCGGCTGGTCGCCAAGCCCAATGCCCGCCCCCGCGCCGACGCCTTCCACATCGCGCCCAATGTGCTGATCGATAACCGGGCGTCGAACCGGTTCACCGTGGTCGAGGTCCATGCCCGCGATCGCCCGGCGCTGCTCAACCAGTTGGCTCATGCGCTGTTCCAGTCGAAGGTGACGATCCACTCGGCGCATGTCGCGACATACGGCGAGCGCGCGGTCGACGTGTTCTACCTGACGGATTTGACGGGGGACCAGATTACGAACGGCGGGCGGTTGAAGACGCTGGAGAAGCGGTTGCTCGGCGCGGCGGCGGGGGAAGCGATGGAGATCGCGGCGTGAGTTCCCCCGTTCAGCCTGAGCGAAGTCGAAGGCCACGGACCGGACCCACCTCATGCACTTCGACATCGCTCAGTGCGAACGGAGGTTCACGCAGAGGCGCGGAGGACGCAGAGATTGTGCGCGACGCCCCGCCCTACCTTCCTCCCCTGTAAGGGGAGGTGGCAGGCCGAAGGCCTGACGGCGGGGTGTCCCCGGTCGAGAGTACGGGCTTCGCTTGCGGGCGGCGACACCCCCCCACCAGCTTCGCTCGTTCCCCTCCCCTTACAGGGGAGGAATAGAGTCGAAGTGCACGGATTCCCCTGGCCTTCGACTTCGCTCAGGCTGAACGGTGGTTGGAGAATAGCGCCCCCGTCGCGGCTTTGCGGCTTCGGGCGAAAGCCTCTGTGTCTTTACACGAACCACGCCCTCCGTTCGCGCTGAGCGAAGTCGACGTGCACGCCCTTCCCTCGCCCCGCCCCATCACGGCCTGAGGTTGCCCGGTCTTCTTGGGGCCCTTCGACTTCGCTCAGGCGGAACGGACGTTGGGAGGAACGCGCCTCCCGCGCTCCCGATAGAAAAACCCCGGCAGCCCAAAGGGCCCCGGGGTCTTTCAAAGCCATCACCCAGGGGCAAAACCCCCCGAGTCGGCCAGGCTCACTTCGGCGCCAGCACCATCAGCATCTGGCGGCCTTCCATGCGCGGATAGGCTTCGACCTTGGCGACCTCGGCCACCTGCTCGGCGACGCGCTGGAGCACGTTCATGCCCAGCTGGCCGTGGCTCAGCTCGCGGC
>Ga0308171_1000828_pt1 | contig 52416 bp, 38 predicted proteins | sample PhyGR1_FD_202135 | JGI IMG/M metagenome (GOLD analysis project Ga0308171, IMG submission 202135) | Phyllosphere microbial communities from UC Gill Tract Community Farm, Albany, California, United States - DLSLSG.R1 | ecosystem: Host-associated > Plants > Phyllosphere > Unclassified | place: USA... | reverse complement strand
AGAGAAATTCCGCGCCCTGCAAAACCGCGTCAACGCCTTCTTTCCGGGGCCACGCAAGAATGAGGACACGCCATGAACATGCTCGCATTCGCCATCAATGCTGCCGAACGCGCACCGCTGAGTGACAATATGACGCTTGCCGGCATCGACATGCTCTGCGCGCGCACCAAACGGCGACTTGCTGGCGTTCCGGCGGCGGAAGAAAACGCTTTTGTGACTGATATGGCGAAATTTCCCGTCGCCACGCACACCGACGAGGCGAACAGGCAGCACTACGAGGTGCCGGCTGAATTCTTTGCAATCGTCCTTGGCGCGCAAAGAAAATATTCCTGCTGCTTTTATCCCAATGCTCAGACAACTCTGGATGAGGCTGAAACATTGGCGCTGGAAGAGACCGTTTCCCATGCCCGATTGCAGGACGGGATGAATATTCTCGAACTCGGCTGTGGCTGGGGTTCGCTCTCCCTTTATATGGCCGGCCGGTTTCCCAATGCGCGGATTACGTCCGTTTCAAATTCGGCTTCGCAGCGCGAATATATAATCGAACGTGCAAATGAGCGTGGGCTGTCGAACCTCTCGGTGGTGACGGCCGATATGAATGATTTCACAACTGATGAGCGTTTCGACCGTGTCGTATCGGTGGAAATGTTCGAGCACATGTCGAACTGGCAGGCATTGTTCGAACGCGTCCGCTCCTGGCTGACGCCCGAGGGCAAGTTCTTCCTTCACGTCTTCAATCACCGGGATCGATCCTATCGTTTCGACCATGGCAACCGGGCAGACTGGATCGCGCAGCATTTCTTCACCGGCGGCATTATGCCTGCCTTCGATCTTCCTCACCGTTTCCCGGCGCAGTTCACCGTGGAACAGGAGTGGCGCTGGTCGGGATCACATTATCGCCGGACGGCCCTCGACTGGCTTGGAAATTTCGACCGGGAGATCGACCGTATCCGACCGATCCTGCAGAGAGTCTATGGCAACGATGCGCGCTTGTGGGAACGGCGTTGGAGACTGTTCTTCCTCGCGACGGCAGGTCTTTTCGGGCACGAAGACGGTAAGGTCTGGGGCGTTGGACACTACCTCATGGCGCGCGTCTAGATCGCTGCAAACACGCGCATGCGAACCCAATCCGGCGCCGCTTCGCCCTTCGTCGCGATGCGGCGAAGGTGTCTCCTCGGTTGGCGCAGGCCGCTGAGGCCGGCGAAGCGGGAAAAATGGATATGCGATTGATTGTGCATGATTTGATCGTGCAAAATTTGTGTATTTCATTCCTGTTTGCTTAACCCCGTTTTTTGAAATCTGCGAAGTTCGGCGACCTCGTCTAGCTTCCGTTCGGCTTTTGCATCAAGGAGCGGGCTCGCCCCGTAGTCCAAGCCAAGGGTCAGCATGCCTTTTCAGAAAACAAAAGACCGAGAGGAATATTCGCAGCATCTTCTTCTCCTGTGTCGAGTTGCAGCCTGGATGGGCGTGGCGCTGGCGACTGGCTGGTTCGTGTTTTTCATGCTCACGGAAAGATGGGGCATTGCGCTCAGCCTCCTCGTTCTAGGGGTTGCGATCGTGCCGTGCTGGCTGACTTGCCTGATGGGCCACTTTTCCCTCGGACTCATTCTGGCACAGAGCGCCTGCATCCTGTTCGTCTGCTGGTATTCCGTCGCTATCGATGTCTCAGACGATACCATACCGAGGACGACGCATCTCTACCTGCTCGTCATCATCTTCGTCGGCTACATGAATTTTCAACGCCAGCGTTCCGCCGCCCAGTTTCTGGTCATCGCGGCAAGTCTCGTGGCCTTTGTTTATTTCTGCGCGTCGGCCGCGCGGTTTTCGTTCAGTACTCCCATGCCGCAGGATGTGCGCAGCATCAGCGCCTGGTTCAACAGTGTTTTCGCAGCGTTGATGCTGTGTGGCGGTGTCGCCGCCATGCAGGCGCAGTTTCGCAGTCATACGAAAAAAGCCCTGGAACTTCGCTCCGCGCTTTCGAATGGCCAGTTTGAACTTTTCTATCAGGCGCAGGTTCGCGCGGATGGCACGCTGCTTGGCGCAGAGGCGCTGTTGCGGTGGAACCACCCGAAACGGGGATACATCCCGCCAGCCGATTTCATCGCGCTTGCGCAGCAAACCGGTTTCATGCCGACAATCGGCGCTTGGGTCATTGCCGAAGCCTGCAAGACACTTGCGAGATGGCAGGAGAACCCGGCAACCCAAAATCTCACCTTGTCGATCAACATTACTGCCGATCATTTCGTCGACGCGGGATTTTCCGGGCAGCTTCTTGATGCCGCCTCGTCTCAGGGCATCAAGCCACAGCTTCTGAAGCTGGAGCTGACCGAGAGCGTTTTCCTATTCGACATAGAAGCAGCGATCGCGAAAATGAAGCTCCTTGATCGTTCCGGCTTTACGATTTCACTCGACGATTTCGGCACTGGCTACTCCTCACTAAGCTACCTGCGGCAATTGCCGCTCAAACAGATCAAGATTGATCGCAGCTTCGTGACGGGGGTGACCGAAAGCGGGCGTATGGCGACAATCACGCGAAACATCGTCCAGATGGGGCACGACCTTTCACTGGAAGTTCTGGCCGAAGGCGTGGAGACCGAGGCGGAGCTGCGGATGATGCTGTCCTACGGCTGCCGATTGTTTCAGGGCTATCTTTTTGCGAGGCCGACCAGCCTCGTCGAATTCGAGCAATATGCCGCCCGTCCATCGTCCTGACCGGACGTTTTGCGACAGGCTGAGGCAGCCGGATCGAATTCAGTGGCGTGCCGGCCGGCAGATCAGGCCGTTGAACAATGCACCATTCGTCGGGTAGAGCTATCTTGCCTGTCAGGATCGCTACCGATCCGCATCATTTCGTTGGTTCGCATGATCCCAGTAGCACTACCCTCCGTCGAAACGCTGCTTTTGCTTGCCTTCCTTCTTGCCACGACACTGGTCTGGGGTATCTGGACAGTGGTGTTGGTTGCACGATACGCAGGAGGCCGCTGGGCGCGCCCGATGATGCTGCCCTATGGTCTGGCGACCGCCATTGCGATTTTTACACTTTGGCAGTTCGGTAATTTCTATCTCCAGATGCGTGCCTATGACAGGGAAATGGCGTCTAGCTATCGCCCGGAGCTTGGGGAGCCGGTGCGCCTTGGCCAGATCGACATGCCCAAAGGCACGAAACTTGAACTGGCCGTGGCCGACACCAGGGAATCCTTCAACCGCGCGGTCTTCCCCCATCCCGTGCGGGTCGCGAATGTCGATGCCGTCGAGATCGCCCGCTATATCGCGATAAAAACCAACGGAAATTATGAGACCGTCGGCTTTGTTCCAGAGACGATGCGGGTGACGGGCACAGGCGTGACCCTGCAGAGCGGCTGGCGCTGCGATGCGGCACAACCGGTGGAGTTCGACCTGAAGGCTGACGGGGATGTATCCGCATTCAGCCGATGTGTCCTTGCCGACGGGAACATCGTCGACGGCATTGTCTTGCCGAAGGGCACATTTCTGCGTGCCTCCACCGGCAATGTCTATACCGACGGTTTCATCGATTCCGACAGGTGGGTTCTCGACACGCCCACGGGCCAGGTTATCCGCATTGATGATTTCGCTCTTGAGGATGTCACGCTCGCCCTCGATGGAGAAAGAAAACTCTATGAAATCCGAAGTGCGGTTTTGTCGAAGGAAGCAACGGCGGGCGCGCTCCACTTCGCAGCCGGCACTGGAATTCGCCTCAATCCCCGGCACATCCGGACTGATTATCCCGGTGCATGGTTGATAACACCATCACCTGCGTCCACCGGTTCTGAACCGGTGTCGCCTCGGTCAAGCGTGCTGAACAGAGGCGGAAAGCTTCTGGCCACCCTTTCCGACTAGCGCATTGGTGGACCAGATACTCTGAACGATCTCGATTGAGGGCTCTCTTGCGATCAGGTGCACGCGACCCCAGATATCGCGCATTATTGAAAGTGCGCATAAATGAACCCTGAGAACTACCTACCGATAAAGACCGACCGGCTGATCCTTCGTAAATTCCAGGCCGCTGATCTCGCATCATACGCCGATTACCACACACGCGATGACGTCTACCGTTTCCTCTATGCCGCACCGCCTTCGGATGATGCGGTGAAAACGCAGTTCGCAGCGCTGCTCGAGGCTCCGTTCGAAGAGGACGGCGATACGTTGCGACTTGCCGTTACGCGCAGTGACGATGACACGTTTATCGGTGAAGTCCTGCTTAAAATCGCGAGCAAGGCGGCTTTGCAGGCGGAAGTCGGTTATGTCTTCAATCCTGATTTTTCAGGTAAGGGATATGCGACGGAAGCCGTCCGGGCCATGATAAGCCTTGGCTTCGAGACGCTCGGATATCACCGGATTTTCGCGCGGCTGGATGCCCTGAACCACGGATCGATCGGCGTTGTTGAACGCCTAGGCCTGCGGAAAGAAGCGCATTTGATCGAGAATGACCGGTTTGGCGGCGCCTGGGGGGACGAATTCATCTATGCCACCCTGAAGAGGGAGTGGGCGTCTACCCCGTGATCTTGCGCAGGTGATGATTATGTCGGGTTTGAAGGAAATTGTCGGTGTCTCAACTGGTCTTGATCCTCGGCGATCAATTATCTCCCTCCTTATCTTCGCTGGATGGTGTCGACAAGACGCGCGACACGATCCTGCTTTGCGAGGTAATGGCGGAGGCTACCTATGTCGGCCATCACAAAAAGAAGATCGCCTTCATCTTTTCCGCCATGCGCCACTTCGCCGAGGAACTGCGTGGCGAAGGATACCGGGTTCGCTACACGCGCATTGATGATCCCGACAATGCGGGCTCCTTCTCGGGTGAGGTGCAGCGGGCGTTAAACGACCTGACCCCTTCCAGGATTTGCGTCACCGAGGCTGGAGAATGGCGCGTCAAGTCAGAGATCGAGCGCTTCGCCAGTGCCTTCAATATCGAGGTCGATATCCGCCCTGATCGGCGCTTTCTTGCCAGCCATGAGGAGTTCGAGCGCTGGGCGGCCGGGCGCAAAAGCCTGACGATGGAATATTTCTACCGGGAAATGCGTCGCAAGACTGGCCTGTTGATGAATGGCGAAGAGCCGGTCGGTGGACGCTGGAATTTTGACTCGGAAAACCGCAGTCCCGCCAAGCCGGACCTGCTGAGGCCAAGACACCCGCTCTTCGCACCGGACAGGATAACAAGGGATGTCATCGACACCGTCGAGCGGCTGTTTCCCGACAATTTCGGCAAGCTTGAGAACTTTGGGTTCGCCGTCACCCGCGCCGATGCCGGGCGGGCGCTCAGTGCCTTCATAAACGATTTCCTGATGAATTTCGGCGCCACGCAAGATGCCATGCTGCAGGATGACCCGTATCTCAACCACTCGCTTCTGTCTTTTTACATCAATTGCGGGCTGCTGGATGCGCTGGAGGTCTGCAGGGTGGCGGAGCGCGCCTACTACGAGGGCGCGGCACCGCTCAATGCCGTCGAGGGTTTCATTCGCCAGATCATCGGCTGGCGGGAATATATGCGCGGCATCTACTGGTTTGCCGGGCCTGACTATGTCGACAGCAATTTCTTCCAAAACGACAGGCCGCTGCCGGGCTTTTACTGGACGGGCAAAACCCACATGAACTGCATGGCGACCGTAATTACGGAAACCATCGAAAATGCCTATGCTCACCATATCCAGCGCCTGATGATCACGGGAAACTTTGCCCTTCTCGCCGGCATTGATCCGAAGGCCGTTCATCAATGGTATCTCGAGGTCTATGCGGATGCCTATGAATGGGTTGAACTGCCGAATGTGATCGGCATGAGCCAGTTCGCCGATGGCGGCTTTCTCGGAACAAAGCCCTATGCCGCAAGTGGCAACTACATCAATCGCATGTCGGACTATTGCAGTAGTTGCCGCTATGATCCCAAGGAGCGTCTCGGTGACAAGGCCTGTCCATTCAACGCGCTATACTGGGATTTTCTGGCCCGCAACCGTGAAAGGCTGAAATCCAACCATCGTCTGGCGCAGCCCTATGCCACATGGTCCCGGATGAGCGAAGACGTTCGCCATGACATCAGGGCAAAGGCAGCTCTGTTTTTGAACCGCCTGAGCTGACGCGGCCCTTTCTCTGTTTTCACCGAACGGCGGGACACCCGATCAGAGCTGTCCCTGCGCATGTCTCAGTCATGACGCGGCTCGTAAACCCGGCTCCGCGTGGTGCCGATAGCGCCGCCGGTCCATGCGGCAATGGCGCCAATGATGAGAGCGACGAAGGCGGACTATCGGGAGCGACGTGAAGCCTACCGCGTTTCTCAGCTTACTTTAAACTATCACTTACCAGCCGTAGCTGAACGTCAGGCCGCTGCCGTTGTCTCCGTTCTGCTCCACGTTGGTTTCGGTGTTCCGCCCATACTGGAAAATGCCATAGGCATTGTTATTGCCGTTTTGCTGCAGCGTTGCGGAATGGCCGTTGCCCCGCTGCCGGATAAAGCCGAGATTGCCGCGACCGTTCTGGGCGATGCCTGCCGCATTTCCCCGGCCCAGTTGCCGGATGTCTGCGTCTTTCAGATCGCGATAAAGCGAGTATGCGCGCAGACCGGTTGAGAGCAGGTCACCATCCCCGGAATTGCCGGGCGCGAGGTCAAAGGAAATGCGGCCACCGGCATGGGCGGGAGCCGTAAATCCGAGCGGCGCAAGGCCTCCAACAAGCAGAGTGACGGTGAGAAGTTTCAACACGTTGCGGGTCATTCTGATCTCCATTCTGTCAGTGCCCTTGCCGATGATCCACTCTCGCATCCTGCAACTGAACCCGAACGGAATTGCCCATTCACATGTCGTTCAGTCGCTGCACGATGATCAAAGAAAAGGGCGCTCAACCGGCGCCCTCTCTGGTGGAAATGTATAGTTGAGGTCAGCCTAGTCGCCGCCAACCTGTTTCGTGCAGCTGAAGCGCCTGCCATCGATTTCGAGATCGAGCACTGCCTTGTACTGCGCTCCCTTCGCGCCAAGCGTTACCGAAGTCAGAAGTTGCGAACGCCCGGCAGCGGCATCAAAGCCACCGCCCTGGTTGATGACGGAACTCCCGCTGCCTCCTGAATTTTCGACGTGAAAGGCATAGGTACCTCCAGCACCGGTGTTGCCCTTTGCGAAGGCCTCCAACCTGACCATGCCCGCCTGTGGTGTTGCCTTTATCTCGCAAAGCTTGTCTTCGCTCAGGTCATTTGCGGTCGACATGGCTGCAATGGCGCCGAAGGGAAGGAGTGCAACGGCAAGGATAGCCGCCAGGCGGCGTGGATGTGTGACGCTATGGGGCATGGCTAGTCTCCTTGATGATCTGTTGACTTGATCTCGACCAGTTGCACGTCAAGGCCTGCGGCGCCTTAAGGGCAGGCCTGCACAAAGGCCGCTACATTGTCATTGCCGCCCTGGTTGACATTGGCGCTGCAGCCACGACCAACCTGAACACCAGCCGCGATGTTGCCGTTGCCGTCCTGGGTCAGGATGGTGGTGTGGTTGGAGCCGAACTGGCCGATGCCCGCCACGTTGCGGTTGCCGTTCTGATAGGTGGAGCCGTAATTGTCATGCCCCTCCTGACCGACAGCCGAAAGGTTGTGACGACCATATTGATGGCCGACGATCCGGTTATAGCCGCCGTTCTGGTAGGTGCGGATCCGGTTGCCATAACCTTCCTGTGCACCACCGGCAGAGTTCGACCAGCCATATTGTTCGATGCGCACATCGTTGGCCATGGCGGGGGCCGTGGCGGTGAAGCCAACGAGAGCGGAGAGTGCAATTGCTACGAAAGACGTACGGATCATGACTATCTCCTCAGGCGGATAAGACCGCGGTTGAACGTCTTTGTTGTAGACGGTCTCGTTGGAACGGAAGCTGAAGAGATTATTCAGTCGCGGTTCATTGGTGGGGTATGGTCCCAGCGCCGCAACAATGGTGACCAACATGATGACTAAAGTTTTCTTGGCAGGATGAAACCAAATTGGCTCGCCTTTCGTACATGGCTTGCGCCTTCAATGTTCAGGCGAAAAGGGAGACGAATCTGGGTCCGATGGAGCTTCAAAGCCTCGCTAGCCAGCCCGCAAATGCAGGGTCTGCTGCAAGAGATGATCTGACACGAGCAACCATAACCGTTTCCTGGGTCATCATCCTCAACAAGCCATTTTATCCGCTTTACGTGTGGTATCTGGTCGATGACGGAGGCATGGCATCGCTTGTCACCCTATTGTCGGTGCCATTCTTTCTCGCGATACCATTCCTGGCGAAAAACTCCCCGTTGGCCGCGCGCCTCGCTCTCCCCTTGGTGGGAACAATCGACACGCTGTTTGAAACCAAAATATTCGGCCAGGCTTCGGGCACCGAATTTTTCTTCGCAGCCTGCATCATGCTTGCAGCCATGTCGTTCCGCGCAGACGAGAAGCTCTGGCAATATGCGATGGCAATCCTCGTCTTCATCGCTTTCTTTTTCTCGCGGACGTTTCTGGGCGCGCCGCTGCAATCCTGGTCGGCAGATGATCTTGCAACGCTTCTCAATCTGAATGCGTTCTCTGCCGCCAGCCTCATGGTCTTTATCGCCCTTAGATATGCCGGCATTTCACGGCGAACCGAAATCTGAACAAGAGCCGTGCCATCGACAGGAGGAGTTTATGCTTAGATATTGTAACCGCGTGATTGGTGCCCTGACATTTTCACTGTTTCTGTTTGCCGGTTCGGCGGTTTCCGCAGCCCCCAAACCAGTTGCCGTGGGTCTCGATCATTACCGCGGTACCTGGCTTGAAATCGGCCGTACACCCATGTTGCTGACAGACGGATGTGTTGCAGGATATTCCACCTATCGGCAGGGAGCATCGGCGGATGAAGTGCTGATAGAAGATGGCTGTCGAGCGGGAAATCCGAATGGTCGCCTCAAGACGGTGAACGGCGTCGGCAAAATCGAGGATTTTGGATCAACCAATGCGAAGATGCGCGTTCGCTACCCTCTTTTCATCACATTCAATTATTGGGTTTTCTACAAATCGCCTGATAAGTCCTGGTTCATCAGCGCCAACCCGTCGACCGGCGATGTGTGGATCTACGCCCGCAACATCCCGTCCAAAACGAAGCTCAATAAAATGATCACGAAAGCACGTGAGCTTGGCTACGACGTCAGCAAGCTCGAGTTTCCGGTCCAGAAATAACAGCTGATGGAGCGCATGGATGATGCAGTCGCTTGAAAATGGCTACAGGGCGATCGTCTTGGGCGCCTCCGGCGGCATTGGTGGAGCCCTGTTGTCGTACTTCGAGGCCGACCCTCGTTGCGCGTTCGCCTTGCCGCTCTCGCGAAGCGTCGATGGTCTCGACATAACGAACGAAACCACAGTGCGCGAAGTTGCCGCCCGTCTGGAGGCTCAGCGCGGCTCCTTCGACCTGATATTCAATGCAACCGGTGCCTTGACGGTCGATGGTGCCGGTCCCGAAAAATCGATAAGGGCGATCGACGAAGTTCACATGGCGAGGCAGTTTGCGGTCAATGCCATAGGCCCTGCTTTGCTCTTGAAGTATTTCACCCCGCTTCTGCGCAGAGACAGGCGAACCATTTTTGCCTCCCTGTCCGCTCGCGTTGGCTCGATTGGCGACAACAGATTGGGCGGATGGATCTCCTACAGAGCATCCAAGGCCGCTCAAAATCAGATCATCCGAACCGCAGCGATCGAAATCGCCCGCACAAACCCACAGGCCATCATCGTGGTGCTTCATCCCGGAACAGTCGAAACAGCGCTGTCCCAGCAATTTTCGAAGGGCAAAGACTTGTTCACCCCGCAGCAGTCTGCCGCGCGCCTGATGGAAACAATCGATGGTCTCACACCGGCACAAACAGGGCAGTTTTTTGCCTATGACGGTTCAAGGATCGAATGGTGAGTGCCGGCATTCGTTAACGCCGGCGAATTTGAATGAGTCGGTTCGCACTTGGGTCTTGCAGGCAATCAAAATAAAATAAATATATACTCAAATAAATACAACAAAATTAGCGTAAATATTACGCTCCTAACACTCTGATCATGCCGTTGTTAATTGCGGGTAGCGCTATAGGCTTATGCATTGCAAGCATGATACCGAATCATAAAAATCAAACTTTTCGCAGAGAAGTTCTTGGTTTATAAAAAAGGAAATTATACCACACAGATCTAAATGGTGAAGATTCAAGTTTTTTCAGCGCTGGTTAATTCATATCAAACCATTTATGAGGTCCTGCCGCCATTTTCTGGACATTGAAAAGCGTTGCTTGCGCGGCATTTTCTCGGAGTTTTATGTCATCGATAAGGTTGAGTATCGCATCGATCCAAAGGGTGGAGTCGTTTGGTAAAAGTATTTCGTCACCCTCCTGACATGTGCCGTAAGCTTCGCTAAGAGAAAAAATCCCAGCCGCTCCAAAGCGCGCCACGTCTATCCGCTTGGTGGGAGAGCGACATGCATTTACATTTGAATAGCAAAGCGGTACGAGCATGATATCGATGGATCGTGTCACGCTTTCTGCTAAGTAGTCAGCCCAAGAGGTTGGACTACGCACTGTCACGCGCTCTACGGTATTCCAAATTTTTGCGGCCCGCCGATCAGCAAAGACCTCAAAACGTGTATTAGGCCGCTTTTGCAAAATCTCGGCAACTATAGGCTGAAGGAAAATGTGTTCTCTGTAATGAATGGATGTAGCGTGATAGGCGATAAGAATCTCATTGCTAGTTGGCTGCTTTGTTCGGTTAACATCCCACAAGTTTGAAGCCGGCGCCGGGGGGACGACCTCAAACTTGACGCCTCCAAGACTTTCACCAAGCCGTTGCGTTGAAACCCATACAGCATCGAGGTGTTGATTAAGTTTCTTCAAAGGGAAGAGAGCGCGGTAATAAAGGAAGACGCGGTAGGAAAAAGTTGCGTCGCGCCCCATGATGATAGCTGGAATATCGTCGTCAAGAAACAGAACGACACCTGCAAGTTTGCTCTTATTCTTGATGATCCATCTCACAACGGTAGCCGAGGCGTAGCGACATAGGATTACCAACGCCCCTTCCGCTTTGAGATCGTCAAAACTCTTAGCTCTGATGTCGGCCAATTGATATCCGATATCTACCCGATCCGCAAAGCGCGCAGTGAAGTAATAATCCGTCGTGGGGTTCGGGTGTCGCCCGAACACGATAACGTTTTTAACAGGGCGCTGAGGATTTTTTCGGGCATTCTGACGAACCTTGGGTCGCGGCAGGAATGTATCTGTTACGCATTGCAAAAGGCGCTGGAGCATCAGACGCTCGATCCGCGGGCACAACGTGAGGTCGGGATATCAGGTTCCACCATTCAATATACTCCTAGCATCCGATGTTCGATGATTCACGTTCCGCGGCGATGCATCCAAAACGTAGTCACCGCCACTAAGCGATAGGTTAGGATTATAGTGGGGATCATTCGAGAGCAACTTCCCCCATTGTTCGTGCATATATCTTTCTTCCTCAGCGAAGCGACGTTTCTTCTCGGGCGTATCATCTGCCCTGCGTGAAACGGATTCGAGATGGGTTAGTCGAGCATACGGGGTCCAGATGATTTTTTTGCCCTGCATAAGGATTTTCAAACAGTAATCCACATCATTGAACGCGACAGTTAAGGCTTGGTGATTCATGCCGCCAACTTTCTCCCAAAGTGACTTTCGAGTGAGTAGGCACGCTGCGGTTACCGCGCTCACTTCGCGCCTTTGAGAGATCAAACCGAAATTCTCGTCTCCATTGGGATGACGGAAGTGAAAACTGTGTCGCGCCACAGAACCGGCTCCCAGTGTTACGCCTCCATGTTGAATGTAGCCGTCTGGAAAGAGCAATAGCGCGCCGCACGCTCCGACGTTTTCGTCGTCCATCTCCTGCGCCATTCGGCCGATCCATTCGGGATGCAAAGGTTCGACATCATTATTCAACAATAAGATCAACTCGTGACGAGCGGCATCCACACCCAGGTTGCAAGCTTTTGAGAAATTGAACGGTCCCGACATTACGATTCGACGGATTTGTCCTCTCGATTCGTACTCCCCTAAGAGTTGGAGTGCTTTCGCGTCTTGGCTATCATTGTCGATGACGACAATATCGAGATCCGCGTTGGATGTTTTGCTATATAGACCCTCCAGACACATTGACATGAGATCAGCTCGGTCTCGTGTCGGGATGATCACGCTGATTTTGTACGTCGTTTCCAAAGTCGCTAACGTGACAACATTTGCTGAAGGCACCGGCCGAGGGCGATGAAGTAGAGGAACGGGGAGGTGAGCGACTTTGCCATAGGTGGAGGCCGCCACAAGCAATTCGCCAGCTGAACACTTTGCTAAATCAATGTCCATTGGCAAGGAGGCAACCCTGATGGCCGCGCCGTCGGGCGCAAGCCAACCGGACTGAGCCAGCGGTGTATTAAACGCTGGCTTGAAAAATGGCTTCCTAAAACGTGATTTCTTGTCATAGTAATCTTCATCACAATAAACCGCGCTGATCTCACCATCCTCCACCATAGGCTTAACAAGGCGGGAGACGGCATCTTTGTCGAATTCGAGACCCGCCGGAATACGTAACCAGATGGCGTCACGCTGACCTCTAAGCGCGGACGCATTCGAGGGAAGCGAGATCTCACGGATATGAGGATAGGTTTGCTTATCTAGGGAGTTCCTGGTTTTTTCGGCTTCTGGCCCATCTCCCATGACGGAATAGATCACCTGAGGTCTTTTTTCGGGATTCACTTCGGCGACGAAGGGGTCCGTAGTACAATTGATCTCCCTCCATAGCGAGTAGGACGGTTCAATCATGCTGTCCAGCAGCCTGACGACACGAAATTGGAAGCCGCGAACATTGCCTATTGCAAGAAGATAGAATGCTCGAGCGACTGTGCGGGGTGAGAAGAGGCCGAGCCGCGCGATGAGCTCAACCAAGGATAGCTGGCGAGCGTCGAAGTCTAACCACTCCGTATCGGAGCCGACACCGGTTGTGATCGTAATCGAGGAGAGGTCAATTGGCATCCAGCCGAAGAAGGTTCCATGCCCTTCTTTGTCAATCACGAGCGAGCGTGTTAGAACCGCGGGAACGCGATCACTTCGATGGAGATTCACGGTGCAAACGTGTGGCTTACCGCGGTGCCGTCCACCCTTAACTCGTATTGCAATCGGTTTATCCGCCAACCTACTCAGGTCATTTGATATTTTTTCGCCTGCAGCCGGCATCCCGTCAAATATCCGTTTTGTCTGTCGTTACTTATTCCAAGTCCTGGCGGATCACCCACCGCGCCTGTTTGCACTCGTATACCAGCGGGAACGCCTGCCTCACAACCTCTTGTTCGAGGGGCAATCAGTAAGAATATCATCGAGCAATCGCAAATAGGTTACGTTACGAGGTGGGTGGGTTTGAGCGGTAGCGTTGTGGGGCGGTCGACTGAGGTTGGGCGCGTTGAAACACGTGTCCAGTTACTTTCGCTTGAGACATATAAACCGGGTATTGGGTGCGGAAGCAGTATCTGAAGAAGGATTAGCTACTGGCCGCACTTTTAAAGCTGAAGTCGGTCCTGCCCATTAGTAACATCAAACATTCTCTGATATTGAAAGGCATGGGCGACGATTTGAGAGAAGTTCTGACCGTTTTGCACGAGGCTGGCGCAGAGGGCGTTCCATCTAGTCGCATCGGCTGGGATTCTCACATGACGCCCGCTATTAACGTTGCATTGAACATGGGATATATGCGCTACAAAGAGCGTGATGGCGAACGCTATTTCTCTCTAACGCGTGTCGGTTACCAAAAAGTCGGAGTAAGACCGTTCTCCGTTCGCACTTATTTGGCTTCTCTTATTATGCGGATGATGTGAATCGGGTCAAGGCAGCGTCCTCTAGCTCCTCATCGCGGATTAAAGTTATTGTAGACGCCTGCGCCGCCCGCGACGATGCTAATCGGTTGGCCAACAATTGTCATGAAGCGCGTGAAATCCACCGATGGATGACGAGACGCGTAAATCACGTCACGCGCCTTCACATCGAAGTTTTGGCCGACCAGCATGCTTCCGGCTCTGGTCATATCAAAGCGGTAAACGATTGGGTAGCGCCCAAATTTGTCGGCTCTCATTCCTTTTTGCGTCAGTTCATTGAACCGCTGCTGGCCCAGCAGGTCCATAACGATATCGGGCTCTTCATATCGGAACACAAAGTAACCCTTCATGTCGCTGGTCTCGGCCGAGCCACCGCCTCCAAGTGCGACAGCTTCCAAGAGATTGAGATCATTTGCCCCAAACTCCAGTCGGTTGTTGGACCTGACAGAACCCAGGACTGTAAATGTTCGTGGCTCTCGGGTTACAAAAACTTGATCTCCTGGCTGAACGTAGATGTTCTCTCTCGGGTTTTGCACCAGCGTCTTGAGCAACACGGTACCCGTCTTCGATTGGCGAGTAAGCGTGACGTAGCTTTCGTATGGCTGAGCTGTTGGCCCTCCCGCCTTTGCGAGAACTTCCATGATCGTTTCAGGAACCAGATTAAGCGGTACGACAGCCGGGCTCTTCACCGCGCCGGAGACGGTCACATTGCGAGATGCCGTTCCAGCGCTATTGATGATGACGTCCGGCTCGACCGCCTTGCTCACCAGAGCTGCCAATATTGTTTGACGTGCCTGTTCAAGTGTCTTGCCGGCGAAAGTGACAAGTCCAACGTATGGAATAGCCGCCTTGCCGTCCGGTTGAACGACAATATCGAGCGTTGTCTGTTTAGAATCGCCTGTTGAAAAGAGGCCGTCAGAGCCAGCCTCGAAGATTGTGATCTTGAGCTGATCGCCAATTCCGATGACAGGACGCTTCACGCCTCCACCGATACCGAAACGGCTTTGCAACAGTTTTCCGTCAAATTTTGAGATGAGGGTCGCAGAATTAACGTCGATGTCCACAATGTCGAACACTACGTTTTGTCCCGTGGACGCCTGCGTCGTAGATTGCTTCGATTGCTCAAGCACATCGGACGCTAAGGGACCATCACCGGGAAGATTGTTGCACGACGTCAGGCTCAGCCCTACCAAAAACAAGCCAGCTTTCTTCACAATTTCCCCAATATCTAAAACCCACAAGCCGATCCCCAATAGCAAGAAAGTGTTAATGATGGCTAGCCCGCATAGCGAGCATAGAAAAAAAACCTTTCGTGGAACTTGAAAATTTGACATCACGGCATCATTGCAGCAGTTGTATCCGCATTGCAGCAATTCTATCTGATCGTAGTAATTTTTTACGGCTTGTTGCTTGGTTGGTTTGTTTGAGCCACGCTAGGTTGTAAATGTTTGAATTGTTGGGCTAAGTTGAGCACGGCCACGCGCTTAAGCGGGTGGTGCCCTAAAGTGGATTAAGTATGGCAGTCGAAATTCTTGGGCGTGCGTGTGTCGCTCCCTCTGCGGGAAATGTGCTGGAACTGCTGACTCTTCTGCGTGAAGAGGTATGCGCAGTCACTTCGATACCAGGCGATCGCTGGAACAAGGCGCGCTTCTGGCATCCTGCCAGAAGCATTCCGGGCAAAGCCTACACATTCTCTGCCGGCGTGGTCGATGATGTCTTTGAGTTTGATCCAGCATTGTTCGGCCTTTCCGCTCGCGAAGCAGCCTATATGGATCCGCAGCAGCGCATTCTCCTTCAGACGGTTTGGCGGGCGATCGAAGACGCAAGGATCGATCTTGTACAGCTGAAACAAGAACGCGTCGGCGTTTATATCGGTGCGTCGTCGCTGGACAGCGGAAATCTCCAGGTGGAGGATCCCGCATCCGGCAGTCCGCATTTTATGACCGGCAACACACTTTCGATCATTTCCAACAGAATTTCGCATATCTTCGGTCTGAATGGACCGAGCATGACGATCGATACGGCTTGCTCCTCGTCTCTCGTTGCGCTTCATCAGGCAAGATTGGCGCTTGAAGGCGACGAGATCGACACCGCTATCGTTGGCGGCGTCAATCTTCTTTTGCATCCCTTTTCATTCATTGGTTTTTCGCAGGCCAGAATGCTGTCGCCAGAAGGGCTTTGCCGGGCCTATGGGGAGAACGGTGAGGGATATGTCCGCGCTGAAGGCGCTGGCGCAATTGTTTTGCGGCGTGCTGATCGCGTCGCTTCGGAAGGTAGCCGGAGCCGTGCGACCCTCGTTGCCACGGGCGCGAATTCGTCCGGTCGAACCAACGGAATTTCGTTGCCGTCCAGAGAGGCGCAGGCACAGCTGTTGAGTTCCGTGTACGATGACAACGGCCTTGATCGGAATGACCTTGTCTTCGTTGAGGGGCACGGCACCGGAACGAAGGTAGGCGATCCAGCGGAGCTGTGGGCAATTGGATCCGTCCTCGCGCAGGGCAGATCAGAGCCGCTGCCAATCGGTTCGATCAAGTCCAACATCGGACATGCCGAACCGGCATCGGGAATTCTTGGTCTTATCAAAGCAATGTTGGCGCTGGAAAATGACTTTGTGCCAGCTTCCTTGCATGCTGAGGAACTCAATCGAGCGGTAGACTTCGAGGATTTGAATATCGAAGTGAACCGTGTCGCACGACCGCTTCGGCGGGGTGCGAGACGGCGGCTTGCGGGCGTCAACTCATTTGGTTTCGGCGGTACCAACGTTCATGTGGTCATCTCCGACCCTCCGAATTCAACATCTGCTCAAGCGGCACAATTTAGCGGCCTTTTCGTTTTATCTGCACACACACAGTCGGCGCTTCAGTCGTTGTTGCGAGACTACGATTCACGACTCTCGTCGTCTACGCGCGATCAAGTCGAGCAGCTTATTTCCGCCAGCCAAAATCACATGGCGCTCAAACATCGTTTTGCAGCTTCCGGCGCGAATGCAGCGGAGATTGCCACAGCGATATCGTCTTACCTGGACGATGGGAAAGGCCATCGCGCTCAAGTTGGCGAAATACCAAGCAAGTCGATCAAGACCGCGTTTGTCTATGCGGGGAACGGGTCCCAATGGGCTGGAATGGGCTTGGATGCCTATAGAACAAATGCGGACTTCCGGGCTCGTTTCGATGTCTACAGCGATTTATTCGTTGCGCGCGCAGGTCTTGATCTATCTGTGCTTCTTCAGTCGCCTGAATTGGAAAAGACCCTGCGTGACACGCGCGTTGCGCAGCCAATACTGTTTGCCATTCAGGCTGCTTTGACGGACTGCCTGGTTGATAACGGGGTGAAACCGGACGTGGTTCTGGGGCATTCTGTCGGCGAGGTTGCGGCCGCCTATGCGGCGGGAATTCTGTCGGCCGAGGATGCCGTAACAATCGTTACAATCCGATCCAAGCACCAACATTCCCTGGCAGGCAAAGGCACGATGGCCGCTGCTGTGATGTCAGAGGCATTTGCCGTTGCGTTCGCGCAGGAGCATGGTCTTGATAACATCACCGTCGCGGGGGTGAATGCCCACAATTCGGTGACGATTTCTGGCCCGACCGAAGAGGTCAAGCAGTTCAAGGCATTGTCGCAGGTGTCGCGTCACGCGGTACATGTTCTTGATATTGATTACCCTTTCCATCATCCGGTCATTGATGGAGAGAAGGCGGAGTTTCTTGATGAGATTCCTGCGCTTACGCCAAAGTCCGGACATACTGCTTTCATATCGACGGTGACCGGATCGTTTGTCGACGGTGTGGAGCTCGACGCCGAGTACTGGTGGAGAAACGTCCGTGAACCCATTGCTTTCGAAGCGGCGGTCAGTCTCGCCACTGAAAATGGGTGCAATGTCTTTCTTGAGCTTTCGCCACGACCCATTCTATCGAACTACGTAGTAGAAACGGCAAAGCAGGCGTCTGCATCCGTCGTGGTTTTGCCGACCCTAAAACGGCCGGGTGCCGATGTCGGTGAAGACCCGATCATTTCGACGATCCTGCGTGTCGTCGCTCATGGCGTGGACGCGCAGCCAGCTGCGACGAATCGCTATGTCGCGCCCTTCGATCTGCCAACAATTCCGTTTGAGAACGTTAGCTGCCGGCCTAACTCCACAACTGACGCGATCAACGTTTTTGGTCGGGATGGCGCTGATGGGCCATACACCTTGTTGGGTTGGCGCAGCGACCCCAATTCTTCCGTATGGAAGAACCACGTGGATGCCCAACTGTTTCCGGATCTTGCCGGGCACGTTGTTGATGGCAAGTCTATTCTGCCGGGCAGCGCCTTTATCGAAATTGCCGTTCAGGCCGCACGGAAATATTACGATGTGGCGGAAGTCGAGATCACGAACCTCGAGATATTCCGCCCACTCGAATTGCGGGAAAGCAAGCTCGTCGAGCTCTCGACCAAGCTTTCTCCCGAAACGGGTCTCGTCGAAATCGCATCACGCGAGTATCTGAGTGATGACGGCTGGACGATCCACGCCACCGCACGCAGTCGCAAGCCAACGGACCGCTTCGGCGGGGTAAGGCTCCCGCTTCCCGGATGTGAGAAGATCCGTACGATCGGCGCTACCGAGGCCTATCAGACGGCACGGAGTTTCGGTCTCGACTACTCCGCCGGTTTTCAACTTCTCACGCAGGCGGAAGTCTACGACACAAAGCACGTCGTGGTTCAGTTGCGACCTGCTGCGGCTCCTGTCCATCCCTATTTGAGTTACGGCCTCGATCCGGTATCGACAGACGCTGCGTTCCATGGGCTTGTCGCGCTCTTTGGTCTGTTGACGGGTGAGGGTGACGGTGCACCGTATATACCGGTTCGGTTTGGTTCTGTTCGCACCGCTTCATCAGCAAAATCGATATCGAGCGCTATCATCGAGATACAGCGTTTCAGCCCCCACAGCCTCAAAGCGAGAATTGATCTCATTGCAGAGGATGGGACACTGGTTGCTTCTCTTGATGACTGCCGGTTCCGCCGGACGTGGCTCAGGCAGCATACAACGCTGGAAACGGTTACGTTTCATTACGAAGCGGTTTCTGGAACAGGCGGTGGTTTCGGCCCGCTAAAAGCGGCGAATGCGGACCGGCGCGGTCGGCTGCCAGTCTTCGATTCTGTACCTGTCGGAGAAGCCACGCTCATCCTCAATGCGGCTGTTCAGCGGGCTTCTTTTGACATCGCTCGACTGCTTGCTGACGATGAAGGCGCAGTTGCACTCGCCATGCTCCCGGGAAGCCAAGATTTCCAGTGCTATTTGTCAAGTTGCCTCTATGCGCTTGAGGACGCAGGAATGGCGCAGTCCAGTGAAGAGGGATGGCTGTTACAGCCTTCCTGTGACCTGCCGCCTGTCGAAGAGCTTCTCAGGCAAATCAACGCTCGTTTTCCTGACCGCGTTGCCGAGGCAGTGCTCGTTAACAACGCCTATAGAGAGACGCTGGAGCGGCTATCTCTTCAGCCTTCCCAAATGCAGTCTGGTGGCAGCACTTCGTTCTTGAGCGAAGCGACGCTGGATCATGTTCGCCACCATACAGCCTTGGCACGTGAGCGCGAATCGCTCGTGCTGGCGGCGGTCGAGAATGCGCTTTCCGATGTATTGCCCGGTGATGACTTTACTATCATTGAGACTTGCGCGGTGTCCCCTGCGTTCAGTCAACGACTATCTGAAATGGCGGTGCTCAAAGGGGCACAGCTCATCGTTGTTGAACCTTCTGATCATCTGCGCCGGACGCTCGAAATCAACTTCGAACGCAATCCCTCCGTTTCCTGCCTGGACCTAGATGATGCAATTTCGCTTGCTCGCGCGGACCTGATCGTGAGTGCCAGCGGATATCTCTATGGAAAACTGGGCCGCAACAAGGGACTGCAAGCGGTTCTGAGGACGGCAGCTTCGACCGGTGGCCGCGTTGCTGTTGTTGAGCTGGCATCATCCGGATTTGCCGATTTTGTCTTCGGCCTGACGGACGGCTGGTTCGCAGCTAGCGTTACGCCTGAGTTTCCGATTGGGCAGCTGTCCACTGAGACACAATGGGGCGACTTGCTCGCCGAGTGCGGTTTTTCTCAACCAGAGTTCAGGCAGCTCGATAATGCCGACGGCACGCTGCTGCTCGTAGAGGCTGTGGCTTCAGGCCACGTGACAGCAAACCCCGATAAGGTGACGTCCTTTGAAACCGTTGTGGAAATCACGCAACGGCAAGAGGATTGCTCGCTCGTATCTGACGGCACCTTCAAGCGCCTGTACTGCACGGCAGAGAAAGCCGATGAGGTATTTGCTGCGTACTTTGCGAGCGCGCAGGGTCCCTTTGCATTCGTATTCGATACGGCGGGCCAAGGCGACGGATCTGACTGTTTGCAGGATGCGATTCAGATACTCAGCGCTTTTGCCGAAGCCGCACGCAATCATCTTCGCTCAGCGAGCTCACCTTCACAAATTAGACTGCTCGTCCTCGCTACCGGTGGCTCACCAGGGGGTTCGGTTGGGCTTGATCCGGCGGCAAGTGGGGTCTGGACTTTCGCTCGCGTCCTCCAAAACGAATATGACGAGTTGGACGTCTTCCTGCTCGACGCAGCCGATGATGGCGAGTTGCGGTCGAACGCTGTCTCCGTGTTGTTGTTTTACAAGGAGCGAGAGAGGGAGTGGGTGCAAGATCGAAGAACCGGTCTGCTCTCCGTCGTACGCGCGGTACCCGGCCACGCATCCCAAGCAATGCTGAAGACGTCAAGTTTCGCAAGTGCGACGATCCGCCAACTCTCGGCGGGACGTATCGATTCCATCTCATGGGAGCAAACTGACGTTCCGGTTCCAGCTCCTGGGGAGGTCAGCATCAAGGTTGCTGCAACGGGGCTGAATTTTCGTGACGTCATGTGGTCTATGGGATTGTTGCCGGAGGAAGCCCTCGAGGATGGCTTCGCCGGTGCTACAATCGGTATGGAAATGTCGGGAACCGTTGTCGCAGTGGGTGCTGGTGTTACCGACCTTGTTCCCGGTGACGAAGTTATGGGCATAGCGTCACAGGCGCTGTCCACCCACGTCACTGTCGCTCGAGACGGGGTCACGAAAACTCCCCCTGGTATCGACCCGGCTGCCGCCGCGACCGTTCCTGTGGCATTTTTGACCGCCTATTATGCGATGGTCGAACTCGGTCGCATTCGGAAGGGCGATACGATCCTTATCCACGGCGCAGCCGGCGGGGTCGGGCTAGCCGCCCTTCAGATTGCCAAGCTCCATGGAGCAAAGGTTATTGCGACGGCGGGTACGGTCGAGAAGAGACGATTCTTGTCGCTCCTTGGTGCCGACCACGTCTTCGATTCCCGATCCCTTGCCTTTGTTGGCGATGTCTTGCGCGTGACCGACGGGCAGGGCGTGGAGCTTGTACTCAATTCCCTATTCGCGGAGGCAATGGAGCGTAGTTTCGAACTCCTCAAGCCGTTCGGTCGTTTTCTGGAGCTCGGGAAAAGAGACTATTACTCCGATCGCAAGCTTGCTCTTAGACCTTTCCGTCGGAACATTTCGTATTTCGGCATCGATGCCGACCAGCTTCTCGTGAACGCACCTGATCTTACGCGGCGTATTTTTGCGGAGGTTGGATCGCTGTTTGAACAGGGCAAGCTTGCTCCGTTGCCGTACCGATCGTTCAATTACGATGAAACCGCATCCGCGTTTCGGTTGATGCAGAATGCGGGTCATATCGGCAAAATCATCATTCGCCCCCCTGTAACTGATAGGGACGCGGTGCAGAAAGCGAGTGCTGGCCAACTCGCACTGAGCCGAGGTGTCTATCTTGTCGTCGGTGGGATTGGTGGATTTGGATTGGCCGCAGCCGACTGGCTGTCGAGCAGAGGAGCGACGCATGTTGCTCTTTGCAGCAGGCGCGGAATTCCAGACGAGGAAACACTTGCCGCCATTGTGAAATGGAATGCTGCTGGCATCGCCTCAAGTGTGCATGCCTGCGATGTCACGGACGACGCCTCACTTGGTATTCTGCTTGAAAAATTGCGCGCTCTTGGTCCGATCAAGGGTATCGTCCACGCCGCCATGGTTCTCGATGACGCGCTCATTTCCCATCTGGATCGTCAGCGCAATCGGGCGGTCATCGAGGTGAAGGCAAATGGCGCGAGTAACCTTGATCGCCTCACGCGAGAAGACGAACTGGAGCTATTTCTGCTCTTCTCGTCCGCGACGACGATGATCGGAAACCCGGGTCAGGCTAACTACGTGGCTGCGAATGGATATCTGGAAGGCCTGGCCAGATCGCGAAGGGCTGCGGGCCTGCCTGCATTGGCGGTTGGTTTCGGAGCGATTGCCGACGCAGGTTTCCTGTCGCGCAATACGGATGTGAACGATATTCTTGCGCGGCGTATCGGGAAGACGGCACTAAAGGCAAAGAGCGCTCTTGGCTTCGTTGAGCGTATTCTTGTCAACGATAGCGGGACGATAGAAGCGGCCGCGGTAATGGTTGCCGAGATCGACTGGGCAAGTGCGTCATCACTACCGTTGACGTCGCAACCGTTGTTTTCCGCTATTCCTCGTCACGCCATCTCGAATTCGGGTGGTGGCGACGGTGAACGGGTCGATCTCGCTGCACTCGTCGCAGGGAAATCGCGTGAAGAGGCTAACGCCGTTCTTCACGAGTTCCTTGCTGCCGAAATTGCTTCCATCCTTAAAGTTGCGGAAGACAGTATCAAGTCCGACAAGGCTCTTAAGGACATTGGTCTGGACAGTCTGATGGCAATGGAGCTCGGAACCAGCTTCCAGCAAAAAACAGGAATAGATATACCCTTATCGGGAATGGGAGATGGCGCGACGATCGGCGATATCGTGCAAAAGCTTCACGATAAGGTTGTATTCAGCACGGTTGCGGACCAAGCCGACGGCGGATCGGAGGGAACCTCCCTTCTTACGGAGCTGACCGAAAAGCACGGCACCAATGTGAATGAACGGAAATCAGCTTAAGATGGTGGACGAAAATGACCGCAATGCCAGCGTGCCGAATGCAACTGGTACCGACTACATGGAAGTACTTCGTAATCGGCACGAAGCCGCTGGCCAAAATCGTCTTGCCAGGGTCAATAGGCGAGCGCCGGCTCGAGTGAAGTCTCCCAAGCGCTTCGATGATCTGCCAGAATACAAAAAGATCGTTGCGCAGAAGGCCATCAGTGATCTTGCCGGGGTCGATAACCCTTTCTACCGCTCTCACGAAGGAGCTGCAGGCGCGACAACGCGCATCGACGGCAGAGAAGTCATCAACTTTGCGTCTTACGACTACCTTGCGACCAATACGCATCCGGCCGTGCATAAAGCTGCTGTCGCGGCCATCGATCAGTTCGGGATCTCCGCTTCCGCAAGCCGCCTGGTCGCGGGCGAACGTCCTCAGCACGGGCTTCTTGAACAGAAGCTTGCGTCGATTTACGAGGCAGAGGAGGCGGTTTGTTTCGTGAGCGGCTATCTCACCAACTCGACCGTGATCAGCTGCATCGTAGGGCCAAAGGATCTGGTGATCCATGATGAGCTCATTCACAACAGCGTGCTGTCCGGTATCAAACTTTCAGGCGCCACCCGCCGGTTCTTCCGACATAACGACACCGCCGATCTGGAAAACATCCTGACAAGTATCGAGGGTGAGTTTGACCGCATACTCGTCATTGTCGAAGGCGTGTACTCGATGGATGGGGACGTCGCGGCACTTCCGCAGTTGATCAGCCTCAGGGCGCAGTTCGGTTTCTGGCTCATGGTCGATGAAGCCCATGCACTCGGAGTGCTTGGAGAAAAGGGCAGGGGTACGTTCGAACATTTCGGGATCAACCCTGCAAACGTTGACATCTGGATGGGAACCCTTTCCAAAACGGCCTCCAGCTGTGGTGGCTATGTGGCGGGATGCTCCCCTCTCATTCAGATTTTGAAGGCGCATGCGGGCGGCTTTGTATACAGCGTTGGCCTTGCGCCTGTGCTGGCGAGCAGTGCGCTTGCGAGTCTTTCGATCCTTGAAAGCGAAACACATCGCGTTGTTCGGTTGGGTGAAAATGGCAGGTTGTTCCTCGAACTTGCCAAGCGTGCCGGTTTGGACACGGGTCCGAGTGCGGGCTATTCCGTGGTGCCAGTTATCGTCGGAGACTCACTGCGCGCAGTACAATTATCGAATGAGCTGTTGAAGGTGGGCGTCAATGCCCTGCCTATCATCTATCCTGCCGTGCAGGAGGGCATGGCGCGCTTGAGGTTCTTTTTGACCTGCGACCACACGAGCGATCAGATCGAAACGGCTGTCCAGCTGACCGCTGACATCCTGAACGATCTCGTAGAACGCAAGGTCGGTCTCGCAGGTCTCGACATGCAACAGGTCGCAAAACTATTCACTTAATCTATCCCGAGTTTGGAAATGGCCTATGCCTCACATTATCATCACGGGCGGCTCGAGTGGTATCGGTTTGGAAGTTGCCAGGATATATCTCGCCAAGGGCTACCGCATTTCCCTGATCGCTCGTGAAGAGGCTCGGCTTCGCTCCGCCGCTCGAGCGCTTACCGGCACAGATTTGGTCGAGGACGATTCCGTTTTTGTAGTGTCGGCAGATGTGAGCGATGAAAACGCGTTGCAACGAGCGGTCATTGCTGCGGAAGCAAGGCACGGTCCCTGCGATGTTCTGGTCGCGTCAGCCGGTCGCGTCGATCCACAAGAGTTCGACAGGCAGCCCACCTCCGTCTTCGACGCACAATTAGCCGTCAACTTCCTGGGTTGCATTTATGCGGTTCGGGCTGTGCTAAGCGGTATGAAGCAGCGGTCTAGCGGCCGTATCATGTTGATCTCATCTGGGGCGGCCCTGATCGGCATTCCGGGCTACAGCGCCTATTGTGCCTCGAAGTCGGCGTTAGCAGCTTTCGGCGAGACTCTCAGAAGTGAGCTTCACGGTTCCGGTGTAACAGTGAGCATGAGTTTCCCGCCGGATACGCTTACGCCGCAATATGAGCGTGAAATTCTGCTTCGCCCTAAACTTGCCCAGCGTTTGATGGGCGCTGTGCCGCCGTGGCCAGTTGATAAAGTGGCCAAAAAGATCGTCTTGGGAACAGAGAAAGGAGCGCCTCAGGTCCACTTTGGTGCTTCGTTGACAATGTTGTCGTATTTCTCCGCTTTTATCAAACCGCTTTTATACTGGCGCATGCAACGGATATCAGCCTGATCATGGACCTTGACCTGTCTGAAATGGCGCCGCATGCCGACTACCCCTTTGCCATTACGGCCGCTTCCTTCGCTGTTGCTGTCATCATCGTGTATCTTACCGATCCGCTTGCCATGCCGCAGCAAGTGAGACGGGACAATCGCCTGCCACATAGTTGGCAGAGGGTTGTCATCGAGCATCTCGCCAGACTGCCGATCATCCTATTTGTGTTCTCGATTTTCTTTGCCATATCCTGGAGGCCGCTCTATTGCGGGCTTGGGACGATCAGCTTCTTCATCATATTTACTGGTATATCGCGCTTAAAATACGTTTTTATCCGAGAACCTCTTGTGTTTTCCGATATCGCCCTCGTGGTTGACGTCTTTAAATATAAGAGCATTTTTTACGCCACGAACCTCAACGTCCTGTTCTGGATCGTGGCTCTTTCCTATGTTTTCGGGGTATCTGCGCTTTTCATGATCGCGGAGCCATCGATCATACCCGGTCAGTTCACGTGGCTGTGGATTCTGGTCGGGGTGCTCGTCCCGAGCCTGTCCGTCCTACTCCTGTTCGTCAAACCCATCGGACATTATGCAGCGTCGATAGCTCAGTGGCTTTTGACGACGCTGAATGTGAAATCGAACACGACGCGCTTCGGCACCTTTGCGTCTGTCAGCTATCATTTCATGATGTGGCTCGGCATGCGACGCGATGCAATCATCGAGGAACTGGCTCAGGGTCTGCAAAGCGTCATCCACGATTTCCTGGGTCAACCGAGCCGGGAATCGCCCTTGGTGATCTTCTGGCAATCGGAATCATTTATGGATCTTCGCAACGTCGGCTGCGACGATCTAGAATTGCCGACGATCGATATGCTGAAGGACCGCGCCGCGCAATGGGGCAGACTCACCAGTGTCTTCGAAGGCGGATATACGCTGCGGACCGAGTTCGCCGTATTGAGTGGCTTGCAGCCGGATGATGTTCATGCAGATGCAAGCTATCCTTACCTTCGTGCATCACATTACGCCGACGTCGTCTGGCCGAACAAGCTACGCAAGGCAGGCTGGTATACGCACTTCATACACCCATATGACCGGACGTTCTTCCTTAGGCACAAGGCGATGCCGATTTTAGGTTTTCGCGACATGACGATGCTAGATGATTTCGATCACGTCCCAGCGCGCGATGGTGCTTATGTCTCCGACATGCGTCTTACTCGGAAGGTACTGGATATCGCCGACACCATCGAGAAACAGCAGTCGGCGCTGCTCTTTGTCGCCTCAATGGCCAATCATGGTCCGTGGGAGCCAGGACGCTGTGAAGGCCTTACCGACCCGGTCGAAATCTACAAGGAACTTTTGCGCAAGGCAGATGAGGCGCTGGCTTACCTCATCGAAGAGCTCGACAAATATGATCGCCCGGTCTGGCTGGCATTTTATGGTGACCATGCGCCGCTTCTGAAAAAATATGCAGATCCTTTTCCTGATCCAAGAACGGACTATTTCATCGTCCCGCTTGCGAAAGCGAAAGAGGACAAGCACGTCACAACGCGCTCGAGGTTGGAGGCGCCCTGGACCCTGTTCGAGACGCTGCTGTGGCACGCGCATCTTTACAAGGAACAGTTCAAGTGACTTCACAAGGACCTTATCTTTTCCTGCAGGGACCGTCTTCGCCGCTCTTCGCAAAAATTGCTGGACACCTCACGCGGGCTGGACATGCGTGCTACCGTATCAATCTCAATGTCGGCGACCAGATCTTCTGGCGCAGGGGCGGGGCGGTCAATTATCGCGGCCGCTTTGAAAACTGGAGTACCTTTATCCGCCAGTTTCTTAGCGATCACCGTATCAGGACTATTATTCTGCTTGGTGAGGAGAGACCCTATCACAAGGCAGCGGTGAAGGCGGCCAAGGAGCATGGCGCAACTGTCGTTGTTATTGAAATGGGGTATCTGAGACCCGATTGGGTGACGGTTGAGCGGGATGGCATGTCATCCAACTCTCACTTTCCCAATGACCCCGAGGCAATCCTAAAAGCAGCAGAAAACCTTCCCGAGCCGGATTGGACGCGCAGGTTTACGCAGACATTTCTTGCCGAAGCGCTTTTCGATCTAGGCTATTATCTGCCGGCTTCTTTTCTATGGTTTCTGTTTCCCCATTATCGGTTTCACGGCATTTACCATCCCCTTGCTGAATATGCCGGATGGATTGGTCGCTTGGCGACTAAACGTCGGCGTGAAAGCGGGGCGAAGCTCGTTCAGAACCAATTGAGGTCGTCACCGGGCTCCTGGTTCGTATATCCGTTGCAGCTCGAAACCGACTATCAACTGAGAGCGCATTCGCCTTTCAATTCGCAGAAAGAAGCAATAGCGCTCGTTCTGCGATCCTTTGCAGGAAGCGCAGACAAGGCTGCGCGGCTGGCGATCAAAGTTCATCCGCTCGACAATGGCCTCATATCGTGGCGGCTGGTTATCAAATCGAATGCCGAACAGCTAGGGATTGCCGACCGCGTTTTCTTTCTCGATGGAGGCGATCTTGGCGTTCTCTTGGAAGGCGCAAGGGGGATAGTGACGGTGAATTCGACTGCTGCACTCGCCGGTCTCACTCTCGGGATCCGGACAAAGGTACTTGGTTCAGCGATCTACGACATTCCGGGTTTGACGGAGCAACGGTCCCTCAATGAATTTTGGCGGTCAGATATCGAGCCTGACAGCGCCTTGAGAGATGCGTTCTTCCGTTTGGTTGCGGCGTCTATTCAAGAACGAGGAAATTTCTATGGGTGTGAGGGGGTGGATGCTGCGGCAGAAGGCATCGCGTCGCGCCTGATTGAGGGCCAATTGAATCGCTCCGACAAAATAGTTTATTAACGAAAGGAACAGTCCGACCGCGCTGATTGCGACGAACGTTTCTATTGGAATGAACCGCCTCGGCATAGACGGTCATCAGTGATCGCACCTTTACCAAATGATTTCGTGAGCGAGTTGTCGTTGCATTATTGAGCGGCGAAAGCGACCTTGCCGTCACTTTCTTCGAGCCAACTGAGACGGGGGGATGCGCACGAAAACTTGGACTACCAAGGAGGTAGTTCATGTATTCCTACGCAGACAGACTTGGAGCGGTTGAACTCTATATCCGGCTTGGCAAGCGGCTTAACGCGACCATTCGCCAGCTGGGATATCCCACGAAGAATGGGCTGAGGAGTGGTATCGCGAGTACGTGCAGCATCTCGACCTACGTACTGAGCCGGTAGCGCGAGCGCCAAAATATTCAGAGGCTTAGAGGCAGGCGGCACTTGAGCACTTTCGCACCCATGATCGTTGCATCTCCGCGACGATGAGGGCGCTCGGCTATCCCCGGTCGAGGAACTCTAACCGCATGGGTTCGTGAGGCGTTTCCGGAGGCACGGGCATCGAGGCTCGCTCGATCGTGGCACCCTGGCTATTCCGAGGAGGTCAGGCAAGCTGGGGCCATCGGATTATGCAGTGGAGATGAAAGTGCTCAACGGGTCGCTGATCGACTGGGCGTGTCAAGGCCGACATTGTACAGCTGGAAAGATCAGCTACTTGGTCACGAGGCTCCCTCATCCATGAAACGCCGCAAATCCAACCCCGAGGTACCTGAACGTGAAGAGCTCGAGCGAAGGCTCTAAGCCCTCCATCGTGATGTCCGCCAGTTGCAGCTCCAGCATGTTCTCCTGAAGAAGGCCAACGAACTCCTAAAAAACGATCACGGGCTTTGGTCCGCCTGTGCGCGGTAGAAACAGGTCGTGCTACGATTGCCGCCGGAGGGGAGTTGCCGAAGGCTTATTGGAGGCGTTCAACCCCGTTAAAAAACGTGGCACATGGGCTGTTGCGTACTTGAGAGTGGTACGCGGCTTTGGCGGCGATCCCGGTTAGGAAAATGGCGAACTTGCACGGCCCAGCCTCTCCCAATCCATAGGAGGAGAAGTCATGCCAAAGATTATACCTACCAATCCACAAAATCTCACACGCATGAACCCCGGAGCAGCCGCTCTCGACATCGGATCCACGATGCGTATGGCCGCAGTCAACCCGGAGAGTGACGATATGCCGATCCGCGCCTTCGGCACTTTCACACATGATCTGCATGATCTCGCCACTTGGTTCCGATCCTGCGGCGTCACAAGCGTTGCGATGGAATCGACCGGGGTCTATTGGGTCCCGGCCTTTGAGATACTTGAACAGCACGGCTTTGAGGTGATCCTCGTCAATGCCCGCTACGCCAAAAATGTGCCTGGCCGGAAGACCGATGTCAGTGATGCGGCGTGGCTTCGCCAACTACATTCCTACGGCTTGCTGCGCGGAAGCTTTCGTCCGCAGGCGCAGGTTGCTACGTTGCGAGCCTATTTACGACAGCGAGAGCGACTGATCGAATATTCTGCGGCGCATATCCAGCACATGCAAAAAGCGCTGACGGAAATGAACCTGCGACTGCACCATGTCGTGTCAGATATCACGGGCGTGACGGGGATGAAGATTATCAGGGCGATCGTTTCTGGAGTACGCGATCCGGATGTCTTGGCATCCATGCGTGATGTTCGCTGTCATTCCTCGGCTCAGACCATACGAGCATCCCTGATCGGGAAAGATCGTGATGAGCATGTTTTTGCTCTCTCTCAGTCGCTAGAGCTCTACGATTTTTATCAGCAGAAGATGCTCGAATGCGATCGTCGGCTTGAGAGCGCAATTGGTGCGATGTCAGCTGAGGTCGAGGCCCCGCTCTTGCCATTGCCAAATGTCCGGACAAAAATCAAGCAGGTAAATTCACCGTCATTTGACGTGCGAGCTGCCCTATATGGCCTCGTTGGGACAGACCTGACGCAAATCCATGGCCTCGGCTCGTCTCTCGCGCTGAAGCTCATCGGCGAATGCGGCACGGACCTACGGGCTTGGCCGACGGCCAAGCACTTCACATCATGCCTCTGCCTCGCCCCGGGTAATAAAATCTCCGGCGTCAAGGTGCTTTCTTCGCGAACTCGCCGATCATCCAGCAGGGCGGCCGCATTGCTGCGGTTGGCCGCGACCACGCTCGGCCGCAGCGACACTGCACTTGGCGCATTCTACCGACGGCTGGCAGGGCGTATTGGACAACAGAAAGCCGTCAAGGCGACCGCACGCAAGATTGCCGTCCTTTTGTACAATGCGCTGCGTTATGGGATGTTGTATCGCGATCCAGGCGCTGCTGCCTATGATGAGCGCCATCGTGGCCGTGTCATTGCGAATCTCCAACGCCGCGCTCGGTCAATGGGCTATGATCTCTCACCCATGGTGGCTGGGGACTGTGTTTCTTAGGAAAGCGGCGGCGTATTTCGCCAGGGATGCAAAGTGAAGTACGCGTTCATTGCTTTGCATCGCTTGCAGTTTTCTGTGCGGACGATGTGCCGCCTTCTGCGGGTTCATCCCAGTGGATTTTACACCTGGCTGAAGAATCCGCTGAGCACGCGAGCCGGCGAGGACAAGCGACGACCGATCTGCTCCTGAAGGCATGGGAAGAAAGCGGCAAGGTCTATGGTTATCGCAAGCTGCACGACGATCTTCTCGATCAGGGTGAGATGTGCTGCCCGAACCGAGTTGCGCGTCTGACCCGCCTTGCCGGAATCAGGGCACAGATTGGCTACAAACGCCGTCCCGGCATCTATGGTGGTAGGCCTGCCGTCGCCATCGACAACACGCTCGACCGACAACTTGATGTGGCAGCTCCAGACACGGCCTGGGTGACGGATATCACCTACATCCGAACCTGCGAAGGTTTCGCTTATCTGGCTGTCGTCCTTGACCTCTATTCGCGTCGTGTGATCGGCTGGGCAATGCAGAGCCGCCAAACCACCGACGTCGTATTGCAGGCTTTGCTCATGGCTGTATGGAGGCGCAAGCCGAAGGAAAAGGTGTTGATCCACTCGGATCAGGGCGCCCGGTTCACCAGCATGGACTGGGCATCGTTCCTCAGGCACCACAATTTGGTTCATTCGATGAGCCGACGCGGAAACTGCAATGACAATGCGGTGGCCGAGAGATGGGTACAGAGATAGGTGCCGCTCAGCTTCATCGGTGTCAGGCCCAAAAATGTTGCTGCGTGCATTCGAACCCATGAGGATATGCCGTTTCGGCACTTTTTTGATGCAAGCAGATGGATCCGACCTCATTCGGAACCCGGTTGGGATCGGTAGCACACAATATGATTGGTTCACCGGCAAGGACGCGCACATTAGCCTTATCGAGTAGCTAGTTGATCCGATTCTCGCCCGGTGCTCACTTTTCGACGGAAAAACATCGCTTCTGTTGGCTCGCGCGGACGTTGAAGTGTTGGTATTTGATACTAGACTGTGATTGTAGCTTTATGGTAAGCGATTTCGGAAATTTAGTTAGGATATTTGAATGCCGCTTTCCGTAATGCTTACTGAATTCAAGCGAGTTGATTACAATCACGGTTGGTGTTCCGAAGTCTATAATGAAGATAAGTTTTCCGCCGTTGGTATAGATGAAGTGTTCGTGCAGGACAATAGATGCCCTTCACTGTATGCGGCTTCTTTCCGAAGACCGCATTTTCAGGTGCTTCCCCATGCCAAGGTGAGGTGGCTGATAGCGTATGGCGCTACGCCCCCGCTGAGTACAAAAGACGAAAAGCTCTCCGTGTCGGCGGAATTCGATAGCTCATTCGTCTATGACGGAGTTCCGCTGTCTTTCTTCGAAGTTTACGGGCCCTAGTATGCGACTTTTAGTGATGGGCGCAACGGGGCAGGTTGGGGCTGCGTCGTTCGAACGCTCTTGGTCTGAGGGTTTCTCGCTGATTGCGCGAGGGTGCGCCGAAAAGGCAATGTTACGGTCGAGTCAGGGACGGTCAAATCTTCGGGGAGATTGTCAGATAGGAAGTCTGACCATGGTCTGTGGCATAGGTGGAATACGATGAGATATTCTCCAAAACAGCGTACCGCCAGCAACTTTGGAAATTGGTACGCGATTTCGAAGTCGACGGCAGAGAGTGATAGGGCGCGCGTAAGGGATCAGAACTATGTCTCCGCAATTTAGCAAGGTCTTCCCCTTATGGAGACCCTCGATGTTTTGGGCTCCCGAGACCGTGGTCGATTCCGCGTGGCGAGAGCACATACCGTTCGCATTCTGGATCATGGACGTGCTACGTCCGAAGAAACTGGTCGAGCTTGGAACCCACCGGGGCGCTTCATATTTTGCGTTTTGTCAGGCCATTGAGAAGCTGGAGTTGGACACCGTCGCTTACGCCATCGATACTTGGCAGGGCGATGACCATGCTGGCATGTACGGCGAGGACGTGTACAGGTCGGTTCTCGATCGCAACGAGCAGAAATACAACGCCTTTTCCACTCTGATCAGGTCGACATTCGATGAAGCCTTGCAGTATTTTTCAGATGCAAAGATCGACCTACTTCATGTCGACGGATTACATACCTACGAAGCGGTGAAGCATGATTTCGAAACGTGGCTGCCGCTGCTTTCCGATCGCGCCATCGTTCTGTTTCACGACACCAATGTCCGCAGCGACGACTTCGGCGTATTCCGTCTCTACGACGAGCTTTCCGCAAGATACCCGTCCTTCTGTTTTACTCACGGCTACGGTTTGGGCGTGATTGGTGTTGGCAGCAACCTTGATGAGACGGTCACCCGGTTCTTTCAGTGCGTGAAAGACGACGAGGTAAAGCAAAATACCCGACAGGTGTTTTTCCGGCTCGGATCCTACTGCACGCGGATGCTCCAGATCGAGGGGCTGGCGACAGAACTCGGCCATGCGAGGCAAAACATCAATGAGAAAGATAGCGAGATAAAATTGGTCAACACTCAGTTCGATCACCTGTCCAACCAGATTGCGCAATTGTCCGGACTCAAGGACGCTCATCTCTACGAAGAGGTCGAGAAACTCAAGGCTCACTTCGAGGAAGTTCGGGCGCGGTCGGAGGCCTTACAGAGCCAGTTTCAAGATGCCAACGACAGAACGGGGTCCCTCTTCGAGAGGCTCGATATAGTAAACCAGACGATCAGCGCTGCGAACGGCAGAATTGATGCGACCGTGACCGAGAACGAATTGGTAAGACAACAGAATGCCTCACTGGAAGAGCATTTGATGCAAGTAAGATCAGATATCTCTGATGCATTTTATTCGACTGCCCAGCAGCAGGAAATTCTGACGACGGAAATTCTGACCTTGGCGGAAGGCATGAAAACGTTTACATCACAGAGCGGGGAGTTGATCGGCCGGATCGAGAAACTCGAGCGTGAGTTGAATCAAAAGCTTGACAGGTTCATTCTTGAGAACAAGCCGAAGAATAAATCTGTATTCAGCTTCGTCAGTCGAATATACTCGCAGGCTCGCTCCTATGTGAAATACGGTCGAGCGCCGGCTTTGTTCGACAAGGCCTGGTATGTGGCCATGTACGATGACGTTCGTGTGTCTGCTGCCGACCCATGGGCTCACTTCAATGAATACGGCATCTCCGAGCACCGCCAGCCTAACGTTCTTTTCAATACGGAATGGTATCTGCGCCGCTATCCAGACATTGCCACCAGCGGTATCAACCCGTTCACCCACTACATAAAGTATGGCTCCAAGGAGGGCCGCGATCCGCATCCCTTTTTCAATGCGAAATGGTACTCAGCGGTCAATACAGACGTCAAAAGCAAAAATATTGACCCGCTCTTGCATTTTCTGCTGTTCGGCCGGGCCGAGGGTCGGCTTCCTAATCCGGATTTCGATCCCGAGTGGTATTATGCACTCCGCCCGGACGTTGCTGAAAATGGCCTGACGGCGTTGGAACACTACCTCCACCACGGCCTCTTTGAAGGTCAGGCATGGCATGATCCTGCCCGCGTCGTCCGCAAGGATGCCATCGGTTTTGGCCCCTCTCCGAAAGGCTATTATATCGATGGGACTGAAAAAGCTTACACCTATGTGACAGAATACAGGCCTGTGGACCTGCAGGAGAAGATCGAAAATTTAACCACCAAGGTGAAGTTCAGTATTGTCGTTCCCGTATACAATACTCCTGGCGACCTGCTGTTGAGGCTTTACGAGTCTGTGAAGTTGCAGTGGTATTCCGATTGGGAACTTATCTTCATCGATGACCGTAGCACCGACGAACATGTCAAGGCTCAACTCCAACAAATAGGAAAAATCGATGATCGCGTAAAGTTGCTTGTGACCAGGAAGAACGAGGGGATTTCTGGCGCGACGAATGTCGGCCTGGCTAGGGCCGGTGGGGATTACATTGTATTTCTGGACCATGACGATGAACTGACCGACAATTGCCTATATGAACTCGCTGTTTGCATCAACGAAACGGGTGCGGACTTCATCTATTCCGACGAGGACAAGATTGATGAAGATGGCAAATATGTGCAACCGTTCTTCAAGCCAGACTGGTCTCCCGACACCTTCATGTCGACCATGTATACTTGCCACGTGTCCTGCGTTCGCCGGGCGTTGGTTGCCGTAGTCGGCGAACTGGAGTCTCGTTATGATGGCGCGCAGGATTGGGATTTCATACTCCGCGTAACTGAAAAGGCGGAAAAGATAGCTCACATTCCGAAAGTTCTCTATCATTGGCGGATTCTGGCCAACTCCATCGCGTCCGATATCGGGGCAAAGCCAGCGGCAGTTGAGCGGAGTAAGGAGGCGCGGCTGGCCGCCATCGCGCGCCGCGGGCTCAAGGGTTCTATGATGGATCTGGAATATCTGCCTGGACATTCCGTTCCCGTCTATGAATTGCCAGAAAACACTTCCGTTTCAATCGTGATCCCGTCGAAAGACAATAAATCCTATCTTTCGAACTGTGTATCGTCGATCATCGAAAAATCCAGCTTCGCGGATTATGAGATCATCGTGGTCGATAACGGGTCGACAGCGGCGGAGACGCTGGACTATTTCGAGAACATATCCCGGAGCCCCAAGATTCGTGTCATACGTAAGCCGATTCCCTTCAACTTTTCAGCGCTTTGCAACTTCGGGGCCGCAGAAGCATCCGGTGACGCGATCATTTTCCTAAACGACGACACCGAGGTTATTGACGCAGACTGGATGCAACGCCTGGCGGCCCATTCGCTATTGCCATATGTCGGATGTGTTGGTGCCAAGCTGCTCTATGGTCATGACGGGTCTGTACAGCATAACGGCATCCTGAATCTGGCAGACGGCCCGGGTCACGCCTTTGTGGGCAGGCATGTGAATGATCCGGGATACTTCGCAAGAAACTTGCTGGACGGGAATTGGCTGGCTGTGACTGCAGCCTGCCTTGCTATAGAGCGCACGAAATTTGAGGCCGTCGGCGGTTTTGACGAGGATCTGGGTGTTGCTTACAACGATGTCGAACTAGGATTCCGCCTATACGAAGCAGGATTTTACAATGTCTGCTGCGCTTCTGTACATCTCACGCATCACGAGTCAGTTTCGCGAGGTGTCGACCATATCTCTCCAGAGAAAATGAAAAGACTGCGAAAAGAAAAAGAGTATCTTTATTCCAAGCATCCGCGATTTTATATGAATGATCCATTTTTCAATATTAATCTTCATCCCAACGATCCTCAATTCGATTTGAAGAATGTTTGGTCAGGCGAGCGGTAGGCAAGAAGAGATGAATAAGAATATTGAGCAACTTTATCGCTTAATCGATGACTCCATTGATGTCGTTTCATTCGATTTTTTCGATACGCTTTTCAATCGCCCGACCTGCGATGCCGAGGATGTCTTTGATTTCCTCGGCGTTAAATTTGGCGTTGAAAATTTCCGCGAGCGTCGGCGCCATGCACAGGTGTTAGGCTTCCAAAAAATGCAACGGGAGGGGCGTAAAGAAATTCTGCTGAGCGACATCTATCATTGTTTCGATGTCGGACGTTCTCTTGCGGATACGCTGATGCAAGCCGAGATAGATACGGAGCTTTTGATCACTCAACCCAACCCTGAAATGATTGAGTTCTTCAAATTTTGTAAAGAACGAAAAAGGGTCATTATCATCTCAGACATGTATCTGGCGGGCGAGTTTTTTCACAAGTTGCTCGCAAGATACGGTATGCCGGTCCAGGACGTTTTTGTGTCGGCCGACCTCGATGCTACAAAGCGCGATTGCGGCGATATATTCAATCTCGTGAGTTCAAAGCTGGGCATAGAGCCGGGCCGGATATTGCATATCGGCGACAGTATCGTCTCCGACGTTGAACGGGCGGAAGAACAAAAGTTCCGGGCATTTCACTATGTCGAGGCGCGTAAGCCTGCGAAGAAGCAAGGGCAAAGTTTTTCTGCATCGCTAGCAACCGGCCTGCACCGTTTGGCGGATTTCTCTGAGTCGAGCGCTTTTTACGAATACGGTTTTCGCTATGGCGGTCCGGCGCTCTATGGCCTGTCGAAATATGTGATCTCCGAAGCAAAGTCTGACGGCATCGAACATCTACTTTACGTGTCACGGGATGGTTACATCGTTCACGAAGTCGCTCAGTCGGATCCGGACTTGACTATACCTTCCTCCTATTTCAAGGGATCGCGAACCGCATTTAATCTTGCGTCGATTAACGCGACGAATTTCGAGGCGTATATACCGTTTCTTCTATCCGGCGCGAACGGCCTTTCGCCGTGTGAGGTATTTGCGCGCATCGACGTCGCCGCCCCTGGCCGCGAACTCCTTGATGAAATAGGGTTAGGTGATGATACTGTTATCTCGCATAAGAACATGGAACAGGTGGCGGGCTTGTTACGTGCCTGCAAGTGGCGCGTCTTAGCGCGCTGCGCGGAGGTCCGGCGCGGGTTGTTTCTGTATCTGCGGAAGCTCGGCATCAGAAGCGGCCAAAAGGTCGGCCTAGTCGATGTCGGCTGGAGTGGCACAACGCTCGATGCGTTCAACAATGCCGTCAAAAACATGTTGGACATCGACGTTGTGGGCTATTTCTTATGCCTAGTCGATTCTCAAGAGGTGGCTGAGCGCCGTCAACGACTGAAGATGAAGAGTTTGATCGGCGTTGAAAACCTGTCGTCGGATTCCCTTGCGGCCTTTTACAGCCACAGGGTGCCAGCGGAACTAATGTTCAGTGCGCCGCACGCGTCCGTTATCGGATATTCGGTCAATTTTGCGTTGGAACTTCAGTTCGTGGAAGACAGAGGCCGCGGAAAAACAGCGGTCGTGACCGGGGCGAACGACCTGATGTTTTCTGGTATGGTGGATTTTTATCATAAGTATAGCAGTCTGTGCAAAAAGCTCGATATAAGCCCGAAGCCGATTGAGGTACTGGAGCCCTTTATCGAATTCATCACGAAGATGCCGCGCGCTGCCATCGATGAGTTTACAGAGGTCAAGAACTTCGATGCATGGGCTAGTTCGAAGAATTTCGACATGCGGGCGACCGACTATATCGCCTAGTTTCTGGCGTGCCGCATTACAACAAAGCGAGCGTGAATGTTTAGAGCGATTGGTTCCGTGCTACGGAATGCTTTTCAACAAAACAGAATCTATGTTGAAGACTATTCCCGTAGGAAAAATGCTCAGGTCGACGGGCGGTTTTATACCGAGTACGCGGGAAGAACGGATGATCCGCTCGGGGAGTTGACCGGGGATATAAAGCCCATGGCTTTTTATTTGCCCCAGATGCATCCTATCCCGGAAAACGACGCTTGGTGGGGTAAGGGGTTCACGGAGTGGACTAACGTGTCTAAGGCGGTGCCGAGATTTTCACAGCACTATCAACCGCGTTTGGCGGGGGAGTTGGGTTATTACGACTTGCGGTGTCTTCCAGTCATTGAGCAACAGGTGGAGCTAGCAAAAATCTACGGACTGCACGGGTTTTGTTTTTATTACTACTGGTTCGATGGTAAACGATTGCTCGAGAAGCCCTTGGATATGTTCTTGGAAAACAAGCATCTCGATTTGAAATTTTGCATATGCTGGGCCAACGAAAATTGGACGAGACGTTGGGACGGCCTGAAAAATGACGTTCTGATTTCACAAAATCATTCAGACTCGGATGTTCGTGCCGTCGCGCAGGACTGGATGAAATACTTCGCCGACGAGAGATATACGAAGGTCGAAGGAAAGCCGGTCCTGTTGATCTATCGTCCGGATCTTATTCCGAACTTTGCGGATGTCAGTGCTCTCTGGCGGCAGGAGGTAAAGTCTGCCGGCTTTGAGGGGCTTTATATCGTCGCCGCGAGTGCTTTTAACGGCAAGCGTATCGATGTGGCGGGGCTGGACGCGACCTACGACTTCCCGCCACATCATTTAGGCGCTCCCCGCTATTCCGGTCCACTGGAATGGCTGGATCCGTTTGCGAAGACGAAGACGTATTCCTATGAAGGTGCGGTAGAAGCGGCCGAAACCTATTACGACAAGAAAAGTGAGATCGATATCCCTCGGCATCCTGGCGCGCTCGTCGGTTGGGATACCGAGCCTCGGAAGCCGGGTTGGGGCGATGTGTTTGTCGGCGGCTCTCCTGCTTTGTTCCGGCGATGGCTCAGGGCCGCGTTTAAGAAAGCAGCGCAAATGCCAGCATCGAGTCGCTTCGTGTTCGTCAATGCTTGGAATGAATGGGCAGAGGGTGCCTATCTTGAGCCGGATCGCCGCCACGGCTACGCCAATCTGGCGGCGTTGCGAAGCGTTGTTCGCGAATTCGGCGTCGATAGTTCCGATATAAATGCATTTTGTACGGATCATAACACCAAGGCCTCGGCGAGGACTACCGACAAGGTGATGGTTCTTCATTGCTTCTATTTCGATCTGATCGAGGAATTCGCTCGGGTTATCAAAGAGGTGCGCCGTTCCCAAGAGCTCGATGTCTTCGTCAGTTTTCCAAGCGTCTGGTCGCTTACTCAGGTGGAGGCTGCCGTTGCTGTCCTCGAACCGAGGAAAGCATACATCGTCGAGAACCACGGTAGGGACGTTTACCCCTTCTTGGTTGTCGGACGCGAGGCCTTGGCTGACGGATACACTTTTGGCTGTAAGGTTCACTCCAAGAAATCCACACATCGACAAGACGGTAGTGCATGGCGGTCTCGCTTGCTGGAAGGCCTTTTATCGCACCAAGCTTTCGCCCGGTTGAGATCAGGCATGTTCGACAATTCTCGCGTTGGTCTGGCTGCCCCCGCGAAAGCCTTCATGTCGCTGGGCGTAGAGGAATATGTTGCCAGTAACCTCGATCATATGAATGTCTTGATTCGCCGTTTTGACTTGAATCCCAATTTCAGACGAGGTGAATTTGTTGCGGGCACCATGTTCTGGTTTCGGTTCGAGGCCATGCAAGACCTATTCGAAAATGCGTGTAACGAGAATGACTTTGGTTTCGATCTGGGGCAAGTTGACGGGACTCTAGCTCACGCTTGGGAACGTCTTTTCGTCCTGTACTGCGTTGACAAAGGTTGGGTTACCATGAAGCTACCTTAGTAATTGGAATGCCAATATACGGCGACACTTGCGGTATGGTGTGCCGTCGTTTAAGAGTTGCCGTTAATGTTGAGGAGCCCGCTGGATCGGCCTATCGGACCTATGCTCAGATTTGCGCTTCGAAATAGAATCAACGTGATTACGGCTCTGGTTCTCCGGGACATGAGAACTCGTTTCGGTCGTTCGCATTTGGGCTACCTGCTGGCGATCATGTGGCCACTAAGCCATCTCACGGTTATGGTGGGTGGGATGGTCTACATGCGGCGTGTCTCTCCGTTGGGGGGCGATCCCGTCGTCTTTGCGGTCACCGGGATTTTACCCTACATTCTCTGTCTCTATCCAGCTAGAATGATGGGCTATGCTATGGAACTGAACAGGGCTCTGCTTTTTTTCCCAGTTATTCGGCCGATGGATATCATAGTCTCTCGCGCGATTGTGGAGCTTTTCACGGCTTCGATCGTGGTTTTGCTCGTCTTCTCAATTGCTCTGGTGGCTGGCTTCGATCTCGTGCCTATGGACTCCCATATCTTGGTGTCGGGAATTATGGCCACCGTATTTCTGTCGCTTTCCATGGGTTTTTTCAACAACATTGCTCTTTCAATTTCCAAGGCCTGGAACATCATATTTGTGACGTTGCTTATATCTATGTATATTTCTTCCGGTGTTGTGATACCTGTGGCGGTATTACCTGAGGAGATACAGTATATTATCTCATTTAATCCCTTGTTTCACAGTGTAGAGTGGTTGCGTTCTGCATATTTCGAAGATAGTTCATATTACATGCTGTCGAAGACCTATTTGCTAGGTGTGGGGCTGGCTTTTATGCTTCTTGGCTTAATGGGCGAGCGGTTTCTCCGTGGGAAGATGTTGGTGTCGTGATTCATTTAGAGGACGTTTTTAAATTTTATCGCGTGAAAGGGTCGACAAAAGTCATTCTGGATCACGTGTCCTTGCATTTTCGGGCCGGTACGTCTTATGGAATCTTGGGAATCAATGGTGCGGGGAAATCGACGACAATGCGCGTTCTCGCCGGGACCGAACTCCCCAACTCCGGCAGGGTTCGCAGAACCGCGCGAGTTTCTTGGCCCCTTGGTTTTGCCGGCGGCCTTCATCCGTTGATGACCGGGCGAGAGAACGTGCAGTTTATCGCAAGGGTCTATGGGCACGATCCACGCAAGACTGTCGCATTCGTTGAGGATTTCGCTGAGATCGGCGCCTATATCGATGAGCCCTACAAGACATATTCCTCCGGCATGGCCCAACGGCTTGCTTTTGGCTTGTCGATGGCGATTGATTTTGAGTGCTATCTGATTGATGAGGTGACGGCGGTCGGGGATGCGCGTTTTCAGGCCCGTTGTAACGAGGAGTTTGCCAAACGGCGTGCGCGATCCGATGTGATTATGATATCGCATTCGATGGACACGATTCGAAATTACTGCAGTCGGGCGCTGGTTTTGGCGCATGGCGTCGTCCACGAGTTCGCGAACATAGATGATGCGATCGAACTCTACGGTAAGCTAAATGAATAGGCTGCGCTATCATGACTGATATCGGTGAATCCGTAGCGACCTTGAACAGCACCGGGGAGTTCGCGTCGCGATCAAATGCGATCTCCGTCGAGTTGCGTCGCGTTGCTCGCCGCGCGCGCATCCCGCGGCCGGTTAATAGTGGCGGACGTGGTTTTCGCGCACGCCGCAGCGATAAGTTTTATCGCGCTTTTTTCATCGGCAGTTTTCTGCTGTTCTTCATCGTTCCAGTTGGTTTGAGCGGCATCTATTATTTCGCAATGGCCAGTGATCAATACGTATCTGAAGCGCGTTTCGCGGTTCGGGCTGGTGAGGAAAGCGGATTGGAGGCACTGGCAAGTGTTGCTTCGATATTGAACATTGGCCAGTCTAGTGACGGTCAGATTATCGCCGAATATGCCAAGAGCCCGGGCATTATTCAAGAGTTGCAGAAATCCGTCGATCTACGCCGCGTCTTCAACCCGGGAACTTGGGATGTTTACGCCGAGGCGCCTGCGGACATGAAGGCCGAAGCCTTCGTGAAATACTGGAATAATCAAGTGTCGATGAAGGTCGACAGAACAAGCGGTCTAGTGACGCTGCGTGTTCGGACATTCTCGCCCGCTGATAGTTTGATCGTGGCGCAGAACATTCTCAAGGTCTCCGAACGACAGGTAAACGAACTGACGCGCTCGACGGAAGCAAATGGTCTCAACGAGGCGTTGCGCGAGTTGAACTATGCGAAACAGCGGCTTGAATCAGCTGTTGCCGCGATGCGAGATGCGCGGGTAGCGGCGGGTATCCTAGACGTTAGTCTGGCAGCGAACACATATTCCGACGTTCTGACGAGCCTGTATACCGAACTTTCCGGCGTGGACACGCAAATTAGTTCACTGCGCGCGAATAAGGCGTCGGACGCGCCGCAACTGGTTGCACTGGAAGCCAAAGCCAAGTCACTGAGGGATCAAATTGCCGTGTTCGCACAAAAAATGGCAGGTGGATCCATGAATGGCTCTGGTCAGACGAATCTTGCCCAGCAAGCTGGTGAACTGGCGGACAAGCAGATCGAACTCAGCATCGCCCAGAACGAATATAAGCTGTCGGTGGCTAATTATGAGGGGCTTCGGCTTAATAGTGAAAGGCAACGGGCGTATATATTGACCTACGTACAACCGAGTTTGGCGCAGGATTCACTTTATCCTAACCGGGGTGTCATGTTTGCAGTGGTCGCAGCCGTCTGCTTTTTGTTTTGGGCAATCGCGGTAGGGTTAGCTATATCGGTCCGCGATCATATGGCGGGGTGATTAAGCATGCATTTTTTCGTAGACGTGGATAGTGGCGCATCGATTTCCGGATGGCTGGTCCCGGATAATCCCCGTAATGAACCTGAACTAATTATTCGTTTTCCCGATAGGGACGACGTTCGGATGACGGCTAACGTCATGCGGGCCGACCTGCGGGATATTGGTTTACATGCTACTGGAATGGCAGGCTTTCGCGTGGACCAAGACATCGTCCCCGATCTGTTTGATGTACAGGACATAACGCTGATCGAGGCTGAAACGCGCCTGCCGATATACAGACGCTTTGTGCCGGGTCAGTATTTTGAGAAGAAGTTTCTTCTGTTGGATGTCGGTGTGCTACCACAGATAAAGATGCTGCGCCGGATAATGGCGCATTTCGCCTTGTCCTATCCTCTGATCGAAAGATTGCCCATCGAGACAATTGGAATGGTCCTCAATAATAAAGAGGCAAGATCCATATTCGTGACCGGTATTTTGAATTGGGCGCGTCATGGTGCCATCGTCAATCAACGTGAATATGTCTCGGCCGCCTTACTGCGAGACCCTTTCGAGGACTTGGCAGAACGAATACTTTTCCTGCGCCACTTGTCCAATCGCGGGGAGGGCTCGCAGGTTCAGAATTCGTTTTCCGGGGCCTCGTCCGAACGGTATCGCGAAGTGATGCAAATCATGCGGCACGTCGATCTTTCTTCGTCCAAGTCAGTGCTTGGAGGCTTCCGCAGGATGACGACAGAATGTCGCAAGCTTTTCAGGTCTCCTGCGACGGCGGCGCTGGGCGGAACCCCCGATGCCGAGTTGCAGCGACGCAACGTCAGCGTCGCGCTGGATAACCTTGCGCAGTTCAACATAGTTGGCGTGCGGCCGCTTTTTTCCGAATTCACGTCCATGGTCGACGAGTGCCTTACGGCGCCAATCATGGCGCAGGAGCAACTGGAGGTTCTGCCGGGAACGCTCGAACTTGCGGAGGTCCTTTCCAAAATCGGTCTGGTTGCTGATCTCCTGGATGAGGACATTGCACTTTATTCGTTTGTGACCGAGGCCGTCGAGGCAGGACTGAAGATTGCCGCCGATCGCTTGAAGAACGAAGCCAACCCCGATTTTCCTGGCGCGCCCCAATGATGGTCGATCAACGAATGGAGGTCGGGGGCGACAGGCAAGAGCCGAAAACAAGTATGTTGTCGTCGGGCTTGAAGCGCCTGAGTCGAAAGAGTTGTGCCGATCTGCTTGCACCCGATTCACCACAACAGGTGGCGGTTACACGTGCTGTGGATGGAGCTCCAGCAGGGGAGAGCAGCGGTGGTTCGGGTCGCCTGTTCATGTTCAGTTTCGTCTTTATGGTCCTTTTCCCCGCCGTAATTGCGCTATTGTATTATGCTACAATCGCGTCACACGTGTATGTCGCCGAGGCGAAGATCTTGGTCCGCGCGGCTCCTAAGACAAGCGGTTCCAGCACGAGTGTTTCCGGTGTTGCCGGCTCCTTTATCGGTAGGCTCGTAGGCAAGTCCGGCACGTCCGATCAGGACTCGCGCATCATTATCGATTATTTGAGGAGCGTGGCAGCTATTCAGGATATTGGTGGCACCGACCAATTGGCGCGATATTATGATTCGGCGAAAATCGACTATCTGTCGAAAATGGATCCCGGTGAGAAGATCGAAAAAATAAGAGATTACTGGCTTACGAAGGTGAGTGCTACGGTTGATACCCAGTCGAACGTCCTTACGCTCAAGGTCAGGGCCTACGAGCCGGAGGATGCGCTTGACCTTGCAAAGCGCATTGTTGCCTCAAGCGAACGGCTCATCAACGATTTGTCGGTCCGTAGCCGCACCGACGCGCTGGAGCGCGCAAAAGGGGAAGTCGAAAGAAGTATGTCCGGGTTGGCGAATGCCAGACTGGAGATGTTAAAGTTTCAACAGGCCAACAAATTGATAGACCCTGTCCAGAGTGCGAAACAGATCACGTCACTAATTGCCACGCTGACTGGAAAAAGAATCCAAGTCGAGAGCGACCTTGCAGTCGCGGATTCGAGCGGCGTCAGTGGCCGGCCGGGCGATCGTTATCTCCAGACCCGGGTGGATGTTCTAAGCCGACAGATTAGCGATCTTGAGAATCTCCTGACAGGCAAGGGAGACGGTTCCGTCTCCCTGCAACTCAAGGATTTCGAGCTTCTAAAGTTGCGCCTCGAGTTTGAGGAACAGATATACACGCTTGCGCGTGCCAGTTTCGAAGAGGCGCGACGCAATGTCGATAAGCAGCAGCTTTATCTCATGGTCGTCGTTCCGCCGACGCGGCCAGAGACGGCCCTTTATCCCAGAGTAGTCTCGGATACCGGGATGGTCTTCTTAGGCTGCTTCGTGTTCTGGGCTATCGGTGCTCTGCTCGTTGCAAGCGTCAAGGACAGCATGCAATTGTAGCGTTGGCTTCGCTTCGTGTATGAACGCGGCGCCATGTCGGAATAAGCCGCGTTTCGAAAATAATTGATTGGTCGCTATGAAGCATTCTGCTAGCTTCGGCGCGAAAAATCCGCATGGCATTGCGCCATCGATCTGGAGAATGTCGTGTCCTTGATTTCTGAATATGTGCCTGAGTTTGATCAAAAAATTGCCCGTAACGATCTTGGTGCGATAACAGACTCGTTGATGGTCGTATTCAAGGATGAAACAGTCGAAGCTGAAAGATCCGATGCTCTGCTGAAGGAACTCCTACCGCTGATGATCACCTATCGCGACCTTGGCAAATACAAGGAAGCGCTCGGAGAGATGCGCAAGGTGTGGAGTGCCAAGCAACACCGTGATCTTTGCTTGGAAATTCTTGTCCTGATCGTGATCATCCTCGAGGATAAGGAAGAATTCGCCAACTTCAGGGATGCAGTCGATAAGAAGCTTCTGAACGACAAGCATATCCTTCTGCTGTTTGCCGGCGGCCATCAACTCATAAAGGACATCGTGCCGTTTGCGGCCATGTTGTCGCAGGTGATGCCGGAAAATCTCGATGGAATTCCATCTTTCCTGAATTTCCGCAACAAGCTTGTTGGTATCTTGCTCGACCTCCTCAAGGATTTGGCCGAGAAGGCTGCAGTAGCAACGGGGAGCGAAAAGATTGCTATTTTTGGCCATGACTTAGCTGCCCAAAGGCTTGCACAGAGGCTGAGCACCGTCATCGATGTAAACGAGTTCAACCAGATGCTAGTTGCGCTTGTGTTCGGACCGAACGTTGCGTTGCGAGTGCCAAGGAACATCATTTCGAACGCCGTCATTGATCTTTCTGTACAGATGAATCCCGATGAGCGGTCAGCCGTGATGCTGCGCCTGCTTGTGGCGCTTGACGAAGTCGAAAAAGCTGATTTTCTTGCTCGCCGGTTGGAAACCTCGGCGATTTCTTGCAACCCGGATTATCTCAAAGGCACATTCAAGCTTTCCGAACTCCCGGGAATGGCGGAGTGGCGGTCGAAGGCGATTGCGCAGGGTCGAAATTTCTTGGGGAATGGCGGCGCTGGCGACTGGCGTTTCCAGAATAATTCTGTGCAGGCGCGGGAGGTTCGTGCCCGATTAATGACAATCGATAACGCGCCTGACGACGATTTCCTGCGGGCGAATGTTTTGCCGCGTACGACGCGTCCATCGACCGCCGAGCAGGGACAACGTCATCTGCTTGTTGGTTTTTTTGGACAGGCTAGGTTCCCGAGCTACGTGCTTCCAACCTTGTTTGCGTATATCAAGAAGCAAGTTGAGCCGCTGGTTGAGCAAGGGTGGAAAGTATCTCCTGCCGTGTCGACTTGGGACAAGGTCGGCCAACGCGCGATGTATGATCATGATGCCGCTCATTTCATACAGGAGCGGTTGCCGCACGAAATCAATCATGAATTGACGAAGTTGCCGATCTGGACGGTAGGACACATTCGCAATATTCTGCCCGATACTGTTCGGGCCTGCGCCGAAAACGGGTCTGCGGTTACCGCCATGTCGAGCGAATATCTTTCAGAGGCATTTGGGCAGCATGTCTATGCCGAAATTGGTTCGGACCAGACGTTCATGACAGAAATCGGTCAATCAATATCCGACAGTTTCCATGGCGATTCCAACGTTGTCAATCAGGCGAGAATGTGGAATCGCCTGAGCAAGCTGCGGGGACTGGCCCAAGAGGCCGCAGTGGATGCTGGATGCGAAGTCACCCATGTGCTCATGGTGCGACTGGACCTTTTGTTTCTGGAAGATCAGTTGTGGCAGAATATGATTTCTCCGGCGCTCAAGTCAGACGCGAATTTCATCTTCGCCGATCACGACCCGCACGCGAATTTCATCGAAGGGCTCGGCGACCGGGTCATGTTCTGCGATGTTGCTGGCTTCCACCGGGTGACCGACGGAGAGCGGTTGATTAGGCATGTGCTTGGCGGCGGGGAAAAATACTCCTGCTACAGATCGCGCTTCCATGCTCATTCGTTTCTCGAGACGATCCTCTTTGAAAGCGATATCAAGATCACGCGCGTTACTTGGCAAAATATTAAGCACGAGATATATCGGGGCCGGCTAACACTGGCAGACTTGCGTGAAAGCCTGCGGATCGACCTTTCAGGAGGCCACGGAGAGTTGTGGCGCTTCGCACATCTAGTTTGATAAACGTTGATTTCGATTATTAGGCCGTTGGGCGCTATGGAATTTCAGGAAAGGATCAGGTGTAATGCGAAGTCGCATTTTGGCGCATCGGGGTTTTTGGGAGCAGCCGCATGAGAAGAACTCGGTGGAGGCTTTCCGGAAAGCCTTCGATCATGGATTTGGAATAGAAACTGATATCCGTGATTTGGATGGCGCATTGGTTGTTTCCCACGATCCACCGGAGCGTGCCAAGTCGCCGCTGCTTTTCGCGGAATTTCTGCAGCTCTATCGCGATTGCAATGCGGATGGTTGGCTGGCGCTGAACATCAAGTCGGACGGGTTGGCCGGTTCGGTCATGCGTCTTCTTACCGAGCATGGCGTCGAGCGCGCGTTCGTTTTCGACATGTCGGTTCCGGATATGCGCGGTTATCTAAACGTGGGCGCGATCACCTTCTCCAGGCGAAGCGACGTAGAGGAGGCCCCATCTTACTACGAAAAAAGCAGGGGCGTTTGGCTGGACAGTTTCGAAATTCCGTTTAGCCCCAGCGACTGGATCACGCAGCTCCTGTCGGACGACAAGTATGCTGCATTGGTGTCGCCTGAGTTGCATGGCAGAAATCATTCGGCCGCATGGTCCGACTGGCGAGGCAACGTGAATGTCTTTTCGGACGATCGTGTCATGATCTGTACCGACATTCCGACAGAAGCCCTAAAATATTTTCAGAGTGGACAATGATTAAAGCTGTTTTGTTCGATATGGATGGCGTCCTCATCGACGCCAAGGACTGGCACTACGAGGCACTGAACAGAGCCCTCGATTTATTTGGTATGGCGATTGAGCGCGACGCACACTTGGCGACCTACGACGGTCTCCCGACGCGCAAGAAGCTTCAGATGCTGACTAAGACCAAGGGACTGCCGGTCGGCCTTCACACGTTCCTGAATGATATGAAGCAATCCTTCACGACGGAACTGGCGCATTCCCGTTGCAAACCCGATTTTCGTCACCAGCGCGCGCTGTCCCAACTCAAGAGCAATAATATATCGATTGCCGTGTGCTCGAATTCGATCCGGGCGACTATTGAACTGATGATGAAGCTAGCCAAGCTGGATCCGTATCTGGATATCGTTCTATCGAACGAGGACGTCAAGAAATCCAAGCCGGATCCAGAAATCTACCTTAGTGCTATGCGAAGCTTCGGCGTGGCACCGCAAGAATGCCTGATCCTCGAGGATAACGAGCATGGCATCGCAGCGGCGCGTGCCTCGGGCGGTCATGTGATGGTCATCGGCGATACGACTGATGTTTACTACGAGGCCATTGCGAGCCGAATCAACGAAATTAATGGCAGGGCATAAGGTGGAAGCCGTGGAGCAAAAACTGCAAATTCTGGTTCCGCTGGCTGGTGGATCGATGTTCTTTGACCAAGAAGAGTTTTACTTCCCTAAGCCGTTGGTGGAAATCGGCGGCAAGTCGATGATCGAATACACGCTGAGTTCACTGAAAAGGAATGTCAAGAACGTTCAGTTTATTTTCCTTGTCCGCAAGGAAGACGTGATCAAGTTTTCGCTGGAATCCATACTCAAGCTTCGTGCCGGTGCGGATTCGATTGTGATCCCGGTGGACTCGGCGACAAGGGGTGCACTTTGCACCTGCCTGTTAGCAATCGATGCTATCGATCCGACGGCGCCCCTGCTTATCAGCAACGGTGATCAGGTAGTCGATGCCGACATCTCCAAACTGATGGAGCGTGTGGACGACATGCGTGCCGCCGCCGGCGTGTTCACGTTCTCCTCGGTTCATCCGCGGTGGTCCTATGCCCGAGTTGATGAGGATGGCCTGATCACACAAGCCGCGGAAAAGTCGGTGATCAGCGAGTATGCGATTGCCGGAATGTACTACTTCAAGGAGGCGCAAACGTTTTTCGACGCGGCAATGGATACTATTTTAGCCAACGATCAGTTCGCTGACCAGTTTTTCATCGCGCCGAGCTTGAATCAGGTCATCCTGAAAGATAAACGTGTCGTGACTTACAAGATTGTAGCGTCGGCTTTCCATAGTTTTTATTCTCCGGCCAAGTTCCAGGAATATGCCGACAAGCAGGCCGTGGTTTCGGACAGGCCCAAGACGGTGGTAGTCATTCCTGCCGCTGGCGATGGCAGCCGCTTTGCCAAGGCGGGCTGGAAGAGGCCGAAGCCTTTTATCGATCTTGACGGTAAATCGATGATCGAGCACGTCCTCACGAATGTGAGGCCGAAGGACAGCAAGGTCGTTACGCTCCTCCGGTCGGATCACGTCTCGGCAAGTCCCGACGTGGTCGAGCGGATAGCAAAAATGTCTGACATTGTGCACGTCCACAAGCTGACGGAGGGCACTCTGTGCACCGTGATGCTGGCGCGAAAGCATTTTAACGACGACGACGCTGTCCTCGTGGCCAACTCGGATCAGCTTATTGATTTCTCCGTCGAGGATTTTGTCGACGATTGTTTTCGCCGGGATCTCGATGGCTCGATCCTAGTGTTTCGCGATGTTGATCGCGATCCTAAATGGTCATTCGCCAAAGTCGATGGAAGCGGCCTTGTTACGGAAGTCGCGGAAAAGAAGGCTATTTCCGATCTCGCAACCGTCGGTGTCTATTTCTTCCGCAAAGCCAGTGAGTTCATTAAAGCTTCAATTGATATGATCGTCCACAACGATCGCGTCAATCAGGAGTTCTATACCTGCCCCGTCTATAACTACCTTATTCAAAACGGTGCTAGGATCGGTGTCTATGAGGTGCCGCACGAGGCCATGCATGGCCTTGGTATTCCTGAGGATCTGCGGTCCTTCGTCGCGTTGCGCAAATACGAAAAATCCGTTGACGAGCCGGACGCATGAAGGTGATCATTCCGCTAGCAGGGCCTGACTTTGTCAGGCCTAACGGGTCGACAAAGGCCACGATCGATCTTGATGGTTCGTCGCTACTGAGGCGGGCTATTGAAAGCCGCTCGTGGTGGTTGGATGGTCATGTGCAGGCATCTGACCTCGTGTTCGTCTTGCGGGACGATGAGGTTAGCCGCGCGTTTGCCCGAAAGTTCTTGGGGTATTGGTATGGTGACGCCAAGATTGTATTCCTGTCGTCGTTTACCCGTGGAGCCGCCTTGACGGTGCTGGCGGGCTGTGGCCTCGTCGAAGACATGGCTGAGCCCATTTGCTTCGACCTCGCTGACATCATATTCGATTCGGAAATCGACATAGCAGAGGTGTTTTCTGATCCGACCGTGGGGGGCGTCGCTCTAAGTTTTTCCTCTCAGAGGCCGATATATTCCTATATCCGCCGCGATGAAAAAGGTGAAGTGGTCGAGACAGCGGAAAAGCGTATCATATCCGAAGAAGCCTCGGCAGGGGTGTATTTCTTCCGCTCGGTTCCCGTCTACCTGGCGGCTCTTGCTCATGTGATGGTCAATGAAGCCAAATATACGTATGGCGATATTTTCTACATATGCCCTATCCTCAACGGTGTGCTGCGAGAAGGGCTGAGAGTCTCTTCGTTGCCTGTGACAAACGTTTTCGACATAAAAACCTGAATCGGATGTTCTGCGGACGGACAGTGTAGAGGGAAGGCACGTGGGGATGTTTTCGTGAGGCAACAGCGTCACCAAGAGGTTCCGCGCAGAGTGCTTTCTGTATTGATGAATTTCAACAAGCGGATAATGGACAGAGAGGCAATCCTTATAGCAGAGGTGACCTAACCAAGTTGTTCGATCTTCTTCACAACAAAGGTTCGACGACGGGAGAACGCCAGCCACAGTATTCTGCACTGCTTAAGGCGCTCGCACCCATTGCTGACAAGAGAGTGAAGCCAGTATTTTTTGTCAGAAAACAACGTTAGTGCGGATCCGATCAGCGCCGATCCATTTTCATAAGCTGTTTTCTCAGACGTTCTTTCTGGCCGCAGCCTTGGGCGAAGCGACCCCAAAAATGGCTGGTGGTGCACGCCTCCATTGCGATGATGCATGGCGGCTGGTCATTCAAAAGCTGCTGCAATCGAACCCGTGAAAGCGCCCGGTTTGTTGGTTTTCACGCGGAACTGAGCCGGTTCTGGAGTGAGCCCCTCGGGCTGGACCACGGTACACAGAAAAACTGATACACTCTGCGGGCCTCAATCGGAGAAGGCTCATGAAATCACGAGGTCTATATCGCCGGCATTCGACGCCGTTCAAATTACAGCTTTGCCAGGATATCAGAAATGGGGTCATCGGACGCCGTGATGCACAGCGCACCTATGGTGCATGTTTCTCTAATTTCGGGACAGGGATTGCGCTAATTCCGGGGCAGCCACGGACGTGGATTTAAGGTCGATGTTCGCAAGCGCCGTTTTGGCAAATTGGCTCCTCATCATCGGTTGAGAGGGGCCATGCCAAGACGGAAGCAAGCGAGACGAACGACAGTGACAGACATCCGATTGATACTGCGACTGACGCATGGACAGGGCCTTTCGGTTCGCGCCGTTTCGGAACGCCTGAAGATCAGTAAGACCTCTGTTGCGCGCGAGGGAGACCGGACTTTCAATCTGGCAACTACCTGCGGGCCTCGACGATGATGCCGCGCTGGAGCGACATCTGTTCCGGCGCGTTGGCCGACCGCCACAGGACCTGGTCGAGCCGGATTGGCGGAACGTTTCCGCCGAGCTGAAGCGCAAGGGTGTGACGCTGACGCTGCTCTGGCAGGAATGCAGGGCGAGTCACCCCGACGGCTATGGCTACACATTGTTTTGCGACCGTTTTGCCGTCTTCGAGCGCCGCGCTCACGCGACGTTCCGCAACCGTCATGAGGCGGGCGCGGTGATGCAGACCGATTACGCCGGCCACACCATCCCCATCATCGACCCTTCGACCGGCGTCATCCATTCGGCGCAAATCTTTGTGGCGATGCTTCCCGCCTCGTCACTGACATTCGCCTGTGCTAGCCTTGGCCAGAAACTGCCGGACTGGATCGAGGGCCAGGAACGGGCGCTGAGTTTCCTCGGCGGGGTCAGGAAGGCGATCGTGTGCGACAACCTGAAGGCAGGCGTCGCCAAGGTGCTGTGGTTCGAGCCCACGCTCAACGCCACCTTCGCTGCCATGGCCGAACATTGCGATACCACCATCCTGCCCACCAGAAGCCGTAAGCGGTGCGATAAGGCCAAGGTCGAAGGTGCAGTGTTAATCGTCGAGCGGCGATACTGGCTCGCCTCAGAAACCGACGCTTCTTCAATCTGGCTGATCTGAATTCCGCGATCTCGGTTCTGCTTGACGACTTGAACAACCGCCCGATGCGCCACATTGGAAAGTCGCGCCGGAACCTGTTCGAGGAGGTGGAGAGAAAGGCGCTTCAGAAACCTGATCCTGCCCGGTTTATAAGGAGCAACTCCACCCGAATAGTGGCCGATTTTGCTCACATTCCGAAGATCTGATCGCCAACATGACCGAGCCACTAAAAAAAGCCGGCCCGCACAACCGGACCAGCCTTTCCTGACAACTAAAATCCCCAGTCTACGACCCCCAATCACATCGCGGGAAGAATAGTGATGTCGCGCAAGCCGTTGTCTGCGCCTGTGATCCCGCCGATTTCGGTGGCAGCGCCGGTTTCGAGGTTGAC